>CXWK01000495.1_pt2 | contig 155220 bp, 130 predicted proteins | sample 590851 | NCBI WGS metagenome assembly CXWK01 (sample SAMEA3498364, study PRJEB10139) | wastewater metagenome | biome: wastewater treatment plant; material: activated sludge | place: Denmark | collected 2014-08-01
GCGCGCTGCGCGCGATCGAGTGCGAACTGGAAGATGCGGTACTCGTCCCAGGTGACCTCGTGTTCCTCCATCCAAAAGGCCTCCACCCGAACCTTTCCCTGTGGACCTTCGTTGGCGCCGCGGCCGGGCTCGGATTCCGGCGAACCGATCAAGAACTCTCCGGCTGGGATCGGCAGCATGCGAAAGCGCGCGACGGTTCCGGGAATGCATTCCTCATAATCTTTCATCTCGGCGGCGCTCGCGGCTTCGGCACCTTCGATGGCGAAGGCGGGCGGCGCGCCGGGCGGGGCCTCGGGATACTTCGGCGCGGACGACTGGGGCGTCAGTGCGAGGACGAACAGAGGCGCGAGAAGCATGCAGAGCCGGTCGGACCGTCCGAAGGATCCGTGGCCCTCATGATAAAGCTCCGCGCGCGCGAGGTTCAGCGGTCGCGCTGCGCCTCGAAGAAGGCGAGCATCCGCATCGCGTGGTCGGCCATCACCGAGTGGCCGGCGCACACGATCTGGATCTGGTTGAAGACTTCGGCCATGCGCGAGGGATCCTCAGCAATCCAGACCTGGAAGTCCGCGTAGGCGAGCTTCTGGGTCTCGAGCCGAGAGGAGGTCATCATCGCCGTCAGCCGCACGTTGCCGCGCTCGTCCACCACGCCGGTCTTCTGCATGGTTGCGTAGGTCGTGGCGGCGACTTCTTCGTCCATGCCACAGCGGTCGAGGAAGCGCTCGACGCGCAGAGGCGAGGGGTGCACCACGTGGACCTCGGCAGCAACCCCGGCGTTCTTCAGGAGCTGCTGGTTCTCCAGAGCGGATTCCATCGCGGTGGGATAGTGGTAGTTGGTGGTCGTGACCACCCACATCGTGGGTGCAGCCAGCTTCTCCAGCAGTTGCTTGCGGCCTGGACCACAGAAGGAAGCGGCGCCGCGCCAGCCGAGCACCGCCGCAGCGCTGGCGGCGAAGGTCCCGCCGTTGCCCTGACCGAAGGCGAAGCCGTCAGCGTCCTCAGCGACCACGCCCGCCGCCACCAAGGCCGCTCGCGCAGCGAGCAGATTCTGCATGTCCTGGTTCTCGGCGAGGACTTCCTCCTTGCCGTTCCAGCGCAGCACCCCGTCCTCACCGGGTTTCATCGTTTCCGCTTCTTGACTGCTGATCGCCGCGACGGCGTAGCCGTGATGAACGAGTGTGAGTGCGAGGTTCCAGGCCTCGGACTTGAGCAGCGCCCCGCGTCGTCCCGTGGAGTCGTGGCAGTAGAAGACGAGCGCCTTCGCCGGTGTTTGTGCGGGGGCGAGATACTCGACGATCTTCTCACGCGTCTGACCCTCGAAGTTGAGGGATCGCGGCTCGATCACGAGCGTCGCGGTGCGCGCGCGCAACCGCGGCTCCGCGATGCCCTCCGCGGGAACGGTGAGCACGGCGTGCCAGGAAGTGGGTGCATCCAGATGCGCGGCTGCCGATCCTTCCCAACCCAGGAAGACTTGCGTGTGCGAATCCATCCTCGCCCAGACGTGCACGGTGGCACCGGGAGTAAGCGGGATCTCCTCCGTGTAGCCGCCTTCCACCTTCAGGAGCGGTGCGGGCGGCGCCGCGTCGGTCTGCGGCGCGAGGGCGAGCACGAGGAGGGCGGTGGTCAACATCCGGTGTCTCTATCGGACGAGAACACTACGTTCCGGAAGGGTGGAGCGCGGCGGCATTCTCACGGTACGGGCGGGTTCTCCTGCCCGAAAAGAAGCGCGCGCCCCCCCGCACGAGGCGGAGGAGCGCGGCTGATTGGCTCCCCGAGAAGGATTTGAACCTACGACCCGCTGATTAACAGTCAGCTGCTCTACCACTGAGCTATCGGGGATTGCTCGCCCCTAAATCCCTCATCTGTAAGGGCTTAGGGCGAGGTGCTCGTTTCTGCTTTCGGAAGGATTCTCGCGATTTGCCGGGAATTTGCCAGTAAGCGTACCTCTGGGCAGAATTCTGAGCGCAAGATCTTAGCGCCGCGAGCCTGCCGTGGGTAAGACCTGGAATGGGTCCGGACTCAACACCTGAGCACTTCCGGCGCGTCCGCGCCTTGCTGAAGGAGCCAAGTGAGGGCTGCGCGTCGGCTCGTGAAGACCTCGATCGGGTAGGGCCGAATGTCCTCGGTCACGGTGAGGAGGGCGTCCAGCGAAGGCCGCTGCGCTTCATTGCCGATGAGCTAAGCCAGCGCGAAGAACCGAGGATGCATCAGATGCGACGCATCGCATCGAAGCAATTGGAATCGTGGTTGGTTTATTTAACCAAGGCTGCGACCGGACTGGATCTATCTTTCATCCTATCGCGGGACCATGCTCCCACGCACGCCTAGGATGCCGCGCATGACCCTTCCCGCGCCGCGCCTTGTGCTGGTCGAGCCGCAGCGCGCAGGCAACCTGGGCTTCATCGCGCGGCTGATGGAGAACTACGCGCTGAAGGAGTGGCGGACGGTGAACGGCGTCGCGTGGCGCAGCAGTGATGCGGAGCGGACCGGCAGCATGGCGCTGAGCGCGCTCGAGCGGTTGCAGGACTGCGCCACGCTGGAGGCTGCCCTCGCCGACTGCACACACGTGGTCGGTTTCTCGGCGCGCAGCGGGTATCGGCGCGATCCGGTGCCCCTGGAGGAACTCCAAGCGGAAGCTGCTGCATGGGGACCGGAAGCTCGACCGGCGTTGCTGTTCGGGCGCGAAGATCGCGGACTGGAAACCGCGGAATGCGATCATTGCACGCTATTGGTGCGCATCCCGGCGCCGGGGCTGCAATCCTTCAATCTTTCGCACGCGATCGCGCTCGCGCTGCACGAGTGGCACCGGGATCGCGTGGCCTTGCCGCCGGTCGAGGTCAGTGCCTCGCGCGCCGGTTTCGGTCGCTGGGCCGAGCAGGAGGACAAACTGCGACTCGCGCAGAAAGCGGCGACGGCTTTGCGCGCGGCGGGCTTCCCGGAACCTGCCTTGGATCTCGAAGGTTCGTTGCGGCGGCTGCTTGCGCCGCCGATCGAGCGGCGGGATCTGCGCACGCTCGAGCGCATCCTGCGCCACGTCGAGTGGCGAGAGGAGCAGGCCGACGGCGCGCGTGAGGCGCCCTCGACCGCTACAGGGCGACGCGATGAACCGGCACCGGACCCTCAGGAAGATCGGCGGGCAGAGCCTCGCTGACCATCGCGAGGAACTGCGCGAGCTCGAGCGGTTTCAGGATCACGCCGCGACATTGCGCGCGCTCCAATTCGTTCACTTCGGGCGCGCCGAAGGGACCGCTGCTGAGCAGAAAGATCGGCGGCGTGCTGGAGCGCGCGCGCAGTGCGGAACCGAGCGAAAGGCCGCAGATGCCGCCTACCATGCGGGAGACCACCAGCAGCCGGAAAGGCTCGTGATCCTGATCAGCGACCTGGAGCAGAGCATTCGCGGTGTTGGGACGCGCCGCCAGTTGGGTCTGGAATCCGGCGGAATCCAGGGCGGCGACGAGCGCGCCGGCCGAAGCAGCATCCGCTTCGAGCACGAGCGCACGCGGGCGGAGAGGGGGGGGGTGATGAGCCGTCACGTCGGGATCCCGCCCCTCATCGGCGTTCCCGGTAAAAGACTTGAGGACCGACGGCTCAGCTAGGCGCGTCGCGCGGCCCCGCGCAGGCTGCCGTACCCGAGCAGAGTGGCAAGTCTTTCGCGCATCTGGTCTCTGGGCACGATCATGTCCACCTGCCCCTTCTCGAGCAGGAATTCCGCGCGCTGGAAGCCTTCGGGAAGGTCCTGGCGGATGGTGTTCTGGATCACGCGGGGGCCGGCGAAACCGATCAGGGCGCCCGGTTCGGCGACGGCGAGATCACAGACGCTCGCGAAGGAAGCGGTGACGCCGCCGGTGGTCGGGTGCGTGAGCACGGAGATCGAGTAGCCGCCCTGTGCGCGGTAGCGGTGCAGCGCGGCGCAAGTCTTCGCCATCTGCATCAGGGAGATGGCACCCTCGTGCATGCGTGCGCCACCGGAGGCGCTGAAGATCAGCACCGGCAGGCTGCGCTCACCGGCGAGTTCCACCGCGCGCGCGACCTTCTCGCCGACGACCTCGCCCATCGAACCGCCGAGGAAGCTGAAGTCGAGCGCGGCAATCACCGCCGCGTGACCGCCGATCTTGCAGATGCCGACCAGGCAGGCATCGGCGTTGCCGGTCTTGCGCTGCGCGAGCGCAAGTTTCTCGGCGTAGGGAATCACGTCCACGAAGCCGAGCCGGTCGGACGGGAGCAAGTCGGCCCAATGTTCTTCGAAGCTGGCCGGATCCGCGGTGAACTCCACGCGCCGCCGCGCACTCACCGTGTGGTGATGCCCGCACTCCGGGCAAACCGAGAGGTTCTGCTCCAGATCCTCGTTGTAGATCATCTTCGCGCAGGCCGGGCACTTGGACCACAGCCCACCGGGGACGTCTTTCTTGCGGCGAAGGCGAAACGCCATCGCTCCATTGTAGTCGCGGAGCGGCTTCAGGCGCGGGCGGTGCAGGCGCTCGCCGCGGCGGCACGCATGCGCGCGAGGGCGGCGGAGAAGTCCGGCGCGCGGTAGAGATAGGTGCCGGCGACGAAGACGTTGGCTCCGGCGGCAGCGCAGTCGGCGACGTTGCGGTCGGTGATGCCGCCGTCCATCTCGAGATCGCCGTCGAAGCCTGCCTCGCGCAGCGCGCGGGTTTTTTCGAGCACCTCGGGCATGAAGGATTGGCCGCCGAAGCCGGCGTGGACGCTCATCACGAGGATCAGATCTACGCGGTCGAGGTAGGGCAGCAGCGGCGCGATGGCAGCGGGAGGATTCACCGCGACGCCGACCTTGCAGCCGGTGTCGCGGAAGGCCCCGAGCGTGTGCTCGAACTCCGCGCCGGCGGCTTCGAGATGGAAACTGAGCAGGTCGGCGCCCGCGTCGGCGTAGGCGCGCGCCCACTGCGCGGGCTTTTCGATCATCAGATGCACGTCGAGCGGAATGCGCGAGGCGGCACGAATCCTTTCGATCACCGGCGGTCCGATGGTGAGGTTCGGGACGAAGTGACCGTCCATCACGTCCACGTGGTGCCAGTCGGCGCCTGCGTCCTCGGCGCGACGCAGCTCTTCGCCGAGACGGGCGAAATCGCAAGCCAAAAGTGAGGGGGCAACGCGCAGCGGAAGGCTCACGCCACGATTCTAACTCTCGACGCTACCGTATCCGGCATGAGGATCCCCCCTTTGATCGGCTGGTTCAGTCGCCAGTTCGACGAATCGCCCGTGCTCGCGGTACTGATCGCGCTCGCGGTGCTGGTGGTGGCGCTGGTCCTCGCGCGCCTGGCGATGAAGCTGCTCTTGGTGTTCCTGATCCTGCTCGCGATCGCGATCGGTGCCTCCTACTTGTTCGTCGGCGAGGAGAAAACTGAGCGCGTGCTGCGGCAGGGCGCCAACCAGGCGATCGAGCGCAGCGAGGAACTGCTCGAGGACGCGCACTGAGCAAGGCAGGCCAGCGAAGCCCTGGCCGTCCTGCGCCGCCCCGCTTCAGGGTTGCGGCGCTTCGAGGCTGAGTTCCGCGAGGCCGCAGCTCCGCCAGTCTCCGCTCATCAAGGTCTGGCGCAGCGCGGTGGCGAGGTCGGGTGCGACGATGCCCTCGAAGACCCGCGTTCCGTTCCACTCGACGACGACCGGGAGCGCTAGATCCAGGAGCTCCGGCGCGAGAGAGAGGCTGAGCTTGCCCACGTTCTCGGTCCTGAGCTGGATCTGCTGCCCCGTGACCGTGGCTTGCACCCGGGCCGTGGGATGCGAGCGGCCGAAGCCGTCGCTTTCCTTCCCCATGGCGTCCACGCGGATCCAAGCTGCACGCGGATTGAGCAGCGTGGAGAAGCCGTGGTCGAGGGTGCGCGGGAAGCTCGTGCGCGGTCCTTGCTGCGCGATCCACGCGAGTCCGTCGGCGAGCTTGCCGTACGCGCCTCCCGGCTCTGCGGCGTCCACTTCGACGAAGCGCACGCGCCCGCCGAGCTTCTCGAGTGCGTTGCAGGCGGTGCGATGCTCGGCGAGCGGCTGCTGCGGGTCGCCCTGCAAATGCGCCGCATAGACCGGAACCGGCAGCGCGTTCGCGATGGCGCGCTGTGCCCAGGTGGCACGCGCGCCGAGCGCGAGCAGGCCCGCCCAGCGTCCGGGACGCGCGCGCAGCAAGTACCAGCCGTAGCTCGCGGTTTCGCCGGTGCCGACGAGATAAATGCGATCGGGATCCACCGGATGCCGGCTCGCGAGGTCCGTCAGAAGATCCTCGAAGGCGCGCGCGATTCTTTCCTCATGGGGCGGCGCAGTTCTGGCGAGCGCGGCGGCGCGCTCGAGAATCTCACTGCGCACCACGAAGGCCTGCGCGAGAGCCGTGCCCTCGGCCTGCGCGCTTGCGCCGAGTGCTTCCCGTTCGCGCTCGCCGTCGCTCCAGGCGCCGCCTGCTCCGGACAGGCTGTGACCTGGATCAAGGAGCACCGGTGCGCGCGCGCCGGCGGCGAGCTTTGGCGTGGCGACGAGATAGCGCAGCTCCCAGCCTTCGCTGCTGAACTCGTGATGCTGGTGGCTGGTGGCTTGCTTGCCGAAGAGGGGGCCTTCGCGGAGTACGGCGAAGAGTGCTTCGGGGGAGCGGCGCACCGCAGCATTCATCCACGGTTTGAGTGCCTTCACGACGCTCGGTGCGGATAGATCGCCGTGTGCTTCGCGGGTCGCGATCAGGGCGTCGGCGAGTTGTTCGCGCAAGAGGCGCACCTCACCCGACGTCGGCTTCGCGTTCGGCTCCTGGAGGGGAGCGGAGAGCAGTACCAGCAAGAGGGGCGCGAGGCTGAAGGCCATCGCGCCCCAATCTATCCGCACTCCGCCGCGCGGCGCTTAGAACACCTCGTCGAAAGCGACTTCGCCGGTGACGCCGATCTGGTAGGCCGAGACGCGCCGCTCGAAGAAGTTCGAGAGCTCCTGCACGTCCTGCAGCTCCATGAAGTCGAAGGGATTCTTGGCCTTGAAGCGCGGCTCCATCTCGAGGTTGCGCAGCCGGCAATCGGCGACGTACTCGAGATACTGGCGCATGTCGCGCGGCGAGAGGCCCGGGACACCGCCTTGCAGGAGGTCCTCGGCGAAGGTCATTTCGCAGTCCACCGCCTGCTCGAGCATCTTCACCACGTCGGCACGCATGCGGTCGTCGAAGAGGGAAGGATCTTCCTCGCGCACGGTGTGGACCACCTCGAAGGCGAAGCTCATGTGGCAGGACTCGTCGCGGAAGACCCAGTTGGTGCCGCTGGCGAGCCCGTTGAGCAGACCCTTGCTGCGCAGGAAGTACACGTAGGCGAAGGCGGCGAAGAAGAACAGGCCCTCGACGCAACTCGCGAAGCAGATCAGGTTGAGCAGGAACTTGCGACGCTTCTCCGGTGAGTCGAGGCGGTCGAGTTCGGCTGCCGCATCCATCCACTGGAAGCAGAAGTCGGCCTTCTTCTTCAGCGAGGGAATGTTGTGGATCGCCGCGAAGGCCTCATGGCGCTCCTTCGGATCCGGAATGTAGGTGTCGAGCAGCGTGAGGTAGAACTGGACGTGCAGCGCTTCCTCGTAGAGCTGGCGCGACAAGTACATGCGCGCCTCCGGCGAGTTGATGTGCTTGTAGAGCGAGAGCACCAGGTTGTTCGACACGATCGAGTCGCCGGTCGCGAAGAAGGCGACCAGGCGATTGACCAGGTGGCGCTCGCTCGGCAGCAGGCGATCGCGCAGATCCGCGAGGTCGGTGGAGAAGTCCACTTCGTCCACCGTCCAAGTGTTCTTGATCGCATCCCGGTACATCGAGTAGAAGGTCGGATAGCGCATCGGCCGGAGCGTGAGCTCGAAGCCGGGGTCGAGGAGTTGGTTCTTCCGCATGATGAAACTATTGGCAGGCCTCGCAGGCCTCGGGGTTCTCGAGTGAGCAGGCGACCGCGTCCTCGTCAGCGACGGCACGCGCACCTTCCTCGACGGTGGTCTGGCGGATGCGCGTCGCCGGGCGCGAGCGCAGGTAATAGGTGGTCTTGAGACCCTTCTCCCAGGCGTACATGTACATCGAGGAGAGTTTGCCGATGTTCGGCGTCTCCATGAACAGGTTGAGCGACTGGGACTGGTCAATCCACGGGCCGCGCGCGGCGGCCATGTCGATCAGCGCGCGCTGGGGGAGTTCCCAGGCGGTCAGGTAGAGCTCGCGCAGATCGGCGGGCAGCTCTTCGATCGCCTGGACCGATCCTTCCTCGCGCTTGATGCGGTTGCGGATGGATTCGGTCCACAGCCCACGCGCCTTGAGATCCTCCACCAGGTAGTTGTTGATCTGCAGGAAGTCGCCCGAAAGCGTTTCGCGCTTGAACAGGTTGGAGAGCTGCGGCTCGATGCACTCGTAGCAGCCGCAGATCGAGGCGATGGTCGCGGTGGGAGCGATCGCAATCATCAAAGAATTGCGCAGACCGTGTTCGCGGATCCTTGCGCGCAGGGCGTCGAAGCGTTCTGGTTGGGTGGGGGCGACCTCCCACAGATCGCACTGCAGGACGCCGTCGGCGGCGCGCGTCTCGGCGAAGTTGGCGTGGGGACCGAACTCCTGCGCGAGCTCGTTGGAGGCGGTGAGCGCGTGGTAGTAGATCTCCTCTTGAATGCGCGCGCTGATTGCGTTGGCCTCGGCCGAGTCGAAACGCTTGTGGAGTTGGAAGAAGACGTCCGCCAGGCCCATCACGCCGAAGCCGATCGGCCGCCAGCGTGCGTTCGACTTGGCAGCGGAATCGGTCGGGTAGTAGTTGATGTCGATCACGCGGTCGAGGAAGCGCACCGCAGTGCGCACGACCTCGCCGATGCGCGCGTAGTCCACCTCGCCGTCGCGCACCATGCGTTGCAGATTGATCGAGCCGAGATTGCACACCGCGATCTCGTCCTTGCTGGTCACCTCGATGATCTCGGTGCAGAGATTGGAGAGGTGCACGGTCTCGCCGCTCTTGCCGGTCTGGTTGCACTTGCGGTTGGAGTGATCCTTGAAGGTCATCCAGCCGTTGCCGGTCTGCGCCAGCGTGCGCAGCATGCGTGAGTAGAGGTCGCGCGCCTTGACCTGCTTGCGGAAGAGTCGCTGCGTTTCGGCCGCTTCATAGGCGGTCTCGAAGGCTTCGCCGAACAGATCGGTGAAGTGCGGGACGGTCTTCGGGTCGAAGAGCGACCACAGCGCGTCGGCCTTGACCCGCTTCATGAAGAGGTCTGGGATCCAGTTCGCGAGGTTGAGGTTGTGCGTACGCCGCGCTTCGTCGCCGGTGTTCTCGCGCAGCTCGAGGAATTCCTCGATGTCGGCGTGCCAACTCTCGAGATAGACGCAGGCTGCGCCCTTGCGACGCCCGCCTTGATTCACGGCCGCGACCGAGGAGTCGAGGGTCTTGAGGAAAGGCACGATGCCGTTGCTGTGACCATTGGTGCCTTGGATCAAGGATCCTTGCGCGCGCACGCGGGAGTAGGACAGCCCGATGCCGCCGGCGTACTTCGAAAGCTTCGCGATGTCGGTGTAGCGGGAATAGATGGATTCGAGATCGTCGAGCGGCGAGTCGAGCAGATAGCAGGAGGAGAGTTGCGTGCGCTGAGTGCCGGAATTGAACAGCGTCGGGCTGCTCGGCATGTATTCCAGCGAGGAGATCAAGTGATAGAAATCAATCGCCTCTTGCGGACTCTCGGCGAGACCGCAGGCCACGCGCATGAAGAAGTACTGCGAAGTCTCGATGACCTTGCGCGTCTCGGGATTCTTGAGCAGGTAGCGGTCGTAAACGGTGCGCAGGCCGAAGTAGGCAAAACGCTCGGCGCGCGTGCGCTCGATCGCGTCGTCGAGTTTGCGGCGGTTGGCTTGCACGAAAGCGTGCGTTTGCTCGCTGATGAGGCCGCAGCGAAATCCGAACTCCACCGATTGGTGAAAGGACATGATGTCCTGGTTGCGCACCTCCTTGTCGATGTACATCGCGAGCAGACGCGCAGCGAGGCGGGAGTACTGCGGCTCTTCGGCGGTGAGTGCCGCGGCGGTCTGGATCGAGAGACGGTCGAGTTCGGCGGTGGTGGCGCCGTCGTAGAGACCGCTGATCGTGCGGGTGGCGACGCGCATCGGATCCACGTCGTCCAAGCCCTTGGCGCAGCGCTCGACGGCGCGCACGATCTTGTTGAGATCCACCGGTTCCAGCGCGCCGTTGCGCTTCTGGACTTGCATGCGGCTGCCAGTGACGGGAGAAACCGGGGCGGATGGGGCGCCAGAGCCGGCAGGGGGCTTCAAGGAGGCAACGGAATCCATCGGGCGGGGCTCAAATCAGACGCTATCGGGTGAATGGGCGGCCCAGAAGCGGCTGGCCGATCCGCAAGTCCTTGCAGAGTCAGCGTTTGCAGCGTTCGGGACGTCGAGCCCCCGCCGGTCCGGGAGAAAGGCGGGGGAGTGCCCACAATATGAAGCGCCCGAGAAGCTATCAAGCACCAGCCCTTGGGTTTTTGGCAGCGTGGGAAAGCGGTGGAGAACCCGTGCAGGAGCTCCGGAAAGATTGCGTTGAAGGAGGGTAGTGGATATCCGTATGATATCAAAGCGATGTCAGACGCCACCTCCGTCCACGAACTTCCCCTCCAGCCGCGCTCGGGCCTCCAGGTCCTGCTGCTGGAGATCCCGCTCATGCTCGCCGCCAGCATCACCGCGCTGGCGGTGGCTCCGGTACCGCTCAAGATCGCCGCGCTGGTGCTGCTACTGATCACTCTCATCTGGTGCGGCGGCTTCATGGCGGTCGCGCCGAACGAGGCGCGCGTGGTGCAGCTCTTCGGGCGCTACCTCGGAACCGTTCACCAAGACGGACTCTGGTGGGTGAATCCTTTCACTACGAAGCAGAAGGTCTCGGTGCGCGTGCGCAACTTTGACAGTGACAAGCTCAAGGTCAACGACCGCCTCGGGAATCCGATCGAGATCGGCGCGGTGGTGGTGTGGAAGGTGGTGGACACCGCGGAAGCGGTCTTCGAGGTGGACAACTTCGAGGACTACGTGCACGTGCAGAGTGAGGCCGCACTGCGCAATCTGGCCACCCGCTATCCCTACGACACCTTCGGCGAAGACGACCACGAGCACGAAGTCGCGCTGCGCAGTCATACCCAGCAGATCGCCAACGAACTCAAGCTCGAGGTGCAGGAGCGCCTCGCCAAAGCAGGCGTGGAGGTGATCGAGGCGCGCATCAGTCACCTCGCTTATGCGTCGGAGATCGCCAGCGCCATGCTGCAGCGCCAGCAGGCCGACGCGATCATCGCTGCGCGTCGCAAGATCGTGGACGGTGCCGTCGGCATGGTGGAGATGGCGATCGAACAGTTGAGCCGCAAGAAGGTTCTGCAGCTCGACGAGGAGCGCAAGGCCGCCATGGTCTCCAATCTGCTCGTGGTGCTCTGCTCCGACCGCGCCACCCAGCCGGTGGTGAACACCGGAAGCCTCTACAACTAGGAGGGGAGGCTGGCATTTGGCACAGCGCAAGGAATTCCTGGTCCGTCTGGATCCGCAGGTGCACGCAGCCCTGCGGCGCTGGGCCGACCAGGATTTGCGCAGCCTGAACGCGCAGCTCGAGTTCCTGTTGCGCGAGGCCTTGCGGCGCGGCGGGCGACTGCCGGAGACGCCGACGGCCGACACGGAGCGAAGTCCTGAGGCGGAGGAGTAGAATTCGCCAGTGACCGTCGGCACCGCACTCTTCGCGCGCAGCCTTGAAGCGACCGCCGCCTGGTGCCGCGAGCAGGGCTACTCCGCGCGGTGGGCCGCGGTGATGCGGCGCGCCGTGCTCGCCGGGCGAGAACCGGAGCTCCCCGCCGGACTCGCCGCCGCGGCACGCGCAGAACTCCCTTGGCTCGGCTCGGTCGTGACCGCGCGATCCCCGGCCGAGGACGGCTCCGAAAAATTGCTGCTGCGTTTCACCGACGGCGAGAGCGTCGAAGCCGTGCGCCTGCCCGGCGCGCGTCGCGGCTCGGCCTGCCTCTCGACTCAGGTCGGCTGCGCCATGGCCTGCCGCTTCTGCGCCAGCGGATTGTTCGGCGTGAACCGTAATCTTGCCGCGCACGAGTTGCTGGAGCAGGTCGCGTGGCTGCGCCGCAGCGGTTCGGTGGAGCGATTGGTCCTGATGGGCAGCGGTGAGCCGACGCAGAACCTGCGCGCGGTCGTCGAGATGCTCGCGGTGATGAAGGCGGAGGGCGGCATCGGTCCGCGTCACACCTTGATCTCCACCGTCGGACCGGAGGCCGCCATCCGCCGCGTGACGGCGACCGGACTCAAACTCACCCTCGCCCTCTCGCTGCACGCGCTCGATCGCGGCTTGCGCGGGGAGTTGATCCCGACCCAGCGCGAGGTCGAGCCGCTCGCGCTGCTTGCGGCCGCGGACGAACACACCACCGCGACCGGGCGGCCTTATCAGGTGGAGTACGTTTTACTGGGTGGAGTCAACGATGCACCGTCGCAAGCGCACGCGCTTGCGACGGCGCTGCGGGGCCGGCGCGCGCACCTCAGCCTGATTCCCTGGAACGCGGTCGCCGAACAAAGCTTCGCCGCGCCCGACGAAGAATCTTCCAAAAGGTTCCTGCATTTTTTACGAGAAGCCGGCGTGAGCGCCGTGTTGCGCCGCACGGTCGGCGGCGCAGCGCAAGCGGCGTGCGGACAATTGCGCGTGGCGCATAAGCGACTTTCTTGCGCGGTTTGAGCGGGAATGATCTAGTGCTCGTCGCGGCACTGCCGCACTCATTCCAACTCAACCCCCCTTAGTCCTGAACCTCATGAGATTCCTCCACGTCCTTGCCGCGTTGAGCTTCGCGGCCCCCCTCCTCCCGGCTCAGAACGGTGCCAACACCGGCACGGATTGGCCCGACCTCTTCGCGCCGATTGACCCGACCGCGGTCACCCGTGTTTACGACGAACCCGCCGCGCTCCGTCAACAGAACGCGCGCTTCTCCGCAGCGGTGCTCAACGGCTCCGACCGCGCCACTCCTTTCGATCATCCGATCGAGATCAATCTCTTCTCCGACCTCAGCTTCGTCGCGGATCGCGTCGAGACCGTAAGCATGCTTGACGACGGCTACGTGGTGCGTTTCGCGCTGCAGGGCGGCACCGCCGAAGACTACGCGGCCTTCGCCGTCATCGGTGAGGCCATGAGCGGTCAGGTCCGCTTCGGCGCCGACCTCTACTCGGTGCGAAACGTCGGTGGCGGCGAACTCACCATCACCGAAGTGCAGGAGTCTGCGCTCGGCCAGTGCGGCGGCGCGATTGATCCCGGCAATCTCGGCCTTCCCGGAGTTGGCGGCAGCGAGCTCAACAGCTCGCGCGGCATCGCCTCCGAGACGATAGACCTGCTGGTGGTCTATACCTCGAATGCTTCCTCCGCCAACGGCGGTGAGGACGGCATCGGCACCCTCGTGATCCTCTCGGTCTTCCTCTGCAACCAGGCCTACGCCAATTCGGATTGCACGCAGCGGCTCAACCTGGTGGGTACGCGTCAAGTCCTCAACTACGTCCAGAGCAACGACCAAGGCACCGACCTCTCGCGCCTGCGCGCCACCGCCGACGGTCACATGGACGAAGTCCACGGCTGGCGCGACGAGTACGGCGCCGACTACGTGAGCCTCTTCATTTCCGGCTACGGCACCGGCATCGCCTACGTGATGCGCACCGAGAGCGCCGCTTTCGCCGCCGACGCCTTTAGCGTCTGCCGCGACACCTACGCCGCCGCCAACTACACGCTGGCACACGAGCTCGGCCACAACATGGGTTGCGAGCACGATTTGGCCAACGGCGGCAGCAGCCCCTTGTTCCCGTACTCCTACGGTTGGATCAACGCCGCGCAAACCTACCGCACGGTGATGGCCTATCCGCCCGGCACGCGCGTGCTGCTCTTTTCGAACCCGGCCAAAATTGCGCCGAACGGCCAAGTGATGGGCAACTCCGCCAGCGCGGACAATCACCGCACCATGAACGAGACGGTGGACACCACCGCCGCATTCCGTCCGGCGAAGGAGAGCGGACATTCGGTCACCACTTTGTTCGCGTCGAACAACGGCTTCGCCGGCAACATGTTCGACATCAAGCCGAAGACCGACATCGAGCTCAACACGATCTACGTCAACACCTCGACCACCGGGACGATTGACGTGGACATCTGGTGGCGTAACGGCAGCTACGAGCTCTTCACCGGCTCCTCCTCCGGCTGGACCAAGCTCGGTAGCTTCAGCGGCACCGGTCAAGGCAACGACAGCCAGACCTCCATCAGTCTCTCCAGCGCACCTGAGAAGGTGTTCGAAGCCGGTCAGACCTACGGCATCTACGTGGAGCAGACCAACTACGCGGTCAACCCCGGCATCCGCTACACCAACGGCGACGCGGTGTACGAGAACGGCTTCCTGCGCATCGAGGGCGGCGTCGGCAAGGCTGACGGCGGCTTCACGGCCACCACCTTCCAGGACCGCATGTGGAACGGCCGCATCCTCTACAGCACCCCGGAGGGTACGGACACCTTGTCCACGACCTTTGCGGCCGGCAACGGCTTCGCCGGCAACATGTTCGACGTCTTCGCCAAGAACACCGTGCGCATCCACGGCTTTTCGGTGTCGGTGGACGGCGCGACGCTGGGCGACACGATTGCGGTGGACGTTTACAAGAAAACCGGCAGCTACGTCGGCTCGGAGAGCGACATGTGGGACTGGACCTACGTGGGCACCGACTACCGCAGCGCGGGTCCCTTGTTCGGAACCACCGTGCAGATCGAGGTCGGCGGCATCGTCCTGAACTCAGGCACGACCACCGCCTTCTACCTGCACTTGGCCTCCTATGACCTCGGTCATAGCCTGAACTACACCAACGGCAACAACACCTACGAGAACGCCGATCTCCTGCTCACCGCGGGCGCGGGCAAGGCCGACGCGATCTTCACCGGCTCCACCTTCGCCTCGCGCACCTGGAACGGCACCATCTACTACACGGTGGACCGCATTCGCTTGGCGGCGACGAACATGGTTGCCGGGCAGAACGGCCTGATCTCGCTCACCAACGGCACTCCTTTGGGCAGTGCCTTCGTGGTCTGGTCGAAGAACGGGGACGGCCCGGTGGCCTCGCCCTGGGGAAACTTGTTCGTGGATCCCGGCTACAAACAGTTGCCGCCGAAGGCTCTCAACATCTTCGGTGCAGCCAGCCTTACTCCCTTCATCAAGCCAGCCTTCGCCGGCCAGCAGATCTGGATGCAAGCCGTGGACACCACGGCGGGTGAGCCGAGCAATCCGATCACTTTCGTGATCCAGTAAACGAAAATTCGTCATCGAGGGCCGCGATGCCTGGCATTTCGCGGCCCTCGAGCATTTCCAGAAAGGCGCCGCCGCCGGTCGAGACGTGCGTGATGCGCTCGGCGACTCCGGCTTGCATCACTGCCGCCACGCTGTCGCCCCCGCCGACCACGCTGGCGCAGTCGGAGGTGGCCAGCGCCTGCGCGATCGCGAGGGTGCCGGCGGCGAAGGCCGGCATTTCGAAGACGCCCATCGGACCGTTCCAAACCACGGTGCGCGCTTCCTTCAACTTGGCCGCGTAAGCGGCGCGCGACAGCGGGCCGAGGTCGAGACCCATCCAGCCGTCGGGCACGCCGCCTTCGCTGATCTGCGTCGCGGCATCGGGAGCGAAGCGATCGGCACACACGTGATCGCTCGGCAAGAGCAGCGGCACGCCACGCGCCGCCGCCGCCGCGATGATGCCGCGCGCGGTGTCCACGCGGTCGTCCTCGCACAGACTGCCGCCGATCGGCTTGCCGAGTGCCTTCAGAAAGGTGTACGCCATGCCGCCGCCGATCAGGAGCGCGTCCACCTTGGACACGAGGTGCTGGAGCACCAGAATCTTGTCGCTGACCTTGGCGCCGCCGATCACCGCCATCAGCGGCCGTTGCGGCGCACCCATGACGAGACGGAAGGCCTCGATCTCCTTCTCGACCAGCAGTCCCGCGACCGCCGGCTTCATCACCGCCGGCACGCCCGCGGTGCTCGCGTGCGCGCGATGACAGGTGCCGAAGGCGTCCTGCACGAAGACTTCGCCGAAGTCGGCGAGCGCGCGCGCAAAGCCGGGATCGTTCTTGGTCTCGCCGACTTCGAAGCGCAGGTTCTCGAGCAGCAGCACTTGTCCGGGTTGCAGCGCCGCAGCGGCGGCTTGCGCCTCGGGTCCGATCACGTCGCGCACGGCGATCAGCTTCAGCCCAGGCAGTAACTCGCGCAGGCGCGCGGCCACCGGCGCCATGCGGAACTCTTCCTTCACTTCACCCTTCGGTCGGCCGAGGTGGGAGGCGAGCACGCAGGCACCACCGGCTTCGAGCACGTGCCGGATCGTCGGCAGCGCACCGCGAATGCGCGTGTCGTCGCCGCAGACGCCGTTCTTCACCGGCACGTTGAAATCCACGCGCACGAAGACGCGCTTGCCGCGCAGCGCAGCGGCGGGGAGGGTCGCGAGCGCGGCTTTCTTCATGCCGTTGCGCTCAGGAGGCGTAGCCGAGGGCGTGAGTCTTGGCGGCGAGGTCCACCACGCGGTTGCTGTAGCCCCACTCGTTGTCGTACCAGGACACCACCTTCACCATGCGGCCGTCCATCACCATCGTGCTCTGCGCATCGAAGATCGAGGAGTGCGGGTCGCCGACGATGTCTGAGGACACGATCGGATCTTCGGTGTAGCAGAGGATGCCCTTGAGCGGACCGGCGGTGGCGGCCGCCTTCATCGCGGCGTTGACGGATTCGATCGTGGCGTCCTTTGCGAGCACGGCGGTGAGGTCCACCACCGAACCGCATGGGATCGGCACGCGCAAGGAGAAGCCGTCGAGCTTGCCCTTGAGCGCGGGGAGGATCTTGCCGACCGCGCGTGCTGCACCGGTGGTGGTGGGAATGATGTTGAGCGCTGCCGCGCGCGCGCGCCGCAGATCCTTGTGCGGCAGATCCAAGACCTGTTGGTCGTTGGTGTAGGCGTGCACGGTGTTCATCAGGCCACGCTCGATGCCGAAAGAATCGTTCAACACTTTGGCGATGGGGGCGAGGCAGTTGGTCGTGCAGGAGGCGTTGCTGACGATCTGGTGCTCCTTCTTCAAGATCGCGTCGTTCACGCCGAGAACCACCATCGCATCAATCTCGTCCTTCGGCGGCACGGTCAGGATGACGCGCCGGGCGCCAGCCGACAGATGCTTCGCGCAAGCCTCGCGGCTCGTGAAGATGCCGGTGCTTTCGATCACCACGTCAATCTTGCTCGCCGCCCACGGCAGCGCGGCCGGATCCTTGACCGCCAACACCTGGATCTTGCGCCCGTCCACCACGATGCCATCGGCCGCGGCTTCGACCTTGCCGGCGAAACGGCCGGCGACGCTGTCGTACTTGAGCAGGTGGGCGAGAGTGGCCGGATCGGTGAGGTCGTTGAGGGCGACGACTTCGAACTCCGCGCCGCGGGCGTGGAGGATCCGGAAGACGTTGCGGCCGATGCGGCCGAAACCATTGATCGCGATGCGGATGGCCATGAGGGCGAAGATTGTAAGGTCGTGGCGGTGTTCACGTCAGCCGCCGCCGACGCTCTGCGCGCGCTCGCGCCCTGGCCCACGGGGCCGGACGGCGCGGCGGCGCCGGTGTTGCTGGCTTGTTCGGGAGGTGCCGATTCCACATTTCTTGCTTGGAAGTGGAACACCACTCCTGAATTGCCGCCCGCGATCGCGGTGATCGTGGATCACGGACATCGCCCCGGCGCGGCGGCGGATGCCGAGAACGCGCGGATGCGTCTGGAATCGCTCGGCGGTGCGGTTGAAGTCACACGCGCCGATCCGCCGGCGGCCGTCGGCGCGAACGAGGACGCGCTGCGCGCTGCGCGCTACGCCGCCCTCCTCACCGCTGCGCAACGCCACCGCGCGGCGCGCGTGCTGACTGCGCATACCGCCGATGATCTCGCCGAAACGGTGCTGCTGCGCATCCTCCGCGGCACCGGCTTGCGCGGATTGGCGGGCATTCCCGCGCGGCGCGCGCTCGCCCCGGGAGTCGAACTCCTGCGCCCGCTACTCGGCTTGCGTCGCGCTGCGCTGCGCGTGGCTCTGCGCGAGACCGGTGTGGCGTGGTGGGAAGACCCGAGCAACGCCGATCCCGAGCACAACGCGCGCGCGCGGCTGCGCGAGCGCGTGCTGCCCGAACTCGCCGCGCTCGCCACCGGCGATCCAGTGCTTGCGGTATTGCGTCTTGCGGGGGAGGCACGCGCGTGGTCGGAGTCGCTCGACGCGCTGCTCCTCGCCACGCCCGATTGGCGCGCATTGCCTCCCTATTTGCGCGAGCAGGCCGTCGCCGCGCAATTGCGTGCGCTGGGCGAGACCGTCAGTCCCGCACGGCTGCGCGATCTCGCCGGGGCACTCGCATCCCGCGGCCGCGCCGGCGTAGACGCGCAGCGCTCACTCGTGCTCGGCGTCGCCGGAAGCCTCCGACTCGCGTGACAACAGTGCGCGCGCGCGCTCGTAGTCATTGTCCTCGACCATGAGCTGCACCGCGCGCGTGGTCGCCGCGATGCCAATCAACAGGTTGAGGGAGCCGCCGACCACCTCGGCGTGGATCCCGTTCTCCTCCAGCTCCATGCGCGCGAGCTGGGCCATCGCTTCGTTCTCGTACTGTCCGAGGAGGCGGGTCATTCACTCCAGCCTAACATGCACCGGTCAGGAGGTTTCCTGGTTCAGGACCTCGCGCGCACGTTCGGCCTCCTCGTCCGGCACCACGAGCTCGAAGGCGGGGGAGCGAAAGGGTGTCGGGATCAGGATCGAGAAGTCGGCGCGCAGGATCGCCGCGCGTAGTCCGACGCCTTCGAGGGCGAGGCGTGCGAGTTCCGCGTCCATCTCGCGCTCGTAGCGGGCGATCGTGCGTGCCAACGTCCGTGCGCTCAGCGCAACACCAGGCTCTCGAGGAAGAATTCCAGCATGCGGTCACGCTCGAGGCCGCTGTGGCCGCGGTCGGGACCGACCTGCACCTCGAAGGACTTGCCGGCCTTCTGCAAGGCCGCGATCAACATCAGGGCGTTCGCCGGATGCACGTTGTCGTCGGCGGTGCCGTAATAGATCATCAATCGGCCGCGCAGATCGGCGGCGTAGTGCATCGCGCTGCCCGCGTCGTAGCCCGCCGCGTTGTCCTGCGGCAAGCCCATGTAGCGCTCGGTGTAGATGGTGTCGTAGTGGCGCCAATCAGTCACTGCTGAAGATGCGCAGGCCGCCGCGAAGACTTCGGGATGGCGCAGCAAGCACAAGACCGAGACGTAGCCGCCGTAGGAAGTGCCGTAAATGCCGACGCGCTCGCGGTTCAGATAGGGGCGCTCCCACAGCGCGCGCACTCCGGCGGCTTGGTCATCCACTTCGACCACGCCGAGTTTGCCGTAGATCGCATCGAGCGCCGCTTTGCCGCGTCCACCAGCGCTGCGGGAATCCAGCGTGGCGTAGAGCAATCCGTAGGCCGTGGTGGCGGTCGAAGGCTCGAAGACCTCATTGGCGCCGCCGCTGCCGGGACCCGCATAGACGCTAATCAGCAGTGGGTACTTGCGCGTGGGATCGAAGTGCGGCGGGAAGTGCAGAGTTCCGTAGAGCGTCGTGATGCCGTCCGCCGCGCGGAACTCGAAGACTTCGGCGGGGCGCAGGCCGAGCGGCGTGAGCCCAGAGAGATCGCTGCTCGCGAGTTCGGCGATCAACGTGCCATCGGCGTCGCACAAGCGACTCACCGGCGGCTGAGCACTCGTCTGCGCGACGTCCACGAAGTGCTGCCCGTCCGGCGCCAGCGTCACGGAATGATGAAATGATGGATCGGTCAGGCGCGTTTCGCCGATGCCATCCAACCCCACGCGGTGGAGCTGGATCTTCAAGGGATTGTCGCCGCTGCGCGCGCGGTACCACATCTGGCCGGCAACTTCGTCCACGCGTTCGATGCCGGCCACTTCGCAGTCGTGCATGGTCAGCGCGCGGATCAAACCCTCGTGCAAGTCGTACAGGAAGTAGTTGTTCCAGCCGCTGCGCTCGCTCGCCCACACGAAGCGCCGCCCGTCGGCGAGCCAACGCAGCTCGGGCGAGTTGCGGGTCCACGAATCCGGCCAGGTTTCGCGCACGATCACGCGCACGCGGCCGCTGACGGGATCCGCGGCGCAGAATTCCATCACCTTCTGGCGACGATCGGTGCGGCGAAACAGCAGTTCGCTGCCGTCCGGTGACCACGTGACGCCATAGACGTAGTGGCCGACGACTTCGTCGCTGAACTCCGCACCGCTGCGAACGTCCATCGCGACGAACGCGCCGCTGGCGAGATGATGAACGAAGACGTCAGCCTGGGGGTTCGGTGCACCCGCCTTAGGGTAGGCCTCCACCGCCAGGGTGCTCTGAAATTCAGTCTGACTGAGCGTCAGGGGATAGTCGCGCGCCGCACTCTCGTCGAAGCGGTAGTACGCGATGCGCGTGGAGTCCGGCGACCACCACATGGCAGTTCCCTGTCCCAATTCTTCCCCATAGACCCAACTCGCGCTGCCGAATTTGATCCGGAGCGACTCGCTGCCTGCTGTGGTGATTGCCCGCTCCGCCCCGTTGGCATCGCGCAACCACAGATTGCGATCGCGGTAGAAAGCGACGTGCGCCCCGTCGGGAGCGTCCGTGGAGTCGACCTGTCGTCCGCGCGCCGGCCGATTGCGCGCGCCGCGTGCGCCGGATCGGCTGCTCCCGTCCGCGGGAAGCGTGAGCTCGGTGATCACGCCGTCGGTGAAGATGCAGCGCCAGTTGCGATCGTCCCAGGAGTACTCCACGCCGCTTCCGTCCTCACTCCAGCGCAGATTGCTGACTGCGCCGGAGCGCCACGCGCCGACCTGCTCACGCCTGAGCAGTTGGTACTCCGCGTGACCGGGGTACTCCGGCAGCCGGCTCTGCGCGGGAAGGGAGTTCAGCGCCGAGAGCGCCGGAAGCAAGAGGAGGATGGCGCGACGCATGCAGGGACCCCATCCTGGCAGCGCCCCACAGAACGGACAATCAGGGCAGGCCGAGCAAGCGCGGGATGCTGCCATCACTTTGAAGCATGGCGACGGTCTCGTTGAGCGGAATCAGCAGGATTGCGGCGAGGCTGCGCACGCAATGCCGCCGCATCGCGAGCAGATCAATCATCAGTTTGCGCTCGGACGGTTCGGGCAGCAGGCGTCTGGGGAACAGCCGAGGAACCTGCGCACGGTAGTGGTCGTAGGCCTCGCCGTGAGCCGCCGCCATCACGCGCTCTTCTTCGCGCACCACGAGGAGATAGAGCAGGGGGCCGAGCACGGCGATCGCCACGCCCAGTGTGAGGCTCTGGAGCATCAGCGCGAAACCGAGTCCGATCAGCAGGGAGCCGAGATAGAGCGGGTTCCGGCACAGGCTGTAGGGCCCCGCTGTGATCAATTCTCCGCTCTTGTTGCCGCCGATGAACAGTGTGGCCCAGCTCCTGAGCACGATGCCGCCGATGAGCAACAGTGTGCCGCTGGCGTCGAGGAACTCGTCCATCGCGTGGCCTTCGGCCCAGTGGCGCCCGCTCAGGACCGCCGCCGCGATCAGAGGAAGGAAGAGCCAGGAACCCACCTGACGGCGTGCGTGGAACCACCAGCCGCGGTGCAGCGAACGCGGGGGATTCGAACTCGGCTCCAGCGTTCGCATGGAGAGAATGCGTAATCCCGCGCCCGATCCTCTCACCAGGATCCGCTTTCTGCGTTTACTCCGGAGCCACCGGCCAGAAGGCTTTGCTCGGCCGCACTTCGAGGCCGGCGAAGAGCGCTGCGGTGTCATCGGCGACGGAGACCGCCAGCCCGCCGGTGAGCCGCTGCGCCGTGAATTCGTCGCTCGGCACATCCACTTCCTCGTCGTTGACGATCAGCTTGCAGCGCGGCACGCCTTCGGCATCCAGCGTCATCGTGAGCTCGAAACTGAAGACCTTCTCGTCGCTCACGAGGTGCAATCCGCCGACCTCGTCCGCGCTCAGGCGCGCGACGCCGAGATTCACGTCGGTGCGCTGATCCATCGTGAAGAGGCCCACGGCATTCGCACCCTCGCGAGGATGCTCGAAAGTCAGCCACAAGCGCGGACGACCGTTGCGGTCGAGTCCGAGCAGGATGCGACCGGCGATGCCGTCCACCTGCACGCGACCGCGGATGCCGTAGGGCGGCGTGAGCCAGGAGAGCGAACCCTCCTCACAGCGTTCATAGCCCGGCGTGTCCCAACCCTTCGGATCGTAGAACAGCATGCCCTCCGGCTTGTACTCCACCGCCGTGATCATGTCGCGCGATCCCTCGGAGAGTTGGATGCGGCGGTTGCCCTCCGGCCCCTTGTTGAAGGCGGACTGCCACATGCGCAGATCCTGTCCGCTGAGTTCGGCGCACTCCACCGCCGCGCGGTTCAGATCCTCGAACTCGACGCCGAGCGCGCGTTGCAGGTGCGCGGCCCACAACGCCGCCATCACCGGGTGTCCGGCGCCGAGCGCCTCCTCCATCGCGAGGTCCACGGACGCGCGCGCCGTGCGCGAGACTTCGCAGACGTTCTTGGCCACGTCCTTGAGGCCGTTGTCGTTGAGCCACTTCTCGGCGGCCTGTAGCGCGGCTTCGTCGCCGGTTGGCCACACCTTCTCCCAGTAGCGCACCATCCAGTACACCGCGTCGCCCGCGCGGCCGTCGCCGAGGCAGGTTTCGGCGAGCAGGCGGAAGGTCTCCGGGTCCTCAGGACGCTTGGCATCGGCCTGCTCGGCCGTGATGCGCGCGCGCTCGTAGTCACCGGCCAGCACGTAGCCGCGCGAGCGCGCCTGGAGCACGTCGGCGAACTCGTATCCGGACTGCAATTCGCCGTAGAGTGAGTTGGTGAACTTGCGCCAGCGGTTTTCGAATGCTTCCCAGTTCGGGACGTCCGGGTCCTTCACTTCGTCCACGAAAATCTCGATCGCCTTCTCGTAGGGCTGGAACTGCTCGTTCTTCTTGTTGCCTTCCTCGGTGTAGAACTTCAGATACTTCAGGTAGGGCTCGCGATAGACCAGACGACCGGCCTTGCGCACCGTCTTGTAATCCTGCGGAATGGCTTGACCTGGCGTGATCGGGATGCCGTACACGCGTCGGTCGTCCTCCTCGTAGTTGAGTAGGAAGTACACCAGTGCCCAGCCATAGGAGTAATAATCGCCTTCGTAAGAGAGCCAGCCGTTCTCGTCGGGACCGGTGTTCCGGACGTGACCGATGAGTTCCTTGAGTGTGTGCCGCTTGTCGCTGTGCTCCATCCACCACCACTCGCGCAAACGGTTCTCCGCGACGTTGTTCTTCACGATGGTGCCATCGGACTTGATCTGGCAACCCTCGAAGTAGGATGAGGTGCCTTCGTTGAGCCACGGCGGATCGAACAGGCCCCGGCGCGAAGGTTTGGCAGTCAGAAGCGACATGAACTGGTGGCTGGCCTCGTGGAACAAGGTGTTCCAGAGATCCTCCCGCGTCATGTTCGGGTTTCCGTAGGAGCGGTCGTAGGCCGCCACGGTGTTGAGCCCTTCGACCCAGTAACCGCCGACGCCATCGCTCTGCTCGGCACGTCCGAGAATCTCCTGGGAGAAGCGATCGAAATCCGAGCGCTTGCGGTGAATCGCGAGCCGCACGCGCGGCGTCTTCTTCTTGTGGTCGTAAACCTCTTGGTAGAACTCGTAGATCTCGTCCATTGCGGACTGCACGGTCATGAAGAATTCATAGTCGAGGTTGGTCTCGACATCGTAGTAGCGCGACTCCTCCTTGAAACGGTTCTCCCACTCCTCGTGCGTGGCGTTCTGCTTCGCGATCCACGACGCCGATTTGCGCCGCACCTCGGCCGCCTGGAAACCGCCGCCGGAGACCTCCTGACCAGCTTTCTTGACCAGTGCGTCCCATTCGCGCGTCAGGGTCTGGTCGGTGGGATTCAGCGCCATCAACTTCGAGAGCAGGTGTCCGGCGAGGCGGAACTGCTTCTTGCTGCCGGCGGCCTTCGCCGACTTGAGGATTGCGGTCGCCCATTCGTCCACGATTTGTTCGTCGCGGTTCCAGCCGTCCCACAGCGCGGTCAACTTCGCTGCCGTCTCGTTGGCCGCCTTGCTCGCACCGCTGTACTTCTGCGACCAGTACAACCACTTGAGCCAGCGCAGTTGCGCGGCGACGTCGGCGTTGGCGACCGCGATCTCGTGCAGCAGCGCGTAGCCCTGGGCGTCGTAAGGGCGCGTGGCGAGTTCACCGAGCGCAGCGCTCTCGGCTTCCTCCACGCGGCCGGCGAGCAGATGCGCGCGCGCGGCTTCGAAGGGCTCGGCTGAGGGCGCGTGGCGCACCGGACCCGGCAGCGGAAGTCGGAGCGGCGCGGGCTCGGCAGCGAGCCAAGCGCAGGGAATCAGCGCAACGAGGAGGAGCAGACGAAACATGGATGCTCTGCACTACGACCGGCGGGTCGCGGCGCAGGCCCCAGTTTAATCCCGAGCCAACACCTGGATCGCCGCTTCCATTTCCTGTGCGTCCTCGGCCGCGAGAGCCGCAGCGCGGACCTCGGGATCGAGGAAGCCGTAACCCATGTCGGCCAGCCAATCGTGCAGCACGTCGAGCGGCACCGCGAGTCCCATGTGCGTGACCACCTGGGGCCGGTAGGAGCCGTGCGTGTAGATCTTCGAGAACACGCCGATCAGTTCGAGCGAATCGGCGAGGAACACGCCGCCGCCGCTGTTGCCGAAGAAGGCCGGGCTCGAAACCATCCAGTAGGGCTGCGAGCCAATTTTCCAGTCCACGCGCGTGACTTCACCGCGCGTGGCCTGCGCGGTGGTGCCGAGTGGGCAACCGACCGTCCAGATCTCGGTGAAGGAGCCGACGCGCTGTTGAGCGTCCCGCGTGGCGAGCCGCGCCACCGGACCGAGATCCACCTCGGTGCGGATCTCGAGCAAGGCGAGGTCGGCGACGACGTTTTCGGCCAGCAAGCGCGCAGTGACCCGCACCGGCTGCTCGAGCAACTGGTCGAAGACGCAAGGGATGTCCACCTCGGTGTGGGGACGCGGTTGCGACTGGTTCGCCGAGGCATCGGTTGCCCCATCCTCTGCAGTGCCTCCTTCGCCGTAGAGATCGCGCAGCACGTGCTGCGCGCTCAGGGCTAAGTAATACTGGCCGCGTTCGTCGGAGCCGCGCCACACCAGCACACCGCTGCCGACCGATTCGATCGCGTCAATCTGGAAGACCGGTTTGAGCAGCCGCTCGCGCAAAGTGTTGACGGCCGGACCGGCCATGCGTTCCATGCCGGCGGCCTGCTGGCGCAACGAGGCGCGCAGAGCTTCGACTTGCGCGGAACTCTGCTCCAGGCGCTCGCGGAGCGCGCCGAAACTGGAATCGGAGGCGTCCATTTCCGTGCGCGTCTCTTCCAGCGAGACTTCCCACTCGTCGAGCACCCCCTTCCAATCATTCATCCAGGACTCGCGCCAGCGCTGCTCTTTCGCTTCCTCCTGTCGCTGGACCAAGCGCATGGTCTCGAGGGCCGCGTGCAAGCCGCTGATTTCGGAGTCCTGGCTGCCGAGGCGCTGGCGGAGGGCTGCGAGTTCCGGACCAGCCCAGCTCCAGGCGGCGATCCCCGCGAGGAGCAGGAGGAGAGGAGTGATAAGGCGTCGGAGCATGGCTCGGGATGCACTCAGCAAGTTCTTGAAAAAGCCTGTTGGCAAGGAAGGATAGGCCCGAATTCCAGGCCTCGGCGGGGATTTCCTGGGCTGGGGACGCTCCCGCTCGGTCCGCTACAATGAGGGATGGGAGCATGACTTACGCACGCGTGGAAGAGGCGGTAAAGGCAATCCATGAGGGCCGCATGGTCATCCTGGTGGACGATCCGCGCCGGGAAAACGAGGGAGACCTGGTCATGGCCGCGGAGTCCATCACTCCGGAGGCCGTCAACTTCATGCGCAAGGAGGCCGGCGGCCTGATCTGCCTGGCGCTCGACGGCGAGTTGGCTGACGAGCTGCATTTGCGCCCTCAGGTGAGCGAGAACACCTCGCGCATGGGCACCGCTTTCCTTGAGTCCATCGAGGCGGCCGTCGGGGTCACCACCGGCATCAGCGCGCAGGATCGCTCGCGCACGATTCTCGCCGCCGTGCGTCCCGGCGCGCGCCCGCAGGATCTGCTGCGTCCGGGACACATCTTCCCGCTGCGCGCACGCGAAGGCGGCGTGTTGGTGCGTCCGGGGCAGACCGAAGGATCGGTGGATCTCGCGCGCTTGGCAGGCATGCGCGCGGCCGGCGTGATCTGCGAAATCATGAACGAAGACGGCAGCATGGCACGCATGCCGGAGCTGGAAGTCTTCGCGCAGAAGCACGCGCTGCCGATTCTCACCATCGCGGATCTCATCGAGTACCGTCGCCGTCGCGAGCGTTTGGTCGAGCGCCGCGTCGCGGGAGTGCGCTTGCCGACCGAGGCCGGCGAATTCGAACTGCACCTCTATCGCTCCAAGACCGATGGCAAGGAGCACCTCGCGCTCACGCACGGTTGGTCCGCGGCTCCGCAGGAACCCGGCACACCCTTCGCGCGGCTCGAAGATCCCGTCATGGTGCGCGTACACAGCGAATGCCTGACCGGCGATCTGCTCGGCAGCCTGCGCTGTGACTGCGGACCGCAGATGCGCGCCGCGATGAACCAAATCGTGGCGGCGGGGCGTGGCGTGCTCCTGTACATCCGGCAAGAAGGTCGCGGCATCGGACTCGAGAGCAAGCTGCAGGCCTATCACCTCCAGGATCGCGGCCTCGACACCGTCGAAGCCAACGAGCACCTGGGCTATCCCGCCGACATGCGCGAGTACGGCGTCGGGGCGCAGATCCTGCACGACCTCGGTGTGCGCCGCATGCGCCTGCTCACCAACAATCCGAAGAAGCTCGCCGCGCTCGAGGGTTACGGGTTGGAGATCGCGGAGCAGCTCCCGATCCAGTCCCCGGTCCACCAGCACAACGAGTCCTACTTGCGGACCAAGCGAGACAAGCTCGGGCACTTGTTACCGGACCTGGAGAGCCTTGTCGGCCGCCCGCTACCCACCGAAGTTCGCCGGGAAGAGCGCCGCCCGACTCGCCCGTGAGCCGTAGGGAAGAAGCGCCGCCGGCTCCCCGTCAGAAGGGGGTGCGCGCAGCCCGATCCGCCTTGCGAGCGCTCCCTCCGCAGCAGCCCGAACCCGCCCCGCGTGGACCCGCCCTCGGGGACACCGAGGTCGAAGCGCTCTTCCGCGAGTTCGCGCCCAAGGTCTACGCGCTCGCGCGCCGCTTCGGCTTCGACGCCGATGAGGCTGAGGACGGCGTCCAGGAAGTCTTCATGAAGGTGCAGCGCCGCATCGGCACCTTCCGCGGTGACGCCGCGCTCTCGACCTGGCTCTATCAGGTAGCGGTCAACGCTTTGCGCGACCACCGCCGCAAGCTGATGCGCCATCGCCGCACCTTGTCCTTGCAGGCGCCGCGTGGTCTCGAGGACGCCAACGAACCGGTGGAGCAGCGACTCGCTTCGCCGATCGGCACGCCGGCCGAAGGCGTGGCGCGCGCCGAGCGTGGTCAAATCGTGCGCGAGGCACTGGATCGTCTGCCGACGCGCTTCCGCGAAGTGCTGGTGCTGCGCGAACTCGAAGGCTGGTCCTATCGCGACATCGCGCGCGTGCTCGGACTCGCGCAAGGCACGGTCGAATCACGGATCTTCCGCGCGCGCGCACGACTGGCTGCGGAGTTGCGCCGCAAGGAGGAATCCCTGTGAGCAAGCGCCCGGAAGATCGCGCGCGCCTCTCTGCCTGGTTCGACGGCGAGGTCGGCGACGTCGAAGCGGAGGAAGTGCGTTCGCGTTTGCTCGACGATCCCGCGTTGCGTGCGCAACTGCAGGAGTGGCGCGGTCTGCGCGAGGAGCTCCAGGCGCTTCAGCCGGAAACGCTCGCCCCGGCGCGACTCGCCGAGCTGCACACGCGGCTCGCCTTCGCCTCCGAACGCGAAGCGCGCGGGCTCGACCGCGCCGTGCGGCTCTGGAGCATGGCGGCGGCGCTGCTGGTGCTGGTCGGAGCCGGCTGGTTGGCGGTGCAATCGCGTCTCGGCTTCGACGCCACGGAGCCGGCCTTCGCGCGGGAGCCGCGCGAAATCGAGCGCGCCATTGAGGAGTTGCTTGCTCCGATGCCAGGAACGGCGGTGCATCGCCCCGCGACCCAGGGACAGCGGCTCCGCCCGGCGCCGTACACCGGCCCGGTTCTCGACGAGGAGCCGCCGCCCGCCGCGGAGCCGGAAGGCGGTCCGCAGTGATCGCGCAGCTCTCGGGACGCGGACGGGTCGGCTGCGCCGCTCTGCTCACTTTCGCCGCCGGCGGACTGCTCGGTTTCGCCGCTGGACGCGGCGTGGCGCCGGAAGCCGACTCCGTGCTGGAACCGGCACTCGCTGCCTGGGCTGCCGCCACCGAGGCTGCGCTCGAGCTGCGGCCCGGCCAGCGCGAGGACCTGCGCATCTTGCTCGCCCACTACGCACGTGAGCGCGATCAATTGCTTGCGGAGCGGCTCGCCGAGGCCGACGGCGCTTGGCTCGGCCTCGACCGCCGCTTCGAGACGCTTCTGCGCTCGCGGATCCTCAATCGCGAGCAGCGCGCGCGCGCCGACGCCCTCCTCCTCGGCGGAATCCTGGTGGGACCGCCCGCACAACGCTAACCTGAGAGCGATCGAAGCATGGCGACGAGCCTAGGCATTCATCTCCGCGCGGACGGTTTCTCCTACGCACTCGTCGAGGGAGGAGCGAAGAAGCACGCCCTCAAAGCTGCCGGCGAAGGCGCGCTGCCGGTCGGCGCCGCCCCGAAGGCGATCGGCAAGGCCATCGCGGAAGTGGTCAAGCTGCGCAAGGCCGATCACATCAGCGTGATCACGCCCTCCGGCCGCGTGGTGCTGCGCGAGCTCAGCTTGCCCTTCACCGAACGCGAGAAGGTGTTGCAAGTGCTCAAGTTCGAGGTCGAGAGCGAGCTCTATCACCTCGACGTGGACGAAGTCGTCGCCGACTTCATCACCCTCGAAGGCGAACGCGCGACGCCGAGCCTGCTCGTCGGCGTGATGCCGAAGGGGCACCTTCGTCAGTCCCTCGAGGTGCTCGGGGGGGGGGGATGGGATCCGCATTCCGTTCAGGCGAGTTACGGCGCCTACGCCGCCGCGCTGAGCGTGATCGTGCCGCGGCTCACCGGTGCGCGCGCCGGTGCCGAGGCGCAGGAAGGCGAGCCCTTGCTGTTCGCGCATCTGGGTGCGGCTGAGACGCTGGTCGTCCAGATCGGACCGAGCGGACGTCTGCGCGCCCTGCGCACGATCCCGCTCGGATGGCTCGAACTGTTGCGCGATCTCGCGCCGCCGAAGGAGGCTTCCGGCGAAGTGCTGCCTCCGGGCACCGATCCCGAGGACGCCGAGAGCGAGAGTCCGGCGGCGCCGGGTGAAGAGAGCGCGGCGGAAGCGCCCACGGTCCTTTTCGGTGCCGAAGCGGCGCTCGGCGGCTGCACGCTCGCCGAAGCGATCGAACGTGGCGGCCGCGATCGCGTGCAGGCGCTGGTGCGCCGACTCGCCAACGAGTTGCGCCGCGCCGCCGCCGCGATGCCGGCGGGCGTGACCGAGATTTATCTCACCGGTGCCGATCTGCCGGGCTGGGAGAACGCCGTGAATGCGCGCTCCGGTCTGAACGTGCGGCACTTCGACGTCACCGCCGGAGAAGAGGTGCGCCGCGCCGATCTGGTCGCGCTCGGCGGTGCCTACGCCGGACTCGGATTGACGCCGTCGCCGATGAACTTCCGTCAAGAGGAGTTCCGCTACGCACGCGGGTTGGAGCGCGTGGAGGGTCCGCTCACGCTGGCACTCGTCGGTCTGATCGCGTGGTTGGTGATCGATGCCGGCGTGCATCTCAAGCAAGGCTTGTGGCTGAAGAAGGACGCGAACCGCGTCTATCTGGAAGCCGACGCGCGCGTGGCGCAGCTCAACAAACGCGTCAACGAGGACGAGACCTACCCGAAGGAGTGGTTGGTCAAGAATGATCTCACCGGTTCTTCGGTGCCGACCGATCAGCGCATTCGCGTGCTCGCCAGCCGTCTCTCGGATGCCAAGCGCGATCTCGATTCGCTCATGGGCGAGGCCGACGTCGAGATGCCGCCCTCCTGCCTCGAGGCGTGGCGCTTGCTGATGATCTTCCTCGACAAGGAATTCGCCGGTTACGAGGAGAAGTGGATGGTCGAAGCCTTCGACTTCACCGCGGTGGATGCTTCGCGCGGCAACAACGCCGAGCCCGCCCACGTGGTCGCGAAATTCGGTCTGAGCTTGATCTCCGACGACGCCGAGAAGACCGCGGGCATCTACGACCGCATCGAGCGCGGCCTGCGCGCGCAGAAGTGGTGCGTCGGCAGTCCGGTCATTCCGAGCACCGAGGCGCTCAAGGTCGGCAGTGGCAAGACCGCCACGATCACGGTCAAGATCAACACCGCCCGCGAGCGCGAGGAGGGCCAGCCGTGAACAACCGCCAGATGCTCTACCTCTTGTTCGGCCTGACCGTGCTCGGTTTCGGTCTGCGCTTCTGGGCGGCTTCGTGGCACGACGGTTGGACCAGCTCGGTCGGCGAACATCAGCGCCGCTACCAGGACATCTACGCGATGTGCAACGACCTCGCCTTCCGACGCGAGAAAGCGCCCAAGGGATCGGACGAAGCTTCCTTCCGTGCCCACTTCCAGGCGCAGGCCTTCGAGGCGCGCATCGGCATCATCAACGTGGCCGTGCGCGAGACCACGCGCGGCAACCAGCGCGACAAGACCTTCACGATCGGCTTCGAAGACCCGCAGGCCTCCTTCCAGCGCCAGCAGTTGAGCGTGTTTCTGTTCAACAGCGAGCTGCGCTATCCGCGGCTGCGCACCACCCAGCTCACGCTGGCGCCGGTGCCGACCGATCCGCGCTCGAAATCGGTGGATTCGGGCGCCGAGCGCCAGGATCTGTGGCGGGTGAGCAAACTGGAATTCAAGCAGCGCTCGCCGACCGGCGAAGCGGCGAAGCCTTAGTCCACGACGCGGCCGCGCCTAGTCCGCGCGCGGCTCGTAGGCGGCGAAGAGGCGGCCCCAGCCGCTTTCGCGCGCGATCCGCGCCATGCGTGCGCGCCCGTGCCTCCGCCACCACCACTCGTCGTGGTAGAGGTGCGAACCGGCGCTGAACAGGCGCACCAGCGGCGTGCGGAAGAAGAGCTTCTGCAAGCGCTGCAGCGCGCCGAACCACAGCAGGTCGCCGAAGCGGGAGGCGAGGTTGTCGCCGACGTCGAAGCCCCAGCCGAAGGCGACCTCGTCGCCGCAGAGTTCGATGCGGGACTCCTCGAGCACGCCGAGTCCGCGCTCCGCCGATTCAGCCAAGTAGCCGATGCGTTCCGGCGCGAAGCCCATCAGGCGCGCGGCGGTCGCGTCGAGCGCGACGCAGTCCGCGGAGGCGAGCAGCAGATTTTTCTCGACCGGTCGCATCGTGCGCGGGCCCGGACCGTTGCCGCAGAGGGTGCCGTCCATCACCGCGAAGATGCCGCTGTGCAACTCCTGCTGCACCGCGAGCAGATCGGCGAGCACGCCGTGGATGTGCGTGTGGCACCAGTGCCGCTTGGTGTTGAGCAAGCCGCCGAAGGCGTTCTTGATCGAGCCGGTGGTGGTGGTGTAGATGTGCGTCTTGACGGTCGGGAAGTGCAGGACCGACTTGCCGCGGAACATCGTCGGAAAGGCGAGGCCCTCCGGATAGACCTGATCCAGCCATGGCGTCGCAGCGCGTGGCCGCATGCTTTCCCAACTCACGCTGGCCGGATCGTTGACGAAGAACTGCGGCACGGCGTAGCGCTCGTACACCGGCTGCAACTTCAGATTGCGCAGCCCGGCGTGCGGATCGGTCACCACGGTGTCGTTGTGCACGGCCACGCTGTCGCGCCGGTTTACGCGCAACCAGCGGATCGCGCCCTCCAATTGCCACGGCGTGGTGTTGGCCGAGAGGAAGGGCAGGTGCCAGGTGATGTTGTCCTTGAGGATCACCGGCGCCTCTGCCGGCAGCGCCTGTGCGGCCCCGGCGAGTTCCATCACGCGCGCGACGTCCTCGAGCACCGTCTCCGGCCGCGTACGCACGATCGCGACGCGGCTGCGCGCCAGCGGCTCAGGCATAGATCACCCAACCCGCCACCGCGACGTATCCGAGTCCGGCGAGCACGATCGGCGGATCCATGGTCGCGATCAGTTCGGGCCGTTGGCCCTGATCGTGGCGATAGACGAGGTGCAGATAGCGCAACACGCCGTAGAGCGCGAAGGGCAACGTCCAGATCATGCCGGGCGCGCCTGCGCGCGAGACGCTTGCGTGCGCGCCGTCGGCGAGGATGGCGGCGGGGAGCAGCGTGTACATCGCGTAGGTGACGAGCAGGGCCGACGCGATCACGCCGATCATCATGTCGGTGCCCGGTCCGCGATAGTCCTCGAGCACCGGTCGTTGCGAGGAAGCGGCGGGCGCCGAAGATGCGGCGTCCGCGCGCTCGAGGCTGGCCGCTTCGGCCTTGCGTTTGCAGAGCGCGAGAAACAAGGCGAGTTGCACGGTGCAGGCGACCAGCCACGGCGAGAGCCAGGCGTCAATCGCCCACACGCCGGCGAGCACGCGCAGCGAGAAACCGGCGGCAATGCAGAAGACGTCAATCAGCACGAGGTGCTTGAGCCGCAGGCTGTAGGCGAGTTGCAGTCCCAGATAGAGCGCAAGGGCGAGCAGTGCGCGCCCTAGCCAGGCGCCGACCACGAGCGCGCCGCCCGCGAGCAGCACCGCCGCCGTCAGCGCGCTACCGACGGAGAGCTCGCCCGACGCGATCGGCCGCCGACGCTTCTCGGGGTGCGCGCGATCACGCGCGCGATCGAGCACGTCGTTGACGAGATAGGTGGCGGAGGATGCGGCGCAGAAGGCGGCGAAAACCGCCGTCGCGCGCAGCAGGGTTGCCGCATCCGAGGCGCTGCCACTGAAGGCTAGCCCGGCGAAGACCACGAGGTTCTTCGTCCATTGGCGGATCCGCAGGGCGCGCAGGAGCGGCGGCATGGGCAAAGCGTAGCCGGTCAGCGTGCGCCGATCTCGCGCGCCTTGACTTCCGATCGCAGCGGCCGCCACGCACGCACGGCGCAGCGCCAGCGCGCGCTGCGCGAGAGGCGCGGCGGCCGACGCAGCAGATCCCGTTGCGGATGCTTGATCTGCGCGAGCAGTCGCCGCGAGCGCAGGATCGCTGCGCGCAGTCCGCGGCGCAGGCGCGAGCCGACGCGCTCGCAGACCGGCGCACCCTGGTCGAGCATCTCGGCGGCCCACGCCGCTTCTTGGGAAAGAAAGGCGTGCACCGCGGGCGTGCGTACTCCCGCCAGCAATTCCTCGCGGCTGAGACCGCAGCGTTCCATGTCCGCGAGCGGGAGCAAATTCACTCCCTCCGCGGCGAGCCGCGGATACTCGCAGAGCACTCGTACCAGCACGAGTCCGCAGGCGAGGCGTTCGGCGGGTGGCAGCGTCTCGGCATCGAGACGCTGGCTCAGACGCAGGCCGAGGCGCGCGAAGGCGGAGGCACGCGGATGCAGCCAGGCCAGGAGTTCGCCGCGTGTGGGCGGATCCTGAGGCATCGGTCGCTCCATCAGGTCGAAGAGCACGCGCAGGTCCGGGTGAGGAATTTCGCCGGCGCTGGCGGCGGCGCTGAGTGCGAGCAGAAGGGGGCCATCGGGGCGTCCGCGCAGCGCTTCTTCGAATGCCGCGCGGAAAGCGGGGCGCGCCTCACGCGCGGGTCCGAGCGCGGTGGCGAGTAGGGGATCGAGCGCGCGCAGCAGCCCGCGCGGCATCAAGACCGGTCCCGGATAGAGGTCGCCGCTGAAACGGCGCGCCTCGCGGGTGGCAAATCGTCTTGCATGACCGAAATCCACGGCGGCATCATGGTGGCGTCCGCCGGCCTAGGCGGCAAGCACTGATGGAGAGCGAACGCGAGGAAGCCAAGGAACCCGAGCCCTCCGCCGATTGGGCGATCCTGGTGGCGCATGACGTGCGCAACCTCCTCTCCGGCGCGGCAGGCATGACGGAGCTGCTGGAGGCGGAGGGCGCCGATCCGATGCTGCAAGATCGCCTGCGCGCGATCCGCCACCAGATCGGTCATGCCGCAAATCTGCTCGAGGATCTGATCGTCCGTGGACTCGTGCGTCTGCCTTCCATGGAGGCGGTGGACCTGGGAGTGGTGGCGCTCGGCGCCAACGCCAAGCTGCTGGCGGGCGCCGGCCGTTCGCTGCGCGTCGAACGCATCGAGCCCGAGGAACGCACCATCGTCTATGGTCGCGTGAACGACCTGGAGCGCGCGCTCTGCAACTTGATGTGGAACGCGCTCGAAGCGATGCGACGCGCCGGCACGGCGACCCCGCGGCTGGACCTGCGTTGGGGCTGCAATCGCGAAGGCGCGTTTCTGGAGGTGCGTGATTACGGTCCGGGGCTGCCTCAGGGCAAGATTGGGAGCGGCGCGCCTGGTCGCCGCGGCGCCGACGGTTGGGTGCATGGGCTCGGCATCGCTTCGGTGCGCCACGTGATGGCTGAGCACGGCGGACGACTGATCGCCGAGAACGAGGCGAGTGGGATCGGCGCGGTTCTCCGGCTGCAGTTCGGTACCCAGCGGGAACTCGAGTTCGGCGGCTGAGGCGGCCGTTGGGCGTGTGGGGGGCACCGGCAGCGCCGGGCGCGTCTGGCGCGGTCTAGAATGGAGGGACAAGCGCCGATGTCTCAACCGTCCCGGTCCGCTCCCCGCGAAATTCCCCTGCAGGAAATTGACGACGTAGTCATCCGCTTCGCGGGCGACTCCGGCGACGGCATGCAGCTCACTGGCACGCAGTTCACGCACACCGCGGCGCTGCTCGGCAACGACCTCGCGACCTTTCCGGATTATCCGGCGGAGATTCGCGCCCCGGCAGGCACCACCTTCGGCGTCTCCGGCTTCCAGGTGCGCTTGTCCTCGAACGACATCCACACGCCGGGCGACGCGCCCGACGTGCTGGTGGCGATGAATCCGGCGGCGCTCAAGGTCAATCTCGCCGAGCTACGCGAGGGCGGCATGCTGATCGTGAATACCGGTGCCTTCGACGCCAACAACCTCAAGAAGGCAGGCTATCCTGCGAACCCGCTCGAGGATCCCGAACTCGCCGAGCGCTACAAGGTGGTCGCGGTGGATCTGGAAGATGCCACGCTGCGCGCGCTCGACGGGCTGGGACTCAGCAATAAGGAAGCATTGCGCTGCAAGAACATGCTCGCGCTGGGCATGCTCTATTATGCATACTCGCGCACCTTGGCCACCAGCGAGAAGTGGCTGACACAAAAGTTCGCGAAGAAGCCGGAGGTGCTGGAGGCGAACTTGCGCGCGTTGCGCGCCGGACACGCGATCGCCGAGAACCAGGAACTCTTCACGGTCAAGTACCAGGTCGCCAAGGCCGCGCTGCCGCCGGGAACCTATCGCAACATCATGGGCAACCAGGCCTTGGCGATGGGATTGGTCGCGGCCTCCAAGCTCGCTGGGTTGCGCCTGTTCTACGGTTCTTACCCGATCACCCCGGCTTCCGACATCCTGCACAATCTTTCCCGTTACAAGAATTACGGGGTGATCACCTTCCAGGCCGAGGACGAGATCGCGGCCGCCACTTCTGCGCTCGGCGCGGCCTACGGTGGCGCACTCGGCGTCACCGGCACCAGTGGTCCGGGACTCGCGCTCAAGACCGAGACCATCGGGCTGGCGGTGATGACCGAACTGCCGATGGTGATCATTGACGTGCAACGCGGCGGACCCAGCACCGGACTGCCGACTAAAACTGAGCAGGCCGATCTGCTGATGGCGGTGTTCGGCCGCAACAGCGAATCGCCGGTGCCGGTGGTGGCCGCGGCGACCCCGGCCGACTGCTTTGCTGCCGCGATCGAGGCCGCGCGCATCGCGCTCACCTACATGACGCCGGTGTTGCTGCTTTCCGATGGCTACATTGCCAACGGCGCGGAACCGTTCCGCGTGCCGGAGGCGTCGAGCCTACCGCGCATTCACGTGCGTCACCCGCAGGCCTCGCCGGATTTCCGTCCCTATTCGCGCGATCCGGTGACCCTTGCGCGTCCGTGGGCGGTGCCTGGCACCGCTGGACTCGAGCATCGCATTGGTGGCATCGAGAAGGCCGATGTCAGCGGCCACATCTCCTACGATCCGCTCAACCACGAAAAGATGGTCGGCATTCGCGAGGCGAAGGTGATGGGCATCGCCGATTCCTATGCGCCGACCGAGATCTACGGCGACGCGGACGCGAGCCTCTGTCTGCTCGGCTGGGGCTCCACTTACGGCCCAGTGCGCGGCGCGGTGATGCGCGCGCGCGCGCTCGGGCTGAAAGTCGCGCAAGTGCATCTGCGCAACGTGTGGCCCTTGCCGCGCGATCTCGGAGCGGTGCTGAAGCCCTTCCGCAAGGTGATCATCCCGGAGATGAACCGCGGCCACCTCTGGCGGCTGGTACGCTCTGAATTTCTGTTGGACGCCATACGGATGCCGAAGGTGCAAGGACGGCCGTTCTCGGCCGGTGAACTTCTGCAGCGCATCCGCGAGGAACTCGCATGACTCCGCCCACCGCCGTCCCGACCTACACCAAGAAGGATTTCGTCACCGACCAGGACGTGCGCTGGTGCCCCGGCTGCGGGGACTACGCGATTCTCAACGGCGTGCAGCAGGCCTTCGCCGGCTTCGGCGTGCCGAAGGAGAAATTGGTCATCGTTTCAGGGATCGGCTGCTCCAGTCGTTTTCCTTACTACATGGACGTGTTCGGCTTCCACACCATCCACGGGCGTGCTCCCGCGGTGGCCTCGGGGCTGAAGATCGCGCGTCCGGAGCTCGAAGTGTGGGTGGTGACCGGCGACGGTGACGCGCTCTCGATCGGTGGCAATCACCTGATCCACGCGATGCGGCGCAACATGGACCTCAAGGTGTTGCTGTTCAACAACCGCATCTACGGGCTCACCAAGGGTCAGTACTCACCGACCACCGTGCCCGGACTGCGCACGCCTTCGACGCCGCTTGGTTCGCTCGATGCAGCCTTCAATCCGGTGGCGCTCGCACTCGGCGCCGGCGCGACCTTCGTCGCGCGCACGGTGGACACGCAAATTCCCCACCTCAAGGGCATTGTCGAAGCCGCGCACCGGCACAAGGGTTTCGCTTTCGTCGAAATCCTGCAGAACTGCGTGATCTTCCACGACGGCGCCTTCGAGCACGTAGTCGGCAAGGAGGTGCGCGATCAGCGCATGGTGGATCTGCGCCCCGGTCAGCCGTTGACCTACGGCAAGGGCGCGACGCACGGTTTGCGCTTCACGCCGAGTTCGATCGAGACTTGTGCGCCGGAGGAGGCCGACGTGTGGGAAGCCAGCGGTCCGAGCGGAGCTTCCGCCTACCGCATCTGCCAGGGCGACGAGCGCGGCGAGCTGCCAGTTCCGATCGGCATCTTCCGCTCGGTGTCACGTCCGGCTCTCAATGCGCAAATCCACGAGCAACTCGCGTCGGCGCAGAAGGCCGGCGGCGACGGCACGCTGGAATCCTTGCTCGCCGCGGGCGAAACCTGGAACGTCGCCTGAGTCGGCGTAGGGGGGGGGTCACTGCGCGCGCGCGGAGTGCGGCAGCGCAACTGACTTCGGCTGCGAGTCTCCGCTGAGCAAGCGTGCCGGGAGGAATGCCTCGGCGTGCTCGTGCGGCGGCGTAGCACCAGCCGCCCAAGCGGCGGCGAGCCGGCCCGCTTCGTGGCCGCAACTAATGCCGTGTCCGCCGAGCGCGGCGGCCCAGAACAAGCCCTCCGCGCGCGGATCCGGCCCGAGCACGAAACGCCGATCGGGAGCGAATGTGCGCATGGCGGCCCACAGATGCGCGGCGGGTGCATCGGCGATGCTCGGCAGCCAGCGCTGAGTCTTGCGCTCGAGAAGCGCGTAGATGTCCGGATCGGTGCGCTCGCCCAGTGCCGCCTCGACCGCGACTTCGTCGCAGGCGGAGAGCAGCAGGCCGCCGGATTCGGGTCGGAAGTAGAACTCGTCGCCGAAGATCCACGCCACCGGCGCTTCCGGCTTCACCTCCGCGATCGCCGTGGTCACCAGCAGATGGCGACGGCGCGCTTCGAGCGGCAACGGCAGTCCGGCGGCGGCAGCCGGTTCGGCCGCCCAACCACCACCGGCGAGCACGACCCCGTCGGCTTCGATGGCTTCCGGCACTGGCAAGGCAGGACCGATCGCGCGCACACCGCGGACTTCCCCGTTGCGCTCGCGCAACAGATCCACCGCGGTGACGCCGGTGCGTAGTTCGGCACCGGCTTCGCGCGCACCGCGCAGATAGCCGTGGAGCAGCGCGTGCACGTCGGCGACGCCGTCCTCCTCACTGCGCCAGCAGCGCGCGATGCCGGGCGCTAGCAGCGGCCACGCCTCGCGCAGACGCGTGAGTGGCCATTCGACTGCGTTCTCCGTGCAGGCAGGATCTTCCGCCCACACTGCGAGCTCGGCGGCAGCTTCGTCGGGCGCGCACAGCAACACACCGCAGCGGCGCAGCAGGCGATGGGGCGCGAAGCCTGCGGGCGGTTGGCGGTAGAAGCGCGCTGAGTCACGCGCGAGGGTGTGGAGTAGGGGATCGCGCATCGCCGTGCGCAGGATCGCCGCGTTGCGCGCAGTGGAGTGCGCTCCGGGCTGCCGCTCGCGCTCGATCAAGATCGTTTCGACGCCGTGCTCGCGCGCCAGACTCCAGCAGGTCGCTGCACCCGCGATGCCTCCGCCCACCACCACGATTCGCCGCGTTGCCATGCCCGTGCGTATTCTAGACGCATGCTGCTTGCGCTCGCTCTCGCCTTCATCGCCGCACCGCAGGAAGATCCTTACCGCATTCCGCTCGAGGGTGAGGACCTCGGCGCGGCTGCGGTGGCCTTCGACCAAGCGGCGCTCGACGCGAAGGTCGCCGAGATCCTGCCGCGGCTGCAGAAGCTACGCGGTTGGAAGGCCCTGACGCCGATCGCTGCCGGCATTCAGTCGACGGAGGAGTTCATGGAGTTCGCGAGCGCGAACATGGACGAGGAATGGGGGCCGGAGATCTTCGAGGCGAAGATGGCGAGCGCCGTGCTGTTCGGTTTCCTGCCCGATGGCAACGACTTCCAGGAAACGATCAACGCGCTGCTCGAAGCTTCGGTCGGCGGCTACTACGACCCCAAGACCCGCAAGTTCTGGTTGATCGAAGGCTATGCCGGCGGTCCGCTCGCCGACATCCTGATGGCGCACGAGCTGCAGCACGCGCTCGACGATCAGCACTATGCGCTCGAGGAATTGTTGAGCAGTGCCAAGACCAACTCCGACCTCGAGTTCGCGTTGCGCAGCGTCGTCGAAGGCAGCGCAACCTCGGCGATGAACCTCTACTTGGTGCGCGCAGTCACCGAGGGTTGGCTGCCGGCCGGCGAGATGCTCTCCGCCGACATGCTCGGTGCGCAGATGGCGGCGATGAACGACGCACCCCTCTCCATGGTCGCCAGCCTGATGCTTCCCTATTTGGAGGGCAACATTTTCCTGGTGCGCGGCGGCACCCTCTTCGAGGCGGTGACCAAGCAACCTCCGGATGCCGACCTGCGTCGCGCCTTCAGCGCGCCGCCGCAGTCGAGTGAGCAGATTCTGCATCCGGAGAAGTACTGGGACCCCGAGCGCCTCGACCCGCCGTTGACGGTCGAGATCGCGGACCGCAGCGCCGAGCTCGGCGCCGACTGGCGTTGTGCCGACGAGGACACGCTCGGCGAGCTGGGTTGTGCCTTCCTCGCGGCGACGCGCATTCCGACCCCGCTCGAACTACAGTTCGGTGCGATGGGGCTACGCGATCCCGCTTCGGCCGGTTGGGGCGGCGATCGCTACCGCACCTACTTGCGTGCCGACGGTGCGCGCATCGCGCATGCCGTCCTGGTTTGGGACAGCGAAGGCGATGCGGTCGAATTCGCGGACGCGCTCGCCCATTCGGAAATGCGTGCGCGCACGCCCTACCTGCGGCGCGTACTGCGTGAGGGAACGCGCGTGGAGCTCTACCTCGCCGATCCCGTCGCGCTCGACGCCCTGAAACGATTCATCAAAACGCGATGAGCCTCTTCGCGAGCTTGCTCCTCGCGCTGCTCGCCCCGCAAGGCGCAGCCGCGAGTTCGGAGGAGCACGCCACGGAGGCTGCTGCCCAGATCCTCGCGCGCGGCGGCAACGCGGTGGACGCTGCCGTCGCGCTGCACTTCGCGTTGGCGGTGACCTATCCGGCAGCCGGCAATCTCGGCGGCGGCGGCTTCTTCCTGCATCGTTCGGCGGAGGGTGAGGCCTGGTTCCTGGATTTCCGTGAGACCGCGCCCGCCGCAGCGCACCGCGAGCTCTACCTGGACGCCGACGGCGCCGTGGATCGTGCAGCGGCGACGCTCGGCTGGCGCGCGGTCGGCGTGCCCGGCGCTGTGTTCGGTATGGCCGAGGCGCATCGTCGTTGGGGTTCGCTGCCGTGGGCGGAACTGATCGCGCCAGCGGCGAAGCTCGCGCGCGATGGTTTTCCCGTGGACGAGGAGCTCTTCCGCGACCTGGACGAAGAGGCAGAGGCACTCCTCGCAGATCCTCTCGCGCGCGTGACTTTCTTCAACGGCGCCGGAGATCCGCTCGCCGTCGGGGAGATCCTGCGTCAGCCCGCGCTTGCCGAAAGCTTGGCGCGCATCGCCGAGCAGGGTGAGGCGGCGCTGCGTGCCGGACCGATCGTGGAAGCGCTGCTCGCCGCGAGTCGCGCGGGGGGAGGAATCCTGAGCGCGGCGGATTTCCGTGACTATCGTCCGGTGCTGCGGCCGGTGCACCGCTTCGCCTGGCAAGGCTTGGAGATCCTGTCTGCGCCGCCGCCCTCGAGCGGTGGCATCTTCCTGCACCAGACCTTGACGGTGCTCGACGCCTTCCCGCTCGCGCGCTGGGGCCGCACGGATCCGCGCGCCATGCTGCTGATCGGCGAGGCCTCCGCGCACGCCTTCGCCGATCGCAATCGCTGGTTGGGTGATCCTGCCGGTTTCGATTTCGATCCCGTCGGCCTGACGGGGCCGACGCGTCTTCGGGCACGACGCGCGCGCCTTGCGCCCGGGCATTTCACGCCGCCGGCCGCGCTCGCCGAGCACGCAGCGCAGATTCCCGAATCCTCCGAGACCACGCACCTTTCGACTGCCGATGCGCGCGGCGGAGCGGTCGCCTGCACCACCACGCTCAACGGCGGTTTCGGCGCGCACGTGATGGCGCCAGGCGGTTTTCTCATGAACAACGAGATGGATGATTTTGCCGCCGCACCCGGCTCCGCGAATCAATACGGCCTCGTCCAAGGTGCCTACAACGCGGTCGAGCCGGGTCGGCGCCCCTTGTCTTCGATGAGCCCGGTCATCGTGCTGCGCGACGGTCACGTGGACGCCGTACTCGGTTCCCCGGGCGGACCGACGATCCTCTCGACCGTGATGCACGTGCTGCTGAATCGCTACGTGTTCGGGCTCGGCGCGGAGGCGGCGGTCACTGCACCGCGCGCACATCGTCAGGACCAACCGCCTGAGTTACGGCTCGAACCGGGATTCCTCTCGCCGGCTGCGCGCGTGCAACTCGAACGCGCGGGTCAGCCCTGGTCGGAGCGCCGCAGCATCGGCGACGTCAACGCGATCTTCCGCGATGGCGCGAGTTGGATCGCGGTGGCGGATCCGCGCGCCAGTGGCGGCGCGCGGACCGTGCCCGTGCAGCACGACTGAAGCTCAGCGCGTGAAGGAGAACTCGACCACTTGATCGGCCTCATCTCCGGCCGAGAGGGTTGCGGAGCGTTCCTGCGTGCGACCTTGCCAAGTCACGCGAATCCGGTAGGTGCCGGGTGCGTAGGAGCCCAAGGGCATTGCGCCGTCCTCGCGATTGAAGAAGCCGCCGAAGAAGCCCGCGCGCCCTTCGAGGTTGTCCACGCGCTGACCGCCGGAATCGAGCACCTCGATCTTGGCGTCCGGCAAGGCTTGCCCGTTCTGATCCGTGACCCGGGCTGCGAGTCCGGCGCCCGCCACCAATTCGAGCTTCAACTCGGTGGTCTGCGCTTCCATGACTTGCACGTTGCGCAGGCGTCCGGTGGCGAAACCTTGGGCTTCGACCACCAAGTCGTAGGTACCGGCCTGCAAGCCGCTGACGCGTGCCTGGCCGTTCCAGCCCCAAGCCTGTTGCTCTTCGGCTTCCGGATCGGCGGGCACCGCCTTGACCGAGAAACCTCTCCTCATTTCTTTGCCGTCGGTCGTGACGCGCAGCAGCACCGCGCTCGAGAGCGGGAGCCGCATCACGCCGAAGTCCTTGCGGTCGTTGAGCCGCATCGCGAACTCAGGCAGCTCGAGTCGGCCGAGCGGCTCCGCGAGTGCCGAATCCTCGTCGCGGCCGCGACCCCAGGGCGAATCGGCTTGCACCGAAAGGGTGTAGCGGCCCTCGGCGACGCCGCCGAAGCGGAAGTTGCCTTCCTCGTCGGTCTGTTCCCATTCGGCTTGCTTGCCGCCCGGCATGAAGGCGCCGAGCATGCCCATCGCGGAGTCCTCGCGCGTGAGTGCGACGGTGGCGTTGGCGACCGGCTGTCCGGTCTGTTCGCTCACCACTTGCCCGCTGACGCTGCCGTCGGGCGCGCGCAGATCGAGGCGCACCTCCGGCAGGTCCGGCACTTCCATCTCCAGCGAACCGCGCCACTCGCCGCCCTCGACCGAGAGCCGGTACTTGCCCGGCGCCATCGAGCGGAACTCGAAGTTGCCTTCGGCGTCGGAACGCGCGGTCGCGAAGCGCAGATCCATGATGTTCGCTTCGGCCGCCATCGCGAAGAGCGCCGAATCGGCGACGGCGCGGCCGTCGGGTAGACGCACGCTGCCGGTCACCTTGCAGCCGCCCGCCGAAGGATCGGTGATGTCCACCGTGACGGTCTGGCCTTCCTTGACGTAGGCCTGCGCGATGCGCGCACCACCCAGCACGGCGAGGAAATCTCCGGTGAAGAGCGCCTCGTCGTCGAGCGCGGCCGAAACGAGGAAGTAATTCCCCGGCTTCACGTTCTCGGCGAGATATTGACCGAGCTCGTCGGTGGGCACCTGGAAGAAGTCCTTCGAGTCCATCGCGAAGCCGCCCACCATGCGCGCCGGCAGAGGCAGCCCGTGGCGATCGAAGACCTTGCCCTGGATGGTGCCGCCGCCCTTCATCTCGATGACGAGGTCTTCGCGCACGTCGCCCTGAGCGAGTCCCTTGCCCTTGATCATGGTCGTGGCGAAGCCTTCGGCGGTGGCGTGGATGCGGTCCGCACCCGGCTCGACGCCGAGCAGTTCGAAGCTGCCGTCGGCCTCCGTGCGGTCCATCGCCAAGGTTTCTGCCACAGCGAACATCATGCCGGTGAAGCCGCTCTCGTCGCCTTTGCCCGACCACACCATCGCGCCCGAAACCGGCTCGCGCGTGCCGGCGGCGATCACGCGGCCGCGGATGGTGGCGCCGGTCTGCAGAATGATCTTCACGTCCGAAATCGTCTCGCCCGCCGGCACGATCAGATCCTCCGAACGCGCCACCACGTGGCCGGAAGCGCGCGCTTCGACCCGGTAGGTGCCTGGCATCAGGTTCTCGATGCGGAAGCGCCCCGTGCCGTCGTCCTGCAGCCGCGTGTTGAGGAGTTCACCGAAGCGCGTCTCCTCGGGCAGCACGGCGATCTCGTCTTCGCCGATGGCGTCGCCGAGCACGTTCTGGCGCGCCGTTTCCTCGGCGTCGCGGCGGCGGGAGGAATAGCTGCGACCGTCTTCGCCCTCGAAGCGTTCGACGGCTTCGGCGACCGGCTCGAGCGCACTCCGGCGCAGGTCGGCATTGACGACGAAGAAGCGCACGGCGCTTCCGTCGGGACCGCTCACGCTGCCTTCGATCGCGCCTGGAGGTGCGAGCACCAGCACCGGCTTGCTCTCGCCGAGCTCCGGCAGTTCGTAAGTAGTGCGCGGAAAGCCCTCGAGCTCGACCGCGAGCCGCGCGCCTCGCCATACCGGCAGGCGGAAGCGTCCGTTGCTACCCGTCGTGGACCAGGTTTCTGCGGGCAGGAACATGGGAAGGATTTCCTTGGCCGCCTCGAGGAACATCTCCGGACCAGCGGGCATGCCGCCGCCGCGCTCACGGCGCGGATTGGCAGTGTTGCCCTCTTTCGCCGAATCGGGCTTGGCGGGGATGCTCGAGAGCATCACTTTGGCGCCGACGATGCCCGTCCCCTGCGCGTCCACCAAGCGGCCTTCGACCGGGTTGCTGACTTGCACCACCAGGGGCTCGGGTGCAGTGGAACCGTCGCCTTGCACCGCCGCGGCGTAGGGTGCCGAACGACCCGCGCGCGATTGCGCGAGCAGCAGGTAGTTGCGGCGCGGCAGTTGCGGCCAGCGCAGGCTGCCGTCGGAGCCGCTCTCCGCGATCCATGCCGGCAGATCACGCGCGAAGGCTGGCAGCAGCCGGAGGTCGAGCGGCACCGCGACCGCGCGCGCTCCGCTCACCGGATTCTTGTCGTCGTCCACTGCGAGCGCCGTCAGGCTACCGGTGGCGGAGAGTCGCACCTCGAGCTGCGCACTCGCCCCCGCGGCGAGCGGGCCGAAGTCGCGCGATCCCGGATGCGTCGCACCGTCGAAGGCCTGCGTGCTCAGCACGATGCCGGCCGGCACCGCGTCCACGAAGAAGGCGCCGTCGCCGCCGGTGAAGACGCGTTCGAGGTAGATCTCGCGCGTGCGCACGGCCTGCACCAAATAGGTGAGCGAAGGAAGAATGAACACTTCGGCGTTGGCGACCGGCGCGCTGAATTCATCCACCACTCGGCCGCGCAGTTCGCCGCCGGCGACGGTGTGCAGGAGTACGCCTTTCTCGCTGCCGACTTCCTCCGGCTTCACCGGTTGGCGACCGCGCGTCAGTCGCTTCGAGCTGCGTCCGACCAGGTAGAGGCTGCGTCCGGGAACGCCCTGGAGCTGGAAGCGTCCGGAAGCATCGGCGAGCGTGGAGGCGAGCGGCTCGAGATCGAAGTCGAGCGGACTCTCGAGGATCTCCTCCAGGCTGACTTCGAAGTCGAAGAGCGGATAGGGGCCGGAGTACGCCGCGACCCAGGCGTTCGGCACCGGCTCGCCGCGCTCGTCCACCACCGTTCCGTGCAGACCGTAAGCTCCGACGCCGACTTTCAGGCCGCGTGGATCGAAGTCCTCCTTGTCGGCAGCGGCGTTCTCCGCGGCACTGCGCTGGATGCGACCGGGTTGCATCGGTTCGCTGCTGACGTCCGCGGTCGGCGCATCCGGGCTGAGGGGGACGACTGGCTCAGGTCCGTTGAAGATCAGGTAGGCGAGTGCCGCGAGGACGAGCAGCAACAGGGCCGGGAGGAGGATGCGTCGCATGATCAGACTTCCAATACGGGCAGAGTGGTGGCCTGTCGCGCGGAGATCCGGGCCGCGATTTGGCCGGCCAGCGTGCGGAAGGCACCCGCGACCTCGGATTCCGGCGCGGCGATCACCACCGGCACTCCTGCGTCGCCGCTCTGGCGGACTTCTGGAGTGAGCGGAATGCTTCCAAAATACGGCACGCTAAATGTTTCAGCAGTGCGCTGTCCGCCGCCTTCGCCGAACACCGGTCCACTCATGTTCTCGATCACGCCGAGCACTTCGACCTTCACCTGCCGCGCCATGCCGATCGCACGACGCACGTCGGTGAGCGAGACCTCTTGCGGCATCGTCACCACCACCACGCCGGTGAGCGGCACCAACTGCGCGAGCGAGAGCTGTGCATCGCCGGTGCCGGGCGGCATGTCCACGACCAGATAGTCGAGTGCGCCCCACGCGACGTCGCGCAGGAATTGCTCGAGCGCGCGGTGCAGCATGGGACCGCGCCACATCACCGGCTGTCCGTCCTCGATCAGCGAGCCGACCGAGATCGTCTTCACGCCGTGCGCCTCGAGCGGGATCATGCGTTTGCCGCTGCCGCCGGGTTTGCCCTTGAGGCCCATCATCACGGGCACGTTCGGGCCATAGACGTCGGCGTCGAGCAGGCCGACGCGCGCGCCGGTCTGCGCCAGCGCCACCGCCAAGTTCACCGCCACCGTGCTCTTGCCGACGCCGCCCTTGCCGCTGGTCACCGCGATGACGTGACTCACGTCGCCGCCGAGGATGTTGCCGGCCGGCAGCGAGGAGCGCACCTTCGCCGACAACTCCACCGTCACCTGGCGGATGCCGGGTAGCGCCGCAACGGCGGCGCGCGCCTGCTCCTTGAGCTGATCCTTCACCGGACAGGCGGGGGTGGTGAGTTCGAGGCGGAACTTCACCACGCCGTCGCAAGCGGCGAGATCCTTCACGAAGCCGAGCTCGACGATGTCGCGGTGGAGGTCGGGATCCTGCACCACGCGGAGCGCGTCGAGGATCTGATCTTTGGTGGGGGAGCTCATGGCGGCCGGGTTCAGTAGGATGCCGCGCAGGCGGATTCCACGGTGTCGAACCCCAAGGATAAGACAAAGCGCGCGGTGGTGTTGCTCTCCGGCGGACTGGATTCCGCCACGGTGGCGGCAGAGCTGCTGCGCGACGGCTGGCTCGTGCACGCGCTCACGGTGGACTACGGGCAGCGTCACGCGGCGGAGCTCGCCGCTGCGCGTGAAGTGGCGCAGGTGCTCGGCGTGAGCGAGCACTTGGTGCTCCCGGTCGGCTTGAGTGCGTTCGGCGGTTCTGCGCTGACGGAGGTTGCGATCGCCGTGCCGAAGAATGCGGATCCCTTCGCACCGGTGGCGTCCACGATTCCGATCACCTACGTGCCCGCGCGCAATTTGGTGCTGCTCGCGCTCGCCTGCGCCTTCGCCGAAGCGCGCGGTGCGGAAGCGGTGGGCATCGGCGTGAACGCGCTCGACTACAGCGGTTATCCGGATTGCCGTCCGGAGTTCGTGCGCGCCTTCGCCGAAGCCGCGCGGCTCGGCACGCGCTGCGGCGTCGAGGGCAAGCCCGTGCGCTTGCTCACGCCGCTGCAAGATCTCAGCAAGGCGCAGATCCTGGCGCGCGCGCGCGCCCTCGGCGTGCCGGTGGAGCGCACGCTCTCCTGCTACGACCCGGATGCGCAGGGCAGGCCCTGCGGCGGTTGCGATGCCTGCCGTTTGCGCGCACGCGCCGAGCGGGAATTGCGCGGCGAGGCGTAGAATCGCGGGATGCCGACGCCGATCGAGAAGCCGGTTCCCGACTCCGAACTGCGCGCGCTCGAGCGGCTGATGCAAGTGGTGGACACCCTGCGCTCGCCCGGCGGCTGCCCGTGGGACATCAAGCAGAGCGTTGAATCCCTGGCGCCGCACTTGGTGGAGGAATCCCACGAACTAGCGGATGCGGTGGCACGCGGCGACGAGCGCGGCATCTGTGAGGAACTCGGCGACCTCTTGATGGGCGTTTTGATGGTGGCGCGCGTGGCGCGCGACGGGCGCGGCTTCGGCGCGACGGAAGTCGCCGCTGGCATCACCGCGAAACTCATCCGTCGCCACCCGCACGTGTACGGCGAGACGGTGGTGGACGGCGCGGGCGAAGTGTTGAAGAATTGGGAAGAGATCAAGCGGGCCGAGAAGCGCGAGCGTGGCGAGGACGAGTCGGCGCTTTCCGGCGTGCCGCGCTCGCTGCCAGCGCTGACGCGCGCTTGGCGGGTGGGACAGAAGGCTTCCAACGCCGGCTTCGACTGGCCGGATGCCGACGGTCCTGCCGCCAAGGTGGAGGAGGAGTGGGCGGAGTTCCGCGCCGCTCAGGCCTCCGGCGATCAGGAGGCGGCACGCCGCGAACTCGGCGATCTGCTCTTCGCGGTCGTCAATCTCGCGCGCAAAATGGAGATCGAGCCCGAACTCGCACTACGCGGGACCGTCGAGCGCTTTCAGCAGCGCTTCCGCTGGGTCGAAAGTCGCCTCGGCAAGCCGCTGCGGGAGGCCACGCACGCCGAGATGGACGTGCTGTGGGAGGAAGCCAAGGCGGCGGAAGCGGACGGGGCCGGATCGGCGCAGGCTTGACCGTCGAGCGCCGCCGCTGCTATCCTCTCCGTCCCAATACGGGGGTGTAGCGCAATTGGTTAGCGTACCAGACTGTCGATCTGGTGGTTGCGGGTTCGAGTCCCGTCACCCTCGCCAACTCAAAGAAGGGCGCCCGTCAGGGCGCCCTTCGTTCCAATGGGGTGAATTTCTTCTCTTCGGCGCGCCTTCGCGCCCCCTGCGGTGACTACCAGGGTTTGTTCTGCGACTCCGCCGGGAGGCGGACCTCGCGCGGCGCAGTTTGCTGGCCGGTCCACTGGAATCGTTCATACCAGCGGAATTTGCCGTCACGATCCGAGAACTCCAGGAGATAGGTTCCGGGTTCGCGATTGAAGGTGGCGGTGCCGGAGTCGTCGGCGCGTTCGGTCCAACCGTAGTTCGCCTTCTGGCCGGGACGCGTGCTCTTGATGCCGGTGTCCGCCGCCTCGTCCGGCTTCATCGTGCAGAGCGCATTGTCGGCGAGTTCCCCATTCGGCGAGTAGATCGTGAACTTGCAGACCGGCACGATGTCCACCTCGACTTTGACGATGTGGGTCTGTTTGTTTCCCGAGGCGCCGGCTTCGACCAGTGTGGGAATGAAACCGGTACCGGTGACCAAGGCGTACTTCATGGCACCGTCCGCGGTGTCCTTGGAGAAGAACATGCCGTGAATGCGGGTCTTGGACTCGAACACCACGTCCTTGCGCGCCGGCGAGCGCATGTAGAGCGCTTCCGGTTGGTTGCGCAGGAGCATCACGCGCGCGTTCGCGATCGGCTTCTGGGACGCGCGATCAATGACGTAAATCTTGTAGAGGCTCTCGCCTTCCAAGGGCGCGGCGATGACCGGCTCCGGCGGCAGTGCGCTGATGTCTTCCACCACGCCAGGCGTACCGGAAGCGAGCGTGGTCGTGCCGGTGCTCTTAGGAGTGGAAGATCCGCCGCCGCCGCAGGCAGCGAGCAGCGCGGACCCGATGAGAACGGTGAGGAGCGAATTCTTCATGTCGGAATGCGTTGGCTTTCGATGGATTTCAGAGCCTGCCGCTCGAGCTCTTCCAGCGGCAATCCTTCCTCTGCGGCCTGCGCCTCGCCGATCCGCGAACGGAGGACGGGAGAGCGCGGCAGCCACACGGTACACGAGTCCGGCGCGGGCAGCTCCGAGATCGGCAGCGTGCCGATGCGGCGCGCGAGTGCCATGGTGTCCACTTTGTCGTAGGCGATCAGCGGCCGCAGCACCGTCATGCGCGCCGCCTGCTCGGTGCAGGCGATGTTCTCGAGCGTCTGACTGGCGACCTGACCGAGACTCTCGCCGGTGATCAGGGCGCGTGCGTGGCGGCGGCGGGCGAGGCGGCTCGCCATGCGGAACATCGCGCGACGGTCGAGCACGGTGTGGAGTGGTTCGGGCGTGGCGGCGCGCAGTGCATCCTGCACGGCCGTCATCGGAACGAGGTGTAGCCAGGTCACCGGCTGCCAGGTCGCGAGGTGTTCGGCGAGACGGCGCACCTTGGCGACGGTCTGGGCACCGGTGTGAGGCGGCGAGAGGAAGGAAAGGAATTCCACGCGCAGGCCGCGTCGCATCGCGAGCCAAGCGGCGACTGGGGAATCAATGCCGCCGGAGAGCAGGCACACCGCGCGGCCGAGGGTGCCGACCGGCAGACCGCCCGGACCGGCGTGGCGATCCACGAAGAGCAGCGCGCACTCGTCGCGCACGTCCACTTCGACGTTCAACTCCGGCGCGTCGAGGTTGACGTGGAGTTGCGGATGGCGCTGCTGGAGATCAGCGCCCAGCCGACGCGCGAGCTCGGTGCTGCGCAGCGGGAAGTGCTGGTTGGCGCGATTCACGCGCACGCCAAAGTCCACGCGCTCACGGCCTGCGTGCGCGCGTTCGAGCGCCACGGCGGTGAGTAGCCGCGCCTGATCGCGGATCGCGCCTTCCTCCGGGGCGACTTCGTGCGCTTCGGAGACGCTGGTCACGCCGAAGACGCGCGCCGCCGCCACCGCGACCGGCCCGAGCGGCGCCCCTGCGCGCACCAGGATGCGTCCGCGCGTGCGCTGGATGTCGAGGCGCGGCAGCGGCTGCAGGGCCGCGCGCAGGTTCGCGCAGAGCCGGCGCTCGAATTCCGCGCGCATGCCGCCCTTGAGCGCGATTTCGCCGTAACGGACCACCAACGCACCCGGTTCGGGGCCGGCGGTCATCGCGAGATCCTGCGCATGCACTGCATTAGAATTGCTGATCGAGGGCGTTTAGCTCAGTTGGTTAGAGCGCCTCCTTTACATGGAGGAAGTCGGGGGTTCGAGTCCCTCAACGCCCACCAGTCTGGCGCGTAGAATTCTAGGTCCCGCGCCGGCACTCCGCGCTCGCCATCTGATGCTGCTTCCGCTCCTCGCTCTCGCCGCCCTCGTCGCTCCTCAGGGCGTGCGCCACGCTCAAGTCACTGCGGAGTTCACCGCACCCAGCGTCGAACAGGGCGCGACGGCCGAACTGCTCCTGCGTTTCAGCATGGATCCGGGTTGGCACATCTACCACCCGGACGACGCGAGTGGGATGGGGCTGCCGCCTTCGGTGAGCATCACGACCGAAGGCTTCGTGCCCGAGGGCAAGCTCAGCACGACGGCCGAGCCGCATCGCCAGGTGGACAAGATTGGCGCGCAGACGGTCACTCAGCTCTGGCTCGAGGGCACGGCGGAGTTGCGCCTCCCGGTGCGCGCTGCGGCGGCACCCGGAACGCACAGCGTGGAAGTGGTGGTGAGCTGGATGGAATGCAACGAGCGCATGTGCTTGCCGCCGACCAAGGCGAGCATCCCGCTCGCGCTCGAAGTGCTGGCGGGGGAGGGAGCGGCAGCCGAGCAGCTTCCCGCCGACGTGCCCCTCAGCGGTCGGGTGGACGTCGAGTACGAGTTCCCGGAGAAGCTTGCGCAAGGCAAAACCTACCCCTTGAGGTTCACGCTGCGCGTGGAGGAAGGGTTGCACGTTTATCACCCGGATCAGGACCCGGAGTGGGGCGAGGCCGTCGGCGTGAGCGTGATCGGCGAGGGCTTCGCGTTGAAGAGCAAACCGAAGACCCTCAGCAAGCCGCGCGTGGTGCGCGAGCAAGTCGGCGATTTCAAGGCCGAGTACCTCTGGCTCGGCGGCGAGGTGGATTTCGAAGCCGAGATCGAGGTGACCGGAGATCCGGCGGTGAACGGCGCGCGTGTGCGCATCGGCTGGCAGGCCTGCGACGACTCGCTGTGCTTCGACGCGGAAGGGATTTCTTTCCTCATCGGCAACGCCGTCGTCGCGGCGGGCGCCACCGGCGAAATCGTGAGCGCCGGCTCGAATGGCCTCGCCGCCGACGGCTTCTTCGCCTTCCTGCTCCTCGCGATCGGCGCCGGACTGCTCACGCTGCTCACGCCCTGCGTGTTCCCGATGATTCCGGTGACGATTTCTTACTTCACCAAACGCGCCGACGACGGCAAAGGCACGCCGCTCGGCAACGCCAGCGCCTACGCGGGTGGGATCATCTTCACCTTCGCTGGCATCGGCGTCGGCGCGGCGCTGTTGCTCGGTCCCGCGGGTGCCAACGCGATCGGCTCCAACCCGTGGGTGAACCTCGGCATCGGGGCGCTCTTCGTGTGGATGGCGCTCTCCTTGCTTGGCTTCTACGAAATTCAGGCGCCGCGCTTCCTGCAAAACTTCGCCAGCAAGACCCAGGCCGAGGGCCGCCAGAAAGGCGGCTACCTGCCGGTGATGCTGATGGCGATCGCCTTCTCCATCACCGCTTTCACCTGCACCGTCGCCTTCGTCGGCGCGATCTTCGCCGCCGGTCTCAATCTCGGCCTGATCTATCTGCTCGGCGGAATGCTCGTGTATGGCGCGGTCTTCGCGCTGCCCTTCTTCTTCCTCGCACTCTTCCCGTCGTGGCTGAAGACCTTGCCGCAGGCGGGCGGTTGGATGAACGTGGTGAAGGTTTCGGCGGGCTTCATCGAGTTGATCGCCGCGATCAAGTTCCTGAGCAACACGGACCTGCGCTTCAATCTGCACGTCCTGACCTGGCCGGTGGCGATTGGCCTGACGATGCTCTTCCTCCTGCTGTGGGCGGCGTACATGTTCGGGCTGTTCCGTACGCACCACGACTACGAGAAGGCGAAGCCGGGCAAGGCGCGCGTCGCGATCGGCGTCCTAGCGCTCGGCTGCGCGGCCTTCCTCGCGCCGGGCTTGTGGGAGCGCAGCGAGAAAGCCTTCGCCGGAGGTTGGGTCGAGGCCTATCTGCCGCCCTTCTCCTATGGCGCGGAGAGATACGCGCTCGACGGGGGAGTGATCAAGGCCGGCGATCTTTCGTGGCAGCTCGCTTACCAAGCGGGCTGGGACATCGCAGTGGAGAACGGCACGCCGCTCTTCCTCGACTTCACCGGCATCACCTGCATCAACTGCCGCAAGATGGAGAGCGACGTCTTCCCGCATGAAGATGTCCTGCCCTTGCTGGCCAGCATGGCGCGCACCGAGCTGTGGGTGGACAAGCCGCCTCACGGTGATTGGAACACGCAGCTCGAACTCGACCGCTTCCAGCAAGCGTCGCAGCCGCTCTACGCCGTGATTGACCCGCGCGACGATGCCGTGCTGGCGGAGAAGAAGGACGGCTACGACCCGGATCCGGCGGTGTTCGCGGCCTTCCTGCAGCAGGGTCTCGATGCCTACGCTGCGCGCACGCCGGGCCCCATGCCCGCGGCTGGACCTTATCACCAGCAGAAGCCGCCGCCGGTCGGCGAGGAGGTGCATTTCCCGTGGCTGGGCACTTTGATTCTGCGTGGCATCGGCGGGCTGGCGGTGGGGTGCTTGGTCTTCGCGCTGTGGCGCGGAGAGCTGAGCAAACGCCGTGAGGAAGCGGAGCTCGCCGCCGCGTGAGCCTGCGACTGCGCTCCGGCGAAGGTTGCGGCAACACGCTGCTGCTGGCGCGCACCGAGGATCTGCGCGCCGCCGGTGTTGTGGAAGGCTCGTTGCCCTCCTTCGCGCGTCAGGTGTGCGGATCACGTTGGGACGGCTTGCTCCTGCTCAGCGAGCAGAATGCCTCAGGCGAAGTGGAGGCGCGCATCCTGAATCGCGACGGCAGTGCGGGCGGCACTTGTCTGAACGGTCTGAGGGTGGCGGCCTGCGCCGACGGCGGCGAGTCCGGGCGCTTTCGGATGGACGAGCGCGTGATCCCGTGGCGCCGCACTGGGGAAGGAATGTTTGCGCTCGAGCTCGGATCCCTGCGCGAGGTGCGCGTGCGCGCGATCGAAGTGGAAGGTCGCTCCGGTCTCGCCGTGGACTTCTGGAACCCCCACGCCGTGTTCCAGACGCAGGATCTCGAGGCCTTCCCGCTGGCGGCGTTCGCAGCAGGTTGTGATGCGCGAAGCGACCTGTTCCCGAACGGCGTGAACGTAGAAATCGTTCACAAGATTACTCCTGACCACCTGCGCATGCGTGTGCGCGAACGCGGCGTGGGCGAGACTCAAGCCTGTGGAAGTGGCGCCGTTGCAGTGGCGCTGGCGGCTTGGTCAGAGGGTTCCGCGAGCCCGCTGAGCCTGCAGATGCAGGGCGGTTCCTTGCAGCTTGCGCGGGGCGCGAACGGAGTCGTCGAGCTTCGTGGGCCGGCGTCCGTAAGTGCTTTGGAGATCATGGCTTAGGACGACGATTCAGGGCCGTTTGGGGTGGCGCTGAGGCCTCCGCGAGGGTGAAATGGTGGAGGAGGGGAGGAAGCCTCCCCCGCCGTTTTCAGACCGTCCATGGCCGACGCGACTTCGCCCCCGATCCCGCCGCCGCACGATCCCCGCGTGCTCGATCTATTGATCGAGCGCGAGATGCGCGAGTCCTATCTCACCTACGCGCTGTCGGTGATCCACGATCGGGCGCTGCCCGACGTGCGCGACGGACTCAAGCCTTCGCAGCGGCGCATCCTGGTCGCGATGCACGACCTCAGCCTGCGTGCGAATGCGAAGTACCGCAAGTGCGCGAAGATCGCGGGCGACACCTCAGGCAACTACCACCCGCACGGCGAATCGGTCATCTATCCGACCTTGGTGCGCATGGCGCAGCCCTTCCGTCTGCGCCATCCCTTGGTGGACGGCCAGGGCAACTTCGGCTCGATTGACGGCGATCCGCCGGCGGCGATGCGGTACACCGAAGCGCGCATGGCGGGTCCGGCCGAGGAGATGCTCCTCGACATCGAGAAGGACACGGTGGACCAGCGCGCGAACTACGACGAGACGCGCATGGAGCCGCTGGTGCTCCCCGGACGCTTCCCGAACCTTCTGGTGAACGGTTCCGAAGGCATCGCGGTCGGCATGAGCACCGCGCTGCCGCCGCACAACCTGCGCGAAGTGATCGGCGCGCTGCGACTGCTGCTCGGCAAGCCCGAGTGCACCATCGCGGAGATCGTGCAGCACATGCACGGTCCCGACTTCCCGACCGGCGGCATCATTTGCGGCCGCGCGGGCATCGGCGAGGCCTTCGCGACCGGACGCGGCAAGGTCACGCTGCGCGCACGCCTGCACCACGAGGAGGGCGACGGCCGCGAACGCAATAAGATCGTCGTCACCGAGATTCCCTACGAGAAGGAGAAGTCCGCGATCATCGAGAAGATCGCGGAAGAGGTGAAGGACGGGCGAATCGAAGGCATTTACGACATTCGCGACGAGTCCGACCGCGACGGCATGCGCTTCGTGATCGAGCTCAAGTCCGGCGCCGATGCCGCGGTGATCGAGAACCTGCTGTGGAAGCACACGCCGCTGCAGAGCACCTATGCGATCCGCAACACCGCGCTGATTGACGGTCAGCCGCGCACGCTCAACGTCAAGCAACTGCTCGAGGCCTACCGCGATCACCGCTTCGAGGTGATCCGTCGCCGCACGCGCTGGATGCTGCAGAAAGCCGAAGCGCGTTTGCACATCCTGCAGGGCTTGATGATCGCGATTCAGGCGATTGACGAGGTGGTCGAGATCATCAAGACTTCCTCCGACACCGCGCAGGCGCGTGCACGGCTCGAAGACCGCTTCGGACTCTCGCCGATCCAGTCGCAGGCGATCGTGGACATGCGACTCGGCCGCCTCACCGGTCTCGAGGTGCACAAGCTGCAGCAGGAAGTCGAGCAGCTCGAAAAGGACATCGCCTGGTACCGCCGCCTTCTCGCCGAGGATGCACTGGTGGTGACTCTGATCCTCGAGGATCTCGCCGACATCGAGGAGAAGTACGGCGAGCCGCGCCGCACCGAGATCGGAGGCCCGGTGGACGAACTCATGACCGAGGACCTCATCACCGAGGAATCGGTGGTGGTCACGGTCAGCCGCGAGGGCTTCGTCAAGCGCACTCCGGCAGCGTCCTTCCGCGCGCAAACTCGTGGTGGGCGCGGCATCACCGGCGGCAAAGCCAAGGAGGGCGATCTGCTCTCGCACCTCTTCGTGTGCTCGACGCACGACTACCTACTGGTCGTGACCGATCGCGGACGGCTCTATTGGCTGAAGGTTTGGCGCTTGCCCGATCTCGACCGCACCGCCAAGGGTCGCTCGATCCGCAATCTGGTCGAGGGCATTCAACCCGACGAGGAGATCCGCTCGATCCTCGCCACGCGCCGCTTCGACGAAGGCGACTACCTGCTCTTCGCGACCGCCGCCGGCAAGATCAAGAAGACCGAGTTCAGTTCCTACGCGCGACCGCGCGCCGCCGGCATCATCGCCACGCGGCTCGAGGACGGCGATCGTCTAGTCGGCACCGTGATGGTGTCGAAGGGCGACGAGGTGCTGATCGCCACCGCGCTCGGCCAGGTGGTGCGCTTCGCCGAGAGCGACGCGCGCGCGATGGGCCGTGACGCGGCGGGAGTGCGCGGCGCGATGTTGCGCGACGGCGACCGCGTGGTGGACGTGATGACCGCGCGCGAGGACGAACAGATCCTGATCGCCTGCGCGCAGGGTTACGGCAAGCGCACGCCGGTCAGCGAGTTCCGCCTCACCAAACGCGGCTCGCAGGGCGTGATCGGCATCAAGGCCAATGCGCGCAACGGTGAAGTGGTCGGCGTGATCAATGCCAGTCGCTGCTCCGAAGTGCTGTTCTCCAGCGTGCAGGGCATGATGGTGCGCACGCGCGTGGCCGAGATCAGCGAGCAAGGACGGCCCACGCAGGGCGTGCGGCTGGTCAAGCTCAAGAGCGGGGATCTGCTCGCGAGCGTCGCGCCGATTCCGCCCGAGGACGCAGAGGAAGGAGGCACGGAAGCATGAAGCTTTCCAAGCGTTGGAAGACCGGCCTCTTGATCACGGCCTGGATCGGCGTCGTCGCCGTGATGGTGAGCTTTGCTTATCCGAACTCCTTCCGCAAGGCGAACGAGTTCGCGCGGTATCAGGAAGGCCTGACCCGTTCCATGGCCGAGCGCAACGCGCGCAATGCCGAATCCGCGCCGACGGCGGACGAAGAGGCGCAACCGCAGGCCGACTGAGTTCATGCGCGTCGCGCTCGACGTGCGCGTGCGGCAGGGTCCGCGCTCTTCCTTCGTGCGCGTGAGCGATTTGTTGGAAGCCGCGGCCGCGGAAGTCGGATTGGCGCTCGAGCTCTGGATGGGCGGTGCGTGCACCGCCGAAGTGCTGTGGTCGCCCTTACTCGATCCCGACCCCATCCCCTCGGGTCCGCGGCTGGTCGCCACGTTGCACGACGTCCAGCCGCTGCTGCCCGATTCCCGTCCCCCGCTCCAGCACGCATGGCGCGCGTGGCGCTTCCGGCGTCGGATGCGTAGCGCCATCCGCCGCACCGCGATGTTTGCGGTGGTGAGTGAGGATTCGCGCGCGCGCGCGGAGCACTTCTTTCCGGAGCTGCGCGGGCGCATGCAATTGGTGCCGCACTTTCCTGCGCCCAGCTTCCGTCCGCAGGACGAAGTCGTCGTGCGCGCGGTGCTGGCGCGACGAGCGCTGCCAATGGGCTGCGTGCTCTTCGTCGCGGCGTTGCGTCGGCACAAGAACTGGGACGGCGCGCTGCGCGCGTGGGCTGCGCTGCCGTCGGCGCTGCGCGAGCGCCATCCCTTGGTCTTCGCCGGATCCTCGAGCCGCGGCGCGCAGGGCGTGCGCACGCTCGCGCGCAGCCTCGGCGTGCCGGAGCCGCACCTGCTCGGCCCGGTCGAGGACGCCGAACTGGCGAGCCTCTACTCCTCTTGCGCGGTCTTCCTCTTCCCGAGTCGGCAGGAGGGCTTCGGGCTGCCGCCGCTCGAAGCCATGGCCTGCGGCGCACCGGTGGTGGCGAGTCGCTGCACGGCGATGCCCGAAGTGCTCGGCGATGCCGCCGATTACGGCATGCCGGAGGATCCGCTCAGCTACGTGGCGCCGCTGCGCCGACTGCTTGAAGATCCGGCGTGGCGCGCTCAACGCAGCGCGGACGCGCTTGCGCGCGCGGCGGAGTTCCACGCGCGGCGCACCGGGACGGCGATGCGCGAGTTGCTCCTCGCCTTCGCTCAGAGATAGCGCAGCTTGATGTACACGTGACAGATCGCGATGCTCAGCAGCATCATCGGGAAGGCGTGCAGCATGAAAGTGATGAACTTGATGCGATGCCCTGCCCGCTCCGCGAAGCCGGCCACGATCAAGTTCGCGCTGGCCCCGACCAGGGAACCGTTGCCGCCAAGGCAGGCGCCCAGCGCGAGGGACCACCACAGCGCCATCGAGTCGCCCTGACTCATGCCGAGGTCCGCAATCACGGTCTTGAGGGTCGGGATCATGGTCGCGACAAAGGGGATGTTGTCCACGATCGCGCTCGCGATCGCACTCACCCACAACACCGCGTAGGAGATCATCGCGCGGTCGCCTTCGGAGCGCTCGACGATCTCACCGGCCAACATGTCGAGCAGGCCGGCGTGCTCGACGCCCGCCACCACGACAAAAAGTCCCACGAAGAAGAAGATCGTGGTCCACTCGACGTGACCGAAGAAGTGGTGCGTGCGCTCGTTCTTCTCGTCAATCTTGCGCCCGAGGTTCGAGAGCAACATCAGCAGCGCGCCGCCGGTGATGGCGACGGTTGCCGGCTCGAAACCGTAGGGGTGGCCGACGATGAAGCCGAAGATCACCGCGCCGAGCACCAGCAGGCATTTGATGAGCAAAGGCCAGTCGGTGATGGCGGCTTTCTCGTCGAAGTCCATCACGCGCTGCCGCGCTTCATCGGTGGCGACCAGTTTGCGTCCCCACAACAGCCAGATCGGGAAGAGCGTGGCCACCATCACCACCAGCACCACCGGACCGAGATTCACCATGAAATCCAGGAAGGTGATGTACTCCACCTGGCTGCCGATCATGATGTTGGGTGGATCGCCGATGAGCGTGGCGGTGCCGCCGATGTTGGAGAAGAGGATCTCGGCGAAGAGGAAGGGATAGGGAGGGATCTCGAGTTCCTCGGTCAGTACCAGCGTCACAGGCACGATCAGGAGTACCGTGGTGACGTTGTCGAGGAAAGCGGAGGTCACGGCCGTGACCACCGAGAGCATCAGCAGAATGCCCCAGGGCTTGGCCTTGACCTTCTTCGCCGACCAGATCGCGAGGAATTGGAAGACGCCGGTCTCGCGCGTCACCGCCACGATCAGCATCATGCCGACCAGCAGGCCAATGGTGTTGAAGTCAATGCCGCCCACCGCTTGATGCTGATTCAGCACGCCGAGCAGCACCATCAATCCGGCCGCCAGCATCGCGACGTTGGCGCGGTTGAAGCGTTCGCTCATCACCAGCGCGTAGGTGAGCCCGAACATCACCGAGGCGACGGCGAGCGCCGACCATCCGAAGATCACTGAGGACGTCGCGCCGTGTTCGGCGACGGCCGTCGCGCCATGCTGCAGCAGGACGGGGACCAAGGGGCTGTGCGCGGAGGGTGAGGCTGCGGGTCGGCGGGTGGATCGCGCGCGCGGCACGACCCCGGAGAGAATCAGATTAGCAGCGCTGCGCGGAGCGGCAACTGATCCTCGCTCGCGCGTCGCGGCGTGCGCTCACGAGAGATAGCGCAGCCAGAGATAGACGTGGCAGATGGCGATGGACATCAACATCAGCGGAGCGGCGTGGCGCAGATAGGTGAGGAAGCGGATCGGCTGGCCGGCGCGCTCGGCGAAACCGGCAACGATCAAGTTTGCGCTGGCACCGATCAGGGAGCCGTTGCCGCCCAGGCAGGCGCCGAGGGAGAGCGACCACCACAGCGGTTCGGCCTGGCTTGCGTCCATGCCGAGCTCGGCGATGACCCCCTTGAGGGTCGGGATCATGGTGGCGACGAAGGGTATGTTGTCCACCACCGCCGATGCCACCGCGCTGACCCACAGCACCGCGTAGGTGATGGCCGTGCGGTCGCCGCCGGCGCCGTCCACGATCAGGCCGGAAAGCTGCTGCAGGATTCCGGCGCGCTCGATGCCCGCGACCACGATGAAGAGACCGACGAAGAAGAAGATCGTGGTCCACTCGACGTGCCCGAAGAACTGGTGCACGCGCTCGTTTTTTTCGTCAATCTTGCGCTGCAGGTTCGAGAGCAACATCAGGAGCGCACCACCCGTGAGCGCGACCGTGGCCGGTTCGAGGCCTTGTCCGTGACCGACTACGAAGCCGCCGATCACCAGCGTGATCACGACTAGGCATTTCTTGAGCAAGGCCGGATCGGTGATGGCATCGCGCGGTCGGAAGGCCATCACGCGCGCGCGCACTTCGGCGCTGGCGTGCAGTTTGCGGCCCCAGATCGCCCAAATCGGCAAGAAGGTGGCGAGCAGCACTACCAGCACCACGGGTGCCAGATTGACCACGAAGTCGGTGAAGCTGAGACCCGCGACTTGGGAACCGATCAGGATGTTGGGCGGATCGCCGATCAGCGTCGCGGTGCCGCCGATGTTCGAGCACAGGATCTGGCTGAACAGAAAGGGATAAGGCGAGACCTCCAGCTCCTCGGTGATCGCCAGCGTCACCGGCACGATCAGGAGCACGGTCGTGACGTTGTCGAGCAGCGCGGAGGTCAGCGCAGTCACCAGTCCGAGCAGCAGCAGAATGCCCCACGGGCTGCCGCGCGCGCGGTGTGCCGCCGCCACCGCGAGGTACTGGAACACACCGGTCTGCCGCGTCACCGAAACGATCAGCATCATGCCGATCAAGAGGCCGATGGTGTTGAAATCCACACCTCGGATTGCGGTCTCCTGATCCAGCACGCCGCTGAAGATCATTATCCCAGCGGCCAGCAGCGCGACGTTCGCGCGGTTGAAGCGCTCCGTCATCACCACCGCATAGCAGGCCAGGAAGATGCCGCCTGCGAGCCAGGGATTGGGCGCGGCGAGCAGCGGCGGCACGATCAGGAAACCAGCCGCTGGACAATGTCCCAGTAGCTGATGATGCCCAGCAACTGGCCCGTCTTGCGGTCCACGACCGGAAGGTTGTCGTGGGTGTGGTAGAGGGACAGCACCGTCTTGGTGAGCGGCGTGTCCGGGTGCACGACGTAGTAATCGTGCTCGGCGTAATCGGCGACCGGCTTGTCCCAGAAGCGCCGCAAGCGGCGGCGCAGATCCTCCATGTCGTCCTGCACGAAGGGCAGATGCGGAAGACCGAGGCGCTCGGTCGCGATGCGCGGCACCATCATGCGCAGGAGCGCGTGCACGCCGAACTGGCCAGTCATCTTGCCGGAGGCATCCACCACCGGCACGCTGCGGAAACGCCGCGCGACCAGGATGCCCACCGCTTCGCCGACCGTGACCTCCTTGGAGAAGGTCACCGGGTTCGGCATCATGATGGACTGGCAGGTCATGGCGTCCTCGTCGGCGTCAGCGTAGCAGCGGTTACGGCGCTGGCAAGCGTCTTGCATTGCGACGGTGTGCGCGTCGGGTCATGATCCGGACCATGCCGGAGCCGGCCGCAGACGCCAGCGGGCGCGACGCGTTGCGCGGCGCGGCGGTGACTTCGGCCTGGACGCTCGTCTCACGCGTCGCTGGTTATGTGCGCGATGCCCTGCTCGGCGCCGCCTTCGGCATGAACGCCGTGCAAAGCGCTCTGGTGCTCGCGTGGACGGTGCCGAACCTCTTTCGCCGCCTCTTCGGCGAAGGAGCGGTGTCGGCGGCGGTGCAACCAGCCCTTGCGCGCGCGGAACACGAGCGCGGCGCGCCCGCCGCACACGCGCTCTTTGCACGCTTTCACGGCATCCTCGCCCTCAGCCTGCTGATCCTGGTCTTGGCGGGGGAGGCGGCGCTCTTGCTGGGATGGATCTTCACGTCGGAGACCGGCGAGCATGCTGAAACGCGGCGCACGCTGCTCTACTCCGCGTTCCTGCTGCCTTATCTCCTGCCGATCTGCTTGGCGGCGCTGCTCGGCGCGCCGCAGAACCTCGTCGGCCGTTTCTTCCTCCCTGCGGCCGGACCGGTGGTGCTCAACCTGTTGTGGATCGGCGCGCTGCTGTGGCCGTTGCCCGCGGGCGCGGGCGACGGCACGCGTGCGGGCATGATCATCGCAGCGATCCTGATCGGAGGCGTGTTGCAGTGGGCGATGCAGAGGCCCGGCGCACGCGCCTCCGGTTATCCGCCGGCGCCGCGCTTCCTGCCTCCGGGCGCGGAGGAGCGGCGCGCGGTGCGTGAGTTCCTACCCGCCCTGCTCGGGCTCGCGGCGGTGCAACTCAGCGCCGTGGTGGATCAACTCGTGGTGCGCTGGCTGGTGGACGAAACCGCCAATTCCTACACCTATTACGCGAACCGGCTGCTGCATCTGCCGCTCGCCCTGCTCGGGCTGTCGGCGGCCACCGGGCTGATGCCGCTGCTGGCACGGCGCGCCGCCACCGGTGATCTCGATGGTCTCGGCAGTGCGCTGCGACGCGCATCGCAGAGCATGTTGCTGTTGATCTTCGCGGCGGCCGCGGGCATGCACGCGCTCGCCGAGCCGATCGTGCGCGCGCTCTTCGAGCGCGGACGTTTCGAACCGGAGCACACGCGGCTGCTCGCGGCGGTGCTGCGCGCGTATCTCTGGTCGCTGCCGGCGGCGGCGCTCGGCGGCGTGCTCGCGCGCGCCTTCCTGGCCTGCGGACGCATGCGTTATCAGGCGCTCGCCGCAGTTTCGGTGGTGCCGGTGACTCTGGCTGCCGATCTGCTGCTGGTGCCGCGCTTCGGCATTCCCGGCGCCGGCTGGGCGACGACGCTCGCGCTCAGCGTGCAGTGTTGGATCCTCCTGCGCGGCTTGCCATGGATCGGAGTGCATGCGTCTCCAGTGCGTTGGCAGGAGCTGCCCGCGCTGCTCGCGCCGGGGGCCGCGGCGTGGGCGGCGGCGAGCTTCGCGCGCAGTCGCTTGGAGGAATCCGGCGCGAGCGCCGTGCTGCTGGTGAGCGTCGCGATCGCGGCGGGCGTGGCCGCTGCCCTCGCGGCATGCGCGATCTTCCGTCCGGCAGACTTCGCCGAACTGCGCGGCATCCTCGCGCGCCGCTTCAGGCGCCGCTGACCGCGGGCGTCGGCGCCGTCGCGAAGTATTCCTGCAGGCTGCCGACGTCGGCGCGTCCGCCGCGCAGCGCACGAATGCCTTGCACCGCTGCTTGCGCCGCCGAGAGCGTGGCGAGCACCGGCAGTCCCGCCTGATAGGCCTCGCTGCGGATCATGCCGTCGTCGGTGCGCGTCTCGTTGCCGAGCGGCGTGTTCACGATCAAGTCAATCTCGCGGTTCTTGATCAGGTCCACCGCGTGCGGGCGTCCCTCGTGCACTTTGTTGATGCGCACGCAGGGCACTCCCGCGTCCTCGAGCGTGCGCCAAGTGCCTTCGGTGGCCACCAGTTCGAAGCCCATCTCGGCCAATTGACGCGCGACGATCAACGCGCCGGGTTTGTCGGCATCCTTCACCGAGATGAAGACCTTGCCGGAGGTCGGGAGGCGGCGTCCAGCGGCATCGCTGGCCTTCGCGAAGGCCATTCCGAAGTTGGAATCAATGCCCATCACCTCGCCGGTGGAGCGCATCTCGGGTCCGAGATCGGCGCGCGCGCCGACGAACTTCGCGAAGGGGAAGGCGGGCGCCTTCACCGCGACGTGCGCCATGCGTGGCGGATCGCTGACGCCGAGTTCGCGCAGCGTCTTGCCCGCCATCACTTGGGTGGCGATGCGCGCGAAGGGCACGCCGGTGGCCTTCGCCACGTAGGGCACGGTGCGCGAGGCGCGCGGATTGACTTCGAGCACGTACACGGTGTCCTTCTGCACCGCGTACTGCACGTTCATCAGGCCGACGACGCCGAGCTCGAGCGCGAGGGCGCGCGTGGCGTCGCGGATCTCGGCCTCGATCTCGGCCTTGAGCGTGATCGGCGGAATCGTGCAGGTGCTGTCGCCGCTGTGGATGCCGGCTTCCTCGATGTGCTCCATCACCGCGCCGATCACCGCTTCGCTGCCGTCGCAGACGCAGTCCACGTCCACTTCGATTGCGGTTTCGAGGAAGCGATCCACCAACACCGGACGCTCGGGCGAGGCGGTGACCGCCTCTTCGAGGTACTTGCGCAGATCCGACTCGACGTACACGATCTGCATCGCGCGGCCGCCGAGCACGTAGGAGGGCCGCACCAGCACCGGATAGCCGATGCGGCGTGCGATCGCGACCGCCTGATCGGCGCTCGAGGCGATGCCGTTCGGCGGTTGGCGCAGGCCGAGCTTGTCGAGCATCTCGGAGAAGCGGCCGCGGTCCTCGGCGCGGTCAATCGCCTCGACGCTGGTGCCGAGGATCGGCACGCCGGCTTCGTGCAGGCCCGCCGCCAGATTCAGCGGCGTCTGGCCGCCGAACTGCACGATCACGCCTTCGGGCTTCTCGCGCTCGCAGATCTCGAGCACGTCCTCGAGCGTGAGCGGCTCGAAGTAGAGCCGGTCGCTGATGTCGTAGTCGGTGGAGACCGTCTCTGGATTCGAGTTCACCATCACCGCCTCGATGTCCATCGCGCGCAGTGCGAGCGAAGCGTGCACGCAGCAGTAGTCGAACTCGATGCCCTGGCCGATGCGGTTGGGTCCGCCGCCGAGGATCACCACCTTGCGCCGCGTGCTCGGCGTCACTTCGTCGCTGCTGCAGTCGTAGGTGGAGTAGAGATAGGGGGTGCGCGCGGCGAACTCGGCGGCGCAGGTGTCCACCAAGCGGTAGCCGGGCCGGACCCCGAGGCGTTGGCGGCGCGCGCGCGCGGCGCTTTCCTTCACGCCGCAGGCGGCGGCGATGCGCGCATCGGAGAAGCCGCGCTGCTTGAGCGCGCGCAGCTCCTCGGCGCCGAAGGATTCGAGGGCGCGGCCTTCGAGCGCGGCATCGTCCTGCGCGAGACGCTCGAGGAAGTCGAGGAACCAGGGATCCACGCCCGAGAGGCGCGCGACGTCTTCGACGCTCATGCCAGCCTGGAAGGCGTCGTAGATCGCGAACAGGCGGCCCGGCGTGGGCCGCGCCACCACCGCCTTGAGTTGCGCCTCGCTGCGCGGGGTGCGCTTGCCGCTGAAGCCGGTGCGTCCGACCTCGAGGCCGCGGATCGCCTTCTGCATCGCTTCCTCGAAGCTGCGTCCGATCGCCATCGTCTCGCCCACCGATTTCATCTGCGTGCCGAGCGTGTCGTCCGCATTCGGAAACTTCTCGAAGGCGAAGCGCGGCATCTTCACCACCACGTAGTCAATCGAAGGTTCGAAGCAGGCCGGGGTCTCCTGCGTGATGTCGTTCTGGATTTCGTCGAGCGTGTAGCCCACCGCGAGCTTGGCGGCGAACTTCGCGATCGGAAAACCGGTGGCCTTGGAGGCCAGCGCCGAGGAGCGCGACACCCGCGGGTTCATTTCGATCACGACCAGGTCGCCGTCGGCGGGATTGACCGCGAACTGCACGTTGGAGCCGCCGGTCTCGACGCCGATCTCGCGCATGATCGCGAAGGAAGCGTCGCGCATGCGCTGATACTCGCGATCCGAGAGCGTCTGCGAGGGCGCCACCGTGATCGAATCCCCGGTGTGCACGCCCATCGGGTCGAAGTTCTCGATCGAGCACACGATCACGCAGTTGTCCTTGCGATCGCGCATCACCTCCATCTCGAATTCCTTCCAGCCGATCAGACATTTCTCGACCAGGATTTCACTGATCGGCGAGAGGTGCAGCCCGCGCCGCGCGATGTTCTCGAACTCTTCCACGTTCCAGACGATGCCGCTGCCGCTGCCGCCGAGCGTGAAGGCCGGCCGCACCACGCAGGGCAGTCCGATCTTCTCCATCGCGGCGCGCGCCTGATCCATGGTGTGCGCGATCTCCGAAGCCGCGCTCTTGAGCCCGATCTTCGTCATGGCTTGGCGGAACTCGTCGCGGTCCTCGGCCTTGCGGATCACTTCGTAGCGCGCGCCGATCAGCTCGCAGTTGAACTTCGCGAGCACGCCCTGCTCGTGGAGCGCCATCGCGGTGTTGAGACCGGTCTGTCCGCCCATGGTCGGCAGCAGCGCGTCCGGACGCTCCTTCTCGATGATGCGCGCGACGAACTCCGGCGTGATCGGCTCGACGTAGGTGGCGTCGGCCAACTCCGGATCGGTCATGATCGTGGCCGGGTTGGAGTTGACCAGGATCACCCGGTACCCCTCCTCCTTCAGCGCGCGGATCGCCTGCGTTCCGGAATAGTCGAACTCACAGGCCTGGCCGATGACGATCGGGCCGGATCCGATCAGGAGGATGCTATCGAGGTCGTCCCTGCGGGGCATGGTTGGGGCGGCCGAGTCCCGCAGATCATAGCCGCGCGGGGCGGCGACACCACCCGACCTCCGATGATTGAGCGGCACTGTTCGTGCGACACCACGGGAGCAGCCATCTGTACGAGCCAACGAGCGCGCACGCCGAGCTTGCCCTGGTCATCCGAGACGATTCGCTGCGATCGAGGGGGAACCGTCACCGGAACGGAGTGACTTGCGATGGCACGACCGTCGAGGTGTTCGAGCTGGCCATCACCTTGACCGCCGCGAAGTGCGAGGACTTTTCGGTGGACGGGACGGTGATCCGGTCGTGGGCGTCGCTCAAGAGTGTGCAGAGCAAGGACGAGTCGGGCGATCCTCCGGACAGCAATGGATGGCAGGACTTCTCCGGCGAGAAGCGCAGCAACGCGACGCACGCGTTACGGACGGATCCGGAGGCTCGGATGATGCGGAAAGGCAACACCGGGGCCTATTTGAGCCATTGGATACATTTCCTGATGGAGCAGGAGGCTGAAGTGATGACCGGCGTTTCGGTCGGGGTCGCCGATGGTCATAGCGAGCGCGTGGAGGCGCTCCAGCTGCTGAAGCGCCAGCGTTTCGGTGTGAAGGTGCGCAGTCTGGCGGCGGACAAGGGCTACGACGCCGGAGATTTTCTCCTCAAGCTCGAGCGGATGAAAATCCGCCCGGCGGTGGCGGTGCGCGAAGGGACGATCCGGGTGAAGGATGAGAAGTCCGCGACGCGGGCGCGCATGGTGCGACGGCAGGAGTCACAGCGCTACCGACGAGCGCAGAAACGACGCAAGGCGATCGAGGAGATCGCGAGTTGGATGAAGGAGATCGCCGGACTCAAGCGAGTCCGCGTGGTCGGGCGCTAGAAGATCCAACTTCAGGCGTGGATGGCGGGGGCGGCGTACAACTTGATGAGGGTCGGAAGGCTGCGCGCGGCGTGAGCGAACCACCGGGCGAAGGTCCGGAGCGGCTTGGAGCAAGGAAAGGTGCGGCACCTGACCCGAGAATTCATGCGGATCGGGCGAAACGCCTGCGGCCGCATGCATTTTTCAGCGTCCTGTTAGCCGGCTTGCGATGGATTGCAAGCCATGGCTTTTGTCCGAGATCAGCGCGGAGCGAGTAATCCGACTTCCATGGTCACGTCGTCCCGACTGTCCACTTGGCCCCAAGTCAAGCCAGGTCTCGGCTGAATGATGGCACCGTACTGGCCGGCGACGCCGGATTGAGGAGGAGTCGGCGTCACACCAGCGTAACTGATCGTGATATCAGTTTCGAGTGCTTCGGTAGACAGAGGACTCGCCTCGAGATGAAAGTATGAAGTCCCGAGCAAGTCTGCTCCGCATTGCCAGTTGATCGTTCCGGCAAGGATTCGAAGCATGGTGCCGGACTGCGGTTCCTTCACTATGGGAGAAAGGTGGATGATCGCAGAGGCATACAAATCGTCATCGACTTGCTCCTCCAGGTTCACGAACATGGACAGTGGCTGGCTCTCGGCTCCATTGGGAGAAAGATCGGCTGCCCGCTTCGCAGTGGGACCGTCACCAGTGGCGCTGACAAGCCCTACCACGAGGGCGCCGACCAGGACGAGAATGAAAATGAACAGAAGGGATTTGGTTCTCATGATGAGCATCAGCAGTTGCAGTTCAGGACGATTGCTTCACAACTTCCAGCGGCTTGGGCTTGGCCCCAAGTCATTGAACCAGCAGGCGAGACGCAGACATTGCCAGAGGCTTGAGCGGTCGTGTCACTGTCGTGCGGGTAAGTGACTGCGCCCCCGCCCGTGATGTTCGTGATGTCTACCTTCGTCGTGATTCCAGGAGCGGGACCTTCACAGACCCTCACCTTACCACTAGTCGCAGGATTGCAGAAACATTCAATGCAAAAATCATCGAACGTTTCCGAAGACGTGCATGCAGAGTGAATGGTGCTTGGATGGGGCGACATCGCAGCTGGCCGGAACTCTGGCCATCCCGCGATCAGGCAAGGGATCAGCGATCCCAAGACGGCTAAGAGAGGAACTCTCATGGAATCAATATAGGATTCCGTCAAACCCTCAAACACTCATCCTGCCAAGCGGTCTCCCCTCTGCTGGCCGTAACAAGGATAGCCCTATAATGGAGCCGCCACGCCTATCTTGCTCTCCGAACCGCGCGAATCGCCTCGACCACGCCGTCAGGGTTGGCCGCGCGAACGGCTTCCGGCAGGAGAGCAGCCGTGACGCCCCAGGCCTTCGTGCCTACCAGGTCGGCGTCCGGGTCGGTGGTAGCCACCGTCGGCACCGGCGCCTTGAACGCCTCCCGAATCTGCGTCACCGCCGCCTCGTTCAGCAGGAAGAAGCACGCGCCCACGTCGCGGTACTGCGCGACCTGGTTCGCGTAGAGCCGCCACCACTCGCTCCATGAACGCGCCCTCGCAGTGGAACCACTCGCCGTCCACGTCGAGGCTGCCGGGCTGGCCGTTCCAGACCTTCAGGCCACCGCCCGCTTCCGCCGCCATGTCGCGCTCCTTGCCGTAGGAGACGAGCACGCGCCGGCGGTCGGCACCGATCTCGGTCAGCCAGGCGTCGAGCCCGGTCATCATGCCGTTCAGGACGTCGCGCGCGGCGATCGTCAGCGCCTCGGGCAAGGTGACGCCCTGCGGCCGCTGGCGCTTGAGCTTGACCACCGGGCGCTCGCCGGGCGCGAAGTCGCTTGTCGAGCACGCGCTCGACGTCGGCTGCCGTGATGCTGCGCGCGGCGTGCAACGCCACCGCTTCGCGTGTGTAATCGTCGATGACGGAGAGCACCTTCATCTGCCTGCCATCTAGTGTGCGATCGAAAAGGAAGTCAACGGTCCACACGTGATTCTTGCACCGTGCTCGGTCCGGCCACGGCTCTTGCCGCTTCCAGCGTCAGGGGCGCCGTTTGCGGTGGATCTGCAGGCCACAGGCCTGCCACAGGCGCTGCACGCGCTTGTCATTGACGGTGAAGCCCTCGCGGCGCAGCAGCACGGCGATGCGGCGGTAGCCGAAGCGCGGGAAGCGCGCAGCCAACTCTCGGATGCGTGCGATCAGCTCCGCCTCTCCCGGCCGCTCGCGCGGTAGGTAGTAGAAGGTCGAGCGTGCCAGGCTGACGCTTCGGCAGGCAACCGCCGGCGGCCGGACGCGATCTTGGAGAGCCCGGACCACCGCACGTTTTTGGTCCGGGCTCACCACTTTTTTCGATTGATGAATTTGAGGTCATCGTTTTCCATGAGGACCTCGGCGAGTTTCGTCTTCAACTTGGCATTTTCCACCCGCAACTGCTTGAGCTCGCGGGTCTGGCTCACGTCGAGGCCGCCGTAGAGCTTCTTCCAGCGGTAGAAGGTGTTTCAGGAGATCGTGTGCTTGCGGCAGATCTCCTCGGTCGAGAGGTCGCCTTCCGCTTCGCGGAGGATCGCGACGATCTGGGATTCTGTATGGACCTTTCTAGGCATCGGTCGGTGCTTGGGAAGCGCCGACTGTCACTCTCATTCACGTCCAGATCTCGGAGGTCAGGCCACTGGCTGCTTTACTCGATGCAGAGCCAAAGCTTCCTCAGGATGTTGGCGATTGCGCTCATGGACTTGCTGGACGAGTTCGGATGGGACTTGTGCCTAAACGGCACTGATCCTAAAGAGGCGCGCATTGACTGTGACGTGGTCCTTACTCTAGGACCAGCTCAATCATGAGGCAATCCGACACCGGATATCAAGTGTCGATGCCAGAAGGCGCGATTCAAGTCCCGAGCGTTTCCTCGATCGCGCGCGCGGCTTCCATCGGTGACGCCCCGGAGACCACGAGATTGCGGCCCGGCGCGACCGGGAGCACCAGATCCAGGCGCCGCGCGCTCGCTTTCTTGTCGCGGGCGAGCAGCGCGGCGAGGCGCGCGCGCGTGGGTAGGCGGCCGGGATAACGCAGCGGCAGCCGGCAGCGCGCGAGCAGGCGCTCCACGCGTTCCGCGTACGCGGCCGTCGCCAGACCCTGACTCGCCGAGAAGCGCACCGCCACCAGCAAGCCCAAGGCCACCGCCTCGCCGTGCGCGAGCTTGCGCGGTCCGGCGCAGGTTTCGAGCGCGTGCCCGAAGGTGTGGCCGAGATTCAACAGCGCGCGCTCGCCGCCTTCGCGCGGATCTGCGCGCACCACGCGCAACTTGAGCGCCGCCGCCGCCTTCGCCGCCGCGAGCAACTCGGCGGAAGGACGGCGCAATGACGCCGGTGTCGCGCGTTCGAGCCGGCGCAGGGCGGCCTCGCCGCTCAGCATCGCGCTCTTGACCACTTCGCCCAGACCGCAGGACCACTCGCGCTCCGGCAAAGTGCGCAGCGCAGCCGCGTCGGCGATCACGAACTCCGGAAACCAGAAGGCACCGGCGAGATTCTTGCCCTCCGGAAGATTCACCGCGGTCTTGCCACCGAGCGCGGCGTCGGCCATCCCGAGCAGAGTGGTCGGGCAAGCAGCCCAACGCACGCCGCGCATGCTGACCGCGGCCGCGAAACCGGCGAGATCCGTGCACACCCCGCCGCCGATCGCCACGATCAAGGCGCGTCGATCGCAACCGGCGGTGAGCAGGCGTTGCGTCAACTTGCCGGCGCTCTCCCAAGTCTTCTTGGCTTCCCCACGCGGCGCGGGCAGCACCCGCGCGGGCAAGCCGAGCGTCGCGAGCGCGCGACGCAGCGGCGGTTCGCAGACCGGAGCAGCACCGCGGTCGAGCACGACCAGCACGCGCGAGGGCGGTGGATCGAGGCGGCGCACGGCGCGCACCAAGGCGCGCTCGAGCTGGCCGCGTCCGAAGTCCGGCGCCGCCGCCCGCGCGCCGTCGGCCGCGGCGCCGCTCATGCCGTGCGACGCTGCTTGCGCCGCGCGATCAACTTCTGCTCCGCATCCACCGCGCGGCGGCGATCGCGCGCGACCATCACGAAGAGCACGGTGCCGAGCAAGATCAGCATGCCGAACACCAGCCACACGATCTGACCCGCGAAGGGTGGCGCCTCGGCGCGGATCGGAAAGGCGTCGGCGAAGACGATCAGCGGCACGCGCCGCCAGTTGCCCTTTCCTTCCTTATTGAGTTCGCTGTCCTCGTAGGCCCACATCTGCTGGAACCAGCCGCGGAACTCCCAGGCCGAGAGCACCTTCTCCCAGTCGAAGCGCCCGGGAGTGCGGACCAAAATCGGGTACTCGTTGTAGTTGGAGTTGCGCAGCCAACCCTCAGAGAGGAACTGCGCGCGCACCGGATTCTCGCCGGCCACGCGGCGTGAGCCGTAGAACACCGAGCCGCCGACGCGCACCGCGGCGGCACGATAAGCCTCGGGCGTCTCGTTGAACTTTGCGAGAAGCTCGGGACTCAGCCAAGGTGCGTCGGCGAAGACCGCGTCGAGCGCCGCCGGATCTTCGCGCAGCGTCAGAGCGACGTTGCACAGATGCCAGGTCGCGGCCATGTCGGGCGAGTCTTCCACCAGCAGCGGCGTGTCCACCACGTGGGAGAGCAGGCTCAGATCCGGCGTGCGCGCTGGCTCCGCACGTGGTACGGAAGCCTGGATGGTGCAGCCGAAGAAGAGCGGCAAGCTGCGGCGCTCGTTCGCCACCGGCAGCGAGTGGCGTTTGAGGAAGTAGCCGTCGGCGACGATCCAGGCGCCGGGGCCGGGCGGCCGCGAGGGCTCGATCACGGAGACGTGCACCGCCTCGTGGCCGTCGTCGGTGCGAATGACGCTCCAGAACTCGGGATCGGTGACTCCGCTGCGCGCGCGTAGGCCGGATTCGATCACCGTTCCGCGCATGCGGAACAATTTTCCGCGCAGCTCGCTCGCGCGCGCGTCGAGCTCCGCGAAGGGGAAGACTGGCTCGCCGAGACGCTGCAGGATCGTCGGCAGAAGGGTGCGCGCATTCGCCGCCAAATGCGCGGTGGCCTGCGGTTCCAGACTGACCTGCTCGGCGAGGTCGGCGTCTTTCACCGTGGCGAGCAGGGCGTGATCCACCGGCACCAAGGCGAGGCTGTCCACGTCGGACGGCGCGTCCTGCACCGGCACCGGCGCGGGATCCTTCTTCATCACCTGCAGGGTCACGAAGAGGAGCAGAGCGAGCCCTCCGGTCGCGGCCACCGCGATCAGACGCCGCCGATCGCGCGTCGCCAGCTCCAGGTGGGCTCTCTGCAGGGTTTCGCGGCGACTCATTTCCTGGTAGCACCATAGTCGCGCGAGGCGGCGCAGAAACCGGCGAAGAGGCCGCGACTCGCCGCCGACGCCGGATCCCGCTCCGGATGCCACTGCACGCCGAGTGCGAACTTCCGGCCCGGCACTTCGAGCGCTTCGAGCACGCCGTCCTCCGACCAGGCGGCGGCCACCGCGCCGACTCCCGGCGCGGCGAGCGCCTGATGGTGGAAGGAGGCGACCTCGATGTTGGTGCCTCCGGAGAGCTGCGCGAGACGCGAGCGCGCTTCGAGCTGCACACGATGGCGCACGCCGCCGCCGTGCGCCTGCGCGTTCGGCAGATCCTGCACGAAGGGTGCGCCGTGCGCGAGCCCGAGCATCTGATGGCCGAGGCAGACGCCGAGCAGTGGCAAATCGCGCCGCAGCGCCTCCCGCGCCAGCGCGAGCACCTGGTCTTGCTGCACGCGCGGCACCGGTTTGCACACGGGCAGCGGCGCGGGACCGCCGAGGGCGCGCAAGTCCGGATCGTCGCCGCCCGTCAACAGCAGGCCGTCGCAGCGCGCGAGCAGGCGCAACGCTTCCTCGACCGGCGCGTCGGCCGGGATCAGGAGCGCATCGGCCCCCGCGGCACGCAGGCACTCGACGTACTCCGGGAAGAGCTGGTAGCGGCGTCGGCCGCTGTAGAGCGGAGGCTCCAGCAACTCGACGGTCAGCGCGATGCACGGCTGCGCCGAATCCTTCGTCATCGCCCTATACTAGTCGCGCAAGGATGGATCCGCTCACGGCAGCCGAGATCGCCGCGCTGGTCGGCGGCGTTTTGGAGGGCGACGCCGGTCGCATGCTCTCGCGCGTGCAGGACGTGCGTGATGCCGGCCCCGAGGACGTGTCCTTCTTCACCGCCCGTCCGGGCCTCGGCGGCCGCGGTCCGGGGGCGATGGAACGCGCGGAATTCACCGCCAGTCGGGCTGGCCTCTTTCTGGTGGACGCCGACACGGAAGTGCATGGGCGCACCTGCGTGCGGGTCAAGAATCCGACGCTCGCCGCCACCATCCTCGCGCGGCACTTCTGCGGTTTGCCGCCGCGCAACGAACCGCCGGCCACGCCGCCGCGCGGTCCGGTGCGCATTCATCCGCAAGCCGTGGTGGAGGAAGGCGCGATGCTTGGCGCCGCCTGCGTGGTGGGTCCGGGATGCGTGGTGCGCGCACGCGCGGTGATCGGTGCAGGCGCGGTGCTGAGCGAACGCGTCAGCATGGGCAAGGGCGCGGAGGTCGGCGAGCGCACACAACTCGGACCCGGCGTGGTGCTCTACCCGGGCGTGCGCATCGGCGCGCGCTGCGTGATTCACGCCAACGCCGTGATCGGATCGCCCGGTTTCGGCTACGCCTGGGATGGCAAACGACATTTGCAGATGCCGCAGACCGGTGGCGTGTGGATCGGCGACGAAGTGGAGATCGGCGCGGGGAGTTGCGTGGACTCCGGCACCTTCCGGCCGACACGCATTCAGGACGGCGCGATCCTCGACAACATGGTGCAGATCGGGCACAACGTGCAGATCGGGCGCGGTGCGATCTTGTGCGGGCAGGTCGGGGTGAGCGGCGGCGCGAAGATTGGTGACGGTGCGATCCTCGGCGGACAGGCGGGCATCACCGGACACGTCACGATCGGCGCGGGTGCGATCGTCGGGGGCACCGCGACGGTGGGCAACGACATCGAGCCGGGCAAGATCGTGCAGGGACAGCCCGCGATTGACATCGGGCTCTATCACCGCATGCAGGCTTCGTTGCGGCGTCTTGCGCGCGGCTCGCGGCCGAAGGCGAAGTCCGAGCCGCCGACCGAGCCGCCGTCTGCGCCGAACGCTTAGGCCGCGAGCCGGAGGTGCAACTGCAGCAGGTTGCGCCGATGCGCGCCGTTCGCGAGTGCTTCGAGCGCGGCATGGAAGAGCACCCACTGCAAAGCGGTGAGTCTTTGCTGCGGACGCAGCGCGTCGTCGCCGCGCGCGAGTTGGAAACCCACCGGCCAGTGCACCAACTGCAGGTCACCGACCTCTTCCAAGGAACCGGCAGTCGGTGCCACCAGTTCGTGCGCGTAATCGAGGCCGAGCTCGGCGCGCACGCGACGCATAGCGGCGCGGCGCAGGTCCTCGTGCCAGCCGACGCTGCCCGTCACCGGTCGCCAGGACTCTTCGTGCCGCGGCTCGCTGCGCAAGAGCAGGTACTCGGGACCGGCGGTGCCGAAGCGATAGACGAAGACGTCCACCTCGTGGCGCAGACCCAGGTCGCCGAAGTCGGCGGGCGGGATGAGATAGCGCTCGTGCATGCGTTCAGGCCAGGGGCCCGGGAAAGGCTACCCTGTGCATCGGACGCAGAGCGGCGCTCCTGTAACGAAAGCGGATGGACGACAGGCTGGACTCCTTGTGGCGGGCCCTGGGAGCGCGCACGGACTACGAGAGTTGCGCGCGTCCGCGGGCCGCACGCTTCCATCTAGACGGGATGCGCGCCTTGGTTGCTGCTCTCGGGCATCCGGAACGCTCCTATCCCGTGCTCCACGTGGCTGGTTCGAAGGGCAAGGGCACGCTGGCGCACGCGCTGGCGCGTGGCCTGAGTCGCGCCGGATTCCGCACGGGCCTCTACCTTTCTCCTCACTTGAGCGATTGGCGTGAGCGCATTCAGATCAACGGCGCCTACGCGCCCGACGCCGTGCTCGCCGACGCACTGCAGGCCGTGCTCGCGCGCGCTGCCTCCGACGCGAGCTTCTTCGATCTCCTCACCGCCGCGGCCTTCGAATCCTTCCGGCGCTGCGAGGTGGAGATCGCCGTCGTCGAGGTGGGACTCGGTGGTCGCGCCGATTCCACCAACCTCGTGCATCCGCTGGCGGCGGTGGTGACTTCGATCGAGGCGGAGCATCTCGAAGTGCTCGGTCCGACGCTCGCGCACGTGGCGACCGAGAAGGCGGGTGTGTTCAAGCCGGGCGTGGCGTTGTGGCGCGGCGAGGACCTGCCGGAGTCGGCACTTGCGGTGCTGGAGCAACGCGCGCGCGAACTCGGTGCGCCGCTCGCCTGCGCGTCGGCGCAGTCGGTGCCCGAGGGTTTGCGCGAGCATCCCTTGCCGCACGTCCAGCGGCTCGGCGCGCTGGCGGTGGCGATGCTCGCGCAACTGCGCGCGCCGTGGTCGCGCGCCGCGGCGGAATTGGAGACGGCGCCGGCGTCTGTGTGGGAGCTCCCCGGCCGCTGGGAGCGCCGTGCGCTCGCCGACGGTCGCAGCGTGCGCTTCGACGTTGCGCACACCGAGCGTTCGCTGCGCGCCGTGCTGAGTGCTTTCCGCGCCCGGCATCCCGATCCCGCTTCGCGGGGCGTGCTTTTCGCTCTGCGCGAGGAAAAGGATCCCGCGGCGCTCGCTGCCGCGCTCGGTCCGGCACCGGTGGGCGAGCGCTGGTGGACCGCGCCCGCCGGCGATCACCCGCGCAGCGCGAATCCGGTGACGCTCGCCGCGGCCTTCGGTGCCACCGCGCTCGCGCGCCCGGCCTTTCCGGCGGAAGTGCCGCATCTGCTCGTCACGGGCTCCACCTATCTGGTCGGCGCGCTGCGCCCACAGACGATTCCGGCGGCGGCCGAGGAGTTGCTGGCCTCTTGAGCAGCTTCGACGCCACGGAAGTACGGCTGACCTGGCGCAGCGGACTCGTCGAGCGCTTGCGCGAAGCCGGCGCCCTGCGCTTCGGCCAGGTCGAGATCGTGCTGCCGCGCTCCTTCGGCTTCTGTTGGGGAGTGGATCGCGCGCTGGCGATGGTGGAGGAGGCGCGTCGCGAACACGCCGGGCGTCCGCTGTGGTTGATTTCTTCCATCATTCACAATCCGCGGGTGAACGAGGACTTGCGTGCCAAGGGTGTGCGCTTCCTGCGCGGTGAGCACGCCGAGAGCGGCGCCTGGGACCGTCTCAGCGGCGAGGACGTGGTGATCGTGCCAGCCTTCAGCGCTCTGGTGGAGGACATGCAGCGGCTCGCATCCTGCGGCGTCACCATCGTGGACACCACCTGTCCGTGGGTGATCAAGCCGCACAAGCGCACGCTGAAATACGTGAAGGAAGGCTTCACCACGCTCATCCACGGCACCGTCGGCCACGAGGAGACCGACGCCACTTGTTCGCTGATCGCGCACGAAGGCGGGCACTACGTCGTGGTGGCTTCCCTGGAGCAGACGCAGCCCGTGGCCGATTTCCTGAGCGGTGCGCTCGACGCCGATGGACTGCGCGCCGCGCTGCCCGCGCGCGCTTGTTCCGCCGGTTTCGATCCTGCACTCCACTTGGCGCGCGTCGGCGTGATCAACCAGACCACCATGCTCGCGCGCGAGTCGCGCGCGATCGGCGACCTTTTGCGCGCTGCGCTCACGGTCCGCGACGGCACTGCCGGATTGGAAGCGAGTTTCCGCGACTTCGACACCATCTGTCGCGCCACCCAGGACAATCAGGATGCCGCGCGCGCGGTCGCCGAGCAGCAGCCGGATCTTTTTCTGGTGGTGGGCGGCTACGACTCCTCCAACACCAAGAATCTGGCGCGCGTCGGCGATGGCGCGGGCGTGCCGGCCTATCACATCGAGGGACCGCAGTGCTTGGAGGCGGGGGAGATCAGTCACCGCGAGCGCGTCAGCGGTCGCATCGGTCTCGCGCGAAGCTGGTTGCCAGCGAAGCGCCCCTTGCGCGTGGCGCTCACGGCCGGCGCCAGCACGCCGGATGCCCTCCTCGGAGAGGTGATCGCCCGTCTGCTGCTTCTATGTGGCGAGACTTGCTAAAAGAATATCAGATGTTAATATCTTCAAATGCAAGCCGTCGCAGTCACCACTCCGGTCGGGCGCCTCGTCGCCGATCGTCCTGAGCGTTCCGAGGTCTTCGAGCGCTTCGGCATCGATTACTGCTGCCAAGGGAGGACGCCGCTATCGGTGGCCTGCGCCGAGAGGGGGCTGCGCGAAGCGGACGTGCTCGAGGCACTTGCCGAAGCGGATGCGCAGCCGCCGGACCCGGACCGCTTGGACTACCAAGCCATGACCACAGTCGCACTGATCGATCACATCGTCGAAGTGCACCACTCCTTCTTGTGGCAAGAACTCGCGCCGCTCAACGCGCTCGCGCACCGGGTGGCCGCCGCGCACCAGGAGGCGCATCCGGAACTGGCGAAGTTGGCGCAGGCCTTCGACTTCTTCCGCGAGGACCTTGAGGCGCACATGATGAAGGAGGAAAAGATGTTGTTTCCCGCCCTGCGCGAGCTTGCGGGCGGACGTGAACTGCCCGGAATTCTGAAGAAGGATCTATACGTGCCGCTGCTGGTGATGGAAGGCGACCACGAACGGGTCGAGCAGTCGATCCGCTTCTTCCGCACTCTCACTGGCGGCTACATCGCGCCGCACGACGCCTGCGATGCCTGGCGCGCTCTGCTCGGCCGTCTGTTGCGATTGGAGCGCGATCTGCACCGCCACGTACATCTCGAGAACGAGATCTTGCACATCCGCGCACGCGACCTCAGCAGGAGCTGAGGCTCAGCGGCGCGTCTTGTGATCCGGACCCGGCGGCGGCGGTCCGCCCGTGCCGCCGTGAATCTTCTCGAGTTCCATCATCAATTCGAGATAGGAACGATAGCGCGGTTCGGGGAAGTCGCCGCTCTGCCGCGCACTCAGTACCGCGCACCCCGGCTCGCTGCGGTGCGTGCAATCCTGATACCGGCAGGTTTCGCCGACGCGGCGCAGCTCGGCAAAGTGCAAGCGCACTTCGGAGGGTGGCAAGCCGTAGGGTCGGAACTTGCGCACGCCCGGCGTGTCGATCAGGCTGCCGCCGTCGGGCATCGGATAGAGCCGCGAAAAGGAAGTGGTGTGTCGGCCGGAGGAAAGTGCGGCGCTGGTGTCACGCGTCTCGAGCTTCAGCTCGGGCAGCAGATGATTGAGCAAGGTGGACTTGCCGACGCCGCTCAGGCCGTAGAACACGCTCGCGCGGCCCGCGATCGCGGCGCGCAGTTCCTCGAGGCCGCCTCCGTCCACCGCGGAAGTCGCGAGCAGCGGCACTTCAGCCCCGGCGTAGGTGGCGAGAATGCGCTCGAGCTTACGCTGCTTGATCAGATCGGCTTTGTTGAGCAGGAGCAGGGTCGGAATGCCGGCGAAGGAGCAGGCGGCGAGGATGCGGTCGGCGGCGATCGAGGAGAAGGGAGGATCGGCAAGCGAGTTGACGACCACCACCTGATCCACGTTGGCGGCGAGCAGTTGTCGGCGGTCGAGATCCTCGCCGCTCGCGCGCCGACAAAACTCGTTGCGACGTGGCAACACCTCAGCGATTGCCCAGGTCTCCGTCTCGCGTTCTAGCCGCACGCGGTCACCGACCGCGACCGGCACGCGATCCTCGCTGCGTTCTTCGAACAAGCGGCCGCGCATCATCGCCGGCGTGACGGTGCCGTCGGCGAGCAGCACTTCGCACTGCCGCGCATCCACGCGCAGCACGCGCGCTGCGAGGCGTTCCCGTTCCTCCAAGCCCACGATTGTAGGCGCGGAAGGCGCCGGACCCGCCTTAGAATGGGCTTGTGGAAGGTTCCGCCGACCCGATCCGCTCGCCCGACAACGCGCGGTTGAAGGCGATTCGGGCCTTGCGTGCTGGGCGCGACCGTGAGCACTTGCTGCTGGAGGGCCGTCGCGTGATCGGCGAAGCCCTCGCTGCCGGACTTGCGCTGGAGTGGATGCTCCACGCCGAATCCGATCACGCCGATCCCGCGCTGGTGCAACTCTTCGCCGCTGCCACCGCCGCAGGCGCCGAAGTGATTCCCTGCGAAGCCGGTCTGCTGCGCGGCGTCGGCGATCTCGACAGTCCCAGCGACGTGCTCGCCTGGGCTGCGCGTCCCGCGTCCGCGCCAACGGCGCTGCTCGACGCGCTGGTGCCCGGCGCTTGGTTGATGGTGGCGGCGGGCGTCCAGGATCCCGGCAATCTCGGCGCGCTCGCGCGCGTGGCCGCCGGACTCGGCGCTGCGGGTTTCGTCGCCGGCGCAGGCAGCACTTCGCCTTGGCATCCGCGCGCGTTGCGCGGCGCGAGTGGCACCAGCCTCCGCCTGCCGGTAAGCGAGCGGGTGGATCTGGCCGACTGCCTGCGCGAAGCGCGCGCGCGAGGTGCGCTCGCCTGGGCAGCATCCGCCGACGGAGAGGACGCACGGCCGCTCGCGCGCGCGTGGCGTGCGCGTGGCGCGCCGCCCATCCTGCTCTTGCTCGGCGAGGAGGGTCGCGGCGTGCCGCGCGAACTCGCGGATGCCTGTGATGCGCGCGTCGCGGTGCCACTCGCACGCGGCGTCGAATCTCTCAACGTGGCCACCGCCGGTGCGGTGCTGGCGTGGGAGCTCTTCGCGCGTGGAGCCTCGGCATGAGCGAATTGTTCGGGGAGTCCGAAGCAGAGGCACCGCCGCGCGTGCGCGCCGATGCCCCGTTGGCCGAACGCATGCGACCGCGTAGCGCGGAGGAGATTCTCGGCCAGACCCACCTGCTCGGCGTGGGCGGTGCGCTGCGCAACGCACTCGTCGGCGGCGAGATCGGCTCGATGGTCTTGTGGGGACCGCCCGGCACCGGCAAGACCACCATCGCGCAATTGCTCGCCGCGCGCGCCGATCTCGAGTTCGCGACCTTCTCGGCCGTGCTCTCCGGCATCAAGGAAGTGCGCGAGGCGATGGAGCGCGCGCGGCGGCTGCGCGCGAGCAACGGACGACGCACTCTGCTCTTCGTGGACGAGATCCATCGCTTCAACAAAGCCCAGCAGGACGCATTTCTTCCCTTCGTGGAGCGCGGCGACGTGGTGCTGGTCGGCGCCACCACCGAGAATCCCTCCTTCGAGGTGGTCGGACCGTTGATCTCGCGCGTCAGCGTGCACGTGCTGCAACCGCTCGGCGAGGAAGACCTTGCACGTCTGTTGCGGCGCGCGCTCGAAGATCGCGAGCGCGGACTCGGCGCACGGGAGTTGAGTGCGCGGGACGAACAGTTGCTGGCGATCGCACGCTACGCCAGTGGTGACGCGCGGCGCGCGCTCGGCGCCCTCGAGACGGCGGCGCGCCTCTGCGACGTGCGCCAGCCGATCCCCGACGCCGCGGTGCAGCAGGCGATCTCCGGTCGTGCCCTGCTCTACGACAAGGCCGGGGACCAGCACTACGATCTGATCAGCGCCTTGCACAAATCGGTGCGCAACTCCGACCCGGATGCCGCGCTCTACTGGCTCGCGCGCATGCTCGAAGCCGGTGAGGATCCGCTCTTTCTCGCGCGCCGGATGGTGCGCATGGCCGCGGAGGACGTCGGGCTTGCCGACCCCGCCGCGCTGCGCATCGCCATCGCTGCGCGCGACGCCTTTCACTTCCTCGGCCACCCCGAAGGCGATCTCGCGCTCGCCGAGCTTGCGGTCTATCTCGCGCTGGCGCCGAAGTCGAACGCACTCTATCGGGCCTGGGGCGAGGCCCTCGCCGAAGTGCGCGCCGGCACCGCGCATCCGGTGCCGCCGCAACTGCGCAACGCGCCCACTGCACTGATGAAGGATTTGGGCTGGGGCCGCGGTTACCAATACGCGCACGACGACCCCGATGCGGTCACCGCGATGGACTGCCTGCCGGAGGCTCTGCGCGGCCGCGCGTTCTACAAGCCCACTGCGCATGGCTTCGAGGCGCGCATTCGCGAGCGGCTCGCCACGCTGCGCGCGGCGGTCGCGCGCAAGCGCGGCGAGCACAGCAGCGAGGGCTAAGGTCGTCGGCCGCTCAGCAGGAGGCTGCCGTGGGGATGCCGCGCGCGTTGCTCGGGACGGCGGTCGTGCAGCCGTGCGTGACGCACCTCGCGGAAACCGCATTCGCGCAGAGTCGCCGCCCAGGCGTCGGTGCTTCGGCGATCGAGCCTGAGGCCAAGCTCCGCAGGCCAAGCCGCCGAATCCGGGTTCTTCGCGTAGAAGTCCAGGCCGATCCAGGCGCTCGCTCCAGGTTTGAGGACGCGGAGGAGCTCGCGCAACCCCGCCTCCGCGCTGGGCCAGTAGTAAAGGGATTCCATGCTGAAGGCGCCGTCGAACTCGGCGTCGGCGCACGGCAATGCATCGGCAGGCGCCGCCAAGAAGCTGCAGCGCGCATCCGGCGCGAAGGCGGCGCGGTCGAGGATTTGTTTCACTACGTCTTCGTGGCCGCTTTCCATGCCCTCGGCGCGGCCTGCTGCGAGCCACTCGCTGAACAGATCCGCGGCGGCGCGGCTCATGCGAAGCGGTGATGGTGCTCGAGCGAGCCGCCGACCGAAGCGAGCGCTCCGCGCACACCGAAGGAGCGCAGCGCGTAGCCGCGGCGCGCAGCCTCCTGGTGCACCTCCTCGATCGCCGCCACCGGCAGGCCGAAGAACACCATCTGACCCTCAGGACGCAAGCGGCGCACGAAGGGCCCGAATGCTTCCCACGAGGAGGGCACCGTGCCGTCGCAGCCGATCAGCGCCCAATGATGAAAGGCACCGTCCGAAACGTCGTCCACGCGGCGGTGCAAGTTCCACTTTCCGCTGGCGCCGACGGCAGCCGCGAGCGTCGCAAAGGGTTCTTCGTCCTCCGGATGCCCGACCAGATCCACGTTGCCGAAGCCGAGGCGCAGCGCCGCGAGCGCCGGCAGCGCGCAACCGGCGCCAGCACCGAGGAAACCGAGCTGACGACGCACGCGTTCCGGCAAGTCAGCGAGTGGCGCGAGCGCCTGCACGCCGAGCAAGGCTCCCGCACTGATCCATTCGCCGACGCGCTGCGGTGCCGGCGCCAGATCAATCAGCAAATCCTTCGGGTCCGCTGCGTCCGTGGCACGCGCGCGCAGGAAGAAGTCGCCGAGTCGCAGCGGTCCGCCGTCGGCGAGAAGCATCCCTTCAGGATAGCGCGTCCGGTTCCGCCTCCGCAGCAGCGCCGAGCGGGTTCCAATCCGCATCGAGTCCGCGACGCGCGAGTTCGGCGAGCAGATCCATGTGTGCGAAGGTGGCGCGGAAACAGTCGGCAGTGGAGGCGACCACGCGATGCGGCTCCTGCCACTCCTCCGGACCGCGCGGAAGCTCGGCGAGGAAATCGGCATGCCGGCGCTCGAGTGCGCGCCGGTCGAGCAGGAAGATGGCGCCGCGATCCCGCTCCGAGCGCAGCAAGCGACCACAGCCCTGGCGAAACATCGAGAGCGCCTGCGGCAGATAGATGCTGTTGCGTTGCTGCCCACGTCCCATGCGGGCCATCTGCGCATAGACGTAAGGATCCAGAGGTCCGTAGGGCAACTTAGGAATCACTACGTATTCGCAAGTCTCGCCGGGGAAGTCCACGCCGTACCAGAAGGTGTCGAGCCCGAGCAGTACGCTGTCGGTCTGACGACGGAAAAGCGGAATTATTTCCTCCTTGCGCAGTCCCGGCATGCCCTGCCAGTAGAAAGGCAGGCCGAGCGCGCGAAAGCGCGGCGTCAGCCGCTCGCCCACGCGTTGCAGCACCAAGCGATTCGTGAACAAGCCGAGCGTGCGACCGCGCGTGCGCTCGGCGAGGAAGAGCAGCACACGCTCGACGTATTCGAGCCAGATCTCGTGGCCCGGCCCCGTGGCGGCGTAGGCCGGCGCGTCCTCCGGGACGCACACCAGCGCGCGTTGCGGATCGAAGGTCGGGTTGCCGGCGAAGGTCGCGACCGCGCGTCCGGCGCGCTGCATGCACTCCTCCTCGGCGATGTCGAGTCCGAGGTAGGACTTCATCGCTTGGAAGCCGCCGCGCAGTCGGGTGGTGGCCGAAACGTAGGCCGCCGCCTGCAGCGCCGGATGAAAGACGCGGCCGAGCCATTCCTGCGGCAGCAGCCACTTCAGCGCGAGCAGCGGACGACGACGACCCTCGAAGGCCGCTTCGAAGAGCAGGTCGGCGCTGAAGTCGGCGCCTTCGTCCTCGCCGCCGATCCACAGACCGAGACCTTCGCGCCAGTGCGCCAGCGGCGCGAGCGGCCGGCGCAGGATCCAGCGCAGCCGTTCCGCCGCGCGCTGCGGCACGTCCCCGAGTTCCTCGACGCAAGTACGCAGCGCCGCGTCGAGTCCGTCCACCGCATCGCGCAGACCTCGCAGCGCGGTGGCGAGCGCTTCCCCGCGCCCGTCGTTCAGGAATTCGTGCAGCAGGAAGGGCTCTTCCTCACGGCCGAGCTCCGGTTTGCGTTCTTCCCGATAACTGGCGAAGCCGCGCAGCTCGCGCGTGATCGCGACCGCGGCGGCATCGAGCGCGCCGGCTTGGGTGGTGGCTTCCTCGGCCGCCTGCAGCAAGCGTTCTGGCGTGTCTCCGGGCGCGAGCGCCTTCAGCAAGCGCGCGAGGCGCGCGAAGGGGGAGGCATCGCGCCCACGTCCGCGCTGCAGCTCCTCGACCAGGCCGACGACCTCGTCGAGCTCGATGTCGTAGGAGCGCACCGAGAGCGTTACTTCGTGTAGGTGATCACACTCGTCGAAGACCGCATTGGCGAAGTCCTCCGGCCGCGACAGCACGTAGGCGTGATTGGTGACGACCAACTGCGCACGCTCGGCGCGCAGGGAGCGCACGCCGGCGCCGCAACGCAAGGCCGCGCGTCCGCGGCAGCATTCGGGCAGCGCGCGCGCGGCGGCAACGGTGCGCGAGGCCGCACGCGCGGCGCGCGCCGGATTCGCCGCAGGCAGGCCCGGCGCGAGCGGGAAGCCGTCGAGGTCGGCGGCGTGATCTTCGCACCAGAAGGTCACCATGCGCAGCCAAGTGGCGCGCGCGATCAGCGAGGCCGCGCCGGCCTCCGGAGCAATGTCGGCGAGGGCTCGCCCACACAGGTAATTGTTGCGGCCCTTGAGCAGTGCGACGCGCGGTAAGCGTTCCGGCGGCAAGCCCGCTGCGCGCAGCAGATCGAGTGCGCGCGGCAATTCGCGGAAGTAAGCCTGCTCCTGCAAGGCCCGCGTGTAGGTGGAGAGGGCTCCGCGCGTGCCCGACTGCGCGCACCACAGCAGTAGCGGTCCGAGGTAGGCGAGCGTCTTGCCGGTGCCGGTCGGCGCGTCGGCGAGCAGGAGCTGGCCGTTTGCGAAGGCACTCGCCACCGCCTCGCCGAGCGCGCGCTGCGAGGGGCGCTCCGCGGGAATCTCGCCGTCGGCCGCGAACTGACGCGGCAGCAGGTCGAAGTAGCGCGCTTGGATGACCTCGGCCTCGGGCAGCGGAATCCAGGCGCCTTCGGCACGCAGAGGCACCTTCTCCGCTTGCGCGAAGTCGCGTTGGTAGTCTTCGGCGAAGCGCGGTTGCAATTGCTTCAACACGCGATCGGGATCGAGCGGGGCGATCTCCAGATCGGCCTCGAAGCCGCCGTCCTGCGGAGCGGAGAAGAAGAGGTCCTGATCTTCGCCGCCGGCGTAGCGCGAAGGGTAATCGAGCAAACGACGGAGCAGATCCAGCCACTCGGCGGCTCCGGCTTCCTCCGCGCCGGCGTCCGCGTGCAGATCCTCGAAGGCGCGCGCGAAGAGCAGACGCAGCGGCGCCGGACGCTCGAAGTGCGCGCGCACCAAGGCTTCGCAGAGCCGACGCGTCTCCGCCGCCGAGCCTTCCGATTCGGTCGGACGTCCGCACCAGCGCGCGAACAACTCCGCGAAGGATCCGCCGCCGCGTTGCGGATGCAGGAAGGCGGCGAGGCCTTCCAGATCCAGCACCGTAGGAGTGGGGCGGCCGGGGCAGAGCAAGGCCCACCGCGCGAGGAATTCCGCGCGCCCGCGCGGCAACACCAGCGGCCTCGCCTCAAGCCGTGTCCAGGCGGCGGCGACCGCGTCCCGCCAGTGCGGGAGCGTGCGCAGGCGCTCGCCGTGCAGCCCGAGTTCGGCGAGGCGACGCGGCGCGTGCCGCGGTGGCGTCGCGCCCTCGTAGGGCGAGGTCCACAGCGGCGCGATGAGATCGCGACGACCTTCTTCCGCCGGGAAACCGGCCGCCTCGCAGAAGAAAACGCCGTCGCGCGCCGGATCCGGACCAGTGGTCCAGAAGGCGCAGAAAACGGGATCCGTCGAGGCGATCATGCGGGATTCGCCACGCCGCGGGCGCGGAGCGATAATAGCCGGATGGCCAGAGCGTGGGCGCATCCGCGCGCGCTTTCGGCCGAGCCCTCCCATGCTCGAGATCACGGACATTCCCGTCGCGGGTTACGAGTGCGTGCGCCGCGCCGTTGACCCCTCCCGCGGTTTGCACGCGATCATCGCGGTGCACAACACCGTGCTCGGCAAGCAAGCGAACGGACCCGCGCGCGCGCTCGGCGGCATGCGGATGTGGCCCTATGCTTCCGTAGATGCGGCCAAGACCGACGTGCTGCGCTTGGCGCGCGGCATGACCTACAAGGCGGCTTGCGCCGGTCTCGCGCTCGGCGGCGGCAAGTCGGTGATCATCGGCAAGCCGGAGGACAAGACGCCGGCGATGTTCGAAGCGATGGGCGAGTTCGTCGAATCCTTCGGCGGCAGCTACATCACCGCAGAAGACGTCAACACCAAGGTCGAGGACATGGCGCACGTCTTGCGCAAGACGCGTCACGTGGCCGGTCTGGCCGGCAAATCGGGCAATCCTTCCCCGAAGACGGCATGGGGTTGCTTTCTCGGCCTCCAAGCGACGCTTTCGGCGGTCTTCGGGAACTCCGAAGTTCGCGGACGCACGGTCGCGATCGAAGGCGCCGGCTCGGTGGGCTCGGTGTACGCCGATCTGATCGCCAAAGGCGGCGGCAAGATCATCGTGGCCGACATCCGCCAGGAATCCGCCGAACGCGTCGCTGCGGCGACCGGCGGCAAGGTGGTCAGCCCGAACGAGATTCACGCCGTGGAGTGCGACGTGTACGCGCCCTGCGCGCTGGGCGGATCGCTCAACGACGACACCATTCCGGGGCTCAAGTGCCGCGCGGTGGTGGGAGCTGCCAACAACCAGCTTCTCGAGGATCGCCACGGCGACGCCCTGCGCGCGCGCGGCATCCTCTACGCGCCCGACTACGTGGTGAACGCCGCCGGTCTGATCAACGTCTTCAACGAGCTCGATCCGCGCGGCTTCGACGAGGCGCGTTCGATGAAGATGGCCGATCGCATCAAGACCACGCTGGCCGAAATCTTCGCGATCAGCCGCGAGGAAGGCATTCCGACCGCGCGCGCCGCTGATCGTTACGCCGAGCGGCGCATCGAGGCCGCGCGCACCGAAGCGGCGCGCTAGTCCACGACGTCGGCGGTGATGACTTCCACGCCGTCCTCGGTGATGAGGAGGGTGTGCTCGGTCTGCGCGATGCGCACGTGCTCGTCGGGGTCGGCGAGCGGCGGGAACTCCGCCAGGCAGCCGATGCGCAGCAGTCGCGCGAGAGTCGCGTCCACCGCCGGTGCCGGCAGCGCGCCGAGCGAGCGACGCGCGAAGGGCAGACCGTTCATCGCCTGAATCGCTTCCCAAGTCGCCTTGTCCACGTCCTTCATCTTGCGCGGTTCGCGCTCGAGCATGAAGATTTCGCTGCGACCGGTTTCGTGGACCTGACCGCCGCCGTCGGTGGCGAAGGGCTCGATCGCGATCACCATTCCGGGCACCAGCACGTCTTGCTGCCGCGATTCCGGACTGGCCGGCACCGAAGGCGAGCAATGCACCGTCCAGCGGCCGACGCCGTGTCCGGTGAGATTCCACACCGGTTTGAAGCCGTGCGCCTGGATCGCGGCTTCGATTTTCGTGCTGATGTCCCGGATCATCACGCCCGGGCCGGCAGTCGCGATCGCCGCGCGCAGACCGGCCGCGCTGGCCTCGACCATGCGGTGATAGCGCGGATCCTCGCCGAGGTACTTGCTCTGCGCATTGTCGGCGACGTAACCGTCCACGTGCACGCCGATGTCCACCTTCACCACGTCTTCCGCTTCGTAGATGGTGCGATCGCCCGGTCGCGGGCAATAGTGGGCCGCGATGTGATTGCGACTGGTCTGCGCGGGAAAGGCCATGCCGCCGCCTTGCGCACGAATGAAATCCTCGACCTCGAGGATCATGGACTCCAGCTTGACCCCCGGTTGGATGCGCGAAATCGCCAAGGCCCGCGCCTGCGCGGCAATGCGCCCGGCCCTGCGGAAGCACTCGCGCGCGGCGGGATCGAGGGCGGGCAGAGCAGAAGTGCGCATGAGGCTCGATTTTAGGGCTGCCGCGGTTCGGACTTGGCGCCGGATCCGCTCAAGCGTGTCCTGCGGACATCCGATAGAACCCCGACCCAAGGCCCATGTTGCAGATTCTCCCCGGACAGCGCGTGGGCGCGTATCAGATCACCGGCTTTCTCGGTCGCGGCGCCTTCGCACAGGTGCACCTCGCCGAGGACGCCTGTGGACGGCAGGTCGCGCTCAAGGTCGGCGACGTGCAGGGCGGCGGCTCCTTCCTGCCGCGTTTCGCCGAGATCACCTTCACGCGTGATCCGCGTGCCCTGAGTCCCGACGAAGCTCCGGCCGAAGCACTCTTCCTCGATCCGGAACGCGGCGCGCGCGCCGAAGTGCTCGGCGCGAGCGAAGTGGATGAACTGATCGAGCACGAGGCCGAGCTCCTCGCCAAGGCCGATGGTCGTGGCGCGCCGCGTTTCCACGATCTGATTCGCCCAGACGGCCGACCGGTGATCGTGATGGAAGCGGTGCAGGGCGTCACGCTGCGCGAACGCATTCGCTCGCTCGAAGGCGTGAAGCTCGCTTGGCTCGGACGCATTGCCGAGACGCTCGAAGCTCTGAACGCGCGCGGTTGGGTCTGCCACGGCGATCTCAAGCCCGAGAACGTGATGATCACCGAGGACGAGCGCATCATCCTGATTGATCCGGTGCCGGAGTCCTGCCGCGAGGATCGCGTCGTCACCACGCCGAGTTACAACCCCTTCCTGCGTTGGGATGCGAAGGGCGACGTGCAGTCGCTCGGCATCCTGCTCTACGAACTGCTCGCCTGCTCCTTGCCCTTCGAACGCACGCCGTGGCCGATGGCGGGCATCGGCGCCAATGTCAAGAACGAAGATGATCGCCGGCTCTCCTTGGCGCTCTATCTCTCCTACCCGCCGCTGCGCGAAGTGAACGCGCTGACGCCGGCGGCGCTGGAGGAACTGGTGCATCGCTCGCTCTGCGACGGACGCTTCGGGCTCGGCGAGTTCCGCCAGGGCATCGAGCGCTTCCTGCTGCAAGCCTGAGCTCGACGCGCGAGCAGCGGCTTAGAATGGCGGCGTGAAGACCGCCGCCACGCCGCGCACGCTGCTCCTGGGCCACAGTCCGGACCCGGACGACGCCTTCATGCACTGGGCTTTGGCGACCGATCGCCTCGACACCGGCGCGTGGCGCTTCGAGCATCGTTTGGAGGACATCGAGACGCTCAATCGGCGCGCGCTGCGCGGCGAGTACGAGATCACCGCGGTCAGCATCCACGCCTGGGCGCACGTCGGCAGCAAGTACGCGCTGCTCAACCACGGCGCCAGCATGGGCGAGGGCTACGGTCCGCGCATCGTGGCGCGCGAGGAGTTCGCGCTCGAGAAGCTGGCGAAGGGGGGGGGGAAGCGACTCGCGATTCCCGGCGAGTGGACCAGCGCGCATCTCGCCGCGCAGATGCGCATCGGTGCCTACGACTTCGGGCTGGTGGAGTTCGACCAGATTCCGGAGGCGGTCGCGCGTGGCGAGTACGACGCGGGCTTGCTGATCCACGAAGGCCAACTCACCTTCCAGGAGCAAGGTCTGGTGCTGCTCGAGGATCTCGGCGCGTGGTGGGGGCGTGAGACCGACGGCTTGCCGCTGCCGCTCGGAGGCAACTGCGTGCGGCGCGATCTCGGTGCGGCGGTGCCGGAAGTGTCGCGGCTGTTGCAAGCCTCGATCCGTGAGGGATTGGAGCACCGCTCGGAGGCAGTGGCCTACGCGCTCGGCTTCGGTCGTGGACTGACGTTGGAGCAGGCCGACGAGTTCATCGGCATGTACGTGAACGAACGCACTCTCGACTATGGCGACGACGGCCGCGAGGCGGTGCGACGGTTTCTGCGCCGCGCGCGCGAAGCGGGAATGATTCCCGATGGTCCGGCGCCGGATTTCGTGCGCTAGCCACGATCTGCGTTCATCGCACGGTGCGTTCGACGGTGTTGCTGTCGTACACCTTGTTGCCGAGGCGGGCCGCGACTTCGAGGTAGATCGTTACGCCCACGAAATTGCTGGGTAGGGGCGGAGTGAGGACGCTAGCGGAACCAGTCGCGCCATGGACGCCGTTGACCAGAATGCGGTACGTGGGACCGACTCCGAAAGCATGGCCTCCGATCGTCGTGCCAAGGTTCCGCTTGGATGCGAGCAGATACCAATTCGAGCCGGGAGGGGCTGCGAACCAGGAACAGCGGAGCCGGGAGTGCGCGTTGACGATCACGTCCGCACCGAGGACGATCGTGCCGTTGGTCGCGCCCGCGGCGCTGCCACGGTCGCGGACGAAGACGTCGGCCACACCGTTCGCATCGCCAGGGACCAAATTGTCCGCGAACGAGGTGAACGAAACGAATCGTTCATCCGCCGAGAGAGCCGCCTCGAGGGAGAACAGGTTGCCGACAGCGCCGCTGGAATCCTGACTAATGAGTTCCGTGAGTCCTGCACTGCGTTGGTGCAGGTAGACGTTCAGCGTTCCATTGCTGCCACCAGGAACCAAATTTGCATCCAGACTCGAGAAGCAAACCGAATCTCCGCTCGGAGAGATTGCCGGATAGCTGCTATGGTCCACGGCCGGAACTCCCTGCGAACTCTTGCTCACCAGTGCCGTGGTCTGCGCGTCCCGGTCGCGGACGTAGATGCTGCCTAGGGGCGTTCCTCCGGCTGCGATGTCCGTCGCCAGACTCTGAAAAACAACCCAGCGTCCGTCGGCGGAGATGTCGCACTGCCAACTGGCTGCGTTCGCATCGCCTCCGGTCGAAGAGACGCTGATGCGTTCGGTGGTTCCTAGCTCCAGGTCATGGAGGAACACGTCCTTCATGGCATTGCCGTCACCGGGGACGAGGTTGGTGGCGTCGCTGTTGAAGACCACGAAGCGGCCGTCCGCGGAGATGGCTCCGCCGGTGTGGAAGTAGGAGTCATCATTCCCTTCCGAGGAGTTGCTGTCGACGCTTGCACGGATGGTCGTGCCCATTGCGCGGTCGTGGACGAAGACGTCACGGGCGCCATTGGTGTCGTTGGGAACGAGATTGGAGGCAGCGCTCTCGAAGGCGATGTAGCGGCCGTCGGCGGACACCTTGGCGGCGTAAGTGAGGCCGTTTGCCTGCACGCCAAGCGAACTCTTGCTGATGAGTTCGGTCACGCCGGTCGCTCGGTCACGGAGGAAGACGTCGGCGGAGGGGTTGAGGTCACTCGGGATGAGGTTGCTTGCGTAACTGGTGAAGACGACGTAACGGCCGTCATCAGATAGGTCCTGGAGATACGAGATGTCGTTGCCCTGCACTCCTGCGGACGAGACGCTGATCAACTCAGTGGCACCCGTGGCTCGGTCGTGAAAAAAGACGTCCGTCTTGCCGTTCGCGTCGTTGGGGACGAGGTTGTCGGAGTCGCTGTAGAACACTACATAGCGGCCGTCGGCGGTGAGCGCCGAAGTTCCCGATTGGCCGTTCCCTTCGATGCCGCCAGTGCCCTCGCTGACCCGCGTCGTGTTCGCCAGAGTTCCGCCTCCTCCGAGCCCGTCGCGCACGAAGGCGTCGGGCACTCCATTCAGATCGTTCGGTACGAGGTTGTTCGAGTCGGAGTGATAGACCACGGTGGTGGCGTCTCCGGAAATCCGGCTTGCCCAGGCGTTCCAATTGCCTTGAACGGATCCGGGTCCCAAACTCAGCAACTCGGTCGCTCCGCTGCTGCGTCGGTGCGAGAACACGTCCCACCAGCCGTTCACATCGCCGGGTACGAGGTCGCCGGCGTAGCTGTGGAAGCTGATCACGTCGCCGTCGGCGGAAATGCTGGGACCGTGTGAGTGAGAACTTGCCTGCGCGCCAGACGAGCTCACGCTCAAACGCACCGTCGCTCCGCTCGAGCGATCGCGAAGGAACACATCGCTAGCGCTGTTCGTGTCTCCGGACACCAAGTTGTGAGCACCCGATTCGAAGACCACAATGTCACCGTTCCGGCTGATCGCCGGCAAGTAGGAGGCGTTGTTGGCCTCGGCGCCGAAAGGTCCGATGCTGACACGCTCGGTCGTGCGCTGCACGAGATCTCGCGTGAAGATGTCGGTCAGCAGATTCGAGTCACCAGGCACCAGCGTCCAGGCGCCACTCGAGAAGGCCACGAACTTCCCGTCACCGGAGACGACTGCCTGAGTGGAGTCCAGATTGCCCTCCACGCCAGTGGAACTCACGCTCGCGCGCACGGTTCTGCCGAGTTGGCGGTCGTGGGCGAAGACGTCTGTGACCTGATTGCCGTCATTCGCCACCAGATTGGAGGCAAGGCTCTCGAAGCAGATCACGCGCCCGTCGTCCGAAATGTCCGGACGCAGCGAGTCTGCGTTGCCCTGCGCGTTGTTGCTGCTTCTGCTGACGAGTTCCGTCACGCCGGTCTGGAGGTCGTGCAGGAAGATGTCGCGGCTGGAATTCAGATCCACGCCGACGAGATTGTCAGCGACGCTGTCGAATACGACGTAGCGTCCGTCTGTTGAAAGAACTGGACGGTTGGAGGAGCCGGTTCCCTGTGTTCCGGAAGTATCTTTGCTCACCAAGGTGGTGATCCCGGTCTGGCGATCGTGGACGAAGACGTCCCAGGTGCCATTCAGGTCTCCGGGCACCAAGTTGTTCGCCTCACTACTGAAGGCGACGAATCGACCGTCTCCCGAGGTCGAGGGCGAGGGCTCGTTGGCGCCGTTTGCCTCACCGCCACCTGTGGCGACGCTGACACGTTCAGTGGATTGGGCGGCAACCGGAGTTGCCAGTGCGACGCCGATCAGCAACGACAGGAACCGAATCGGATGGAAGCCAGGTTTCATGGTAGGGGATGGTCCAGACAACTATTCAAGAAAAGGCTACCACTAGACCAAGGCCCGTAGGGAACCGGGAACCATTTTTCTTCCGAAACGGAAGGTGCTGGTCTTCCCTTGCTGAACGATCCGTTCGATGGTGATACTCACGTGGATGTGGGCGTCGGCAGCTCCCACGGCGACTTCTAATCAGAAGCTGCGGCCGGATGCGAGCGGGGAGGGTAGGCATCTTGAAGCTGCCCCTGCTACGGGGCGCGCAGAAGCCGTGCCTGGTCGCGTATTTAAAGATCACAAGATCCAAATATTCACGCACCCAGAATACCGTGGAATCGTCTGATTTGAGGTCGCGCCTGATTCCCGCTTGCCTACTTGCTCAGTGCGCGTGACGATTGAACCGCGAGTTCCGGGAAATCCTTCACGCCAGCGACGGTCCGAGGGCAGCGGCTCCGCACATGAACGGCATCGCACTACTCGACGAAGCGCTCGAGCATGTTGCTGTCGTGGATGGCGAAGATGTCGGAGATGGCGGCGGCCTGCACGAAGAGCGTGCGGCCCTGCACCGACGGCGGCAACGGCGGCGCTGCCCAGTAGCCGGTGCCGAAATTGTCCGCTTGACCTTGGGCGAGCACGCGCACGCTGGGACCGACTTGGAAGGCGTGGCCTCCGATCGTCGAGCCGGCGTTGCCGAGCGAGCCGAGCAGATACCAGGAGTTGCCCGGCCCCATGCTGAACAGCGTGTAGATCACGCTCTCGCCGACTTCCCACTGCGGCTCGGCGGCCAGCACGAGGGTGCTGGAAGTGCCCGCACCGCCGAGTCCGCGATTGCGCACGAAGGCGTCGTGGACGCCATTGGTGTCGTTTAGCACCAGATTGTCAGCGGCGCTCAGGAAAGTGATGACGCGCGCGTCCACCGCGCATGCCGGTGAGGAAGAGGGACCGTTGGCTTCGCCGCCGCCGCTGCGCACGCTGATGCGCTCGGTCACCGCGCCAGAGAAAATGTGAATGAATACGTCGCTGGCGGCGTTGGAGTCGCCGGCGACGAGGTCGGGCGCGATGCTGTCGAAGGCGACGATGACACCGCTCGGGATCAGGGCCGGCCGTCGGGAGGCTCCGCTGGCTTCCGCTCCGGAGGAGTCCACGCTCACGCGCACCGTCGTCTGATTGTGGCGATTGCGGACGAAGACGTCGGCGACGCCGTTGCCGTCGTTCGGCACCAGATTGGTTGCGACGCTCGCGAAGGCAAGCGTGAAGCCGTCGGTGGAAGTGGCCGGGTCGAAGCTGTCGCCGTTGCCCTGCGCCCCGGAGAAGCTGAGGCTGACGCGCTCGGTCAGGTCGGTCATGCGGTCGCGCAAAAAGACGTCGGTGGCGCCGTTGGTGTCGTTTGCGACCAGGTTGCTGGCGGCGCTGGTGAAGAGCGCGAAGCGTCCGTCGTAGGAGAGCGTGGGTTGCGAGGACGCGCCGTTCGCCTCGGCGCCGGAGGAATGGACGCTAAGTCGCTCGGTGCTGGCAGTCCAACGGTCGTGCACGAAGACGTCGGCGACGCCATTGCCATCACCCGCAACCAGATTGCTCGCCTCGCTGACGAAGAAGACGTAGCGGCCGTCGGCGGTGATCGCCGGCGCGGAGGAAGCGCCGTTCGCTTCCAATCCAAGCGCACCGACGCTCACGCGCTCGGTCAAGCTCGAGAAGACGTCGCGCACGAAGACGTCGGCGACTCCATTGCCGTCGTTGCTCACCAAATTGCTGGCCGTGCTGGTGTAGGCGACGAACTGGCCAGAGGCGGAGAGCGCCGGATCGAAACTTTCCCCATTTGCCTCGGTGCCGTTCGAACTCACGCTCAAGCGCAAGGTGCGATCGGCGTGGCGCGCACGCAGGAAGACGTCGCGCAGGCCGTTGAAATCGTTGCTGACCAGATTGTCCGCAGCGCTCGCGAAGGCGACGTAGCGCGCGTCGCCGCTGAAGGCGGGCTCTTCGCTCGCTGCGTTCGCCTCGAGCTCCCCGGAGTTCAAGCTGACGCGCTCGGTGTAGGGCTGCTGTGCGAGGAGCGGTAGGCAGAGCCCGCCTCCCGCGGCAAGAAGAACGAGCGGCGGAAGGGTGCGCATGGGCGACCCCCAGCCTACAACAGGATCCGGCGCTCAGGCCGTTCCCTTCAGCTTGCGATGCTCGGCGTACATGCACGGGCCGACGATTGCGGTCAGGCCGGCGAGGCGCGCGGCCTCCGCCGCCGCCTCGTTCTCGGCGCCGGGCTGCATCCACACCACCTTGGCGCCGGCGGCGATCGCTTCCTGCACGATCGCCGGCACGTGTTCTGGGGAACGAAACACGTCCACCACGTCCACCCCGCGCGGGATCGCCGCTTCCACGCCTGCGATGCCGCGGTTCACCAGCCCGGGATTCACGCGCGTCACCGCGTAGCCCGCCTTCTCCAGGTACTCCGCGATCCAGTGACTCGGCCGCTCCAGATTCTGCGACCAGCCCACCACCGCCACGCTCTTCGCGTTGCGCAGAATCTGCTCGATCGTCTTCATGCGCCTAACCTAGATTCACCCACACCGACTTCGATTCGGTGTACGCGGCGATCGCGTCGGCGCCGAGATCCCGGCCGAAGCCGGATTCCTTGAAGCCGCCGAAGGACAGGCTCGGATCGTAGAGGTTGTAGGTGTTCACCCACACCGTGCCGGCGCGCAGCTCGCGCGCCATCGTCAGCGCGCGCGCGACGTCGCGCGTCCACACACCCGCCGCCAAGCCGTAGCGCGTGCCGTTGGCGATGCGCAGCGCATCCTCCATGGTGTTGAAGGGCGTCACCGCGAGCACCGGTCCGAAGATTTCCTCCTGCGCGATCGGAGCGGCCGGATCCACGTCCGCGAAGATCGTCGGCGCCACATACCAGCCCTTGCCGCCGCCGACTTCGTCGCGCAACGACTTGCCACCGGCCACCAGCCGCGCGCCGTTCGACTTGCCCTTCTCGAACCACTCCAACACGCTGGCGTACTGATCGCCGTTGCAGACCGGGCCCATGCGCACGCCTTCCGCCATCGGATGGCCGACGGTGGTCTTCGAGGCCATCACCGCAAGCGTCGCGACGAAGTCTTCGTAGATCTCGCGCTGCACCAGCACGCGCGAGCCCGCCGCGCAGACCTCACCCTTGTTGTAAAAGATGCCGGTCGCGGCGCCGCGCGCGGCGGCTTTCAGATCAGCATCGGCGAAGACCACGTTGGGGGATTTCCCTCCCAATTCCAGAGTCACGCGTTTGACCGTAGCCGCCGCTTCCTTTTGGATCAGCTTGCCGACCTCGGTGCTACCGGTGAAGGAGATCTTGTCCACCTTCGGATGGCGCACCAAAGCCATGCCGACCTTGGAACCGCTTCCCGTCACCACGTTGAAAACGCCCGGCGGCAGCCCCGCCTCGGCGCCGAGCTTCGCCAGCCACAGTGCGCTCAAGGAAGTCTGCTCGCTCGGTTTCAGCACCACGGTGTTGCCGCAGGCCAGCGCCGGCGCGATCTTCCAAGCCGCCAGCAGCAGCGGGAAGTTCCACGGCGTGATCATGCCGCACACGCCGACCGGCTCGCGCAAACGCAGACCAAGTGAGTCGCCCGGCAGCGGCACCACGCCGCCTTCGATCTTGGTCACCCAACCCGCGTAATGACGAAAGATTTCCGCCACCATCGGAATCTCGATCTTGGAGCTGTCGAAGATCGTCTTGCCGGTGTCGTAGGTCTCGCACAGCGCGATGTTCTGGCGATGCTGATCCACCAGATCCGCCAGCTTCCACAGAATCCTGGCCCGCTTGGCCGGCGGCATCCGCCGCCAGCCCGGGTGCGCGAAGGCCGCTGCGGCGGCGTTCACCGCCTGATCCACGTCGGCCTCGTCGCCTGCCGCCACCTGCGCGTGCACTTCCTGCGTGCCGGGGAAGATCGAGCCACTGGTTTTGCCGGAGTGGGGCGAAACCCACTCTCCGCCCATGAAATGCTGTGCCGGCGGGAGCTCGGGAACCGGATAAGCGGCAGGAACTGTGGAAATGGCAGGAGTGGAAGGCATTTCGTAGCCGATTGTAGGGCATAGGGAAACCTCGCATGGCTCCCGATGCGCAGCCTGGCGCGTCCCCGCGCCTTCCGGTCGTCCACGTCCTCATCTCCGAAGATTTCTTCCAGGAGAGGGTGGCTGGAGTTCTGCGCGCCCTGCGCAAGGCGCCCACCACTCCCACCTGGGAGGGCGACGTCTTCGAGCGCCTCGCGGGAGAGCCGGCTCTCGGGGCGGTGGTGGACCTCGAGCTGAGCGAGATCGAGCCCATGGGCCTGCTGCGGCGCCTGCGGGCCGATCCGCGCACCCGCGACCGCATCCTGGTCTGCTACTGCTCCCTGGAGGCCCGCTCCGTCCAGGCCTCGGCGATCGAATTGGGGCTGGCGGTGGTTCCGCGCTCTACCCTGGCTGCCAACCTGGTGAAAATCCTCCAGGCCTTCGGACCGCCGGACGCCCCGCAGGGCTGAGTTCGTCTAAATCCTTGAAAAACAAGGGTTTGCGGCGACTCTGACCGCTCATCCGTGCCGCGGAGCTTGCTCCTCAGGGCCTTTCTGGGTACAATCCCGGACCTGCCACAGCGCCTGAACGCGCTGAGGCCGCGGGCTCCAGCCCCATCTCAGAGACACCTGCCCTGGAACGAGCGTGGTCAAACTCTACGTCAAGCCGAACTGCAAATCCTGCGAGAAAGCGGTCACTTATCTCCAGAAGAAGGAGATCCACTTCGAAACGGTGGACATCCTCGATTCGCCCCCGGCGAAGAAACTTCTCGAGAAGGCCGTTGATGCGCTCAATCCCAAGGACGCCTTCAACAAGAAGGCGAAGGCCTACAAGGACCTCGACGTCGAGAACCGTGCGTTCAAGACCAAGAAGGAAGTCGTGGATCTGCTCCGTGAGAACCCGGACATGATTCGCCGGCCTCTGCTGGCGCGCGGCGAGAAGGCGATCCTCGGCTTCGACGAAGCCGACTACGCCACCTTCCTGCGCTAGCCCGATGTCCCGCCCGCAGCCGGGGGACTCCGCACCCTGGCAGCCCATGATCGCGGCGCCGCTCGACGGCCCGCCCTTGCGGGTCGAGCCGATCGCGGCCGAAGAGCCGTTGGAGATCCGCGTGCGCGGCAGCGCCTTCGCGGTGCTCTTGCGCACCCCGGGGCGCGAGCGCGATCTGATCGCGGGATTCCTGGCGGCGGAGCGCCTCATCCGCGGTCCCGAGGATCTACTCGGCGTGGAACCCTGCACGGATCCGGCAAGCGCCGAGGTCGCGCCGAACGTCTGGAACGCGGCGCTCGCCGAGGGCGTTACCTTCGATCCGCGCTCCGCGCGCGCGCTCACGGTGGGCTCCGCCTGCGGACTCTGCGGCGCGCGCAGCATCGAGGACTTGCGCCTCCACTTGCCGCGCCGGAAGAGCGCGCCGCCGGAAGCGCCGGCGGAGGCTCTGCGCGCCGCGATGCTCGCCATGCGCGCGCAGCAGGACTTGTTCGCGCGCACGGCCGGCACGCACGGAGTCGCGCTCGCTTGGGCCGTGGAAGGCGGCGCGTTGGAGCTGGCTGACGTCGCCGAGGACGTCGGACGGCACAATGCGGCCGACAAGGTCCTGGGCGCGGCGCTGCGCGCGGGGAACTATCCGATCGAGCGTCCGGCCTGGCTGCTGGTGAGCGGACGCATCTCCTTCGAGATTGTGCAGAAAGCGGCCTTGGCGGGCATCGGCGCGGTTGCTGGCGTCGGGATGCCGACCACGATGGCGGTCTCCGCCGCGCACGCCTGCGGTCTGGGCCTGCACGGCTTCGTTCGCGAGGACGGAGGCTTCCGCTACGCGCCGGATCCGGCCAGCTAGTACTCGATCTCGACGAGATCGCTGATCGCGAAGTCGAGTGCGAACTCGCGGTCCACGTCAATGATGCGGCCGCGGCCGAGCCGTTCGACGTAGGTGACGGCGCCGAATTCCTCGCGGCCGTCCTTGAAGCGCACGCGCACGTTGTAGCGCGTGCGCGCCTCCTTCAGGCGGCGGACGAGTTCGAGGACGTCGGGAAGTTCGTGGGAGAAAACCGGGCTGACCATGGCGTGAGGACTCCGGGAAATCAGGAGGGAAGCGGCGCGAGCTGCCGCGCGGACTCGAGCGCTCCAGAACGGAGCAGGAGGGCGGACCAGGTCTCGAAGGGCGAGGCCGGGTCTTCGGCGAGGGCGCGCAGCGAAGCCAACGGCTCGAAGCCGCCGCTCATCGCCGTGGTCTCACGGATGCTCACGGACAGATCGGTGGCGTCGAGCGCGTAAACGAGCCCGAGGTGCACCGCGCCGACCGCGGTGGTGTCGTCGTTGAGCAAGCCGATCGGACGCAGCCGCAGCGGCGCGCCGGTCGGAAGGTCGAGCTCCTCGTGCAGCTCGCGGAGGCAGGCGTTGGTGAAGAGGTCCGTGCCCGGCGCGTCGAGATCGCAGGGATTCACGTGGCCGCCGACGCCGATGGAGCGCTTGCCGTGGAGCCGCTTCTCGCCCTGGGTCTTGAGGCGGGTCAGGCAGAGCGCTTCGTCCCCGCGTAGGACGGCCACGTAGGGGATCGGCTGCTTGCACTCCGGGTGCTGCTCGGCCCAGCGGCGCTCCACGAAGTAGCCGTGTTCGCGGCTCGGGGCGAGCACGCTTTGCTCCAAGGCCGCCGGGGGCAGGGCGAGCAGACCGTGCGGAGTCGCTGTCGGAAACAGCACGGCACGCGGCACGACCCAGACGAACTCCATGGCGAGGGCCATTCTTGCGCTTCGTGCCGAAAACGCAAGCAGACACCGCAAGATCTTGTGGAAAACCACCTAACGGGCCCAGGGCTGGGACCACTAGCCGTAGTACCACCACAAGAGTCGGAACGGAGAGCGGCCAGCCTCTCGTACCCGCGCGAAAAGTGAGTGTCGTCCGTTAAGCCGGGTTCTGTCCCCCTTGCGGGGTGGCGGCCATTCCTCTGGGACCGACGTTGCCGTCGGCCTCCAACGCTCTACCCGGAGGTCGAACGGTGCGGGCAGCACCTTCCTCCCTATGTGAGCTTTCTCCTGGTGGGGTTTACCCTGCCGCAACTGTCACCAGTTGCGCGGTGCGCTCTTACCGCACCGTTTCACCCTTACCGGCCCCTTGCGGGACTTAGGCGGTTTGATTTCTGTGGCACTTTCCCTGGGGTCGCCCCCGGTGGCCGTTAGCCACCACCATGCCCTATGGAGCCCGGACTTTCCTCGAAGCGCGCGAAGCACTCCGCGGTCGCCTGGACGACACTCGCGCGCATTCTAGCGCTCGCCTCAGGAGTCGCGATCTTCGTCCGGCGGCGGCGGTGGCCGGCTGATCTCGCCGAGATACTCACGCAGAATCACCACCGCCGCCACGCTGTCGAGGAGCGGCTTGGACTGCTTGCGGTCGTAGCCTCCCGCGCGCAGCAGTGCGCGCGCTTCGTGCGTGGTGTGGCGTTCGTCGCGCGTCAACAACTTCACGCCGACGGGCAAGGCGGGTTCGAGTGCGGCGAGAAAGATGCCGACGATCTGCACTGCCGAGCCCTCGCGTCCGTCCGGCAGATAGGGCATGCCCACCACCACCGTGCGCACCTCGCGCTCGCGCACGAGTGCGACCACACCGGCGACGGTTTCCTGCAAATCCTCGCTGACGATCGGAGCGAGCGGAGAGGCGATGATCCCGAGCGGATCCGAGACTGCGATGCCGGTGCGGCGGCCGCCGTAGTCCACCGCGAGGATGCGCCCGATCATCGCGCGCGCGTCCTCAAGTCGCGTCCTCGCGCCCGTTCGCTTTGAGCCGATCCACGAATTTCTTCACATCTTCTGCGCGGTCGCGGCGCGAGACCAGCACGGCGTCGGCGGTGCGCACCACCACCACGTCGTCGAGGCCGAGCACGGCGAGGATCTGCGGTTCGGAAGAGTAGGCGAGGATGCCGTGCGCATCCTCGGCGAGCAGCGTCCCGCCCTTGGGAAAGATTGCGGCGTTGCCGTGCTCGTCGTGCGGCACTTCCTCGTAGAGGCTCTTCCAGGAGCCGACGTCGCTCCAGCGAAAGGGCGTCGCGAGCACCAGCACACCTTGCACTTTTTCCATGATCCCAACGTCCACCGGCACCGAGGGCAAGCCGGGATAGACGCGGTCGAGTTCGGCTTGGAAACCCGGTTCCCCGGCCTTGCTCATGATGCGCGTCAGTCCCGCGTGCAGCTCCGGCATGTGCGTGCGGATGGCGTCCAGAATGGTGCGGGTGCGCCACACGAAGATGCCAGAGTTCCACAGGTATTCGCCGGAACTGAGAAACTCCTGCGCGCGGGTGGCGTTCGGCTTCTCGGTGAAGCCGGCGACCGCGTAGCAATCGAGGCCTTCGTGCACGGCGGCCCGTTGCGCGCGCCGGATGTAGCCGTAGCCGGTGGCGGCCCAGGTCGGCGGAATGCCGAAGGTGACGAAACTGTCCGGCCGATCGGCCGCGGCCACGGCCGCGCGCAACGCGCGTTGAAACTCCGCCGGAGGGGAAATGGCGTGATCGGCGGGCAGCACCGCCATCACTGCAGCCGGATCTTCCTGCGCGATCACGGCCGCCGCGAGTCCGACGCAAGGTGCCGTGTTGCGACCCACGGGCTCGACCAGGATGTTCTGCACCGGCAAACGCGGACAGACGCGACGCACTCCTTGCACCTGCTGCGCGTTGGTCACGACCCAAGTGCGCTCGAGCGGCACCAGCGGATCCAGCCGCGCGATGGTCTCGGCGAGCATGGCTTGGCCGCCGGTGATCGGCAGCAGTTGTTTGGGACGGTGGCGGCGACTCTCGGGCCAGAAGCGCGTGCCGGACCCTCCCGCCATTACGACGGCGTGCAGCATCGGCGAATTCTAGGGCCGCGTCCGAGACGGAATGCCTTGTTCAGCGCAGCCCTAAGGTCGCGGCGGCAGCACTCGTTCCGCCGGCAGCACCGGCGAGCGCAGGCGATCCGGCAGCGGCGTACGCGGGACCCACAACGGGAACTTCACGCGTTCTGGGTCACCTTGAAAGAGCTTCCCGATGCCGCGCTGGCGCAACTTCGGCGCGTTGGCCGGACCATAGACGTCTTGCTCGACGATCAGGTCGAGCACGTCGCGGATCAGCGGCAAGCGCCCGAGGAAGCCGAAGGTGCGCACCGTCACTTTCAACCCGAGATAAGAATCCATCGTGATCACGCGTTCGCCGGTGACTTCGAGCAGCGGATGCAGCAGAGCGAGTTCCTCGACCAAGATGCGACCTTCGCTCAGGAACTGCAGCGCGAGGCGGCCTTCGCGGAACACCGGCGCATCCACTCCCAGAAGTTGCCAGATCTGCGAGAGCACTGGCACCGCGCCGAGGATGCCGTTGGTGATCTTCAGTTGGAGATTGCCGCGGTAGTTCAGCGGACTGGGGTCGGAGCTGGCCAGGTTCACGCGCCCGTCGAGCCGACCGGCCAGCGGACCGCGGTAGCCGAGCTCTTCGCCCATGCGTTCGAGCAGCAATCCTTCGAAGGCGAAGTCGGCGCGCAGGGCGGCGTTGCCGGAAAGGCCGAGGGAGAACAGGCCTTGGTGCGGCGTGCCGTCGGATTCGGTGAGCTGCGTGAACACGCGCCCGTCGAGTGCCCGGGCCTCGAACTCGGTGACCATCACGCGGTCCGGCAGCAGTTGCACCTTCGCCTGCGCTCCGCGCAGATGCACGCCCGAGACCACCGCCGAGCCATTCTCGAGCCGGAAGCTGCCGCGGAAGTCCTCCGGCCCGTTCCACACGAAAGAGTCACAGATCACGCTGCCTGCGCCTTCGCTGACTGGCGGCGGTCCGAGGACGTCGAAATCGCTCAGGACCAAGCTGCCGTTCGCCGTCGCGCGCGGAGTGCCTCCCGCGGGCCACTGCAGGTCGAAGTTCATGCGCCTCGGCGCGATGCGCCCGTCCAGGCCGATGAGATCCAGCGAATGGAGCACGCGCGCGGGCGCAATCACTTCGAGCTGGGATCGCAGCCGCACACCGCGCTGGGATTGAGCCACGCCGTGGATGCTCAGCCCGCTCTCGTCGAGGCGTCCGCCAGTTTCCTCGAGCACCAGATCCAATTCATCACTCCGCAGCACCAAGCGCGGGGTGCTGACCGCGCCGTCGAGCAGACGGAAAGCACCGATCAGCATGTAGCGCGTCGGCTCGGTCATAGCGGTCGCTCCGAGCGCACCGGGTTGCACCAGCACGTTGAGCGGATTGAGATCGAGGCGCGCGCGCAGGGCGCTCGGATCCGCGAGGGGAAGTTCGACGGTGGCGGAGACCTTGCCGGCGAAACGCAGTCCGCTCGTCCAGGTGTCTGCGTTCAGGAGTTGCAAGGCACCAAGGACCTCGTCCTGCGAGATCGCGGACTCGAACAGGGAGGCCGTGAGAGTGCCGCGCCAAGGCGTGTCCTCCGCGCTTCCGATCGCGGGCAGACGGGCGGAGCCGCCGATCTGGAGCCGCGCGTCGCGCCAGTAGCCCTCGGCCGGTTCCGCCACCAGCAAAGTGGCGGTCGGCGTCAGTGCCGCGGCGGCGTGCACCGACCAACCGTTCCCGCTGGCGTTGCGCTGCGGCCAGCTCGGTGTCGCTTCGCGCGCGCGGAGCTCGGCCAGCAACTGCAAGGGTGGGGGACGATCGTCTGCGAGGCGCATGCGCGCGCCGATCGTCCATGCGAGACCACTCCCCGGCTCGATCTCGACGAACTCGGTCGGCAGCTCGAACTGCGCGGCGAGCCGCTCTCGCTCGGCTGGGCTCAAGTAGCCGCTTCCGTTCAAGTGGACGGCAAGTTCACTCGCGTTCGCGTTGCCGGCGAGCGCGCGCACGCGACCTCGCACCTCAAGCTGCGCGATCTCAGTGTTGGCTTCGGCCGTGAATTGCACTCCGCCGGCGTTGATCAGTGCGTGCGCACTGGGAACCTGGAGTCGGATCCCCGCAACGGGCGGCTCGGCGCTCAGGTGGCGACCGCGCAGTTGCACCGACCACGCCGTTTTCCCATCGGGGAGCGGTCGTAGAGCCACGTCCACCTGCGCCGTACCGCGTGGGGTGCCGAGCTCGTACCACAACGCCCCCGTCTCCGCGTTGGCTTGCAGCGCGGCGCCGATGCGCTCGTCGAGGCGGACCGCGCGCGCGTCGAGGTCGAGCCACACGCGCGTCGTGTCCGTGTCCAGAGCGACGGCGCAGCGCGCGCCGATGCGCGTCGGTTCCTGCACTTCGCCGTGGGGATCGCCGCCGGCTTCCCCGGCGAGCGCCTCGGCGGAGACCAGCACCGTCGTGCCGGTCCATCCGGCGATGCCGCCGATCACCGCGACCGGATAGGGAAATGAAAAAATCTCTCCCTCTTCGTCGGGGAAGCCTGCGTAGTCCAGTCCGAGACCTTGCAGGGGTGCCATCGCCGCCAGCTCCCATCCCGCTTCCACGCCGTTCTCGCTGATCCGTCCACGGAAGCCGGCGCGCGCGCTCGCGCTGCCGCGCAGACCGAGGGCCTCGAGTACTTCCAAGGCCTCCGGAAGCTGCTCGGCGAGTTGCTGTTCGAGTCCGGCATCGAGCGCGCAATTCTCGACGTGCGCCTGAGCCTCAGCGCGCCATTGGCCGATGCCCGTACGCGCCGCATCCTCGCGCGCGAGCAGACCCTCGAGGCCGAGGTCTCCGCGTGGACTCGTGGCGTTGAATTCCCAACTGAGGGCGTGCAACAGGTCTCCACGTGCTTCGAGGCGGGCGCGACTCAGGATGATGGGCAGCTTCGGGTGTCCCAATCCGGCGGCTTCCGCCGTCACGCGCAGGCGTTGAAACTCCGCGCCGCCGCCGCTGCCGAAGTACACGCGCGCTTCCGTGGAGAGCGAACCACGCGTGCCCTTCAGCTCCGGGATGCGCTCGAAAACCGTCTCCAAGCCGGTCCCACTTGCGACCGCGCTGGCTTCGAAGCTGCCGCCCTCCACGGCGCGGAAGCGCAGCCGCACATCGAGCGTGGCCGGCGTTTCGAGCAGGAGGAGTGCCTCGCCGGCGCTCTCCGACTCGAGCGCGGTACCAGTGCGCACGATCGTGCGCGCGCTCGCGAGCCTTGCCGCGATGCGCTCTCCGTCCGGCAGTGTCCAGGCCAAGCGTCCATCTTCGGCGAGGATCTCGATGGCCACCGCCTCCGATTCCTCCTCCTTCAAGCCGAGCAAGGCGTCGAGCCCGCGCTGCTCGAGTTCCACGCTGAAATCCTTCACCGTGATGCGCCAGGCTTGACCGAAGCTCGGCGCCCACGGGCGCAGGTCCACACGCACGCTGACCTCGTCTGCCTGCGCGAGTGGGCGTCCGCTCCAGTCGAGACGCAGACCACGCGCGCGCAGCTCGCCACTCGCCCAGCGCAGATGCGCGCTGCCACTCACACGAAAGCCCGGCTCACGCTCGGCGAGCGCTTTCTCGACCATGCTCAGCGGCACCGGCAGCCAGACGTAGCCGCTCAGTCCGATGGCGCCCGCCAGGGCGATGGCGAGCCAGAGCGGCTTCGTGAACTTCATGCGGAGGCGGCTGCGGTCGCAGCCGGCCTCTCTTTGTACAGCCTCCGCACGCGAGCCCCGATCGAACAAGTGATCTCGTAGGGGATAGTGCCCGCCGCGCGTGCCACATCGAGTGCGCTCAGACTCTCGGCGCCGTCGCGGCCGATCACCGTGACGGCGTCACCGACGTCGGCGCCCGGCACGTGGCCGACGTCCACCGTGGTGTAGTCCATGCTCACCGCGCCGACCACCGGGCAACGCCGACCTCGCAGCAACACCTGTCCGGCGCCGCCCGCGCCGAGCCGCCACGGCACGCCGTCGTTGTAGCCGAGGGGCAGCACCGCCAAGCGCGTGGAGCGGTGCGCGATCCAGCGGCCGTCGTAGCCGACCGAAGTGCCTTCCGGCACGTCCTTGAGAAAGACCACCTGCGTGCGCAGCGCCAACACGGGACGCAGATCGGCGGCGCCGGGCAAGGTCGGCGGCAGCACGCCGTAGAGCGCGATGCCGGGGCGCACCGCGTCCCCCATGGGATCGAGCGCGGTGAAGAGCGCTGCGGAGTTGGCGCAGTGCAGCGGCAGATTCCTTCCGCAGACCTGCGCCACACTGCGCGCGGAGTCGAGGAACTGCGCGTGCTGGGGCGCGGTGGCCGGGTCAAGGCAGCCGTCGGCGGCCGGGAAATGACTCATCACTCCGCGTAGCTCGAGCGCCGGCTCCTCGCAGATCGCGGTGGCCACGCGCGCCACGGCCTCGGGACGCACGCCGAGCCGGCTCATGCCGACGTCCACCTTCAGATGCACACCGAGCCGCGTTCCCGCGCGCGCCGCCAGCTCGCCGAGCTGGCGCGCGCGCCCTTCCGAGTGCACGCCGATCTCGATCGCATGCGCCAGCAAGTCCGGCAGCTCCGCATCAATCACGGTGCCGAGCACCAGCAGAGGCGTCCGCACGCCGGCTTCGCGCAGGCTCAGCGCTTCACTGCCATCCGCGACACCCAGCCGTTGCACCCCTTCCTGTTCGCAGATCTGGGCGAGCCGCAGCGCGCCGTGCCCGTAGGCGTTGGCCTTCAGGACCGGCCACACGCGCGCGCGCCCGGCACGCCGCTGCGCAAAGCGCAGATTGAAGCGGAAAGCGTCGAGATCCACTTCCGCCCACGCGCGGTCCCGCGAAGACATGACGGAGCGTAGCCCGCGGTGCCGACGATCTCCAGCATGCTCGCGCGACCTCAGCGCGCGCCGAGTCCGAGCAAGCCTTCTTCCCGCAAGGCTGCGCGCGCGGCGGTGCTGATCGCTTCCGCCAGCTCGGCGCGCGCGGCGACGAGGACTTCGCGCTGCGCCGACGCCGCCTCGTCGAGCGCGGCGGCGTACTCCGCGCGCACGGCGGCGAAGAACTCCACCCGTCCCGGGTGGGCACTCAGGCGCGCGCTCATGCGCATCGGATCGTGCTCGGCGAGGATCCACGCGCGGTCGAGGTCGTCGCGCACGCCGCGCCACATCGGATCCGGATCGGTCCAGGGTTCCAGCATGCGGGCGGCGAGCGCCTCGCGCAGGGACCAGTGCGCTCGCCAAGCCACGAAGGATGCCTCGATCTGGCCGTAGATCTCGAGGTGCCTGCTGCCGGGAATCGGGGAGACCAGCTGGGTGCCGCCGCCCACGAGGCGCAGCCAGGCGATCGCCTCGACGTCGGAAACTTCGAATTCGCGCCCACAATCCCAGACGTCGGCGAGCCGGATCCCGGCGTAGATCCCGCCATTGCGATTGCGATAGGCGTGCTCGAAGTAGTCGGCGGTGGGATTGCGCTTCGGCTCGTCGTCGAGGGCCGCGAGGGCGGCGCAGAGCATCCGATCGTCCCCTGGCCAGCGCCCGAGCAGGAGATCGGTGAGGGCGGCGGCCGACGCGAGTGGCTGCTCCGGCAGAATCAGCGCATCCCTGCCCGGATCCCAACGCATGCGGTCGGGCGGCCACGGCGGAGGGCTGCGGCCGCCGAGCAAACGGCGATGCACGGCTTTCCAGGCGGCACTCTCCGGTGTGAAGGTCTTGGTCTTGAGCGCGAGCGCTGGCGCGTAGTCCTCGGCGGCGAAGGCGCGCGCGCTTTCTGGCGCAAGGCGTACGGCGGATTGGTGCCGCGGATGCTGCAGGAGCGCAGCGGCGGCGCGCAACAGGGCTTGATCGGTGGCCAGAACGGCCTCGAAAACCGCCTTTTCCACCCGTTCGCGCTCGGCAGCCGGGAGGTCGGCAAAACGCTCCAAAGCACGGGTTTCCGCGCGTCCGAGCCCTTCCTGGGGTGCGGTGGCGAGGGCGAGGAGGAGCACGGCCGGCAAGGCTCCCAGCCTAGCGAAATGCGGAATTCGGGCGAAATTCCGGGATTCGGCATTGACTTCGCCTCGTCTGGTCGCTGACAATCGCCCTGTGAGCGGCGGTGACGCCGTCCAATTCCCCCCTAGACCCCTGAACTCGGGGTTTCGGGGCTCCCCGAAAGAATCAAAACAACATGGCTGCGAAGAAAAACATGAGCAAGAAGGCCGCTCCGAAAGGCCGCGGCGCCAAGGCGAAAGCCACCGGCGACCTGATCATCTCCAAGAGCCGCACCAAGGCGGCGGTCCAGAAATGCAACGTCTCGGGCGACTTCTACGGCGCCCTCGACGCCTACGTCCGCAATGCGATCAAGGGCGCCGAAGCGCGCGCCTCGCAGAACGGCCGCAAGACCCTGCGCCCGCAGGATCTGTAGTCGAAGAAGCTGGAGTCGGCGGCGCGTCCGGAAGGGCGCGCCGCCGACTTCTTTTTTTCACACCGTGCGCGGAGGGAACGCGGCCGGGCGGAGATAGAGCGGCTCTGGAGCGCCGAGTTCCGCGATGCCCGTGCCGTCGAGTCCGACGCCGCGCGCGCGTGCAAGTGCGAAGAGTTCGGAGGCACTCGGAGCGACACGCTCGCGCCACACGCGCAGTCCGGGCCCGCCGAAACGTAGCTCGCCGATCAGGAGTGCATCTGCTGGCACCGCATGCACGGCGACTTCCGGCGTCACGACGCGTGGCGCGACGAGGGTGCTGAGCTCGTCGCCCTCGCGTAAAAAAGCGGCGTGGTAGATCTCCCCGCGGTAAGCGTCGAGCAACAAATGCACCGGCGTGCCAGCGGGTGCCGCGAACGCCGTCGCGGCGAAGGAGGACAATCCGCCACAAGGGATCTGCAACGCCCACGCGAGGGTGCGTGCCGCCGTGCAGGCGATGCGCAATCCGGTGTAGGAGCCCGGTCCGATCCCGACCACGATGCCGCGCAGGCTCGCGCGCGAGCGGTTTGCCGCACGCAAGCTCGCGTCGAGTTCGCTGATCACCGCGCGTCCGCGCGACGCGCTGAAATCGCGCGTCAGCAGCGGTTCCAGCCGCGGACCGTCCGCCAGCGCGAGGGTGCAGACCGGCGAAGACAGGTCGAGCGCGAGCAGCACGCTCAGTCTCCGACGATTCCGTCGGCGCGTGCCGCGGCGTGCAGACGGCGGATGCCCTCAGCAACCGCAGCTTGATCCTGCGCCTCGACCATCAGCCGCAGTTTGAGTTCGGTGCCGGAGAAGCGCACCACCGTGCGGCCGGAGCCGTGCAGCGCGTGCTCGAGCGCAAGGATCTCTTTCTGCAGCGCCGGGAGTTGTTCGAGCGGTACGCGGCGTGTGACGCGCAGGTTCACGAGCGATTGCGGCCAGTCGCGGTAGCCGCGCGCGAAGTCGGCGGCCTCGTGTCCGTCGCGTTGCAGCGCGCGCAACACGCGCAGCAGGGTGTAGAGCCCGTCGCCGCGCCAGCCGTGGTCCGCGCCGAAGAGCAGATGGCCGGATTTTTCGCCGCCGAGCGCGTAACCGCCCGTGCGCATCGCTTCGGCGACGAAGCGGTCGCCGACCTGTGTGCGCAGTAGCTTGCCCGTGCGCGCTTCGATCCAACGCTCGAGCGCGAGGTTGCTCATCACGGTGGCGACCACCGTGCGCTGCGCGAGTTCTGCGTGCGCGAGTGCGTGCGCGCCGAGTCCGGCGAGCAAGGCATCGCCGTCGAGGATGCGGCCACTGTCGTCGACCAGGAGCCCGCGGTCGGCATCGCCGTCGAGGCTCAGCCCGAGCTCGCAGCCGCGCGCGCGCGCCTCCGCGGCGGCGACCTCGGGATGCAGCGCGCCGCAATCCCGATTGATGTTGCTGCCGTCGGGGCGATCATGGATTGCGATGACCTCGGCACCGAAGTCCGCGAGCACCTGCGGCACCAACTCCGAAGCCCCGCCGTGCGCGCAATCCACGAGGAGGCGCCTTCCGCGCAGCTTCAGCTCCGGAAAAGCCGCACGCAGCCACGCCGCGTAGTGATCGAGGGCTGCGTGCGCGGAGCGCGCGGCGCCGGGCGTGTGCGCGGTCGGCGGCGGCGTCGCGCGCATCGCCGCTTCGAGCTCAGCCTCCGCGGCGTCCGCCCACTTCGCGCCCTCGGCAGTGAAGAGTTTCACGCCGTTGTCCTCAGCGGGATTGTGCGAGGCCGAGACCATCACGCCCGCGCCGTAGGCACCGTGCGCCGTGACGAAGGCCAGACTCGGCGTGGTGCAGAGTTCCAGCAACTCGGCCGAGCAACCGGCGGCGTTGAGGCCCGCGGCGAGCGCATCCACGATCTCCGGACCTGAGGCGCGCCCATCGTGTCCGATCAACACACAGGGAGCTCCAAGCTTCGCAACGAGTTGCGCGCCCAGCACCTGTCCAAGTCCGCGCAGGAAATCCGGACGCAGTGCGCCCTCGCCGGCGCGGCCGCGGATGCCGTCGGTGCCGAACAGCCGCTCGCTCATTGCACGCGCGTGAGGATGACGGTGTCGCCTTCGGGATTCACGGGCCGCACGATCAGAGCACTCAGCACGTCCGCGCGCGTCTTCGCGTCCACACCCACCAGGGTCCATTCGACGCGCGCTTCGGCCAGATCCTGGCCTTCCACGCGTACCAGGGGCAAGGGCAGGAAGAGCATGACGTGCTGCTCGACGAATTCCTTGAAGGGCACGCCGGGTTCGAGCGCGTCGTAGAGCAGCTCCGCGCGCCAGGGCGCGGCGTAGGCGGGCGCCTGCCAGCGCGGATCGGGCACCACCTGCAAGGCGGGTGTCCAGGTGTGCACGCTGTTGAGTTTCAGGCGCACCGGGATGGTGATGCGTACCCAATCGGGATCCATGCGCAGGCCGCGCGTGGTCCAGGAGTCGTCGAGCCGCAGCAGCACTTCCGCGTCCAGGCGCGTGGTCTTCAGAAGTCGGATGGTTTCGAAGAGGCTCGCTCCGGTGTCGGGTTCGAGCGTGGCGCGCCGAATCTCAGCCTCGGCCTCGTTCACCAGGTTCTGCGGACCGGAGAGCGTGGCTTGCGAGAGGTCGAAGCGCGTGTCAATGCTCATCACTTCGTAGCCCTGGACCTCGCTCTGAATGCGGAGCAGTTCGTGTCGCAGTTCGAAGGCGGTTTCGGTGAGCCGCTCGATGCGGAAGATCCACGGCTGCCGCGCGTCCGTGTCGGCATCGAGGATCTGCGCCGCCTCGTCGGGCCGTCGCCACTCGAGATCCGTCGGATCCACCGCCTCACTCTGCTCCGGACGCACGGCGTCGGCCGAAGGCACGCGGAGTTCGAAGAAAGCCGCGAACTGCCGCGATGTGAAGTTCTCGAGGTTCGCGCGCGAGCCGTGCAAACGCATCGGCACGCTCGCGCCCGGTAGAGGTTCGACCAGGATCCAGCCCGGCGGCACCAGCACTGCCAGCGTGCCGTCCTCCGGCGTCGAGTGGGTGTCCACCACGGTCACGCGCAAGCTGTAACTGGAGTCCACCGCGATGAGACCGTCCACGTACCACCACAGGCCGAAGGCGAGCAGCACTGCGACCAGCTTGCGACGCCAGTCGAACAGGAAGAGGCTTGCGAGGTAGCTCACGTGCTCGCCTCCGAAACGCTTTCCTCGTTCGTGACCCGATCCGCAGGGGGGGGGGATTCACGCCGCGGTGCCGCCTCTTGCCGCAGCCACTCGTGCAGGCGACGTTCGACGGCCTCGGGCGGGATCGGCTTCTCGAGCCGGCCTCCGGAAGCCAGCGCGATTTCTCCGGTTTCTTCGCTCACGATCAGCGCGACCGCGTCGGTTTCTTCGCTGAGCCCGAGCGCCGCGCGGTGGCGCGTGCCGAGCCGTGCGGAAACCTGCGGATTGCTGGTCAAGGGAAAGATGGCGCCCGCCGCGACGATCGCCTTGCCGCGCACCACCACGCCACCGTCGTGCAGCGGGCTGCCGGGATAGAAAATGGTCTCGAGCAGCACCGAAGTCACCGGCAGATCGAGCGCGACGGCGCCCTCGAAGTAGGGTCGCAGCGTAACTTCCCGCTCGAAGGCCACCAGCGCGCCGATGCGCTGATTGGCGAGGCGGCGCGCCGCCGCCGCGATCTGGTGCACCTCGTGCTCCGCCTGCGCATCGCCGCGCAGACGCTGGAAGATGCGGGCGCGCCCGAAGCGTCCGATGCCCTGTCGCAGCTCCTGCTGGAACAACACCACTAGGATCAGCGCGAAGAAGGGCGTGACCACCGACAGGATGTACTTGATCACGTCGAGGCCGCCGGGCGCGAGCCGATCGAGCACACCGAGCAGCACGGTGGCGCCGATCACCACCAGGAAGAGTCCGCGCAGCACGCCGACGCCGCGCGTACTGCGAATGAAGCGCAGGATGCCGTAGATCGCGAAGCTCAGCAGTGCAATCTCGAGCGCGTCGCTGATCCGGAAGTCGGAGAGGCCGGGAATCATGCCGACTCTCCGCGCGCTGCGCGCGCACAGGACGCCGCCGTCAACACCCCTTTCCAGCCGGCGCCGGAGTGCATGCGGATCCAGCTCGCTCCCTGCGCAGCGCAGATCGCCGCGGCCAGGAGCGAGGCGGAGTCGCGCTCCGCGGCGGGACTCGCGTCGCTGCTCTCGGCGAGGAAGGACTTGCGCGAGGGACCGACGAGCAGGGGGAAGCCGAGCGCGCGCAGCGCTCCGCAATGCGCGACCAGCGCGCGGCTCTGCGCCGCGTTCTTCGCGAAACCGATTCCAGGATCCAGCACGATCTGCTCCCTATTCATACCAGCATCGAGGGCGCGGCGCACTCGCGCGGCCAATTCGTCGGCGATCTCTCCGAGCAGGTGCTGGTAGCGGGCATGCTCACGCATGTCTGCCGGAGTGCCGCGCATGTGCATCAGAATCACGCGGCAGCCGTGCGCAGCGGCGAGCGGCGCCATCTCCGGATCGTGGGCAAGGCCGCTGACGTCGTTGATCCAGGTCGCACCCGCATCCAGGCAGGCGGCAGCCACGCGCGCGCTGCGCGTGTCCACCGAGAGCGGGAGTCCGAGCCCGTGCAGGCGCTCGATCGCGGGGAGCAGGCGCCGCAATTGCGCGTCCGCGGGAATCTCGGCGGCTCCGGGCCGCGTGCTCTCAGCGCCCAGGTCGAAGGCGGCGGCCCCCTGGGCGTGCAGCGCCGTGGCGCGTTGCAGCAACGCCGCGGGCGCGAGCGCGCCGCGGCCGTCGAGGAGCTCGCCCCCGTCGGAGAAGGAGTCCGGCGTGAGGTTGAGGATGGCCAGCCACTGCGGCTGCGCCGGGAAGGGGGTCGCCAGAGCCGCGGCGGCGATCTCGAAGCGCCGAGCGAGCCGTTCACCGACAGCGGCCGCGGCGGAGTGCGTTGCGGACGGAACGGGCAGCGGGGAAGTCGTGCTCTGCCGCCAGGACCATGAGCCGTCCGCGAGGGCGTGCTCCGCAATCCAGCCGCGCGCTCCTAGCGCGGAGCGTTCCGCCGCCGTGAGGGGCGGCGCCGGTCCGCGCCAACGACCGTCTCCGAGCGGGATCGGCTCCGGCTCGGCCGTGGGCGCGGACATCGGGTCAGGCCAATCCGCCGCTGGTGGCGGGCGTGCCGCCCTGCGGCGGCGGAGGCGGCGGCCGGCTCGGGGCAGCGTTCGGCGCTTGTCCCGGCAGCGGCGGCGGCACCCCTTGGGTTCCCGATTCCTGCACGCGCTTGCCCGGCTGCAGATCCCCCGGCTGCGCGCCGGCGACGAGTTGCTTGAACTCCTCCTTGGTGATCGTTTCGTACTCGAGCAGCGCTTGCGTGACTCGTTCGGCGAGTTCGCGGTTCTGTTCGAGTAGTTGCTTCGCGCGCCGGTGTTGCTCACCGAGGATTTCGCGCACTTCCTCGTCAATCTCGCGCTGCGTGGTGTTCGAGTGCTCGTGGCCCATGCCGTACTCGTTGCCGAGGAAGTCGTTGCCGGTGCGGTCGCCGAAGTTCACGGCGCCTTGCTTGGTGCTCATGCCCCAATGCGTGATCATCAGCCGCGCGAGTTTGGTCGCGCGCTGGATGTCGTTCGACGCGCCGGTGGTGATGTCCTCGCAGAAGAGCTCCTCCGCGGTGCGTCCGCCGTAGAGCACGCAGATCTCGTCGAGCACGCGGTTGCGCGACCAGTGCATGCGGTCCTTCTCGGGCAGGAACATGGTGGAGCCGAGCGCCATGCCGCGCGGGATGATGGTGACCTTGTGCACCGGGTCGCTGTGCTTCATGAAGGCGTTGACGACCGCGTGGCCCGCCTCGTGATAGGCGGTGATGCGCTTGTCCTCGACCTCCATCACATGCGACTTCTTCTGGCGGCCGAAGCGCACCTTGTCACGCGCTTCCTCGAGGTCGGACTGCATCACCCACTTGTGCTCGCGCATCGCGGCGATGATCGCGGCCTCGTTGCAGAGCGCCGCGAGTTCGGCGCCGCTGAAGCCCGGGGTGCCGCGCGCGGTGTCGGTCAGATCCACCGAAGGATCGAGTTTGATCTTGCGGGTGTGGACCTTGAGGATTTTCTCGCGGCCCTGCACGTCGGGCAGATCAATCACGATTTCGCGGTCGAAGCGGCCGGGGCGCAGCAGCGCCGGATCGAGCACGTCGGGGCGGTTGGTGGCCGCGCAGACGATGATGCGTTCATCGGTGCTGAAGCCGTCCATCTCGACGAGAATGGCGTTGAGCGTCTGTTCACGCTCGTCGTTGCCGCCGCCCATGCCGGTACCACGCTTGCGGCCGACCGCGTCAATTTCGTCGAGGAACAGGATGCAGGGTGCTTCCTTGCGCGCCTGGTCGAAGAGGTCCCGCACGCGGCTGGCGCCGACGCCGACGAACATCTCAACGAAGTCGGAGCCGCTGATCGAGAGGAAGGGCACGTCGGCCTCGCCGGCGATCGCCTTCGCCAGCAAGGTCTTGCCGGTGCCCGGAGGCCCGACCAGCATCACGCCGCGCGGAATGCGTCCGCCGAGGCGCGTGAACTTGTCCGGGCTCTTGAGGAACTCGGTGATTTCCTTCACTTCGTCGAGCGCTTCCTCGATGCCAGCGACGTCGTCGAAGGTGACACCGGTGCGCTTCTCCTTGTTCCACACCTGCGCGCGCGAGCGGCCGAAGCCGAGGATTCCTTGCCCTTGTCCCTTCATCTGACGCATGAAGAGGAACCAGAACAGCGCGATGAACAGCAGGATCGGGCCGAAGGTGAGAAACACCGCCATCAAGCCGCTGGTCGGCTCGGTGGTGAGGCCGCTCACGGCGTTGAAGACCAAGCCCTCCTGGATCTCCGCTCCCGCGTCGCGGAAGGCGATCACCAAGCGTCCGACGTCGAGTTGGGATTGATTGCCGGCGTTGGCGCGGAAGATCTCGGCGTAGTGGACGCCCTGGACGTCCGCCCAATCGGCGAAGAAGCGCTGTTCCACCAGGAGCGGACTGTCCTCCTCGGCCTCGTTCTCGAGGCGCGTGATGTGCAGCGGATAGCCGCGCAACGGCTGTTTCGCGCCGCTCTTCACGTCGGCGAGGAAGGCGTCGAGCTCGATGCCGTCGCGCATGCCCTGCCCCTTGGCGAGCAGCGCGCGGACCTCGTCGAGGATCGTGCGCCCGTCCACCACCGCGACCTTGTAACTGCGGTTCTCGCTGCTCTTGAGCTTGACCTCGAAGGCGGTGCCGGAATCGTTCGCGGTCAGTGTCTTGACCTGACCGGTGTAGAGCTCCACCCACAGGCGATCGAGGGAGAGCGGGCGCGCGGAGGGACCGCCGCCGAACACCACCAGCGCGACGATCGCGAGCAGGAAGAGCAGGAGGAACAGCCCGCCGGAGCGGCGCGGAGGTGCTTCCTGGGGATTCGGTTGAGGCTCGCGGTTCATTTAGGCTTCAGCTTCCACTCCGGTCCGCCGCGCGCAGGGCTGCGGCCACGTCGAGGACGATCTTCTCGGACACGGATTGGAAGATCTGGTCATAGGTCGTACGGGATTGCTGCTCCAGGGTCGTCACGAATTCGAGTTCGCGAGTTTCCTTCCCAGAAGCCAGTTTCGCGCCGCTGCGGTCGCTCAGCGTCCACTCTACGCGCACGCTCACCGATCCCAGCGCGAAGGCGCCGCCGCGCAGGCCGACGCGACCGTGGCGCAGCGGGTCCACCAGGATGGTTTCGAGCAGCAGGTCCGGCGACTCACCCTCGAGGCGGAGGTCGAGCTGGCGCTGGAGGTCATTGCGCAAGAAGCGCGTCAACGGGGCTTCGAGACCGATCCAACTCGAATCGTTCTGTGCCGGCGGCACTGCGATGGATCGGCCGCGGCCGACCGCCGGATCGAGCAGCTCGTAGCCGGCACATGCGGGCGTCGCGAGCGCGAGAGTGGCCAGCAGGAGGCGTCCGCGCCGCGCGTTCCTCACGGCGCCTCGACCGCTTCCGGCGGCAACGCGGCGAGCCGCGCTTGGGCGGCTTCCGCGACCGGAGCACCGAGCAGCAACTGTGAGGTCTCGCGTTCCCCGGCGACTTCCTCGCCGGCAGCGATGCGCAAGTGATGGCGCTCGCCCGCGAGATTGCCGATGCGCCGGTAGTAGTCGGCGAGCATGATTTGGTACTCGCCGTAGAGATCGCGCAAACGGGTCGCTTCGCTCGCGGCTTCGACGACGTGCAGGCCCGCGGGGAAGTCGCGTTGATAGGCGCGGAACTGATCCAAACCCTGCAGTAGCAGACTGCCGTTCAGTCGCTCCGGATCCACGCGTTGCGCTGCGCACATGCCGAGGCGGAACGCGGCCTGATCCTCGTAGCCGAGGCCGGCGAGCGCGGGATCGAGCAGACCGGCGTAGAAGATCGCGGCGTCGGCGTAGGACTGATCCTGGTAGTAGTACTCTGCGAGCCGCGCGAGCGCTTCGGCGCGGGTGGCGCGGAACTGTCCGGTGAAGGCAAGATTCTCGAGCGTCACCACGCCGCGGCTGCGATCGGTGAAGATCCATAGGACGCGCCGCTTGCCTTCCATCAGTTCGATGCCGAGCTCGAGCAAGCGTTGCTCCACCTGCAAGGCCTCGCTCGCGGGCCCGGGCTGCGCCATCGCGGCCTCGAAGAAGCGCACCGCGCGATCCCACTCCCCTTGCGCGTCGCAGACTTCGCCCGCGAGCAGATTGAACTCGCGCTGCGTGGCGAGGTCGAAGTCCTCGGCGTCGTACTCGCTGAGCAATTCCCAAGCTTCGTCGTCGCGACCTTCGGCATGCAGCGCGCGTGCCGGCTCGATCAACTCCGGACCGAGCGGCGGACCCTCCGGTCCTTGGCAGGCGGCGAGCGGAAGCATGCAGGCCCCGAGGGCCACGAGACGAAGGAGAGCGGGGCGCATCAGGCGGTTCGTTTCCGGCGGCGGCGGCGCTCCTGCAGGAGCGGCCAGGCGCGCGGTGCGCGCTCTGCGTGGTAGTGCAGGAACTCCACGAGGATTGTAAGACTCTCGTCCCACGGCTCCGCATCCGGATCGGAGAGTTCGCGCGGGGTGAGGGTGCTCGTCTCCTCGGCGGCGGCGAGCCGGCGCAGACAAGCCAGGACGGAGGCGGAAAGCAGGCGGGCGTGTTCGTGTGGGCGTTGGGGCGCGAAGACGAGTCCTCCCGTTTCGGGCGAGAACCAACTGCGATCGCCCGGCGTCGGGGCGTCGGCGCTGAGGACCGGTTCGAGACCGAGGAGGAAGAGGCCGCGCATCAATGCCGGCACGAGGATGACGGCCGGATCCTTCGCTTCTGGCTGCTCCGCGAGGGCGCGCAGGGCATCACACAGCCAGGCGAAGACTTGCGGCGAGGCTTGCCCGGGGGGCGCGGCGTCCTCGGCGATCTCAGCGAGGACTGCGGCAGCGGCGAGGCGCTCGGGACTGCGCTCCAGCCCGGCGTGCCGCTGAAGGAGGCGCGCCGAGTAGAGGGTGAGCAGTTCGGCCTCGTCGCGACCGCCGTATTCGATCTCCACCAGTGCCCAAGTGTCGAGCACCGCGAAGGATCCGCTCACCAGACGGTTGACGCCCTTGCCGAGCAGGCCGAGGGTGCCGTGATCCGGCGTGAGCACGCGCAAGGTCAGCGAAGTCTCGCTGAAGGGCCAGCGGCGCAGGACGATCGCGGAGGTGCGCTGACGGCTCACGCGGAGCTCAAGCGCTCTCCGCGCGCGTGCGCGAGACCGCCGTGCGCAGGATGCGGACGCGCTGCACGCGGCGGTCGTCGGCTTCGAGCACTTCGATGGTGACGCCGTCCACGGCGAGGGTCTCACCGCGGCGCGGGATGTGACCGATGCGGTCGAAGAGCAGACCGGCCACGGTGTCGTAGTCCTCGTCTTCCGGCAGTTCGCAGCCGAAGTACTCGTTGAGGTCGTAGAGGCTGACGCGCCCGTCGGCGAGCAACTCGTCCTCGCCGACGCGCAGCATGCGCGCCTCGCTCTCGCTCTGATCGTGTTCGTCGCGGATCGGGCCGACGATTTCTTCCACCAGATCCTCGATCGTCACCACGCCTGCGGTGCCTCCGTATTCGTCCACCACCACGGCGAGGTGGTTGCGGCGCTGGCGCATCTCCTCGAGCAGCGCCATCACCGGCATGGTTTCCGGCACGAAATAGGGCTCGCGCAGATGCTCGCGGACGGGGATCGCGGTGAGATCGGCGCCCGTGGAGACCTTCGGCAGCACGTCCTTGACGTGAAAGATTCCGATCACGTCGTCGAGGTCCTTGTCGAGCACCGGAATCCGCGAATGGCCGGCGGACTCGGCGATCGCGAGGGCTTCGGCCAAGTTCGCCGAGAGCGGGATCGCGGTCAGATGCGTGCGCGGGGTCATCGCGCCGGCGGCGTCGGAACCGGGCAGGTCGAGCACGCGCGCGATCATGCGGCGCTCGGCTTCGCCGAGATCGGAGCCCGGCTCGTGACCGGAGGCGACGTCGAGGAGTTGGGTCGAGAGTTCTTCGCTGGCGGAGGCGGCTCCGGGGCCAGCGAGCGCGTTGAGCGCGCGATCGAGCAGCCAAGTGAGCGGCCGGATCAGCCATGCGAGCGGCATCACCAGCGGCAGGAAACCGAGCACCAAGCGGCGCGCGCGACGTCGCTGGATGAGGGAAGGAATTCCCTCGAGCAGGAAGCCAGCAGCCAGCGCGGAACTGCTCCATAAAAGGATGCGGCTCTGGAGCGGAAGCTCCGCGCCGCCGACGACCATCAGCGCGGCGGCGGCGGCGATGCAGCAGAGCCGCAGCAGTCCCGCCGCGGCGGGCAGGGAGGGAAGGCGTTCCAGCGCGAGATCCGCGCGCTGATTCCAAGCATCCGAGAGCCCGGAGAGCAGGGTGGGGCGGATCGGCGAGCCGAGCAGGGTGCGGAGACCGCCGAGTACGGCGCCGAAACCCACCAGCAGGAGGGGCAGCAGGAGTCCGGAGGGAACCGGAGTGACCTCGGTCGGGATGCTGCCGTCGGAGAACGCAGAACCGAGCAGGAAGAGAGGACTTGGGGGCAACACGGCGGCGGAGTGGAGGGCCCCGGAGGGTCGCGGCGACTCGCTGACCTATCATAGCGTCCAGCCGGAGGGTCGAATTGAAGGAGCAAGCCGTCGGAAGTCCTTGTGAGACCTTGATTTACGGGTTTTCTGGCCTGATGGGAGCCGGGCCGGAGTTGCGCGGGGAGGCACTGGCGATCGGTGCGGGCCGGATCCTGGCTGTGGGGGAGCGCCGGGCGCTCGAGCGCGCGCATCCGCAGGCGCAGCCTCTCGCGCTGCCGGGAGGACTCTTGGCCCCCGGCTTCGTGGACGCCCACGTGCACCCCGCCTTCGCCGCCGGTCGCGCCGCCGAGTTCGGCATGAAGTGCGAGGGCAAGAGTTATCAGGAAATCGCCGCCGCAGGGGGGGGGATCCGCTCCAGTGCGCGCGCGGTGCGGGCAGTGGACGAAGCGGAACTGGCGGAGCACGTAGGGAAGCATTTCCGGCGCATGCAACACCACGGCACCACTTGCTGCGAGGCCAAGTCCGGCTACGGCTTGTCGGTGGAGGAAGAATTGAAATCTCTGCGCGCGATCCGTCGCGCGGCCGCCGCTACCGGCATGGAGGCGCTGCCGACCTTCCTCGGCGCGCATGCGGTGCCGGAGGAGTTCACGGGGCGCGCCGACGCCTTCGTGGAGTTGCTGATTGCCGAGGCGCTGCCGCAAGTGCGCGAGGAAGGGTTGGCGCGCGCGGTGGACGTCTTCATCGAGGAGGGCGCTTTCTCCTTGGCGCAGGCGCGCCGCTACCTTGAGGCCGCACGGAGCATGGGCTTCGCGCTACGCGTGCATGCGGATCAGTTCCGAGCGCTCGGGGGCGTGGAGCTGGCGGTGGAGCTCGGCGCCGAGAGCGTGGATCACCTCGAGGCACTCACCGATGCCGGCCTGGAAGCCCTCGCGCTGAGCGGCCGCTGCTTCGCCGGGTTGCTGCCCGCCGTGCCGCACTTCCTCGGCCAGGACGTGGATGCGCCGGCGCGCCGCCTGATCAAGGCAGGCGTGCCCTACTTCGTGGCCACCGATTTCAACCCGGGTTCCTGCTACACGCCCTCGCTGCCGGAAGCCGCGCATTTCGCGCGCCGACGGATGGGCCTCAGTGCGGCAGAGGCCTTCCACGGGGTCACGGCGGGGGCGGCGGCTTCGCTCGGGCTCGGGGAGCGCAAGGGCCGCATCGCTCCGGGCTACGACGCGGATCTGGTGCTTCTCGATCTGCCCGACCTCGATCATTTCGGCTACGGGCTAGGCGAGAATCCGGTGCGCTGGGTGATGCAGCGCGGTCAGGTGTTGGTCGCTTAAAAACCGGAATTTTTCTATTTGTTTTCGGCACGAAGTTTGCAAGATCTTCTGCATGCGAAAGAAGCGATCCGGTCTGTGGGCGCTGGCGGCGGCCAGTTTCGCGCTGATGGCCTGGCTGATCCTTCCTTTCCCTGAGCGTCCCCGCCCGGAACAGAGTGCGCCTGCGCTCAGCGAGGCCGAGGCGGAACAGCCGGCTTCCTTGGCCGTTCCAGCGCGCACTCCCATCGCCGGCTGAGCCGTTTGCCAGCCGCGGGGCAGGACGCGACAATGCGCGGTCCGATGGAGGAGATCGTCGTCCTTTCTGCGGTGCGCACACCGATCGGCCGCTTCGGCGGCACGCTGGCGCCGTTGCCGGCGACTGCGCTCGGCACGGCGGCGGCCGAGGCGGCGATCGCGCACGCCGGGATCGAGGCCGAAGACGTGGACGCCGTGATCTTCGGCATGGCGCGGCAAGCGGGCGCGCGGCCGAATCCGGCTCGCCAGGTGCTGCGCGGCGCGGGCGTGCCGCAGGAGCGCACCGCCTTCACCGTCAATCAAGCTTGCGCGAGTGGCATGAAGGCGCTGCAGCTCGCCGCCGACGAGTTGCGGCTGGGGCGCGCGAAGGTCGTTTTGGCCGGCGGCATGGAGAGTATGTCGAAGGTTCCGCACGCGCTGGAGCGCTTGCGCGACGGCTACCGGCTCGGCGATGGGGCGGTGGTGGATCTGATGTACCGCGACGGTTTCCATTGCCCGCTCGCCGACAGGCTCATGGGCGAGACCGCCGAGCTGCTCGCGCAGGAAATGGGCATTTCGCGCGCGGAGCAGGATGTTTTTGCTCATCAGAGCCAGCAGAAGGCGGCAGCGGCCTGGGACGAGGGCGCTTTCCACGCTGAAATCGCGCCGCTGCGGCTGGAAACGCGCAAAGGTCCGCTGAGCTTCGCCAAGGACGAGCATCTGCGCCCCGACACCACGCTGGAAACTCTTCACAAGTTGAAGCCGGTGTTCGACGTCAAGACCGGCACCGTGAGCGCGGGGAACTCGTCCGGCATCACCGACGGTGCCGCCGCACTGGTGCTGTGCACGGCACGCGAGGCAGCGGCGCGCGGCTGGACGCCGATGGCGCGCTTCCTCGACGCGCAACTCGTCGGCTGCGATCCCTTGCGCATGGGCCTCGGCCCGGTGCCGGCGACCGTGCAGCTCTTCCAGCACAACGGCTGGAGTGTGGACGATTTCGATCTCTTCGAACTCAACGAAGCCTTCGCTGCGCAGGCGCTCGCCTGTTTGCGCGAACTGCCGTTCCCGCGCGAGCGCGTGAACGTGCACGGCGGCGCGATCGCGCTCGGGCATCCGATCGGCTGCAGTGGTGCGCGGATCGTGGTGACTCTGCTCCACGCGCTGCGCCGCCACAACGCTCGACGCGGCCTCGCTACGCTGTGCGTTTCCGGAGGTCTCGGCATGACCTCTGCCTGGGAACTCGTCTGAACCGATGCGCATGACCACGATCCTCTTCGCCGCCGTGCTTGCGGCTTCCTGCGTCCGCGAGGCGGCCGATCCTGCTGCTTCGGCACCTCCGACCGTGCCCGGACCGGTCGCGGAATCCTTCCAGCAGCCGACGGTGCCCGGCGGCTACGTTCCGCGCCGCACGCCGGATTTCCACTTCGAGGACAAGCAGAAGGTGCCGGATGCGGACCTCAGCCAGTACCACGTCGTGATGAAGGTTTCGGTGGACGGCAAGGAGGCGGGCAGCATCGTTTTCGACCTGTGGCCGGAGAAGGCGCCCAACACGGTGCGCAACTTCCTGCGCTACTGCGATGAAGGTTTCTACGACGGCCTGCTGTTCCACCGCATCATGCGTGACTTCATGGTGCAAGGCGGTTCGGCGACCAACGACGGCAGCGGTCAGGGTCCGAACGGTCCGGTGAAGGGCGAGTTCTCGCTGGATCCGCAGTGGAACCATCGCTACGGCGTGCTTTCGATGGCGCGCAGTCCGGATCCGGACACCGCGTCCAGTCAGTTCTTCCTGTGTTGCGGCGAATCCGCGAGCACGGCGGGACTGAACGGCAAGTACACCTCCTTCGGCCGCATGGTGAGTGGAGTGTCCGCGCTGGAAGCGGTGGCGAGCGTGCCGACCGGACCCAATCCTATGAATCCGCGCGAAGTCTCGCGCCCGCTCAAAAAGGCGGCGATGCTCGAAGTGCGGGCGGTGAAGGGACCGGCGCCGATGGGCGACGAGCTCATCGCGCGGCCGCTGCCGCCCGTGACGGGGCCGACGGTGATCGCAGTGCAACACATCCTGATCAACTTCGCGGGTTCGCCGGCTGGCGGCACGCGCAGCAAGGAAGAAGCCGCCGCACTCGCCGAGGAACTGCTGTTGCGCGCGCGCAAGGGCGAGGACTTCACCGCTTTGGTGAAGCAATACACCGGCGACCGCGTGGACCCGGCCGATCCGAACCCGGGGGTTTACCGCATCACGGTGCCTGGAATCCCGGATCCCTTCCTCTACCAGGGCGTGGTGCAACGTCAATCCATGATGCACACCATGCTGAAAGAAACCGAGGCCAAGCTGCGCGCCGGCGAGATCAGCAACAAGCAGTGGATCGCGGAGCTGCAGAAGCAGGAGGCTCAGCAGGGCATCGGCGCCTTCGTGCAGGGCACGATCTCCTTCCCGCGTGACGAGATGGTGCCGGCCTTCGGTGACGTCGGCTTCTCGCTGCAGGTCGGCGAGATCGGACTGGCGCCCTACGACAAAACGACTTCCCCCTTCGGTTGGCACGTGATCAAACGCGTCGAATAGACATGGACCTCAAGAATCCTTCTCAACTCACCGACGCCCAACTCGGCACGGTGCTCTGTGATCTCGCGGTGAGCGTGGACGGCAAGGACGTCGGCACCATGACGCTCGAGTTCTGGCCGCAGACTGCGCCCGCGACGGTGCGCAACTTCCTGCAGTACGCCGCCGACGGTTTCTACGACGGCAAAGGCTTCCACCGCGTGATCTCCGGCTTCATGATCCAGGGCGGCTGTCCACAAGGCATCGGCACCGGTTCGGGGCCGCGCGGCATGATCAAAGGCGAGTTCAGCCGCGACAAGGCGCGCTCGCACAAGCGCGGCGTGATTTCGATGGCGCGCTCGCAGAATCCGGACAGTGCGTCCTGTCAATTCTTCGTGTGTCACGGCGACGCCGACTTCCTCGACGGGCAGTACGCAGCCTTCGGGCGCGTGATCGCCGGCGATTCGGCGCTCGACGCGGTGGCGGCGGTGCCGTGCGGCGCTGGCGGCGGCGAGAAGTCGAAGCCGATGAAGCCCTGCAAGATCAGTTCCATGCGCCTGCGCGCCAAGGAGTAGAACGATGACCGAATTCGACGAGAACGTGAGCGCCGACGACGTCGAGGCGCACGACTTCCGCAACCTCAAGCTCGCCTTCGACGAGGAGGGCGTGGCGTGGGTGACGATCGAGCGACCCAAGCAGCTCAACGCGCTCAATCTCGAAGTGATCGAGGAGCTGCGCGAGTGCGTGGCCGACTTGATTGACGATCCGGAGACCGAGGCAATCGTGATCACCGGCAGTGGTGACAAGGCTTTCGTGGCCGGCGCCGACATCAGCGAGTTCAGCGATCTGACGCCGCCGGAGGCGCGGCAGCTCGCGCTCAACGGTCAGGACATGCTCGCCACGATCGAGAACTGCCCCAAGCCGGTGATCGCGATGATCAACGGCTTTGCGCTCGGCGGCGGGCTCGAACTGGCGCTGGCCTGTCATCTGCGCGTGGCTTCGACCACGGCGAAACTCGGTCTGCCCGAGGTCTCGCTAGGATTGATTCCCGGTTTCGGAGGCACCGTGCGCCTGGCCCGTCTGGCCGGGACGGGCGTTGCCCGCGAGTGGGTGATGACGGGTGATCAGTTCAGTGCCGAGGAAGCTCATCGCGTCGGCATCGTGAACCGCATCGCCGCCCCCGAGCAACTCCGCGCCGCGGTGAAGCAACTCTGCACCACGCTGCAGAAGCGCGGCTCGATCGCGGTCGCCACCGCGCTGGAAACCATCCGCCGCGGTCAAGAAGTCGGCCAGACCGAAGCCGAGAACATCGAAGCCGACGCCTTCGGCATGCTCTTCGCCACCGAAGACGCCCGTGAAGGCACCCAAGCCTTCCTAGAAAAGCGCAAGCCCGAGTTCCCGGGAAGATAATACGGAGTCAGGCTCCGTGGGGTGATTTCACCCCACAGAAGTGCCGCACTCGGATTCCTTCCCTCCCTGATCCGATGAGTCGTAGCCTCCAATCACCGCTCCTGCGCCGGGCGCATTTTGCGGAGCTACTGCGTCCGCGGCCGCCGCGGGAGGATCCGGAAGTGGCGCGCAAGGCGGGGGAGATCGTTGCGGCGGTGCGACGTGAGGGCGAGCCGGCGTTGCGCCGTTTTGCGCTGCAGCTCGGGGACTGGCGCTTCGGTGAGCCGTTGATCGTGCGCGCGCCGGCGCTGAAACAGATCCTCGAGGCCCTGCCTTCCGAGCAGCGAGAGTTGCTCGAGCGCACGGCCGCGCGCGTGCGTGCCTTCGCGCAGTTGCAGCGCGACGCCCTCCAAGATCTCGAGATGGCGGTGCCAGGCGGCCACGCCGGCCTGCGCTACTCCCCGATCGAGCGCGCCGGTTGCTACGCGCCGGGCGGACGCCATCCGCTGCCGTCGTCGCTGCTGATGACCGCCGTCACCGCGCGCACCGCCGGGGTGGAGGAAGTGTGGGCCGCATCCCCGCGCCCGGTGCCGATCATGTTGGCCGCCGCAGCAGTCGCCGGCGTGGATGCCTTCCTCTGCGTCGGCGGCGCGCAAGCGATCGCCGCCATGGCCTACGGCGCCGGCGAAGTGCCAGGTTGCGACATGATCGCCGGCCCCGGAAACGCCTGGGTGGTGGCGGCCAAGCGCGCGGTGATGGGGGAGGTGCGTCTCGACGTGCGCGCCGGCGCGAGCGAGTTGCTGATCGTCGCCGACGCTTCGGCGAATCCGCAGTTGGTGGCCGCCGACCTGCTCGCGCAGGCCGAGCACGATCCCGATGCGCTGCCGATGCTGGTCTGCACCGACGAAGAACTCCCGGCTTGCGTCGAGCACGCGCTGGTCGAGCGGCTCGCCGATCTGCCCACCGCCGACGTCGCGATGCGCGCTCTCGAGGGTGGCTTCCACTGCGTGGTCGCCAACCGCAACGAAGCCGCGCGCGTCGCCGATGCGCTGGCGCCGGAGCATCTCTCGCTGCACGTCGAGGACGCCGAGTCATGGCGACCTTTGTTTCATCATTTCGGCTGCCTGTTCGTCGGCAACGGCGCCAGCGAGGTGCTTGGCGACTACGGAATCGGTCCCAATCACGTGCTGCCGACCGGCGGCACCGCCCGCCGCCGCGGCGCGCTGTGCGTGCTCGACTTCCTGCGCGTGCAGACTTGGTTGCGGATCGACGATCCGTCGGCAACGGCTGCGGTGGCGCAGGACGCCGCCGCGATGGCACGACTCGAGGGGCTGGAAGCCCACGCCCGCGCGGCTGAGGCGCGGCTCGACAGTTAACGAGCTCATCAGGCTCCGCGATCCGGGCGCGCTGCGGCGTATCCTGCTCCCTCAACAGCCATGAGCAGCAGACCTCCCTTCGCCGCCGTTCTCGCCTCGTTCGCGATCTTCTTCGGCGCCTGCCAGAACGCCGCGTCCGCACCGGATCGTGCGGCAGTGTCCGCGTTCACGAAATCCGACGCGGCGCTTCGCAGCCTCGCGCAGGAACCCACCGTCGCGCAAGAGCCCGCCGTCGCCGACACAGTTGTCGACTTCGCCGGCACCTGGGACTCGAGCTTCGGCACGCTCCGTCTCAAGCGCGATGGCGAACTCTTCACTGGTTTCTACACCTACACGCCCGGATCGCGCGTCGAAGGCACGGTCGAAGGCCGCGTTCTGCGCGGCACCTACTACGAACCTTCCGCCGACGGTGAAGGTGTGCGCGGTCGTTTCGCTTTCTCCCTCGCCGAAGACGGCCAGAGCTTCCGCGGCACATGGCGCGTCGGTCTCGGCGACGCGCTCGATCCCACCGACCGCCGCGAGCAGCGCTGGAGCGGCAAGCGCGTGCAAGCCGATCCCAATCGCATTTGGTTCGTGATCCTCGAGGAGAATTGGGAAACATCTCTGCGCGAGCCGGAGTACTCCTTCGGCGCGATGCTGCGCGCTTTCTTCGAACGCGTGCCACGGATCGGCGTGCGCCACCGCTTCGTGCACGACCGCGCCGACCTGGAACGCTTCTGTGGTGAGTTGGCGGGGTTGGTCGAGCCGGTGGTGCTCTACGTGTCTTCGCACGGTTCACCGGAGGGCCTCGCGATTGGCGCCGACGGGATCTCGCCCGAGGCGCTCGGCGCGGCGCTGCAGCAGGTGGGGGACCTGCGCCTCTTGCACCTCGGTTCCTGCGCCGTGCTGGCTGGCGACGCGCCCGATCGCATCCGCGCGGCGGCCGGTCCGGGGAAATCCTTCCCCATTTCCGGCTTCGTCGAATCGGTGGACTGGGCCTCGAGCGCGATCGTGGACTTCACCTACATGCAGTTGGTCCTCGAGCAGGGGATGGACCCCGCGGCGGCGGTGGCGGCCACGCGCCGCATGCTCAGCTTCGCGAACGAGCCGGGCGACACCGGGCCGCTGTCGGGATGTGACCTGGTGTTGTCGGCGGCGGAGAAGCCGTAAGGCGGTGCAGCCGGACCGTCGCGGACCTCGGACGAATCCTCCAGCAGGCTGATCACGAGCCGCACCAACAGCTCCTTCTGCGTTGGCGCGCTCGCGGCGATGAGCAGTGCCACGGCAACGAGTGCTGTGTCCGGCACTCTGGTCCGCCCATCGATGCTTAGCAGCAATCCGTGTCGGCGCAGATACTCCAGGAACAGCAGCACGCCGATGCGTTTGTTGCCGTCCACGTAGGGGTGATCCTTGATCACGAGGTAGAGCAGGTGGGCCGCGCGAGCCTGGGCACTTCGATAGAGCGGACGGGCATCGAAAGTCTGATCCACGGCGGCGAGCGTGCCGGAGAGCGCCTCGCCGCGCTCCTGCCCGAACAGCGCGCCGGATTGTCCGTGCTGCCCGAGGCTGGTGCGGATCGTCGCGACGGCGGCGCGCGCATCGGCGAGATCCAGCACGGGCCCGGGCCGAACTGGCCGCGCAGGCTCCTCCGGCAGCCGCTGCTCGTCGTACTCCTTCAGCAGCCGCCAAGTGCGTGAGTAGCGCTCGACGACATAGAGCACGGCGCGTCCTTCCTCGGTGACCAGATCGTGCGATTCGAGAGTCTTGGCCAGCAGCCCGACCGCCTGTTGCAGGTCTTCCAGCCCACGCTCCGCGATCCGGCGCTCGTGCAGGGTGTAGCCACGCAGCAGGTGCTCACGCAGGGTGCGCGTGGCCCAGATCCGAAAGTCTGTCCCTCGCGGAGACCTCACTCGGTAGCCGACAGAGATGATCACGTCGAGGCTGTACAGGCTGACAGGTTTGTAAGTGCCAGTAATGTGCAAAATTTGCACATTACTCTCCTCGAGTAGCTCTGCCTCACGAAAGACGTTGCGCAGGTGCTTGCTGATCACGGAGCGCTCGCGCCCGAACAGCTCCGCCATCTGCTGCTGGGTCAGCCAGACCGACTCTCGCTCGACCCGCACGTCCACGCGGATCTCGCCGCCGGGCGCTTGGTACACCACGACTTCGCCGCCGGGAGGGGAGGAATCCGGAGCGGTGTCCACGGGAATGTCGCCGGCCGAACTGTTCGACCGCACACCCACCTCCACGGCTCCGACCGCAAGGGTTACCGCGATCTCCGTGGGTACCGGGTACGGCAGTTGCTGCAATATGTGCAACAGCTGCCGACTGGGAGCGCCTTGAGCGTCGCGGCGCAAGCACTCCCACTCTGTCACCGCCGGACTGGCGCGCGGCAGCGAGAATTCATTGACCTAGATCCAATGCATGGCGAAGGTGGGGCATGATGCAGCGAGTGACTTGTTCCTCCGCCGGTCGGCTGCTGGCCGCACTTCTCCTGATCCTCGGCTGCGGCGGTGCGTTGCGCGCTCAGGAAGATGACCGCACGCTGCGCGTCTTCATTTTCGCCGGGCAGTCGAACATGGTGGGCTCCGACTCGCGCGTGCAGGACATCGAGAAGTTTCCGCCCTTCGTCGGTCTGGAGAAGCCGCAAGCCGGTGTGAAGTTTTCCTACTGCATCGGGCGCGAAGACAAGAGGCAGTCCAAGGGTTGGGTGGTGTTGCAGCCGGTGGACGGAGTGGTGGGGCCGGAGTTGAGCTTCGCCCGTCGAGTCGCGGAGAACGTCAAGGCGCCGATCGCCATCATCAAGATCGCGGCCGGCGGCACGGATCTGGGGGGCGACTGGAACCCCGACCAGCCGAGCGGCTTCAAGCTCTACCCCTTGGCCTTGGACTGGATCCGCCAAGCGCTGGCCGAGCTCGACCGCAAGAAGGTCGCCTACCGGCTCGAGGGCTTTTTCTGGCATCAGGGCGAGAACGACATGTTCAATGACGGCTACCGCGCGAGTTACGGCAGCAACCTGAAGAACTTCCTGAGCAGTTGGCGCCGCGATCTCGCCGCGCCCCAGCTCCACTTCTACGCCGGCGAGTTGTGTACGAAAACGATCTGGGGCATGGACAATCGCGCGCCGATGTACGCGATCAGCCTCGGTCAGCGCGAAGTCACCGACGCCGATCCGCTGGCGGATTACGTGCCGACCTCGCACGACGCGGTCGAGATCGGCGGCGGCGTCGGCTTGCACTATCACTACGGAACGCTCGGCCAACTCGAGCACGGCGTGAACTACGCCGACGCCTACTTGCGCAGCATCGGCAAGGAGCAGAAGCTCGCGCGCCCGCTCGCGCGCTGGCCGTACGAGGAGGGCAGCGCGGTCCAGCTCTTCGTTCTCGCCGGTCACCGCAACATGGAAGGCGAGCGGGCTTTCGTCCAAGACTTGAAGTCGCTGAGAGGCAAGCGCGCGCTGTTGAAGGACAACCCGAAGATCGCCTTCAAGTACAGCCTTGGCGGTGGCTACAAGGTCTCCGACGGTTGGGAGCCGCTCGGCCCCGCCGGCTGCTACGACACCTTCGGTCCCGAGCTCAGCTTTGGTGCCGCGCTGGCGCGCAAGCTCCCCGACCACTTCGCGATTGCCAAGTTCACGCACAGCGGCACGCAGATTCTCGACTGGACGCCCGCGGGCAGCGAGGCGACGTCGCGCAACGTGTATCCCCAGTTCCTCGCCTTCGTGCGCGAGTCGCTGCAGGAGCTCGCCGACCACGGCCACCCGGTGGAGCTCGCCGGGATTTTCTATCACCTCGGCGAGAACGACATGTCCTACGCGCCCTACCGCAAGCAGGCGGTCGAGCGGCTCGCGTCGCTCGTCACGCAAAGCCGCGAAGATCTGGGTCTGCCCGCGCTCCAGTGGTACGTCAGTCAGCAGAGGCCGACCGATGACGAAAGCGTCAACGCCCTCGACGTGAGCGCAGAGCTCGAGCAGCTCGCGCGCGCGGACGCGCACCTGATCCGCGTCGAAGCCTTCGATCTGCCGGGGCAGGAGGAGAAGCTCGTGCTCACGACGTCGGGGATCGTTGCCCTGGGCGAGCGGCTCGCAGAGAGTTTTCTGAAACGGCGCTAGCGCGCGGCGTGCACTGTCGGCTTCCGCGATCTTGCAACGGCCTGCGCAGGAGCCGAAGGCCGCCTCGGCTGGTGGCGCGACACACGCTTCCCGACCGAGACTCCGAAGTTCATCATGGGGGGTCGCGCTCCGCGCTCGCTAAGCCGAAACTCGCCGGCAAGTTGCTCGACACGCGTCCGTCCGATCCGAAGGAGGCCTTTCAGATGGAGACGCAGTACGTGCCGAGCGCGCTCTTCACGGCAGAGAACGGCGACACCTTCGCGCGTGGCCCCGATGTCCTTCCCGGTCGGGCCGGCATGGCTCGACGCGCATCTCCGCTAGAGCGACCCCTCGCGCACCTTTCGCGGCCCCGACTTCTTGCCGAGCGCGACGACCCTGTGGACTTCGATGTTCTCGTCCACCTCGTTCGTGGGCGCGCCCTTGTGCTTGGCCATCTCGGCGACGCTCTTGAGTTCCTTCAACTTCTCTCCGCCTTCGAGCGCGGCAGCATCGCCGCCGTACCACTCGAACCACGGCAGACCGGACGCCTCGTACTCCTTCGCAGTGACCGGGGCGTGCGGGGGATTCACACCGGTGTACTGGCGCCAGAGCATGGAGTTGCAGAGGTGTACGAAGCAGCGGCTGGATTGCTTCTCCCAAGCGTCGAGTCCGTACGGGTCCTCGTAGATCTCCTGACGCATGCGGCCCCCCGGGGCGAGTCCCATGCTGGCTTCGGCCATGAAACAAGCGACAATACCGAATGATGGCTCCGCTCGCGCACGCTTCGGCAGTTGCTCGTACTTGCTTCTCGTCATCGGGCGCACCGCGATCTGAAGGCCGCCAAACTCCGCCTTCCCTGTCAACTGCTCCTCGGCGCTGTAGCCGGATCCGAGCGGCATGGCGACGAACTGCCGGATGATCCCTTTCTGCACGCAGAAGCCGTCGAGCCAGGGTTGTCGTGGAGTCACGAGGTAATTCTGCGGATCGGACTTCAACTCCGTGCGCAAGGGATTCCCGGTGATCGCGTCGATCTTGCCGGCCGCGACTTGGACTGCGAACGGGTAGGAAGATTTGAACCGGATCCACATCGCCTCGGACTGGTACATCGGCATCAGCACCCCTCCGCGCTCCAGCCAAGTTGAAGGCACGCGATCCGCGTGATCATCGATGTGTCGAAGGGGGAACCGTCCCAGTCCCGGAGGAAGCGGCCACTCGCGGTCGTTGTCGGGAATGCGCAGGGTGCGCTGGAAACTCACCTCGAGCACGGCGTCCGGGTGAATCTCGGGGAAGGAGAAGCGAAGTTCGTCGTCGGGGAGTTCAATCATGGATTGCAGGATGATGGGGTTTACCAGTTGCCGTCACGCACCTCGCGCACGATGCGCAGGACCGCGTGATCGGGAAGCGTTTCGAGTTCGCGAATCAATGCCGCGAACAGTTGCGGGCGGCGCATGATCACGGCGCGCAGTTCCGCGCTGACCTTGCCGCCCAAGGCGAGCAGCAGGTCGGGGTCTTCGCCCAACTCCGCAGCCAGGGCGAGGATGGTCGCTTCCGAAGGCGGCGCTTGCTCGTTGCGCTCCACCTTGGAGAGGTAGGAGGGCTGCACCTGGAGCCGCGACGCCAGTTGGCGGATCGAGAAGCGAGGGTCCCTGGCCTGGAGGGCTTCGCGCTGGGAGCGGACGTAGTCGCCGAACTGGTTCGCCATGTGTAGACCGTATACTACACGATATACGAATCCTGTCAAGGGGCACAGGGGGGGGCCATCGAAGTCCATGGGTTCAAGCCTGCCTGGGGGCGGCTGGGGGCAGCCCGGATCCGGCCTGTCCGCCACGCCACGGCAGCGCCGACTCCAGCGCCGAGATCCGCGGCTCCGGGAAGCCTTTCCCCGCTCCGCCGCCCCCGGCCACCCCGTCGAAGGCACCGCGGACCTTCGCCACGCAAACCTCCGGCACGAAGGCCCACGGCCGCACCGCCCAGTCCGGCGGCGCGCCGGAGTCGCGGAGCACCGCCGCGCGCACGGCCCGTCCATCGAGCCTACTCAGGATCCTCGAACGGCCTCAGATAGGGATCGAATCGGAAGCGGCGATTGCGGACCTGCCCGGTGATCTCGCGCAGCACGCCGGCTTAGGCCAGCCGATTGACCAGGGAGTTCGCGCCCGCGGGTGTCATGCCCAGCCACTCGCGGACGGTCGCCATGTTCACGATCGGATGGTCGAACTGACGTGCCCCCCGAAATAGGGGTTAACGTCACGAGCATTCGTACTTGAGTGGGTTTATCGAGTAGTGGAATCTCGAATGCTGGTCGGGTGCCTATCTCTCTCTACTCAAGCAGCGACTTGAACACCGCATCTGCCAAGTCCGAATAGAACTCGATGTTGACCTTGGTCCAAATGTCGTCAGGCAGATCATTTAGTGCACGGCGAGCTGCTACGGGCATGAGAAGGGTAGTCGCTTGCTTGTCCACTGCGAGCTCTGCGATCGCGACGGGATTTTGAAGCATCTCCATAGACCCCCCTAGATTTAGAGGACCAACCACGATGGTGCTGCCGCGCGTGCTTCGCTCCATGAGTCCGCCGACCAGAGCAATGAGGGCTGGAAGTCCGAGTCCAGTGCCCGACTTTTCTGCATCGAATGGACGGAGCTGCACCGAGAATTCATGGGCGCGCGGATCCCGGCTTCCCACAAATTCCTTCGAGCGTGCGTACAGATTTTGCTCTCCTACTTTCAGACTCTCGCGGAACGCAGGCGGTTGTGGGTGATTCAGAATCTTCACCCCGTTCCCTGGCCCCACGGTTGCTTCGATTCGATAGAGACCGGGGCCGGCCCCGTCAGCGCCTGGCCCGATCGCCCAAACCTGTCCCGGCGGGAGCGGGTCACTGTCGATCGCCTCGTCGCTGTGCAGCTCAGGAGTCGCGACAAACTGCTCAACTCCTTCTACGCCCAGGGTGTAACTGAAATGGGTGTTTCGGAATTCTGACTTCAGGCAACGCTTCTGCTGCTCTTTGACTCGCCGGCGCGATTCGAGGGCTAGCCGTACAACCCACGCCATGTCCTCGTCCGAGATGGGCATGGTGGGATCAGGGAACAGCAGCTTGATCAGGCCGGAGACGGTCTTCTGGACCCCGTTGATGTCCCGGCCGCTCAGGGCACCTCCCCAGAAGACGCGTCCTTGGAGTGCTGAGATCCGGCTGACTTGACGCAATCGGCTCCAACATTCGCTCAGGAAGTCACTGACCAAGCCAAAGTGATCGGTGAGGTGATCATTGGGATTCAACTTGGGGAAATCCCAGCCCGGTGCAAATGCATGGATGCGATCCTGGAATGCAGTGTCGTCGCGCATCTCAGGGGGTAGGGGACTTAGTAGATGTCCGATCCGTTGCTGTTGTTCAACATCGACGTCGAAATTGCCCACCATGACCAAGCTCCCTTCTGCTCGGATGCTCTCCTTCCCACGGCTGAACTCGCCGGACTCCATGTAGCCCTTCATGATGTTCACCCCGTCCTTCGAATCGAAGGAGATTCCGGATACTTCGTCGAAGCACACAACGTCGTACTGACAGACGAGTCCACGCTGACCGTTCGCATTGTTGACGAACATCTTTGCGACGGTTGCTTTGCCGCCGGAGATCAAATGGGAATAAGGAGAGATCTGCTGATAGATGTGGCTTTTACCCGTGCCTCGCGGCCCCAGTTCCACAAGATTGAAGTTGCGCTCGACAAACGGCACCATCCTCAGCAGCACGACTCGCTGTGCTTGCTCGTCGAGCGCGGAAGGCTCCAAACCCACAGAGCGGATGAGTAGATGCCTCCACTCTTCCGTGGTAAAGGTGTGGCGCCCCTTCTCAAGCACCGAGAGCACGTCCGGCTTCGACATCTGAATGGGCCGGAGCGCCGCGATTCGGAATGGACGACCCTGCTTCTCCTGCGCCACTAAGGCGTCATATTCGAGCGTCACTTCGGCATAGAATCCGTCAGTCAACATGCGCTCGTTCTCCTTGACCAGCCCATCAGGGATCTGCACGTTGATCAGTGCAAGACTTGGTAACTCCGCAACGTAGCAGTCGTTCTTGGCATCGAGTTTTGCCCGAACGATGTCGATCAATTTGACCGAACCTTCCTCGCGGGCTCTGGCCTTGAAGAGTTCTTCGTCCCCAGTGCGCACCGTGCGCCCCTGAAGCTGCTTCTCCACGATGCTCAGTCCTTCCTCGATCTCTTGCGGGTCCGTACTGGCGCAGTACCGCCCGAGCATGAACTCCACGACGTAGGTCGGCACCGGATACTGGCGTGCGTAGCGCCGCACCAGATCCTTGCGCACGAGGTAGCCGTCGAAGGCGGCAGCGGAGATCTGGTCCAGGTGGTCCATCTCAATGGTGGTCATGCTCATGAGTCCTCTCCTACGCGAGTCCGTTTCTGGGCCAAGATCTGTCCCGCTGCATCCAGGCACACCAAGACGAGGGCAGCATCCTCGTGCTCGTCGCCGGCGAGCACCAAACTCACCGATCCGTCCGCCTCCACGGCCTTCGATGAAGCAACAACGGAAGCACCGACTGGGTTTCCGATGCGAAGGTCCGCGATAACACCTGGACTGGACGACATCGCCTCCACGAAGCAACGCAGTCCGCGCCAAGTCACCGAGTCAATCGCTGCACGTGCCGCCGCACCTCCCGTCCGCTCCACCAGGAGAATCGGAGTCAGGCACTCCTGAATACTCAGTCCACCATGCGCGTACGCCTCCGTCTTGTTGAAGCAGGCGATACCCGGCGCAAATGCGAACGAGTGCAGGGGATTCCAAGTCCAAGGATGTAGCGGCACATCCGGCTGGGAGTCTCCCGAAAGAACCGCACAGCGTGCCCAGCGACTGGCCGTCAGGTGCTTCGGTAGATCGACCTTGGGCAGCCCACCGGGGAGAAGGAGCCATCCGTGGTCCGTCACCACTTGCACCGACTTCCAGCCGCAGTCCAGCAAGCCGATGATGCGGTCGCAGAGTCTGTCCAACTCTTCGTGGAGCTGTCTCGCCAGACGCCCGCCGACCTTGTGTCCGAGTGAGTCAATGTCGCCGGCCTCGATCCACCCACGGGCAGGAGATGCCATTGGAGCATCGAAACTTCCGGTACCAAGGATCTGGTAATCGCGCTGCTGCATCGTGGCGCGCAAGTTTCGTGCGTCAGCCGGCAATCCGTTCGGGGCGATTTCCGCTCCGAAGTCTTCCCTCAAGACGTTGCCGCGGATCAGATCCGCGACCGGCGTCACGGCAGGTTTGGCCGTGGCCGTCACCGTCGGTGCTGCTGCCCACCGATGGCGGATGTTGACGCGCATGCCGCGTCCTTCGAGGCACTCGGCGAGTCTCTGCCCTACGTCGTAACGCAATCCGTCAGCGAACAGGACACAACCATCCTCGCCGGCCTGGATCAGTCCTTGGTCCCTGGGTGAAGGCAGATGCGACTTGCCAAGAACGGACTGAAACGCGCGAGTCGACTCCTCAAGCCAGTGGAGGAGAAGATGTCGTACGGCCGCACTGACGACTTGCTCATCAGCCGTTGGAGCAAGCGCCACGGCTTCCCAGGCCGCTGCATCGGCCTGCCAACCCCGCTCTACGTAAACCGAAGCCATCTCCGTCAGGGATGAACCCGCGACCGCATGGCGAGCAGCATCTGCTAGCCGCCGCAGAGGCTCGAGGACCGTCGCCATGGGCGAGCGCCCCATCCGTGCCCACACCCACCGGCGCCGCATCCCGTGACTCTCGTCCAGTTCGACGACTGCCCTACAAGCGCGGTCGTGAGAGAGAGTCGGCAAGGCAGACAGTGCCTGGCGCACGGCCTCCTCGTCTTCAGCATTGAGATCCGGCCAAGGCTCGCGGTAGAAGGTCAGGCTTCCCGCCGGTCGGCTTCGTCGCAGCAGAGATTCGATTCCCGGGTAGATGGTGGGAGACTCGGTAAATCGCTCCCAAACCTCACGCCACGCGCCATCACCGCAGCCAACAAGTTCCCCGGCCGTCACATCGGCCTGAGACTCGGGATCAAAGTCGAACTTCTCCCGGCAAAGGCTGCCGAAGGCTCCCCATCCGTTCTCGCCCATCCGCTCGCGTGTTCCCACTGGATCGCTCATCCAACGCAACACGTCGCGGACCACGTCACTAGAGAGCAGCCGGTCAAAGTCCTCTGCTTCCAGCCTCCCGCCGTGCAGTTGAGTGAGAGGTGTCACGGCGACTTCCGGGAGCGCTCGCAGCAACGCGTCGCGCGTCGCATCGTCCTTTGCTACGTCCAGATCCAAACCCTGCGGCGAAGTCATGAACGCGGTGACGGTCCAGTCATGGCCGCCGCGCTGGAGCCAGAGCGTCCCGCGGTACATCAGTTCCACCAGTGGCTGAAGCTCCTTCGGGCAATCCTCGCCTGCGCGGAGTTGCTGACGGCTGATCCCGGGTAAGAGAACAATCGGTGGACGGTCCGTCGGAAGGCCAGGCTGCTCGAGTGATTGATCAATCAAACAGCGCAACCAGATTGCCGGCCCTGTGCGCGTGTCAGGATCGTAGTCACCGAATATGAGGAGTTCTGGCAGCTCTGTCAGGAGGGCCGATCGCAATGACAACCAGCTGCGAGCCGGATCCGTCCAGAGAATGGCCGCAGGAGGCACAGTCCCGTCGGAGGAGACTGCGCACTCACGAAGCCGCTTGGCGAGGGTGGCAATCAGGGTCTCTCCGGCCTTGGCCGCCACGGGGCTCATGATCCGGCCTCCTCGACCGCGCCTCTATTGGCGGCGGCCCGACGCGCCGCTTCTTTCGCAGCGCGCGTGTAATGCAATCCATTCCAGCGCACCCCCGTAAAGGCCTTGCCTGCGGCGGTGGCACCAGGAGTACTTGCTCCAAAGTCCTTGCGGTGTTCCGGGTGCTGTTCCGGGTCACAGCTCCAGAACCAGGGAAAGTGTTCGCGCGGTCGTAGGCTCTCGGGCTCTTTCCCGCGGTCCATCACTCCTGGCTTCTTTCCGTTGCACCATGTGTTGTCAGGCTTGGCACGCAGAATGCCTGCGTTCTTCTTGCCCATGTCCTTGGCCGACAGAAAGGGTCGAATGTTCAGGCGGACCCCATCGTTGATGTCCGGATCCCAGCCGAGCGGTTGCTCGTGCAGTGGTTTCCAGCGAACGAAGATGTCGTAAGGCGGTTCTCCTTCGAGGATCTTTCGCAGCTCGGCTTGCAGGGTCAGAGCAGCGGCAAGGCGACCGTCGGCGCCTTCCTCTCCTGCGGTTGCGAGTTGACGTTGACGGTCAATCCACTCTCCAAGATAGGTCGAAGTGAGTTTCTCAAGCGTGCGGCGTCCTTGTCCGGCGGGGCTGGCGAGTTTGTGGTAATTCACGAGGGCATGGAAGCCGCCGGGGAGCCCATCCCAGATGTGCCAGACAAAGGGTCGATCATGGAACAGGGCGCAGTGCTCTTCGAAGAAGCGATCACGCAGCCAGTCCTCAAGCGTGTGCTGGCTCTTACCCTTGTCGAGTCGCTCGCCAGCGGCGCGCAGCAGATCTTGCTCCTTGGCGGCAGACCACTCCTGCCCGAAGGCCTTCGCGAGAAGCGAACGGACGCGATCTGCTGCGGAGCCTTCCCCTTGAACGGAGGAGAGACAAACGATTCCGTCATCGTCGGCGAACTCGGCGAGGTCCGCACAACAGTTGGCGAGCGCTCGGGCTTCCGGGGCGAGCCGCATCTCCTGATCCAGCTCGGCCGGCCAGAGATAGCCGAGCAGACGGGCCACGGCTACCTGGAGCGTTGCGTGCGCCTCTGCTCGCTCCGGACGACCGTGAAAGAGCCACTGCGTTGGGTCGTCAGACCTCGGCTCGGGCAAGCCGTTGGGGAACTCCTTCGCGGCAACCGCTTGCCAGTGGTCGAGGTCCGCCTCGACCTTGACCAGAGAGGTGTTGGTGACGCGTAGCGCACGATCTAGTTTCCGAACTTCAGCGAGGTACTCTTCGGACTGGCACATCAGCCAGAACGCCGCAACCAGATCTTGGTCATGCGGCTCAATGATTGACACATCCCTTGAAAATTTCTCTCCTGCGTAGATCGTGGCACGGAGCTCGCTCATAGTGTGGATAGCGATACCGCGCCGCCCCCAAGCGCTGCGTCCTCGATACTGAGCATTCTCCTGGCAGATCGAAGTCATCTGCCCATTTCCATCTTCCCACATCACAAGCTGACTCCGGCCACAGTAGAGGTCTGTGCGCTCAGGGACCCGAACATAAAGATGCCAACGAGCGTTCGTTCCAGCCTGTTCCCAGAACTGTTCCGTAAATCGCGGATCGTCGCTGGTCGCAATACCTTGCCAGCTGTTCGCGAATTCAGACAGCACCTCGCCGCTCGCGAGCTCGTCCAATACGATGCGGCTGTCCGCTGAAATGCGTTGAGAAGCCTGGTCGAACAGTGATGAGGCGGACCCCCGCAACGCCCGCGTCTTGTCGGCAATGCGCGGCTCCGCACCAACATCAATACCAAAGAATGCGTGCCGTTCTCGTCGCTGACGCGATACCACGACAAGAGCGGCGTTGACCACCTGGCCTGTCAGCGACTCAAACGCGCCAGAACCCAATCGAGCGACTGAGGTCCACGCCAATTCACCGAGCAGATCGTGGCGCAGGTCCTTGTAGCGATGCTGGAACAGCCAGTTGTCGCGGGTGACGTGAGCGAAGGTTCCGCCTTCGACCAAGGATCGAACCCATCGGTCTAGCATCATGGTCGCAAGATCCGCCTTGGAGCGATCAAAGTTCTTCTCCCCGAAGCAGTACAGCACCTTGCCTTGGGAGCGCCGCCCGAGATACGGCACATTAGTGATGACCAGCGTGAAGTCGCCCGCGATGATCTCCGCCGCGGCGGCAATGCCGCGTGCAGTGACAGCACACTCGATGGTCTCGTCGTCGGTAGATTCGGCGGCGAGGATGCGATCGAGGAGGGGCTTGATGGACTCGAAGTCGGCCGCGAAGCCTTCGGTAGGTAGTTGGCTCGGGTCGATCAGCGAGCCGAGCTCGGGCGCGTCGCTGAAGAGGTTGTGCATGTGGACAAGGCCGCGCTCCATCGCCTGGCGGACATGACCAGGTTCGTTGGCCAGCTCGACCTTGGCCATCTTTCGCCACTCGTCGATGGTGGAATGTGGCCCAATGCCAGAACAGGCGACGTTGGGGGTTGGCAGGTCGATGGGCTTACCGGCGACTTTCCAGGCAGCGAAGGCGAGGTTGAAGGCGGCGATCTGGGTGCAGCGGGAGTCGAGTTCCAGGCCGAAGAGGTTCTCGGCGAGCACGGCCTTGATTGCATCCTCAATATCGAGCCCCTCCTCCGCGATGCGGAGGCGGACCAACAGGTGAAACGTGGCGACGAGGAAATGGCCGGAGCCGCAGCATGGGTCGAGGACGCGGAGCTCGGCGGCGGTCTTGGGCCAGCCGTCGTAGAACCCTGCAGCAGGACGCCACGGGCCAGTGCCGGCGTTGAGGCCTTCATCTTCCCTAGCCTCTCGGACGAAGCGGAGGTACTCGAAGTCGTAGCTGTCTAGAGGGGCGAGGCGGACGGCGTCGCGAAGGGCTTGTTCGGAGTCGGCGCTCTCGCGCTGTCCGTCGGTGAGCGTCTTGCCAGCGTGCCAGGCACCGATCGTGTTGTGCAGCAGGAACTGCACCATGTAGTGCTCGGTGAAGAGTTGCGTGACTGCCGGTAGAGTCTCGCCGGTGATCTTCTCGCCAGATTGCACGCGAGCATTGACGGCATCCTTCTCGGCCGACTGCCAGAACTGGTAGGTCCATCCGAGGGAATCGTCTGCGGTGAAAACTTCGGCCGGAAGGTCGGCAAGGAGGCGCTGCAAGGATTGGCGCGTCTCTGGGGGTAGCGTCACGGCAAGTGCCGGGTCGTCGGGGCGGAAGATCTGCGGGAGCATGCCTTGGGCGTACGACGCTGCCAGGACCCAGGCATCGACGCCCTGCTCGCGCGCAAGATCCTCACACTCCTCGAGCGTGACTGCGACGGACGATTCCGGCTCGATCAGCAAACCGTTTTCCGCCAGGAATCGCGCGAAGAGCATACGATGCCAGTGCTCGTACGCGACCTCCCTTTCGAGTCGTCGGGTGGCTTGAGATCCCTTCTGCTTGTCGAGAATGTCGCCAAGCTGCCTGCCGTGTGCACGCAAGCGGTTGCGAAAGACGCGGAGTTCAGCCGACATCGTGCCGTACGGCTCGTGGCGCCCAACTGCAAGTGCATCGAGGGCCTTCCGCGCGCCCTGCTCTGCGGCGATGCGAGCCTCGATCATGGTTCTCTCGAGGCGCTTGCGGAGATCAGAGGGGAGCGCGGTCATGTGCTTGCCGGGATCAACCGATGACGACGGGGCCACTCGCCAAGCGGCGAATCAGATCAGTGCGAGTCGATGCCATCCAAGCGTCGACTTCCGCCTCAGAGCGCAAGATCTCGCTCTGAAGGGCGACGTTCTGGATTTTTGGCTCGAGAGCACGCGCGGCTTCCGCCCGCGCGTTTGCAAAACGGGTCGGGAGTCCTTCGACGAGTTCGGTCCAGCCTTGAAGCGACCGGGACTCGAGTGCAGTGAGGAGCCGTGCCTCGTCAGCGATCTCCAGCGGCGGCACTGAGTCCAACCGATTAGAGCGGGAGATTGCCAGACGCTCCGCGGTTGCCAGCTTCTTCCAGTTCTCGGATCCTTCCAGGTCACTCATGGCCTTGGAGTAGATGGCGGTGCAGGATCTGTGCGCGCTGTGCAGGGCTTCCCGCAGAGCTTGCTCCAACTTCTTGGCAAGCGGCGACACGTAGTCCGTGTCTGCGAGCAACGAGCGATTCTCACGGATCGCATCGACTTCGGGACGCACTTCGTCCATCACGGCCAGTGAGTCGGCGTGCGCGGCAAGACGACGCAGCCGCTCCCAGGCCGGCCGTCGCGCCTCCGCGCGATCTCTGAGCGCAGTCCAAGTGCGCAGGTTGGCTTCGAGTTCGTCCTTGGCTTTCAGCAGGCCATCGAGCTGTTCACTGCCAGTCAGCCTGCGTAAATCCTCGATCTTCGTGGTGGATGGTGCAAGGGGAAGCGGCGGTTCTCCGCCTGCGGCTTTGGCAAGCACCAAGGCCGCATCGAGGAATCGTGCCGCCGTGCTTTCCTCTTCGCCGTTCTTGCTCGTGAGCCCTGCTTTCTGAAAGAGCCCACGGAGGGCCAGTTTGTCCGCAGGTCCGAGACGCACCTTTTCCGGGCGAAACTCGGCACTCGAAATCTTGTTCTGGTCGAGTTGGCCGGGAGCGAGCGCTTGGCCATTGAACATGGCACGGACCGTGCCCACGCGATGAAGAGCAATGAGCGCCGCGTCGATGGTGTCTTGAGGCCAGCCATAGGGCGAGCCCTTGAGCGTCCGGCGAACGTCTGCGCCCTTGGCTCCGTTGCCGATCTGGACGAGAACTTCACGAACGACAGGGTGGTCTTCGGTCGGTCGGTCCCAGCCGATGGCTTTCAAAGGCTCATCCGATCCATCGCGGGCGCGCTTCAATGCGACGGGCCACGCACGGTGATCCCCTTCGAGGAAGCGAGGAAAAAGCCGCGCGAGGGAGGCCTCCGTAGCGGCTTGCAGTTTGGCCTGCAACGACTCTCCATAAACCTCGTTGCCGCCGCCCTGGTAGACCTTGGCACTTGCGACGAGCTCCCGGATGAGCTCGTCGCGAGCTCCCTCAGCGGCTTTCAGTCGGCTGCGCATGCTCTCACAAGCTTCTCTTGCTTCCGCAGGCTCCGTCGGCATGCCCTTCGCATCAAGGACGAGACGGGCTGCCTCCGCTTCGACGATGCGCGTCTTCAGATCGCTACTTGGCTTCTGTAGGAAGACATGGATCACGGGATCTTCGTGCCCTCGCCGCCGAGCCTCGCTTTCAACCTCCTTCTGGGAGGAGGATGAGCCATCGCGCAACCAGACGGTCACCTCGTCGCCGCCATCGCTCGGTAGATCGGTTCGAGCGTGCAGCGTGAGAGAGCGGGGGACCTTCGAGTCACCGTGTTTCGGGCGTACTTCGGCAACGCTTCTCTGAACTGCGGCAGCGAAGAGATGATCTTGCTTCGCTTGGAGTTCGGAGAGTCGGCCACCCAGCGCGCTCTGTTGCTCCCGGTAGGCTCGATCCCACTCCGCACCCTGCGTGGTTTGGAGCCGATACTCGTCACTCACTTTCATCAAGGTGCCGTCGGCCGCCATCGCCTCGAGTTGAGTCTCGACCTCTCGGCGGAAGGGACCCGAATCGGCCTCGAGATCGTCGACAAGCAAATCGGCCACGGTGCGCGCGGTGGCTCGAACTCCCGTGTCGACGCCTTGCTCGCGCGGTAGCTTTGAAATCAAGAAGACGACTCCGCAGATGCGCCTGCGGATGGAGCCCACCTCCGTACCGTTGTCCTGTTCCTGAATACGAGTGGCGAGTTCGCCCAGCAGGACACCGGTATTCACGAGATCCGGTGCGAGTGCTTCGTACAGGGCATCTGCGGGGATTACGGTGCCCAACTCCTTCTCCGCGATGTTCCGCAACGCGTCGTGCAGGATCCGCAATTGGGATCGCAATTGGCTGTGCGTGCCGGCAGCGTCCACGGCGCGGAAGCACTCCTCCCAGAATCGCCGGCGTGCAGGAAGCAGCGGATAGTCTTCCACGGCCGTTTCGCGGTCAGCCGGTCGCTCAGCGAGACGAGTCCCTTGCAACTGCCTCGAAACCTCGCCGGCGTTGCGAGTGAGAGTTGTGCGAATGGGTTCTACGGAGCTCGCTTTCTTGTGGAGAAGAACTTTTCGCGTCACAGCTTCAACGTCGGTGTCGGACAGTTGCGCGGTGATCCGGAAGCGGTCCTTCAGCTTCTGTAATAGCGGCGTTCCGGATAATGCGGCTTGACCGCTTGCGACGAGCATCACCCGGCTGTCGAGTTGGGTTTGAATGGCCTCCGCGAGTTCGGTGATGGCGACCGCGCGATCCGTCGAATTTCCGATGTACTGCTGTACTTCGTCCAGAACGAGGACGGTGAGCGGCAATTCGCCATCCGATGCGAGGGCGGCACGGCAAGCAGCGAGGAATTCAGTCGTGCTGATGTCGCTGGTTTGGAGGGGAAACCGCTCGCGGAGGACCTGACGCGCTTCGCGTTCGTCACGGGCGAAGTTCGGATCGCATTCGAGGACCGCCTTGGCGATCGAGCCGCTGACGTAGAGGTTGTTGAGTTCCTTCGACCATTCTTTCCCTGTTTTCTCGACGGCATCGCGAACACGTGTCAAGAAGCCCTGATCCCGAAGCCAGAAGCAGAACTGGGATTGCGGATACTGTTCAGGCAATCCACAGGCTCGCAAGATCACCGCCAGGACAGTAAGTCGGACCAGGTCGCCACTTCCGGAAGGGAGTGTTCCTGCCGCAGCCACGGCCACCCGTCCAGTCCGAGCAGCTTGAGTGTCGAGTTCGCGAAAGGAGGCGACGAGTTCGTCCGGTAGGTTGCGAACGAGGGTACGGGCCGTGGCGCCGTCCGCAAACTTCGTGTCCACCCAGAGATGCCCTAGCATCTTGAGAAGGTGAGACTTTCCGCTTCCGAAGAATCCGCTCACCCAAGCCGCGTTTTGACGCGGGCGGTCGAGTTGAGTCAGGTAGCTCTTCAGAATGCGATCAAGTGCGTCGCCGTACTGGCCGTCACAGACGAAGGTTTCGAGTTCGGCGCGCAGCTCTTCAGTTGCCCTTGAGTCGTCAGCAGTGGTGATGCGGGCCTGGCCGCCGTTGGCGAGTGCGCTCCCGCGCGGATCGCGGTCAAGAAGTTGATGAAGTCTCATGCAGGATCTCCTATTCCATGGAGGGTGATACCGTTCGCGCGGTAGTTCCAGCCGTCGCGAGCGTCTAGAAGACGGTAGTTGTTCCCGTCCTTTGAGCCGGGAAAGAAGATGACCAGACGGCCCCGGATGTCTGGCTCAACGGCTCGGATGACGTCCGAGATGTGGGCGAATCCGTACAGGGAAGCAACGCCGGTCACAGCGACGACTGTATTGTCATCGTGTGATCGTAGAACCTCGCGGAGCGGATGGAGGACGCTTCCGACGAACTCTTCGTCCAGCTTCATGCTCAGGTCGGCCGGGTGCTCAAAATACGCCTCGCGGTACTCGTCCTTGGCCATCCACTCGGCAAAGCTGCGGGTACAGTCGAACTCAACCCACGAGTGACCTGCTCCGACAGTTCTCTGTTCGAACTCTTCCTTGCGGGCGCGGAAGGTGCGTTCGAGTTCCTTGTCGTAGACGACCATGATGACGCGTTGCGCTCCAGCAACTGTACGCTGCCACGGGGCGCGGATGTGTCGCTCGTACTTCCCAGCGAGATCTTCAATCTTTCCCATAATCAGTTCATGTGCTGGACGGCGTCGAGTTCGGTGGCGTCGATTTCTGTTGTGCCGCCGCCAATACTCGCAGAGATCAGGCCGAGTTGTTTGGCGCGGAGGGCAACCGGCACCAGTCCGCTCGGGCTGCGGTCCAGGACAGATGCCCAGCGGCTGGAGAGCAGCTGCTCACCGGCGAGGCCCTCAAGGGAGCCTAGCCAAAGGGCGAGTGCTAGGGCCCCAGGAGTGGGGGAAACATGCCGTCGGATCTTCCTGACGCGGCCGACCAAGTGACCGGATTGGCTCCAGGAGCTGGCGGCATTCCGGGCAACCTTGTCTAGGGTGGAGTCGTTCAACCGATCTCCGGTGGCTGCACGGATGGCGGAGAGAAAGGAGGTGCGGCTGAGTTCAGCACCTTCGCTCAGGCTGAGGACCGGCTGGGCGGTGTAGCGGAGCAGCGGGTCACGCGCGAGGGCGCAGAGGAGTGCGATCAGTGGACGTCCGACCTCGTCGGCCTCCCACACTCGCCGGAGCGCCCGGAACAGGGGTAGGCCGGGGTCTAGTCCGTAGAGTTCACTGAGCCGCTGGGCGGTGAGGCGCCTCGTTGCTTCTGTGACCTTGCCGAGGATGTTGTCCTCGAGAATCGCGGAATCGTAGGCGGCCCTCTCCTTGTTGGGCGGAAGAGCGTGGAGCAGTTCACGAAGCTCCGTGAGCATCATGGTTCGGCTGGTGTGGGTGCCGCGCTCGCCGAAGCGGAGGCCCGCCTTCAGGCTTGTGGGGGTCGGTGAGGGGTTGTACCAAGTGACCATCGGGGACATCTTGCCACAGCGACCATCCGCCGGCAAGTTTGCCGGCCTGGGCGGCGGCACGGTTGACGCGCCTCGACTTTTTTGGTACACTTTCTACGCCGGCAAGTTTGCCGGCGGGGGAGGAGGTGGAAAGATGGAAACGAAAGGAGTTCGAGTTCTAAGGGATTGGGAGGCGACGCTTAGCCGGTGGGCACAGCCTCCAGGAGCGGCTGAAGAAGATCGCAGTGCGAACGCCGTCGCGGCGATCGGAAAAGCCGTCGCACGAAGCCCTGCCCTCCTCCACCGTGAGTTGAAGGTCTTCCCGCAAGGCTCCTACCGAAACCGGGTGAACGTCAGGCAGGACAGCGATGTTGATGTCGGCGTCCTTTGTTCCGCGGTGTTCCTCTACCGACTTCCCGAAGGGAGATCGATGACGGAGTTCAGGATCGTGCCTGCCACCTACGGCTTCAATCAGTTCAAGGACGAGCTTGAAGTCGCGCTGGTCGCTCACTTCGGACGCAGCGCCGTGGCTCGTGGCAACAAGGCCTTCGATATCAAGGCCAACACGTACCGAGTTGAGGCCGACGTCGTCCCGTTCTTCGAGTTCCGAGAGTACCGGGGTGATGGCAGCTTTCGTGCGGGTGCTGCCCTGCTTCCCGATGATGGTTCGGGGTGCATCGAGAACTACCCTGAGCGACTTCTCGAGACCTGGCCGGACGTGCCGCTGCACTACGAGAACGGAGTCTCTAAGAACCAGGAGACCACTCGTCGCTTCAAGGGGATGGTCCGTATCCTCAAGAGCATTCGGAATGAAATGGATGTTGGAGGCTACTCATCCGCCAAGCAGATCCCCGGCTACCTGCTCGAATGCTTGGCGTGGAACGCTCCGATGGAATGCTATTACGCACAGACTTGGATCGATCGCCTGCGAGCGGTGCTTAACCATGTTTGGGTGGCCACGAAGGAGAGTGTCAGTTGTGCAGCTTGGACTGAGGTAGACGGCATCAGGTCTCTGTTCCATGGCGCACAGCCCTGGACCCGTGAGCAGGCGAACGCATTCATCTTCTCGGCGTGGAAGCACGTCGGAGTGTTGTCGTGAAGATCGGGCGGCTGCAGATCTCCGTTTTATTGGCGCTCACAGCAATCGTGTGGTGGATTGCCCTCGCGCTCCAAGGCACTTCTGTCACCCTGGATCATGCACGGCCGTTCGGGGCCGTGGTTGGGTTTCTTGCCGGGTTGGCCGTGCTCTTTGAGCACGTGCTCTGGCGACAGCCCTGGCTCCACGGTTGGTTCGTTAAGCGACCGGACCTCCGGGGGACTTGGCGTGTCGAACTCAAGTCAAGCTACGTGCGACCGGAGACGAACGAGCGGATGCCGCCCATCATTTGCTATGTGGGCGTCAAGCAGACCCTCTCCAAGCTCCAGATGCACCTGATGACCCCTGAATCCGAGTCTTGGTTTATTGCTCATCGGATTCGCTGTTCACAGAATGGCACTGGATTCCAAATCATCGGTGTCTACTCAAACGAACCCAACATGCATCTCCGCGACGCTCGGATCAGCGAGATTCACCAGGGGGCGATCATCATCGAGACTCACGGACAAAGAGTGCGCCCCACTTCACTTACGGCGAAGTATTGGACCGACCGGAAGACGACGGGAACCATGGAGTTCGGTGGCCGAGTCGACGAGGTCTACACGCAATACTCGGATGCTGCGGAAGCCATGGGCTAAGAGGAAGCGGCTACTCTGCGCTTATACTTCTGCGCCTCTCTACTTCGGGAGATAATTCAGGAATCGGCTATCTCTTCATACTCTTCCAGGACGGTATCGGAAAGGTGTGTTAGGTGTTCCTGGGTGGCGATCTCCCTGATGCTCTCATACGGCAGATAAGAGCAAAGTTCCGAAAGCGGACCGCGTTCAAGGAGGGAAAAGACGGGTCGAAGCAGTTCGTGCAGCACTCGTTCGCGACGAGTGCTCGGAGCAGCAATATGGAGTCGAATATCCATGTTGGGCTGCAAGGCCAACAAGTCTGCCATTCGCAGCAACCCGGAATAGATCGAGGTTGTGTGCTCCACCTCGAACGCGCGCTTGATCGCTCGCCCTCTCAGCCAAAGAATGTCGATCTGCTCAATCGTACGGAGGGTTACTTCGTCGTAGTTCAGTGGCAGTCGTTCCAATGGCTCTGGATGCTCTCCGCGCCACTCCGCGAGTACCCTTACGCGGTCGTTTCGTGGTATCCAAATTTGCATTCCCATCCGTGATCCAATCTCTGCAAGAAGAGCTTGAATCTTGATTGACTCGCGATTCTCCGTGACTTCCGAAACGTCATCCAGAGTCGAACTCTCGTCCGGAACCGAAACGGATACGTCTCGGTCCGCCCTTCGAACCCGACGAGTGAGGAGGCGTTGGAACGCCTCAGGATCTACCGGAAAAGACTCGCCCTGGTCTACTTGCGCGCGCAACGCCGTCTCGAGTACGCGGGCATCATCCGCGGTAACCCGAGAAAGACTACCTCTGACCTTGCCGGTCCAATTTGAAGAGTTTTTTGGCAATCCTTGTGTGAATGAGAGGGCGTTCCAAATACGGTCTTCATGGATAGGTATGGTCTTGTCAAGCGGTAGCCAAATGAGCGGCTCGACATGAAACCTCACGACGAAGGGATCGTCTGCCTCGAAATAAATCGGTGTCTCATCCCTGAATGGTCCATCACGGACTTCGAGTAGTCCGACCCATCTCGATAGTTTGGTCATGTAGCAGAGGAAGCGATCTCCCGGCCTGACCCTCTGAGCGACTGCTTGGTGCCGGAACTTGAAGCCGGAGATGCAGCGGTCCGATCGTCCGAACGCCTCGTAGGTTTCCGGCGAGAACAGGTTCAGATAGTATTTCAAGTGATCTGCACGTGATCGGAGAAGTTGATACGGAGAGGAGGGGAGCCGACGGATTGCCGGTGGTGTGACCAGCGGCGTGCTCTGCGGGTTGCTAGATGCCAGCCGCCCTATCGGGAACCATCACCCCCGACATCCTAAGATAGTGCGCCATTTTCGCCATCAAGAGCCTGAAATGCCCCAGCACCAAGACCTCGTCCTCCTCGCCGGCGCGCGCACCGCCATGACTGAATACGTCGGCACGCCCGGTTACGGCCTCTTCAAGGACGTCTCCGCCAACGCGCTCGGCGCGCATGCGATCCGCGCCGCCCTCGAACGCTCGGGCGTCCCGGCCTCCCGCGTCGAACACGTCTTCATGGGCAACGCCATGCAGACTTCGTCCGACGCCATCTACGGCGCGCGCCACGCCGCCCTCCAAGCCGGCATTCCGCACACCACGCCCGCCCTCACCGTCAATCGCCTCTGCGGCTCGGGCATTCAATCCATCATTTCCGCGGCGCACACCATCCTCGCCGGCGAGGCGGAAATCGTCGTTGCGGGCGGCATGGAGAACATGTCGCAAGCGCCGCACGTCCTGCGCGGCGCGCGCGAGGGCTTCCGGCTCGGCGCCACGCCCGCCCTCGAAGACTCGCTCTTCACCGGACTGCTCGACACGCAGTGCGGCTTCTTCATGGCGCAAACCGCCGAGAACCTCGCCAAGGACCACGCCATCACCCGCGCCGCCCAGGACGAGTTCGCCCTTCGCTCGCACCAGCTCGGCGCCGCCGCCGTGAAGAACGGCACCTTCCGCGAGGAGATTGCGCCGATCACCGTGAAACGCGGCTCCAAGGAGATCGTCGTGGATACGGACGACCACATCAAACCCGACACCTCGCTCGAGGCGCTGGCGAAGCTCCGCCCCGCCTTCGGCAAGGACGGCACCGTCACCGCCGGCAACGCCTCTGGCATCGTGGACGGCGCCGCCGCAATCCTCATCACCACCGCCGCCCGCGCCCAGCAAGAAGGCTGGAAGGTCGCCGCCCACATCCGCTCCTGGGGCGTCGCCGGCGTGGAACCGCGCATCATGGGCATCGGCCCGGTCCCGGCCATCCGCCAGGCCCTCTCCCGCGCCGCCCTCGCCCAGGACAAGGTGGACCTCTTCGAAATCAACGAGGCCTTCTCCGCCCAGTACCTTGCCTGCGAGAAGGAGCTCGGCCTCGACCGCGCCAAGGTCAACGTCAACGGCGGCGCGGTCGCCATCGGCCACCCGCTCGGCGCCACCGGCACCCGCCTGGTCCTGACTCTGTCCCACCAACTCGCCCGCTCCAAGAAACGCTACGGCGTGGCCTCGGCCTGCATCGGCGGCGGACAGGGCATTGCCCTGCTGATCGAGCGCGCCTGAGCCGCGCCTGAGCCGCGCCGAAGCCGCGCCTCCCTCTCCACACCCCCGTCTTGACAGCCCCGCCCCGCCGGATAGCGTCATCTCGGTGGGGGGCCAGCCTTCCTGGCGCCGCTCCCCCTCAGGAGATCGCCATGAAAACCAAAGCATCCGCCGAAAAGGCCGAAAGGAAGCAATTCTCCAAGCCTGACGAGGTCCGCGAGTTTCCCAAGGGCCGCTTGGAAATGCTGAAGATCGGCGGCGCCACCGTGGTGCGCGCCACCTTCGAACCCGGTTGGAAATGGTCCACCTCGGTCCAACCCTTGGTCAAGACCAAGAGCTGCGAGGCCCCGCACTTCCAATACCACGTGTCCGGCACCCTCGCCGTGAAAATGGACGACGGCACCCTGATCGAGTGCAAGGCCGGCGACATTTCCTTCCTGCCCTCCGGCCACGACGCCTGGACGGTCGGCAAGGAACCGGCCGTGGTTGTGGATTTCCAGGGCATGTTGGATTACGCCAAGGCGCACTAACCCAGTCCGTCGGCCCGGCACCCCCGCTTTTCGGAAGCTCTCTCTAGCCGGCCCTTGGATCGTGGTTTAGCATGGGCTCTGCCCATCCCCCCTCGGTTTCCGACCATGAGCAAGACCCCCTTCCTGGCCGCTGCGTCGCTGTTTCAGCTTTGGACGCAGTGTGGTGGCGGCTCCGCCACCGTCGTTCCCCCGAACACTCAGCTCAACACCGCGACTTATCTCGACAGCGCGCTCGACGCGCAGAACCTCTTTCATTGGACGCCGCGCGCCGCGGGTGAGGCCGTCGAGTTGCACGTCGTGTTGCACAACGCTGCCGGGGAACTCCCTTCCGGATTCGATCACTACATGATCGGCGCTGCCGAGATCGAGACGCTGGTCGTCGAAGGCCTCACCGCGTGGACCGAGGCCACCGCGGTTCCCTTCGATCTACAACTCCACGCCGCGAGCAACGCGACCGAGCCGCCGGCCGATCGCTGCCTGCTCGAGGTGAGCTTCGTCTCGGGCGGCGAAGCACCGCTCTCCGGCTTCGCCTGGCTGGAGACGCGCTTCCTCGATCCGCGTACCGTCGAAAAGGTGATGGTCGAGATCAGCGTGCCGGATGCGCCGGTGGACGTGCAGATCAATTCCGTGCGTGCCCTGCTGCTGCACGAGTTCGGACACGCGCTCGGCATCGTGGCGCCGCAACCGCACACCGGACACAGCCCTTCGGTGCAAGACGTGATGCATCCCGCGGTGCGCTGGGTGCGCCTCAGTGCCGCCGACCGCGTGGCGATGACTCGCCTCTACGCGATGCAGCCGAACATCATGCGCGGCGATGTGGAAGATCCCGGAACTGGCTCGCCGGGCGCACCCGGCGCTCCCGAACCGCCCGACGCCACGGAATCGGCGCCGATTTCCCCTCTGTCCCTTGCGCAGCGCGTGCTGCAGCCCTTGGCGGAATGGGCGGAAGCCAAGCTTCTCAGCCCCGCACCGACGATTCAGGCCGCGAAGGCGGGCGTCTTCGACCAAGTCGGCTGCCGCGGCTGCCGCTGAGTCCGGCTCAGAAGTTCAGCACTTGGTGGGCGTAGGCGGCGATGCGTTCGCCAAGATCCTCCTTCCCCCACTGCTCGATCCGCGTCCTCGCCTCGCTCACCGTGCGCCCCGAGTAGTGGTCGTCCACGAGAGCGAGCAACAATTCGCGATGGGCTCCGTCGTCGGCAAAGGCGAGAAAGCGGGCCAAGGCGGCGGCCTGCAGGTAGTAGATCTCGCGTCCGCTGCCGGTTCGTGGTTCGCCCAGGCGGCAGTTGGTTGGCATCGAGAGACCCTCTTGCGGCATCAGCCCGCCAACTTTCTCGAACTGGAGGTGGTTCCACTCCAGAAGCATGTCCCACGGGATCAAAGCGGTCGTGTGCGCAGAAGCGGAGTGGTCGAGTCCGGGCGACTGGGGGTGGAAGGGATCCCAGAGGCCGAGGTCCGGACGGAATCGGAATTCCTCCACCAAACTTGCGACCCCTTCGACGACCCAATACCCGCGCACGCGCTCGCGGTGCAGCACAGCAGCGAGCGTGAAGCGCGTGCACCTCGCTTCCAGCCAGTGGTGTGTGAGCTCGTGCGCGAGAATTTCCAGCAGCGCGCCGAACCCGTCTTCGAATTCGTCCGGCATGTAGACCCGGCTCACCCCTTCCACCGGACTGTAATGGCCGGCGGTCCAATCCAGGTCTTGCCGGGTTTCACGCTCGTCTCCCGCGCAGACGCTGAGATATTCCTCGCGGCTCTCGAACAACTGGACGATCATCGGCATCCCCGCTTCCGCGCCCGTCGCAGATTGCTCGACGGGTGGGAAGAGCTCCTCGAGCGCCGCGCAAACGGTTTCGCCGAGGCGCAAGCAGCGCGCGATCGCGCCCGGGCGATGCAGCGGCGTGAGGATCAGAAGATTTCCGCTTTGGAGCGCGATCAAGTCGGGCCGCCACTTCGCGCGGATCGCCCGCAGCCGCTCCGCCAAAGCGCCTTCTCCGGCTTCGATTTCCTCAGTGGACCACGCGGAGAGCGGAATCCGTTGCGTGACCTCGACGAGGTCGAGCCACTCGAGTGCGGGCGCCGATGCCGCTCCGAAGGACAAGCCTTCGCGAAATTCTTCCGGCAGGCTTGCCAGCACTCGTGCCGCCGCCTCGGCGTCGTCCGGCTCGACTTCGAGCACCGCCCGCAAGAGGCCGTGCCGCCAGGCCACTGGAGCATCGGCGTCGAGTTGCGCGAGGCGGTGCGCCGGGACTTGGTGAACGGCGGTTTCCGCGCGCAGAGTCGCCTCGCGCAAGCGTTCCAGGTGCAGAGCGTTCAGCTTTGGCGGCCGTTTCGCCCAGCGCTCTAGGGTCTTGGCCGCTTCGTCAATGGCGCGGCCTTCGGCTCCGGACAGCGCGAGAAAGCGCAGCACAGCTTCGAGCAGCGCAGGCTCTCCGGCGCGCGTCGCGTTGGCGAGCGCGTCCAGCATGATCTCGGCCCACTCATGATCAACGAGAGTGTTCAGACCGACGTCGAGGTCATGCACTTCGAGCAGGGTGCCGTCCGTGGACTCGACCAGACAAAGTTCGTCCCACGGCCACGACTCATTCGATCCTGCTGCGCTGATCGTGCCGGTTTCCGGGTCCAGAGACCAGTCGCCCTCGCTCACGGTCCCGTCGCGGAAACTGCAGCGCGCTTGTGGCGCCGTCCACGCCTCCGGCGCAGAGGCGCGTTGGTCCAGGGCATCGAACGCCTCGCGGAGCGCGATCAGGCGCTGCCCGCGATCCACCACCAGCAGCGTCCGACGCACCGGGACCAGACGCGCACTCGGTTCGTAAGGCAGCCGCCAGAGCACGCGACCGGTCATGAGATCGAAGGCGCGCGCTCCGACATAGACGGCGTCGCGAACCCGCGTCAGATACGCACCGTCCACGGCAAAATCGGGCGAGCGTTTCGGCGAAGCCAGGATCTCGAAGCCAGCATCTTTCTCGTAGAAGGTGTGCGCCAAGGCGATGCCGCCTTCGCTCAGACCCACGGGGCCGACCCAGCCGCCGAGGCACTCGACCGGCGCGCTGCGCAACGCGGGACTGTACTCCAGAACCTGCAAGATCTGCGGATTCTCCTGCGCCGGCGACCACAGGCAGTGGCGCGTGAGTTCGCCTGCCGCGTATCGGATTCCTGGCTCGAAGGTTGCCGCGACGGAATGACGAAAGATTTGCAGAGAAGACCATCCGGCGTCCTTCAATCGTAGCCAGCCGTCGATGATGCCGAGCGAGCCAGCGATACCGTCGCTGCGATTCAGAATGGTCACATGAGGCTTGACCCTGCCGAGCACTTCACTCGCGCCGATCATCACGAAAACCTGATCCTCGCGCACGCTGGCAGGGGAGAGGATGATTCCTTCGCGTACCCAATCCGGCTCCGCGCGGCCGACGCGAATGGAAGTGATCGCACTGCGTGTGACGGCGAAGACCTGGCCGTCAACGAGCAGCGACGGACCGAGTTCCTCCTCGAACTTCTTGCGCCACACCGGCACGGTGCCGCGGCTGCGAACACGGAAGACCTGCAGCAGGTCGGGTTCGGTGCGGAGCAGCAGATCCCGTCCCCACAGTGAGGGGTAGAGCTCGGATGTGGTCGGGAATTTACGATCGTTCAGGCGCTGCAAGCCGGTGCGAAGATCCAGGAAGCGAAGGATTCGTCCGGATGCGCCAGCGTCGAGTTCGAGCACGATCAGATCGCCCCATACCAGCGGTTCGCCGACGATTCGGTGCTCCTCTTCGTGGACCCAGGCCTCCACGATGCGGCCGCGCAGCGCGTTGCAGGACGAACTCGCGCTGCGAGCGGCACAACCGCCCTGCGCATACCAGGCGAAGTCAGGTGCATGACTCTCGGTGGCAATGGCGCCGCTTTGAACCGCGGCAAGCAGAATAGCGAAAGAAAGGATCATGATGGATGTGGCGCGTCAGCCCAGCGCCTAAGTTGGGCGCAGCTCATGACGGCGACGAGATCTTCGCCGCGCGCGATCGGGATCACGGGGCCGGTCTCGCTCCAACCGATCAGCGCGGCACCCTCCGGCCCGCCCGGCGCTGAGCCCCCGAAGCCGGGCAGATCCACGGCCACCGCGCGGGAGCCGGCGCTGCTGCCGCGGCAGGAGGCGGCACAGAGCAGGATCGAGGTCAGAAGGGCGACGCGTGGCACGGGTTGATGCTCCGGGCGGAACTCCTATATTTGTAGCCTTCTTCGGACCCCGGAAGGCGGGTGATGATCATGCAAGGATTGCTCGAGGCCTCAGGCCTCCACAAAAGTTTCGGGGAGATCCGTGCCGTGCAAGGCGTGGACCTCCGCGTGAGTGCTGGTGAAGTGGTCGGTTTTCTCGGTCCCAACGGGGCCGGGAAATCCACCACCATGAAACTGGTCACCGGTTTCCTCGAGGCCGATGCCGGCGTCGTGACGGTCTGCGGACATCCGCTGGCCAGCGCGCCGCTCGCCGCCAAGAGCTGCATCGGCTACCTGCCCGAGGGCGCGCCGGCCTACCCCGACATGCGCGTGCTGGAGTTCCTGCGCTTCGTCGCGGCGGTGCGTGGGCTGAGTGGGGCGACGGCGGAGGCGCGCATCCATGAGGTGGTCGGACTGGTGCACTTGGAACGCGTGCTGCATCAGAGCATCGAGACCCTATCCAAGGGCTTCAAGCGACGCGTCGGCCTGGCGCAAGCGCTGGTTCATGATCCCAAAGTGTTGGTGCTCGACGAGCCCACCGATGGCCTCGATCCCAACCAGAAGTTCGAAGTGCGGAATCTGATCCGCGAGATGGGCAAGACCAAGGCGATCGTGCTCTCCACGCACATCCTCGAGGAAGTCGAGGCGGTGTGCACGCGCGCGGTGGTCATCAACCAAGGCCGCGTGGTCTTCGACGGCACCGCCGCGGCGCTCGACGCCAAGGCGCCCGCGAACGTCGCGCGCAATCGCCTCGATCACGTGTTCCGCACTCTCACCACTTCCGACGTCGCGGCCGCGCCCGCAGGAGCCCGCTGATGCGCACCCTCCGCGTGATCTTTCGCCGCGAGTTCGGTTCCTTCTTCGCGACGCCGCTCGCCGCGGTCTTCCTGGTGATCTTCCTGCTGCTGTGCGGCATCTTCACCTTCAACTTCGGCGGTCTCTTCGAGCGCGGACAGGCCGACCTGCGCCCCTTCTTCCAGTACCACCCGTGGTTGTTCCTCTTTCTGGTGCCCGCGATCGCGATGCGCATGTGGGCGGAAGAACGGCGACTCGGCACCATCGAACTGCTGATGACTTTGCCGGTGCGACTGCGCGATCTGGTGCTCGGCAAGTTTCTCGCCTCCTGGGCCTTCTGCGGTCTGGCGCTGCTTTTGACCTTCCCGGTGTGGTTGACGGTCGCCTACCTCGGCGAGCCGGATCACGGCGTGATCGCGGCCTCCTACTTGGGAAGCTTTCTGATGGCGGGGGCCTTCCTCGCGATCGGATCCTGCCTCTCGGCGGTGACCAAGAATCAGGTGATCGCCTTCATTCTGTGCGTGATCGTCTGCTTCGTGATGCTCTTGATCGGGTATCCGGTGTTCCTCGGCTACCTCACCGGTTGGGCGCCCGACTTCCTGGTGGACGCGGTGGCCTCCTGGAGTTTCCTCACTCACTTCGACGCGCTCTCGCGCGGCGTGGTGGACCTGCGCGACGTGCTGTTCTTCGGCAGCGTGATCGCCGTGTTCCTGTTCGTGAACGCGCTGATCCTCGATTGGAAGAAGGCCGCCTAGGAGCATGAGCATGCACAAGAAATCCACCGCTCTGGCCGGCATCGGCATTGCGCTGATCGCCTTCCTCGCCTTCAACGCGCTGGTGCAGTCGCTCTTGCGCGGCGCGCGGCTCGACGTCACCGAGGACGGGCTCTACAGCTTGTCGCCCGGCGCGCGGCAGATCCTCGAGAGCCTCGACGAGCCGATCACCCTCGAGCTCTACTACAGCGAGGAAACCGGACGCCAAGCGCCTTCCGTGCACACGCATGCACAGCGCGTGCGCGAGTTCCTCGCCGAGATCACGCAGATCAGCGCGGGCAAGTTGACGCTGCGCGAGCTCGATCCGGAGCCCTACTCCGAGGCCGAGGACGCCGCGCGCGCCGCGGGGCTCGCGCGCGTGGTGGCGGATCAAGCCGGAGGCACCATCACCTTCGGTTTGATCGGCCGCAATTCGGTGGACCGCGAAGAAGTGCTGCGCTTCCTCGATCCGCAGAACGAATCTTTCCTCGAGTACGACGTGATGCGGATGGTGCAGTCGCTGGCGGCCACCCAGCGGCCGAAGATCGCGCTGATCTCGGGCGCGCCGATGGACGGCGGCTTCGACCCCAGCAATCCGGGTCGGCCTGCGCCCTCCTGGTTCATCCTCACCCAACTCCGCCAGCTCTTCGAGGTCGAGTCGGTGCCGCTCGACGCGAGCGCGCTGCCGGAGAACACCTCGGTGCTCTTGCTCGCGCATCCGATGGGCCTCTCCGAGGAACTGTTGCGCGCGATTGACGGCTACGCGCTCGGCGGCGGCAGCATCCTGCTGCTGATGGATCCGTGGTGCGAAGCAGCGCCCTCCAGCGAGGGACAGATGAACAGTTTCGGCGGACCGCAACAGGGCGGACCTTCCTCCTCCGACCTCGGCCCG
>CXWK01000277.1_pt2 | contig 152015 bp, 147 predicted proteins | sample 590851 | NCBI WGS metagenome assembly CXWK01 (sample SAMEA3498364, study PRJEB10139) | wastewater metagenome | biome: wastewater treatment plant; material: activated sludge | place: Denmark | collected 2014-08-01
CCTGCAGGCGACACCATTGCGCGCCACGCGTAACCCTTGACGAGGTAACCCGCCCACAGCGGCATCAACATGGCGACGATCAGCCCCCGCCGCATCCAGCGCGGGGCCACTTTGGAAATGAAGAACGCAACCGGCAGCGCAATCAGAAAACAGATGAGCGTCACGAGCATCGCAACACCGACCGTGCGAATGAAGACCCACACAACCGGCCACACATCTGGATCCCAAAACCTGAATGCGGACGCAAAGTTTTCGGTCGTGAATTCGTTAGTGGGTTTCGAGGTGAATGGGTCGAGGCGATACATCGCACTGACGACCAGCAGAAACAACGAACCGATATAGATGAACAACATCCAGCCAAGCGGTGCACCGAGCAACGACACAATGCCCAACCGGCGTCGTCCATGAAAGGCGCGATTGACCGCACGCATCGGGTGGGAGGACCCGAAGGCCCTCCCACCCGTCGCGCGATTACTTCCTTCGTCGGGTTCGACTAGGCCCGCAGCGCGGTCCAAGCGTTCACCCATTCAGTAAACGGCACGCATGCGACGTCGTTGCGACCGTCGAGGCACTGCTCGGTCGGCGTCGTCCAGTACCACACGTCGGTCCAGTAGTCGGTCTCCTCAGCGTGGAACGTTGCGCAAACTTCGGCCATGCCTTCGAGCGTGCAACCAATCTCGTTGCTCGGGGCCTCACCGAAGAACGAAGTTGCTTGCGCATTCGCCCACGGCGATGTGATCCAGTCCATCCACAGCTTCATGCAGTTCGGGTTGGCGGCGCTCGAGGCGAGCATCCACGTATCCGACCAGCCAGTGGCACCCTCGACGGGCTTGGTGACGTCGATCAAGGCACCGTTGCCCAGCGCAATGTTGGCGACGACCTGCCAGGTGGTGCCAGCGAGCACCGAGCCATCTTCGAGACCAGCCTGCTGAATCGTGAAGTCCTGCCAGTACTGGCCAGTGATGGCCGACTGCGCCTCGAGGAGTGCAATTGCTGCGTCGAACTGTGTCTGATCGAGCGCGTACGGGTTGGTGATACCCAACTCGGGGCTGTGCGTCATCAGGTACAGCGCCGCGTCGGCGATGTAGATCGGGAAGTCGTACACGCTGGTAGCACCTTCGGCGGGGCTGCCGGGTTCGAACAAGACACTCCACGAGTCCGGTGCTCCATCGGCAAACGCCTCGGTGTTGTACACCAACAAGTTGGCGCCGCGACCATGGGGCATGCCGTAAGGAACTCCGTCGACCGAGTTCCACAGCTGGTCCTTCAGCTGATCGAAGATCTGGTCGTAGCTGCTGAACTCCGCAACGTCGATCGGGGCGGCATCGCCACCGCTGATCAGACGCTGTGTCGCGTCACCGGATGCCGAAACACCGTCGTACTCGCCACTCTGCATCAGCTGCACCATCTCGTCGCTGGAGTTGCCCAGCTTCACGTTGACTGCACAGCCCGTGATCTCCGTGAAAGGTGTGACCCAGTCGGCTGTCTCGACAGTTCCACCGCTCTCGATGTAGTACGGCCAAGCGACAATGTTGACTTGGCCCTCTGCGCCAGCCAGCACATCGGCGTTCGGGGTCCACATGTAGTCGACCTCGTCGGGTGTGTCTGGGGCGGCAGTATCAGGCGCCGCAGTATCTGGTGCTGCGGTATCTGGTGCCGCAGTCTCCGGTGCTGCGGTATCAGTCGTCTCCTTGTCGTCGCCGCAGGCAGCGGCGACGAACGAGAGTGATACCAGCAGCGCCATTGCTACTCGTGATTTTCTCATTCTTGGTTTCCCCCTATTTGGTTTGGATCGTTGGACTCTGCGACTGTGGAGGCCGCTGCACGCGACCAGGCCAGGCGGACTGAACCACCGATGACCACGCCCACGAGCCCGTCGCTCGGCACGTTGGCGAGAAGATGCGAACCATCGGCGAGGTCGACGCGAACTCGGCTGTCGGCACCAAGGTATTGCACGTCGCTGACGACTCCGGCGACGGAGATCTCGTCGGCGCTTGCTTGCTCGACGATGCGAATGCGTTCGGGGCGAATGCTGTGTGCCTCAGCCTTCCCGAGCAGTTGCGACGAAAGCTCGGCCGACAGCACGTTGCTCGTGCCGACGAATCCGGCGACAAACGCAGTCTGCGGATGGTCGTAGATTTCTCGTGGCGTGCCGACTTGTTCGATGCGACCTCGGCTGAAAACCGCGACGCGATTGCTCATGCTGAGCGCCTCGCCCTGATCATGTGTCACGAACACAAAGGTGATCCCAACGTCGCGCTGGATCGCCTTCAGCTCGACCTGCATCTCTTCGCGCAGCTTCAGGTCGAGTGCACCGAGCGGCTCGTCGAGCAACAGCACCTTTGGCCGGTTGACGAGCGCCCGTGCCAATGCGACGCGCTGCCGCTGGCCACCACTGAGCTGGCTGGGCTTGCGTCGGCCATAGTCGGCCAGGCGGACGTTCTCGAGTGCGTCGACGGCCCGCTGCCGCCGCTCTGCCTTCGCGACACCTTTCACCTTCAGTCCGTACTCGACGTTCTGTTGCACGCTCATATGAGGGAACAGCGCGTAGTCCTGAAAGACGGTGTTGACGTCGCGGTCGTACGGGGCGCGTTGGGTGACGTCGCGGCCATCAAGCAACACAGCCCCCGCCGTCGGTGTTTCGAAGCCTGCAATCATGCGCAACACCGTGGTCTTGCCGCTTCCCGACGGACCGAGCAGCGAGAAGAACTCCCCCGCCTCGATCGTGAGATCGACCGAATCGACGGCAACGACCTCATGATCGCCGGCACCAAAGGTCTTTTGGACGCCGACGAGCTGGATGGCAGGCGCGTGAGTGGAAGCGTTGACTGTCGGCATCAGAGATTGGCGAGATTAGCCGATCCGCTGAGTTCAGATTGCGTTCAGTCTCCGTTCAGCCTGCGTTCAAGTTGCTGGCCTCAGGCGGAGCTGCTGACGCGCTCGACGATGACCTTCGAGGAGCCACCCGGCTGCATGCTGATGCCGAGCAGGCTGTCGCCCGCCTCCATCGTGCGCTTCTGGTGGCTGACGATGAGCAACTGAGCTTCCCTGCGGAACTCGTCGATCAGGCTGAGAAACCGGTGCAGGTTGACGTCGTCAAGCGCCGCCTCAACCTCGTCCATGACGTAGAACGGTGACGGACGACTGCGGAATACCGCGAACAGAAATGCCAGCGCAGTCAGACTGCGCTCACCGCCGGAGAGCAGGGAGAGCTTCTTCACGTTCTTCCCGCCCGGCTTGGCCTCAACCTCGACGCCGGTGTTGAGCAGGTCGTCGGGGTGGGTCAGCATCAGCTTGCCAGCACCGCCGGGGAACAAGGTGGCGAACAGCGCGGTGAAGTGAGTGCTGACGTCGGCGAAAGCAGCCGAGAACACCGTCTGGATCTCCAGATCAACGGCCCTGACGACCCGCATCAGGTCGCGGCGTGTCGTGCGCACGTCTTCGAGCTGGGCTTCCAAGAATTGGTGGCGCTCTTGGAGCTCGTTGAACTCTTCCAGTGCCAACGGGTTGATCGGTCCCATCAACCTCAGTTCGCGCTCAAGCTCACGGACGCGCGCTGTTGGGTTGGTGCCTTCCGGCAGCACCGGCATCGGCGCGGCCTCAGCCACCTCCGGCTCGATGTCGTGATCGCGACGCAGCGACTCGAGCGCGCCTTCTAGCCGGACGCGAATCTCCGCGTCTTCGATCTCGAGCCTGCGGCTTCGTTCGCGAGTCGCTTCTAGTTCCGACTCGGCCTGCGCGCGACGTCGGCGAAGCGCTTCCAGTCGTTCCGATGACGCACGAACTTCATCGCTCTGGCGGCGACGAATCTCCAACAGCTCGTTGTGACGAACCTCGATGACGCGCCGGTGCCCGTCGACCAACGTGGCAAGTCGTTCGACAGCCTGCATGCTGCGTTCGACGGCGACGCGACGATCGGCTGCTTCTGTACGAGCGGCGGCGTCGGCTTCGAGTCGGCGCTCGGTTTCGCCCAGTCGACGCTGTACGAACGCCTGCCGCTCGTGGAGGCTGGCAATGCGCACCTCAAGGTCTTGACGCTTACCGACCAGCAACGCGCCCTGCGCCTCTAACTGTGCGCGAGCCTCGCCACGCGCTTTCGCGGCTTGCGCCTCGGCAGCCTCGTCGGCTTCGAGCGCCGGCACCAGTTGCGCGAGTTCGTCGATGCGCGACCGTTCGCGATCTGTGCGCTCTTCGGCCTCGCGAAGGCCACGCACGACGGTGTCGACTTCGGCTTGCACCTCGCGGCTTTCGGCTTGTGCCCGCGCCAACGCCTCGCTGTTGGCCGAGAAGCCTGCGTCGTGCGCGTCGAGTCGCCGGGTCAGGTCCGTCTCCTGCTGGCGAGCCGAATCGAGCTCGAGCTTCGCCGAAGCCAACGCCGCCTCGCGAAGTGCGAGTTCGGTATCGGATTCGGCCGATCGATCTGTCGCCTCCTGCAGTGCTGCCGCCGTCGCACCACCGCCTGCCGCGCCGATACGCCAACCGGTGGGACCGAATCGATCGCCAGCGGCGGTCACGACAACTGCGGAGGGATTGCTGATCACCAGGTCGAGCGCGTCCTGCCACCGATCCACGCGCACCGCCGCACCCAACACCGCATCGAGCAGCTCGGGAACACCGGAGTGGCGGCTGCGCACGTGCGGGCGCACCGCTTCGCCCCGCTCGTCGGCGGCAACGGTTGGCTCGGAGCCCTTCACACGCGGGCCGACCGCCAGCACCGCGCCGTGCACGTTGTTCGACTGCAGTGACTGCAAGGCGCGACGGCCAGCGTCTGGGGTGGCGACGACGACGGCCGCAAGGGCCTCGCCAAGGGCTGCCTCGACACTGGCTTCCCAGCCGTCGTCGATCTCGACCAGCTCAAGCAGCGTGCCGAGCACACCGTCGACGTTGGCCAAGTGATCGGCGCCTGCACGAGCCCGGGCACCTTCCAGCGCGAGGTGCAACGCCTCCGCCCGCGCTCTCCAGCGCGACGCGTCGTGCGCCGCGTCCTGGCGGCTAGCGACCGCGGCCTCGTGAGCAGCGTCGGCAGACAAACGCCGCGCTTCCGCCGCGGCCACGTCGTCGACCAGCGCTGCCTCAGTTTCTTGCGCGGCGTCGCACTCGATACGCAGACGCTCGGACTCTCCGGCGAGCCGAACCGCTCGCTGTTGCAGCGTCTCGAGCCGTGAGCGATGGCGGCGCAGTTCGACCTCGGCGCGTTCGAGACTCGAGCGCATCGAGCGTAATTCGCCTCGCACTTCAGCAGCTGCGCTCGCGGCGGAAGTGCTGGACGCGATGCCATCGATCGATGCCAGCGTGGTGCGGCGCTGCTCCGCATACGCTTGCTCCTCCTCAGCGCGTAACACTTCGTCGGCGCCGAGACCTCCGAGTTCTTCCTCGACGACGGCGAGTTCCGCGCGAAGCTCCTGCGCATCAGCCTCGAGGTTCGCAATCACACCAGAGTCCATCAGCTGACCGCGGTCGCGTTCCATTGAGCGACGGCGCTCGACCAGCACCGCCGCGATACCGCGGGCGCGCTCGCGAAGCTGTTCCACGCGGACCACTTCGTCGCTGAGGTCGGCGTCGCCGCGTGCGGTGAGCTCTGCCTCCGCAACCAGCACACCTGTGTCGAGCGATGCGAGTTCGGAGCGCAGAGCCTGATCCTGCGCTTGCCGACTGACTGCTTCGCCGGCCAACGCCGTCAAACGAGCGCGTTGGCCTGCAATGTCGCGACCGGCGACGAAGATCTTTAAGGCGTTGAGCTCACCGACCAGGTCGCCGTAGCGACGGGCGGCTTCGGCCTGACGCTCGAGTGGGCGCAACTGTCGGCGCACCTCACGCAGCAGGTCTTGCACGCGCAGCAAGCTGGCCTCGGTTGCATCGAGTCGGCGCTCGGCTTTCTCTTTGCGCTTGCGATACTTCAGAACACCCGCAGCCTCTTCGAGAATGGCGCGGCGCTCCTCCGGCCGCGAGTTCAGCACGGCATCGATCTGGCCCTGACTGACGATCACATGCTGCTGCCGACCGACGCCGGCATCGCTGAGTAGCTCTTGAACGTCGAGCAGGCGACACGTGACGCCGTTGATCGCGTACTCGCTGTCGCCGCTTCGGAACAGCGTGCGCGCGACCGTGACTTCGGTGAACTCGATCGGCAACAGTCCCGACGAGTTGTCCAGCGTCAGCGTTACCTCGGCGCGTCCGAGCGCGGGTCGCGTGGCGGTGCCGGAAAAGATGACGTCGTCCATCTTCTGACTGCGCATTGCGCTCGGTGCTTGCGCGCCGAGCACCCACGCGACGGCGTCGACCACGTTCGACTTACCAGATCCATTCGGCCCAACGACGACGGTGACTCCCGGCTCGAGGTTCAGCGTCGTGGAGTCAGCAAACGACTTGAAGCCTTTGAGGGTGAGGGATTTCAAGAACACAGCGGGCGCGACGCTAGTGGAACGGCCGCAAAACCGCCGCTTTAGGACTGGCAACGGGGGCAGAAATGAGTGCCGCGCCCGGCAACAGCGACCCGCACGATGTCGGCTTTGCGACAGGTCAGGCAGCGCTGCCCCGCCCGGTCGTACACCCTGTGATGCAGTTGGAACCATCCGCCCTCACCGTCGACACCCACGTACTGCGTGTCGGCCAGCGTGCTCCCGCCCGCCTCGATCGCCTCACCTAGCACGCGCATGATTGCGGCGTGCAGTTTGGTGACCTCGCGTGGGGTGATCGCGTCCGACGCCCGATTCCAGCGCACGCCAGCGAGATGCAAGCTCTCATCGCAGTAGATGTTGCCAATGCCAGCGATGACGTGCTGATCAAGCAACAGCGCTTTGATCTGGCGCGAACGGCGACGAAGGATGTCGGCGAACTGCTTGCGATCCAACCCGTCGGCGATGGGGTCAATCCCCATCTTCGCAACTTCGGGAAGCTCAACGGCGACGTTTTGCGGATCGAACACGACCACCTCGCCGAACGTACGCGGGTCGACAAACCACAGCTCCTGCGCGGGACTTCCCGCCAAGTGCATGACGACGTGCGTGTGGGGCGGCCGCTCGGCACCCGCCGGCGAGATCAAGATGCGACCGCTCATGCGCAGGTGCATCATCAGTTCGTCGCCCGAATCCAGAGGGCACAGCAGGTACTTGCCCCGGCGATTCACGGCGGTGATCGTCGTGCCGGTCAGGCCGTCGATCACGCTGCGCGCCGAAGTGCGCCGAACCGTTCGTTCTCGACCGATCTCAACCTTTGTGATTCGGCGGCCGACGACTTGCGCGCTGAGACCATTGCGAACGGTCTCGACTTCGGGCAGCTCGGGCACCGTTAGTCCGTGTTGGATTCCGACAACGCGTGCCACGCCTGCTCGGCGGCCGCCTGCTCGGCCAGCTTCTTCGAGCGACCCGCGCCAGCACCGACCGACTTTCCCGAGACGATGACCGTCGCTGAGAACTGCTTCTCGTGATCGGGGCCGGTGTCGCTGAGCACATACACCGGCGCGGTCTCGAAGAGGCGGGCTGTCAGCTCCTGCAACACCGTCTTGTAGTCGAGTCGATCGAGCCGCTGGGCGGCCTCGCTCATGCGGTTACCCAGCAGCTTCTCGATGAGAACGCGAGCAGCCTCGGTGCCACCATCGAGATACACCGCCCCGAAGACGGCCTCCAATGCATCGCTCAGGATCGACGGCTTCGTGCGGCCACCGGCGGCAGCTTCACCGCGGCCGAGCAGAATGCAGGGACCGAGTTCGATCTCCTGTGCAACCTGCGCCAGCGTCGCCGAGTTGACAACGCTCTTGCGCAGATCAGTGAGCTTGCCTTCGGCCAACTCGCTGTGTTCGCGATAGGCCATCGCGGCCACGACCCAACCGAGCACCGCGTCGCCGAGGAACTCCAAGCGCTCGTTGCTCGGTTCGCCGCCGACCTCAGCGCACCAACTGCGATGCGAAAGTGCCCGCCGTAACAACGCGGGATCAGCGAAGTGGTGGTCGAGGCGGCGCTCTAAGTCAGTGAGAGCAGCGTCGGTCAGCAGGAAGCTCAGCTGCCCTTGACACGGCCGAAGACATAGTCGACGGCGTCACGAACTGTCTTCAAGTCGACGAGATCTTCGTCCTCGATACGAAAGCCGACCGAGCGCTCGCTGAGATCTTCCTCGAGCGCCTCGACCAGTTCGATAAGTGCCAAGGAATCGGCGTCGAGATCGTCGACGAACGACTGACCCTCGCTGATCGTTGCCGGATCGATTTCGAGGATGTCGGCCAGGTTGGCGCGAACAATCTCGAAAACTTCGTGGCGGTCGAGAGGGGCTTCGGTCGGACTCATGCGCTTCAGGTTAGCGAGTGGCGAACGCGGCCGTGATTTCGGCCACCAGGCCACCCCGCACCATTTCTTCAGCGAGCTTGATCGCGTTCAGCATCGCGGTCTCGCCTGACGAGCCGTGGCTGATGATGCAGATACCGTCGACGCCGAGCAGCACCGCGCCGCCATGCGTGTCGGGGTTGACCTCGCTCAGCAGCGGCAGCATCGCAGGCAGCAATGCATCAGCGGCGGCTTTGTACGCGGGTGAACTTCCGAAGGCGGTGAACAGCGCATGGAACAGCGTCTTCAATCCGCCTTCCAGCGTCTTGAGTGCGACGTTGCCCGTGAAGCCGTCGGTGACGATGACGTCGGCGGTCTTGCGCATGAGATCGCGTCCCTCGACGTTGCCGACGAAGTCGATGCCGCTTGCGTTGCTCAGCAGCTCGTACGCCTCCTTGCGCAGCGTGTCGCCCTTGCCGGGTTCCTCGCCGATCGAGAGCAGGCCGACCGTTGGAGCGGCGATCCCGAACCGGTGCCGCGCGTAAATCGCACCCATCTGCGCGAATTGCACGAGCCACTCGGTTTGCACTTCGGCGTTGGCCCCAGCATCAAGCAGGATGTTCGGACGATCACCCGGCACGGGAATCGGTGTCGCGATCGCGGGGCGAGTGACCCCGCTGATGCGGCCCATGCGGAACAGCGCCGAGGCCATCGTCGCGCCGGTGTTGCCGGCCGAGACCATGGCACTCGCTTTGCCGTCGCGCACCGCTTCGGCCGCACGCACCAGGGTTGAGTCCTTCTTGCGTCGAACACCTTGCGCCGGGTCGTCGTCCATCTCGATGACTTCCGAGGCATGGATCAGCGGGAGGTCGCCGCAACCAGCGAGCCCCTCTGGGCCGACGAGAACAACGGGAATGCCCAATGCGGCGGCGGCGTGAGCTCCGGCGAGGATGTCGCCGGGGGCGCGGTCACCGCCCATCGCATCAACGGCGACTGGCAGCATGGCTGTCTCAGCCAACTTCGACGGCGACGCGGTCCTTGTACCAACCGCAGCTTGGGCAAACGGTGTGGGGAATCTTGGCCGCCGAGCAACGCGGGCAGATGCTGCGTGCAGGAATTGCCAATCGCCACGCGCCGGCACGATGGCTGCGCGTCTTGGACTTTGACTTCTTCTTCTTGGGAACAGCCATGATGACTCCGGGACTCGGGACGCTTCCCGGCCGACAGGCCGAAAAGGTGCGTTGACGAGGTTAGCGGCCGATCAACGTCGCTTGAAACCCGACAATGCTCGAGTTCAGGGAAGCCAACCTCCGGTGAGTTTGCGAGGCCGAGCGCTTCCACGGCCGATTCCACCGTTTGTGAAGATTGCCGCCAACCAGCACAGCAACCTGATCCACTCTTGATCTGACCCCTCGTTGGGCGCGGTTTGATGTCAGTAATGACCGCTTTTGCGCCCACGGGCGCGGCAGCGGTCAGTCGTGTCACCATTTCGCGCCCAATCAACCCCACCAACCTGATCAACTCTTAATAGCACCGCTCTCGTCAGCGCTGCGTTCTTGCTGTCTGGGGCTTAGCGGCGGGGACGAAGCAGGACTCGGAGGCGTTCCGTGATGTCGGCGAGATCAGGGTTGGATGATGCAACCCAGACGACGAGTTCGTAAACGTCGTCGTTAGGTGCCCGCGAGGCTTTGATTCCGTTGAGTTCTAGGAACACTGCCGTGGAGAGCCATCCGAGCCGCTTGTTGCCATCAACGAGGGCGTGATTGTTCACGATGGACTGCAGGAGAGCGGCGGCTTTGGTGATCAGGTCGGGGTACGCGTCTTCCCCGAATGCGGTGGCCTGTGGTCGTGCTGCGGCCGAGCCGAGCAGTCCGATGTCGCGGATCGGTGGCGGGTCGCCGAGCAGCTCTCGGGCGAGTTCGACGAGATCGTCGAGGTCAAGGTATTCGGTTGGTGCGCTCATTCGCCGAGGCGCCGCAGCGCGTCGGCGTGTTTGTCGATGATGAGCGCGGCCGCGGCACCCACGCGATCACGGTGCTGCCCGCGGCTTACGAACTCTCGCACCGCTCGGCGGGCGGCCTCTTGCATCGACACGCCCTCGGCCTCAGCGCGCTCGCGTAGTGCGTCTTGCTCGGCGTCTGTGAGGCGAAGCGTCATGGCCATAAGGAGATGGTATCAATTCGATACCGTCGGCGCTGGCGTTTTTCATTCGATTCCACACCAACCAGCACCACCAACCTGATGCCCGTCTGTCCTCTGCTCCCTATTCGGACGGTTCAGCCGCCTCTTTCAGCGCATCGAGCGCTGACCAGCGTGGGTCGACAGGGGGCGGTTCGCACCCGCACGACTGCTCATTGCGGTCGACGCCGCACGTCGGGCACAGCCCAGCACAGTCGGGTCGACACAGCGGGGTCGACGGCGCATCGAGCAACACCAGCTCGCGCACAACGGGGCGCAGATCGAGCTGCTCGCCCACGATCTCGAAGGCATCGGTCGCCGTCACGACTCGTTGATAGAGCTCGTGCACGTCACTTTCGGCGACGCCCGACGTGGCCACCAAACAGCGTCGGCACACCCCGACCCAGGGTGTCCGCAAAACACCATCGACGACGATGCCATCGTTCAACGAGTTGAGGTGCAGACGCACCTCGACCTCTGCGTCCTCGGTGAAGCGAGCCGGGTCGACAACGTCGAGTTCAACGAGCGGAAGCGACACTTCAATGACGCGATCCGTGCCCGGTCGTCGAAGCAGGTCGGCCACGTTGACCAACAACGGTTTCACGGGCAGCTACCGGTCTTGGTCGAAGAACGCCTTGGTGGGGTCGTCGTCGTCGACCTCTTCGACCTCACGGTGTTCGCCGATCGCCAGCCGCGCACGGCCGGCCTGCACTGTCTTGCTCAGCTTGTCGAGCAGAATCTCGAAGCTGCCGAGGCGTTGGTCGAGAAAATCCTCGGTCTCGTGGCGCAACCGTCGGGCATCGCTCTCCGACGCTTCGCTGATCCCGCGCGCGCGTTGCTCGGCAGCGCGCACAACCTCGGTGCGCTGCACCATGCGCTCGGCCTGCACGCGAGCTGACTCGAGCAGTTCGTCAGCCTCGCGGCGTGTCTTGGCGACGAACTCTTGGCGTTCCTTGATCATCCAGCGCGCTTGGCGCATTTCGTCGGGCAGACGGGCGAGCGCCTCTTCAAGCAGCTCGATGATCTCGTCGCGATCGATACGTGGCGAGGACGACAGCGGCATCGTCGGCGCGGTCGCAATGACATCGACGGCCCTGCGCAGCAACGCCTCAGCGTCGCCCACGTAGCCGTTGGTGCCACGCACGTACGCGTCGGAGTCGGCGGCGCCAACCTCGTCGTCGTATTCGTCTTCGTCGTCGTAACCGTCGTCGTAGCTCATCGGCCTGTCTTCAATAGCTGGTCGTTCACTGTCGTTGCTTACTCGGAGGGAACAGCTTGGCAAGTTTGCTGGCGACAGGGGCTGGCACCAGCGACGTGACGTCCCCACCGTACTGCGCGATCTCGCGGATGAACCGACTACTGATCGACACCAGCGCCGGTTTGCACGGCAGGTAGACCGTGCGCACACCACTGACCGCGTGGTTGGTATGCGCCATCTGCTGCTCGACCTCGAAGTCGCCACCGGTGCGCAGGCCCTTGACGATGAAGGCCGCCTTCACCTGCTTCACCGCATCGACCGCCAGACCTTCAAAGCCAACGACCTTCACCGAGGGCAGATACGAGATGCTGGCCACGATCATCTCCGTGCGCTCCTCGAGGCTGAACATGCCGCTCGGCTTCGATGGGTTGTGCATCACGCCGACGATGACCTTGCCGAACAGGGCCACCGATTGCTCGATGACATCTATGTGCCCAAGGTGCAGTGGATCAAAGCTGCCGGGGTAAAGAACCGTCGCCATCGCTCTATCAGGCTAGCCGTTGCAGCGTGGTGACCCAGGTGCGGCCGTAGCGGCGGCTGCGCAGCTGTTCCCAACCATCGGGCGCGGGCACCGCGTTGTCCGCCTCGGCCACAACCAACCCAACTTCGATCTTCGCAAGCAGCCCTGGCCACGAGTCGAACGCGTACGGCGGATCGATGAAGGCGATGTCGACGTTGCGCATGGCTGGCACCCACGCCATTACATCCGACGACGTGACCGTGCAACGATCTTCGATGCCAAGCGCAGCGATGTTCTGCCGCAGGGCGGCCAGCGCGCTGCGGTCGCGCTCGACGAACAGACAGCGCTCCGCGCCACGCGAGATCGCCTCGATGCCCAACGCACCGGAACCTGCGTAGAGGTCGGCGACCACAGCGCCCTCCAGCACACCCATGCTGGTGAGCGAGTTGAAGAGGGCCTGGCGCACCTTGTCGGTGGTTGGCCGGGTCGTGGTGCCCTCGGGCGCAACCAGCTTGCGCCCTGCGAACTCACCCGCAATCACTCGCATTGCGGGCAGACTACGGCGGTGACGACGCCCGAACTCAACATTGTGTGCGTCGACTGCGGCGGCCGCTGCCATTTACTGACGACCGAAGGGCCGTGGTTCCCTGGCGACATCGTCGCCTACCGCTGCGAAGACTGCCGCGACCGCTGGGACTTGGTACTCCCCGACGAGGAAGCAGACGGGTACGCCTAATCCGTTTCGGTTGTGCCGCCTGCGCACGGGGTGTTCAATTCCGGCGTCTGCGGGCCGTCGTCGAAGTACGACACGAATTCGGCGAGCCGCGGATCTGTGATCTCGTCGACCTGCAACTGCTTGCCCCATGCGCTGGCCACAATCGGCGCCGGCAAGCCGCTGAATGGGCTCACCAATACCTCGTCGCCGTCCTCGGCAAACTGAGCCAGCACAGCGATGTCGGCGGCAGCGAGGCCCGGATCGAACGTGATCCAGACAGCGCCATGCTCAAGCGAATGAACCCCGCGTTCCTTTGGAATCTCGACGTCGTAGAACTGGCATGTCTGCCACACGGCAGAGTGCGGCCCGCCTACAGGCGGCGTTTGCTCGTAGTCGACTGGGGTATCGGTGTGGGTCTGCTCAAGATCAGCAAAGGTCACCGTGCCCGCAGGCTCGCTCGGCGGAACGGCTGCGCTGACGTCGGGGGCCGTCTCGGGAGTGGTCGCGGACTCCGACGTGTCGTTCGAACAAGCCGAAGCAATCAGTAACGCGGCAACAACAGCATTCAACGGGCGCATCGACACAGGCTAGTTCTTGAACAGGAACTCTTCATCGTCGGCAGTGAACAGCAGTCGCAGCTCATCGAGCAGGATCGGATTTCCAGCGAGCAGAGGATCGCCGTCGACGATCTCGAACGCTGCCTCACGCGCTTGCACGACCAGCTCGCGATCGCGACGCAACGAAGCGAGACGCAGATCGCTTCGTCCCTTCTGGGCCGTATTCATCAGCGTGCCTTCCCCACGAAGTTCGAGGTCGACCTCAGCGAGTTCGAAACCGTCGGTCGATCCGACGAGAGCAGCGATCCGCGGATTCCCGCTCGCCGGCTGACCAGCAACCGTCGTCTGTTGCGTCAACAACCAGCACTGCGATGGGTGCTCGCCGCGACCAACTCGCCCACGCAACTGATGAAGCTGCGCAATGCCGAAGCGATCTGCATCCAGCACCACCATCACGGTTGCGTTGGGCACGTCGACGCCGACCTCAATGACGGTGGTCGCCACTAACACATCGATGTCGTTGTGTCGGAAACGATCCATGGTCGCTTCCTTCTCCGCCGACGACATACGCCCGTGCAGTAGCGCAAGGCGCAGACCTTTCAGCTCGTCGTGCAGCAGTCGGTCGTAGGTTTCCTGCGCACTGGCGACCTCCAGCTTCTCGCTCTCTTCAATCAGCGGGCACACCACGTATGCCTGGCGGCCCGCCTTGACCTCATCGCGAACCGTCGCCCACGCCGCCTGCTCCATCAGTGGCCCCTCCGCCGAGTGCGTCTTGATCGGAATCCGCCCCGGCGGCATCTCGTCGAGCACGCTGACATCGAGATCGCCGTAAACCGTCATCGCCGCCGTCCGCGGAATTGGCGTCGCCGTCATCACCAAAACGTCGGGCACGAAGTCGCCGTCGCCCTTAGCGCGCAGGGCGGCACGTTGCTCGACTCCGAAGCGATGCTGCTCGTCGACCACCACCATGCCCAGGCTGTGGAACTCGACCCCCTCTTGAATCAAGGCATGTGTGCCAATGACGATGTCGATCGTGCCATCGGCAAGGCCGGTCAGGACATCGCGACGTTCGCCGCCTGTCACTCTGTTGGTCAGCAGGCTGACGCGCAGTGGACGGTCTCCGAACAGGTTGCGCGGGTCTGGAACAGTGACGTCTTCCAGCATCCGACGCACGCTCGCGGCGTGTTGCTCGGCGAGCACTTCCGTCGGCGCCATCAGCGCTCCCTGGTGACCGCCCTGCACCGCGGTGAGCATGGCGCTGACAGCAACAAGCGTCTTGCCTGATCCGACGTCGCCCTGCAACAGCCGATGCATCGGGTGCGGGCCAGCCAGGTCGGCCTCGATCTCGGCGATCACACGTCGCTGCGCACCGGTCAGCTCGTACGGGACCGCTGCTCGCAGGCGGGCAGTGAGTTCGCCGCCGACGTCGTGACGGATTCCTCGTGACTCGCGCTCCAAGGCGCGCTTGCGCATGACCAGAACTGTCTGGACGCGCAGCAACTCGTCGAAGGCGAGCCGGCGCCGTGCTTCGCTCTTGTCGGCCATCGTCTCCGGTAGGTGAATGTTCTTCAACGCCGCGTGTCGATCGATCAGTCCCAGGCGGCGCAACGTTGCTGGTGACACCGGATCGGCGACGCCACGCACCTCGCAGCGCTTCAAGGCGTCCTCGACCCAGCCCGCGATCTCCCATGTGTTGAGCGCGGCCTTCTCGCTCTGCGGGTAGATCGGCACAATGCGCCCCGTTCGGTCGCCGATTAGATCAACGATCGGGTTCGTCATCTGCAGACCGCCGCGATACACGTCGGGCTTGCCGAAGAGGGCCACCTGCAGCCCCTCCTGCAGTTGCCGTTCACGCCACGGTTGGTTGAAGAACACAACGTGCACACGACCGCTCCCGTCGCCAACGAGGGCTTCGACAATCGCTCGTCGATTGCGCCCGATGCGCTTCGTCGCGCTCCTCACGGTCACCAACACCAACGACTCGACGCCGGGGCGTAGATCGCTCACCCGACACTCGTTGGTGCGGTCCACCCACCGGCGCGGATAGCTCGTCAGCAGGTCGAGCACAGACTCGATGCCGACCTCGCGAAGTGAGGCAAGCTTCTTCTCACCAACGCCCTTCAATCGATCGACACCAATTGTGGACAACTCGCGCAGAGTAAGGGGCGTTACAGGTGCCGTCGAGTTCATTCCACGCCGAAGAGGTACGGATACAACGGCTGACCGCCGCGATGCACCTCGACCTGCACATCGGGGTGGTGCTCGTCGAGCCACGCACGAACGACGTCGGTATGGCCCGGCGTCGCATCCACCCCCTCGACGATCGTCAAGATCTCGCTTGATGCTTCGACCATGCGCTCGAGCAATGCCACGGTCGCACCGTCGAGGGTGCCTGACACCGCAACGATTCCTTCGCCGCGGGTGATGCCGATCCAGTCACCCTGATTGATCGGACCAACGTCGCTCTTGGTCGCCCGCACCGCCTGTGTCACTTCGCCGGTGACCACCGACGAGGATGCTTGACTCATGGTCTTGGCGTTCGCCGATGCGTCGGCCTCCGGGTCGTAGACCACCAGCGCGGCCAGTCCCTCGGGCATCGTTTTGGTCGGCACCACGATGACAGTCTTCGACGTCAAGTCGTTCAGTTGTTCGGCGACCGGGACAATGTTCTTGTTGTTCGGCAACACGATCACCTGTTGAGCGTTCGTTGCCTCAACCGCGGAAAGTAACTCGGCGGTCGACGGGTTGAGGGTCTGGCCACCCGAGACGACGCCCTGCACACCCAGTTGCCCGAACAGTTCGGAGAGACCGTCGCCACTGGACACGGCCACGATCGCGCATGTCACCGGCGGCAATCCCCCACCGGCACGAGCGGCAGATTCGTGACCATCCGCCACGTGACCGTCCGCCAACGCTGCCTCGCGACGAGCGTGCACCACTTCACCGAGCTCAGCCACCTCGGCGAACAGGTCGGTGACTCGAATCTTCCTCGGTCGCCCGTCGAGATCAAGCGCCACTTCGATCGCGGCACCGACATCGTTGGTGTGCACATGACAGTTCCAAATCCCGTCGCCACCAACAACCACGATGCTGTCGCCGATTTCTCCCCAGTTCTCCTTGAACGTTTGGATCTTCGCGTCGGCAAGGTCGAGGAAGAACATGACCTCGAACTGCAGTTCAGAGACATCGACTGCACCTTCTGTGTGTCGGTGCGCCGCCGCCTGCAGTTGCTGCTCGGACGGACCGTCGAACTCCTCCGGCTCCGGAATCGGTACACCGTCGACGACGTTGAGCGCGGCGTCGAGTAACAACATGAACCCGGCCCCGCCGGCATCGACAACACCGGCGTCCTTCAGAACCGGAAGCATCTCGGGCGTTCGGTCGAGCGCCGATTTGCCGGCGTTGCGCGCGGCTCGCAGAACGCCCACCAACGATGCGCCTTCCTCGGCAGCAGCGTGCGCGGCATCGGCGGATTCGCGCACAACGGTGAGGATCGTTCCCTCGATCGGTTTCAGCACGGACAGATACGCGGCAGCGGAGGCGGCCTTCAACGCCTCGGCCACTTTCATGCCGGTACCTTCCGTGGCCCCCTTCAGGGTCCCGACCAGTCCACGCAAGATCTGGCTGAGAATGACCCCACTGTTACCGCGGGCTCCCATCAGGCTGCCGTGGCTGATGGCGTTACAGGTCGGCTCCAGGCCGTGGTCGGCGCCATCGAGCTCGGCAACGACCGCATCGAGCGTGCGGGCCATGTTGGTGCCGGTATCGCCGTCGGGAACCGGGTAGACGTTCAGTCGGTTGATTCCCGGGGCATGCGCTTTCATGGCATCGCGAAAGGTGATGACGGTCCTGCGCAGCGCATCGGGACTGAAACGTTCCAGGGTCGCCACGCCGCAACACTAGCGACGCTGGTATCATCCGTGCGCTCGTTTCATTCGCTCGTGGAAGAAGTCGTCATGGCAGCAGTATGTGAAGTGTGTGGCAAGGGCCCGTCGTGGGGCATGAACGTGTCGCACTCGCACCGTCGCACCAAGCGTCGCTGGAACCCCAACATTCAGCGCGTCCGCGCCCTGGTTGGCGGCGCCCCCAAGCGTCTCTACGTCTGCACCGGCTGCATCAAGAGCGGCAAAGTCGCCAAGGCTGGCTGAGGAAACCGCCGTGCAAGGCGTCATCAAGAGCTACGACCCCACCTCGGGCGACGGAACCCTGTTACGCGACACCGATTTGGCCGAACTCGATTTGGCCAGCGACGCCCTGCAGGGCTCGATCTTTCGGATGCTGCGCCAAGGCCAGCGCGTGGTTTTCGATCTCAATGCCGAAGGTCAGGCAACACGCCTACGACTCGGCAGCGAAGTCGATATGGAGACACCCGGCAATTAGCCGTTGAAGGTCTGTCGGCTTTCAGGTTCCGACGCGGCCCGGTAAGAATGAAGGCGTCATGAGCGGAACCACTGGCAATGCGCGACTTCAGCAATGGGTGAACGAATGGGCTGCCATCTTTCAACCCGACGACATCTACTGGTGCGACGGTTCGGCCGAGGAATACGACCGCCTCTGTCAGACACTCGTCGACAGCGGCACCTTCACCCGCCTCGATGAGGCGAAGCGACCCAACAGCTATTGGGCACACTCCGACCCGGGCGATGTCGCGCGCGTCGAAGATCGCACGTTCATCTGCTCGCGCGAGCCGGAAGACGCTGGCCCGAACAACAACTGGCGCGACCCGAACCAGATGCGCGCCGAGTTGACGGCGCTGTGCACTGGTTCGATGAAGGGTCGCACGATGTACGTCGTGCCGTTCAGCATGGGTCCGCTCGGTTCCGCGATCGCACACATTGGCGTTCAGCTCACCGACAGTGCCTACGTCGCAACCAACATGCGCATCATGACCCGCATGGGGCAACGTGCCCTCGACGTGCTCGGCGACGGCGAGTGGGTGCCGTGCGTGCACTCGATCGGCGCGCCGCTACAGCCTGGCCAGGCCGATGTTCCGTGGCCGTGCAACCCCGACAACAAGTACATCTCGCACTTCCCAGAAACCAGAGAGATCATCAGCTTCGGGTCTGGCTACGGCGGCAACGCGTTGCTCGGCAAGAAGTGTTTCGCGCTGCGCATCGCCTCGGTGATGGCACGCGACAATGGCTGGCTCGCTGAGCACATGCTGATCCTCAAACTCAGCAACCCCCAGGGTGAGTCGAAGTACATCGCCGCCGCGTTCCCCAGCGCGTGCGGGAAGACCAACCTGGCCATGCTCGTCCCAACAATTCCGGGCTGGAAGGCTGAGACGATCGGCGACGACATCTGCTGGATGAAGTTCGGCGCCGACGGACGCTTGTACGCCATCAACCCGGAAGCTGGCTTCTTCGGCGTCGCACCCGGTACCGGCTTCGATACCAACGCCAACGCGATGCTCACCCTCGAAGAAAACAGCATCTTCACCAACACGGCGCTCACCGACGACGGCGACGTGTGGTGGGAAGGAATGAGCGAGCCAAAGCCTGCACGGGCGACCGATTGGAAGGGCAACGCCTGGACGCCCGCGGCCGAGACACCTGCTGCGCATCCGAATGCCCGCTTCACCGCGCCGGCGGCGCAGTGTCCCTCGATCGCACCCGAATGGGAAGACCCCGCTGGCGTGCCGATCAGCGCCATTCTGTTCGGTGGCCGGCGGCGCACAACGGTGCCACTGGTGACACAGGCGTTCGACTGGCAGCACGGCGTCTTTCTCGGCTCGATCATGGCGAGCGAGACAACCGCGGCGCAGCAGGGTGCCGTCGGCAAGCTGCGTTTCGATCCGATGGCGATGCTGCCGTTCTGTGGTTACAACATGGCCGATTACTTCGGACACTGGCTGAAGGTCGGTGCCGCCACCACTGCTGCCAACCTGCCGCAAATCTTCTTCGTCAACTGGTTTCGTCGCGACGAGGACGGTCGCTTCCTGTGGCCTGGCTACGGCGAGAACAGCCGCGTCCTGAAGTGGATCTTCGAACGCATCAACGGCGCGAGCACGGCGGTGCGCACACCGATCGGTTACCTGCCCACCGCAGAAGCCATCGATGTCAGTGGGCTCGATATCAGCGCCGACGACCTGAAGGCCCTGCTCTCAGTGGATACCGACGGCTGGTCCGCCGCGATTCCCGAAATCGAGGCGCACTTCGCGCAGTTCGGCGACAGCTTGCCAACCGAGCTGACGGCTCAGCTCCACGAACTGACCACCGCGCTGTAACGGCGCTCGGCGGGTGGGCTCACTCACACGGTGGCGACGAGCATCGCTCGAATGCTGAGCCCCATCACGAACAGGCTGCCGAACCCGTAGAGCACGTACAGCCGGTTCTTCAGCTGGAAGCGATAGCTGTAGATGATCGCAATTGCGATGATGGCAACAAAGCCGTAGAACGCGTGGAACTCGGGCAACGGAACCTTGTGCTGACCGACCAGTAACGCCCCGAGGATCACCTGCACGAACACGGTGACTTGCGCGAGCCCGATGAACCACCACAGTGCCCTGGTGCGCAAGGCGTGTACGCGGTGGGCAATGAGGGCCCAAATGCCAGCGAACCCGTTACCGATGATGACTACCCACGCCCACCCTTCATGTAGGGCGCGCGTGGTCGACAGGCTGCTTGCAAACATGGTGGCAATCTACTCGCCGCAACCGAATCCGCCCACGAAGCTGGTAATCGTGTCGCCACCCGCAGTTCCGGTCAAGAAGCCGATCAGGCCATCGACGATGTAGAACGACGCGCCGCCTAGCTCGTCGCTCTCGTTGATCAGCGCTGCCGGATAGATCGTCAGCAACTGATCGACCGTGTCGCCGACGCGGATGCCACCGTCGATGGAGAGACCGAAGGGGGTTATGAAGGCGCCCGCCGCCGGCCCGTAGTTGTAGGCCGCGAAGTGCCGCAGCCCGGAAGTCACCGAAGAGTCGTCGGTAAAGAACAACGCGAGGTCGCCCCACGTCACATGGCGAATCTCCGTGCCGGGACACGCGACCCCACTGGCAACTGGGTCGAACCAGCCGGTGTCGTGGGTCGGCGAACCGAGAATCGAACCGACGTAGGCGATCACCCCGTTCGCTTCGGCGCCGAACGACTCGCCTCCTAAACCGTCGGGGGCCAAGTCGAGCCCAACCACGTCGGGGATCGTCGTGCTCGTGCTGCTCGTCGAGCTTGTCGCCGCATCGGGTGTCGAGGTCGTCGAGGTCGTCGCCACCGATTGTGTGGTGGTAGTCGCGACGATTGAGGTGGTGGTGGCGGCAGAGCTTGATGTGGTGCCACCGCTGATCTTGCTGTTGCTGCACGCCACGAGCAGCGTGACACCGAGGTAGCCAGCGACGACAGAGCGAATCTTCATCGGCGAAGTCTGCCAGCGTTCCGAGCGCTCAGCGGATCAGGGTGTCGGCTTCCTGACCACTTTCAAGCAATTGAAACAATCCGCGCTCAACCTTCACGATCGTCACGGAACAGTTATCCAGACTGCGCAGCAGCACCCGATCGTCGCTGAGAATCGCACCGATCGCCGCGTTGATCGCAATGAAGTGACTCGTGATCACCGTGTCGATACCCGAACTTGCGATCTGCCTGAGAGCCGACATGACGCCGTCGCGGAACGCGGTGTAGCGATCGCCCAGTTCGGTCCAGGTCCCGGCCATCGCGATTCGTAACCACTCAACGCGTTCCACCATCGGCACACCCTCCGGCGATGGAATCTCGGCGACGAGCGGTTCGATGCGGGGCGCCACGTTCCAGAGCTCAGCCAACGCGGCCGCAGTCTGTTGACAGCGCAGCAGTGGACTGGTGACGATGGGCAGCGGACCAAGCGGCTGTAAGCGCTGCGCCATGACTCTGGCCTGCTCGCGACCGATTGCGTCGAGTCCCGGGTCTGGGTCTGTGTCCCAGCCAGCGGCCGCGCGACCGTGGCGCACCAGATACAGCAGGGTCACTCGAAGAGCCAGCCTTCACGCAGCGGGTGCTGGGCATCTCGCTGAGTGAACCACTCTGTGCTGAACGCAATCGCGAACGCCTCTTCCGGCATCGACATGAAGAAGCCAGCATCTGTGACCTGGCTCTTGTGGCACGAAATCGACGCCCGCTTGTGCGCGATGAATGCAGAGACATCGACCGCATGCGTGAGCTCAATCTCGGGAGTGCCGAAGGGGTTGCCGTCGTCGGCGGGGGCATCGGGATCCCAGTCCTCGCCGTCGGGACCAGTCGCCTCACCCATCTCGCGCGCAAGTGCGAAGAAGCGCTTCATCGCGTCGCGGTTCATTGTCGCCTCGAACACGCGCGACGTACCGGCCAGCTCGGCAGCACGATGCCCGACTCGGTGCACCTGCACGTGATCGGGATGGCCGTAGTTGCCGTGCCAGTCGTAGACGGTGAGCACGTCGGCTGCTTCCTCGCGCAGAATCGCCGCTAGGCGTTCGCCAGCATCGTCGACCGCGGCCTGCCAGAACGATTCGGGATCGGCGTTCTGCGCCCAACCGGTCATACCGCTGTCCTTGTAACCGAGCCACACCAGACGATGAACCCCCAGCGCGGCGACAGATGCTTCCGATTCGGCGCGCCGACGATCGAGAAGAGTTTCGCCTGCGGCCAGATCGTGCGGCACTTCTCCGTGCTCACCGTTGGTAGCGACGACGAGCACAACACGGTGCCCCTCAGCCACTGCACGCGCCATGCTGCCCCCGGTCGAAATGCTCTCGTCGTCGGGGTGTGCGTGAAAACAGACAAGCGTGCCCATCGGCTATGACCTTTCGACGACTGCGACAGCCCCGGCCGCGATCAGTTCCTCAATACGGTCAGCGTCGAAGCCCCACTCTCGCAGCACCTCACGACTGTGCTCGCCCGGATGCGCTGGCGGCGAGTCGACCAGCGCTGCGGTTCGCGAGAATCGGGGTGCTGGCGCAGGTTGCGTGATGCCAGCAACCTCGATGAAGGTCTTGCGCGCGATGTTGTGCGGGTGCGCAGCTGCTTCGGACATCGTGAGGACGGGAGCAAAGCAGACGTCGGAGTGTTCCATCTCGGCGCACCACTCGTCGCGCGTTCTTTTCCGGAACACTTCGGCGAGCCTCGCCTTCAATCGCGGCCACTGTTGCTTATCCATCTGCTTAGCGAACTCGGGGTCGCTGTCGAGGCCAGTGCGACGAAGCAACTCGGCATAGAACTGCGGCTCGATGGAACCGATCGAGACATACCCGCCGTCGGCGCATTCGTACACATCGTAGAAGTGAGCGCCAGTGTCGAGCAGATTGGTGCCGCGGTGGTCCTCGTCGAAGAAGCCGACCCGCCGAAACGACCAGAACATACTCATCAGCGCCGCCGCGCCATCGACCATCGCTGCATCGACGACCTGGCCTTGGCCGCTGCGCTGCGCCTCTAGCAACGCACACACCATGCCGAACGCGAGAAACATCCCGCCACCGCCGAAGTCGCCAACCATGTTGAGCGGCGGCACCGGCGCCTCGCCTGCACGCCCGAAGTGTGCCAACGCACCAGCAAGCGCGATGTAGTTGATGTCGTGACCAGCCGTTGGTGCGTACGGGCCGTCTTGACCCCACCCCGTCATGCGACCGAACGCCAGACGAGGGTTGCGCGCGAGACACACTTCAGGGCCAATACCGAGCCGTTCCATCACGCCGGGGCGAAACCCCTCGATCAAGCCGTCGGCCTGCTCGACCAGAGCGAGCAAGGTGGCGACACCGTCGGGATGCTTCAGATCGATCGCAAGGTTGCGCCTGCCGCGGAGCATGACATCCCAGTGCGCAGTGTCTGGCGTAGCCCCCTGCACCGACTGCGCACGATCGACACGGATCACCTCCGCGCCCATATCGGCCAGCATCATGCCGGCGAAGGGTGCCGGCCCGATGCCGGCGAGTTCGATGATACGTAGCCCGCTGAGCGGACCTGAACGCGGGCTCATCGGGTGACCAGATCGCTGTGGCCGACTGCCGTGTGCAGGACGATCGCATTGACGAGGATCGGCCACAGCGGTTCGGGACGGTCGTGACCCATATCGGCGAGGTAAAGGAGATGAGCGCCGGGTATCAGCTCGGCAGTGAGGAAGCCCCCGCTCGGAGTCACAAGCGTGTCGTCGCGACCGTGGATGACAAGGGTCGGCGCATCGATGGTCTTCACTGCCGCGGTGCGACGACCGCTGCCGTACATGGCGGCGATCTGGCGGGGGCCGCCCTCGGGATAGAACGAACGGTCGAACTCGCGGGCGGCGACTTCCTTGACGCGAGCGACGTCGCCGTACTTCTTGGACTGCCACACCATCCATCGCGGCGAGGCAGCGATGTACTCGTCGCGTTCCGTCGGCGGCGGCGTGAAGATCGCCAGCGCTGCCTCTGGCGTCGGCTGCCCTGCTTCTGGATCGCCGGGCTGACTCATCATCGAGGTCAGCGTGAGTACCCGGTCGCGGTGATTCACTGCTACGACTTGAGCGATCATGCCGCCCAACGACTCACCGACGATGTGTGCTTGCGCGATATCCAACGCATCGAGCAAGCCGACGGCGTCGGCCGCCATGTCGGACAACGTGTACGGCAGCGCCGGCGGCGGCTGGTCGGCAAACGCGGCGGTCATCGCTCCGGCAAGATCCGGCACTTGGCCATCGAGCTTGGTCGACAGACCACAGTCGCGGTTGTCGAATCGAATGACGAAGCGGCCGCCATCGGCGATCAGTTGACAGAAACGGGCGTCCCATACCGTCATCTGTGCCCCAAGCCCCGCGATCAGCAGCACGGCAGGGTCGGCAGGTGAGCCGAAGGTGTCGTACTCAAGTTCCATTCCGGTTGCGACGAGAGCGCGAGGCACCCGCGCAGACTACCTTCCCGTTGTGACACTTTTCGGGGCGCACATCGGGCTACAGCACACGACAGCCGACGAGTTGCGCGCCGTCTGGCGACGGGTGGAAGACCTCGGCTTCGGATGGATCAGCGTGTGGGATCACTTCTACGGAGCAACCGGCAAACCCGACGACGCCACCTGCCTGGAGGCGGTCGCCATGCATGCCGCGCTCGCGTGCAGCACGAGCAAAGTCCGCTGCGGCTCGTTGGTGTACTCGATCGGCTACCGCCACCCCGCCGTTCTCGCGAAAGCCATCACCGCGATCGACCAACTCAGTGGCGGGCGCGCCGAGATGGGTATCGGCGCCGGCTGGGCACAAGTCGAGTACGAGGCCTACGGATTCCCGTTCCCCTCGGCCAAGGTGCGCCTCGACCAACTCGCGGAAGGCATCCAGTGCCTGCGCGGGCTGCTGCACGACGATGTCACCACTTTCCAGGGTGAGTACTTCCAGCTCACCGACGCGCGCAACGAACCGCGCCCGGTTCAGGCGCGTCTTCCGATTTGGATTGGTGGTGGCGGCGAGAAGCGCACGCTTCGGATCGCGGCCGCACACGCCGACGGCTGGAACGTGCCGTTCATCTCACCCGACGAGTTCGCCCGCAAGAACGCCGTGCTCGACCAGCATTGCGCGACGGTCGGTCGCGATCCGCTCGCGATCAAGCGCGCGATCAACGTTGGGCTCGCCTTCACCGAAGAGTCGCTGCAGCAGCAGTTCGGTCGCATCAGCGACTTCGTGCGACCTGGCGTGCTCACAGGCAGCGACGAAGAGATCATGGACACGATCGGTCGCTATGTCGCGGGTGGCGCAGACCAGGTCAACATTGCGTTGCGGGCACCGTTCGATGTCGACGCGCTGCAACGATTCAGCGAGATGTTGCACCTGGCGTGAGCACCCGTGTCGTGGCCCCGGGTCGCGTCAACCTGATTGGCGATCACACCGATTACACCGGCGGGCTGGTGCTGCCGATGGCGATCGACCGTTACACCGAGATCACCGGTGTGGTTGGCGGCGAGCGAGTTCGCCTGACCTCGAACGATGAGACGGAGATCGCGGACCTGCCGCTGAACGTCGACCGTCCTCAAGACGTTGCGCCCGCCTGGGCGAAGTACGTCGCTGGCGTCATTGCGGAGATGGTCGCTCCGCACGGCTTCCGCGGCAATGTCAGCACGACGATCCCTCTCGGTGCTGGCTTGTCCAGCAGCGCTGCACTGGAAGTCGCCGTCGCACTTGCCCTTGGCTTCCAGGGGCCAGCGCTCGACCTCGCCCAGTTGTGCCAGCGAGCCGAGAATCGGGCCACCGGCTTACCGAGCGGGATCATGGATCAATTGGCCATCGCCACAGGATTGGCTGGGCACGCGTTGATGATCGATTGCGGAGAACTGACGGTGACCCCGATCGCTTTGCCGCCCGATGTTGAGATCGTCGTGCAGTTCATCGCCCCGCGCCGGTTGGTCGGTAGTCCGTACGCCGACCGCGTCGCCGAGTGCGCAACAGCGGAACGAGCGATCGGGCCGCTGCGCCACGCAACACTGCAGCAGGCCCGCTCCATCGCCGAACCCGTCATTCGCGCCCGCGCACTACACGTCGTCGGCGAAAACCAACGCGTCGCGCAGTTCGTCGCGGCTCTAGCCGCAGGGCAGATCGGTGAGGCAGGCCGACTTATGCTGGCGAGTCATGCAAGCCTGCGGCACCTGTATCAGACGTCGACACCCGCAATGGACGCGGCCGTCGAAGCCCTCACCCACACGCCCGGCGTGTATGGCGCACGCATGACCGGCGGCGGCTTTGGTGGATGCATCGTTGCGCTCGCCGAGCCTGGGGCGATCACGACCGGGTGGGTCGTACGAGCGGTCTCCGGCGCAGGTGTTGTCGAGGACGAGAGCGAGGAAGGCAGATGAACGCCGAACTGTTGTGCGAGGGCCTGTACTTCGGCGAAGGCCCGCGCTGGCACGATGGCAAGTTGTGGTTCAGCGACTTCTACGACCATGCCGTCAAGACTGTCGACTCTGAGGGCAACATCGCCACCATGCTGGAGGTAGCAGGTCAGCCCAGTGGTCTCGGCTGGCTACCCGACGGCAATCTGCTCGTGGTCTCGATGCTCGATCGTCAAGTGCTACGACTCGACGACGACGAACTGGTCGTCCACGCCGATCTGTCAGACCTCGCGGAATTCCACTGCAACGACATGGTCGTCGATGCTGTCGGGCGCGCCTACGTCGGTAACTTCGGATTCGATCTCGATGCCGCGCAGCACTCCGACGATTTCGTCGGCGCGCTCAAGGCGTACCAAGGGGCGACCCTCGCACGGGTCGATCCTGACGGAAGCGTGCACGTCGCCGCCAGGGCCCTGCAGTTTCCCAACGGCACCGTCATCACGCCCGACGGTCGCACGCTCATCATCGCTGAGTCACTTGGGTCGCGGTTGACCGCCTTCGACATCTCCGCCGATGGTTCGTTGCACAACCAGCGCCTGTGGGCCCAAACGGCAGGAATCGCTCCCGACGGGATCTGCCTCGATGCCGAGGGCGCGATCTGGGTAGCCAATGCGCTGGCACCGCGTTGCGTTCGGATCGGTGCCGGCGGCATTGTGTTGGCAGAAGTGACAACGGACCAGAACTGCTACGCATGCATGCTTGGCGGCGAGGATGGGCGCACCCTGTTCATGCTGACTGCCAGTGATTCGCACTCAGCGCAAGCAAGCACCTCGCGAACGGGCAAGATCCTGACGACGCATGTGCCGGTCGGGCACGCCGGACGGCCGTAGTCGTTCGATTGCCGTAGTCAGTCGAGAAGTTTGCGCTTCTGCGAGTCGAACTCGGCTTGCGTGAGCGTGCCGCGCTGCAGCATGCCTTCCAGCCGTTCGAGTTGCTCAGCGATGTCGCCCTTACCCGCGGACCCGCCGCCACCGGTGCGCCGCTCGTGAGTCGATTCGACGAGCGAGCTCAGCAGGTTCTGAACCTTTGAGGGATTGCGAATGTCGGTGAAGCGCTGCTGGCCGTCTTCGCCGCCGGATTCGATCAGCAGGTCGCCGGCGCCAAGCAAGCGCTCGAACACACTCTGGTTGAAGTTGACGTTGTTGACGCGTTCGAGCGGGATCTCGATGCCGCTCTTGGCGATGACGCCTTGACGGAAGATCAGCCGCTGCGAGGTCATGACGAAGTTGGTGGTGATCCACTTCAAGTAGCGACCAATGACCCAGAGTGCGGTGAGCACCAACAGCGCTATCAACACCAACCGGATCACATCGCCAGTGTCGCCCTCCGGTCCTTTCGTGGCCTGCAGGATGCCGAGCACGATGACCAGCACCAGCGCCGAGGCCGGCTCGGCGAAGTACCACCAGTGCGGGTGCATGTCGAGTGCAATGGTCTCGTTGGCATTCAGGTTCTTCTTCGGAAACGGCATAGCGTCACTCTATATCGTGTACCAGATGCCCGCCGATCCCGTGCTGATCGGCCTCGACGCCGAGCAGCGCGCAGCCGTCACAAGTAGCGCGGCGCCGCTCGCCATCATGGCCGCCGCTGGGTCCGGCAAGACCACCGTGCTGACGCGGCGCATCGCCTACCGAGTCTCAGAGGGTTCCGCACAAGCCCGGCACGTGCTTGCTCTCACATTCACCCGCGACGCAGCAGCCGAACTGAAACGGCGACTACGTCGACTCGACATCCGCGAGCCCGTCGAAGCCGCCACCTTTCATGGGGCTGCATTGCGCCTCTTGCGCGATCGGGCGCTGGCCGCCCACCAACCACCACCGCAAGTCGCCAACGACCGCAACCGTCTTGCGCGCGAGGTGCTGACGGAGTTCAAGTTGCAGACCGAGCCGTACGCCGCGCTCACCGATCTCGATTGGGCACGGGCCCGAATGGTCGCCGACGACCAGTACGAAGCAGCGTGCCGTCAGGCCAGGCGCCGAAGTGCGTTGCCAGCGGCCCACTACAGCGCATTTGCTGCTGCTTACGAGCGGCTGAAGCGGCGCCGCGGCGTTGTCGATTTCGACGACCTCCTCACGCAGACCCTGAGCGCCCTGCGCACCGACACGGCGTGGGCAGAAGGTGTGCGGTGGAGGTACCGTCACCTTTTCGTCGACGAGGCGCAGGACCTGAACCCGCTGCAGCACGCCGTGCTCGAGGGCATACGCAACGGGCGCCCCGACATCTGTTTGGTTGGCGATCCGCGCCAGGCCATCTACGGGTGGAACGGCGCCGACCCGAGCACGCTTGCAGAGGTCGAACTGCACTACCCGCGAGTCACGGTGCTCGAGCTCACCTCGAACTATCGCAGTTCGCCGCAAGTGTTGCGGGCCGGAGCCGCCGCGTTGGCGGCAAGCGGGCAACACGATTCGTCACGCAGTGAGCTACCTGGCGGACCCGCCGTCCGAGTGCAGCTGTACGCCGATGAACGTGCAGAGGCGCAAGCGGTTGCGCGCCACGTGCGCTCACTGATGCACCAACGGCGCGGTCGCCACCTCGCGGTGCTGGCGCGTACGAACGAGCAGCTCACCACCTTGCAAACCGCGTTCGACGAACTGGGCATCGAGACCGAGCGCAGCGCTGGCAAGTCTCCGCTCGAAACAGTGCTGCGCGCCGCCTATCGCTGCACCTCGCGCGAGTTGCTTGCTGCCTGGGTCGACGCGTCCATGACCGACAGCGACGAAGTCACTCGTCGCGTAGCAGCTGAGGCCGATCGATTCCTGACGGCGGGCGAACCCGGCACCTTCCGGTCTTGGGTGGAGGCGCGTACTGCCTTCGACGACCTGGAACCGACCCACGATGGCGACGCCGTCGCGTTGGTGACGTTTCATGCCGCCAAGGGCCGCGAGTGGCACGGCGTGGTCATCGCTGGCGCCGAGGAAGGACTGGTGCCCCACGGGTCGGCGACGTCGGCAGCCCAGGTGGCAGAAGAAGCACGCTTGTTCTACGTTGCGATCACGCGCGCAGCGCACGATTTGCTGATCACCCATTGCGCAACGCGACAGCGCAAGGCGGCCGCCCCCAGTCGCTGGCTGCAAGCCGTGATCGACACGGGCACCGTCGACGAACCCGTTTCACCGCCAGTTCGTGAGCGCCGCGCCCCAGATCCGCTGGAGCCATTTCGCGAGTGGCGGGCGGCGATTGCCCGAGTCGGCGGCCAAAGTGAGCTAGCGGTGTGCAGCGATCGAGTGCTTCGTCGCCTCGCGGAGTCGCCCCCAGTCGACATCGGCGAGTTGGCAGCGCTCCTCGGAGTTTCCGAATCCGCTGCGGCAGCGCTGCGTCCGCTACCGCATCCCGATGCTCAGGCGAGGTCGACGACCACCGGCGCGTGATCGCTAGGGAGTTGGCCCTTGCGTGCGTTGCGATCGATGACCGCAAACTCGCATCGGCTGGCCACCGAAGAAGAGCCGAGCACCAAGTCGATGCGCAGGCCGCGACCCTGGTGGAAGTCGCCAGCCCGGTAATCCCACCAGCTGTACAACTTGGCATCGGCGTGGTGTTTCCGGAACAGGTCGACCATTCCCCAATCGCACAGTGCCTGCAGTTCCGCGCGCTCAGCGGGACTGACGTGGGTAGCGCCCTCGAACTTGGCCGGGTCGTAGACATCAATGTCGGTCGGTGCGATGTTGAAGTCGCCAGTCACGATCACCTGATCGGACGGCTGGCTGAGCGTTGCAACGTGTCGACGCAGTTGCGCCAACCAGCGCAGCTTGTACTGGTAGTGATCGTCGGCGAGCGACCGGCCGTTGGGCACGTACACGCACACGACTCGGACGTCACCGCACTTCGCCGTGATGATGCGTGCATCGGGATCGGGTTCTCCACCGTCCGCAAAGTTCGACACCACATCAGAGAGGCCAACGCGCGAGAGGATTGCGACACCGTTCCACTGCCCCTGGCCATAGTGCGCCGACTCATAGCCGAGCGCCGCAAATGTCAGCGCCGGAAACGCATCGTCGGTGAGTTTGGTTTCCTGGATGCACAGCACATCGGGCTGAACGTCGGCAAGCCACTCCTCAACCCGCGGTAGGCGGACCTTCAGTGAGTTGACGTTCCAGGTAGCAAGACGCACGGCGAGGACCGTAGCCAATCAATCCGGCTGACGGCGACGGCGCAACCCAAGCTTGGCCAACGTTCCTGCTGGCTTCTTGGCGGGCGCTGGCTTCTTGGCGGGCGCCTCGACGACCGGCGCAACGGCGATCGGCGCAACAGTCGGCCGCGCCTTCTGAGGTGCCGCCTTCTGAGGTGCCGCCTTCTGAGGTGCCGCCTTCTGAGGTGCCGCCTTCTGAGGTGCCGCCTTCTTTGGTGCCGCCTTCTGAGGTGCCGCCTTCTTCGGCCCGGCCTTCTTCGGTTCCGCCTTCTCTTTGGGAGCCTTCGCGGCTGGCTTGGCGGGTGCCCTCTTGGCGGGCTTCGCCGTCGCCACTGCGGCTGGTTCCAGTGCGGACCCGATGCCAGGAATTGCCAGATCGACGCTGCGCTTGGCAGGGCGGAAGCTGTCGACAACCAGCGTGACCGATTCTCCGACCTTCATGAATTCGCGAGCACTGCGCGGCGGCGGATCGGCCATCAAGCGCAGCGGCACGTACCCGACGACGGTGTCGGCGATGCGCACATACGCTCCGTGCGACGAGTAGTGATCGACGATTGCGTTGACGCTGGTGCCAACCGGATGTCGCTCGACAAAAGTGAGGAAGGACAGCAAGTCGTTGACGGTCGACTTCGCGGTCGCCTCTGGCGCTTGCGCCGCTTCCCGCGTGGCAGTCTTGGCGCTGCGCTTGGCCGGCGTCTTCGGTGCAACCTCAGCGCTCGGGTCGGCCGCAGTTCGTCCACGACCCCCCTTGGATCGCGTCGGTTTGGCCGACGCAGGACCTGGCGGCGGCCCTTTCGGGACCGGCATCGGTTGACTCGCCTCTGGGCTACCAACTCGCACGGTGGTCGGGGCTTCCCCTCTACCACCCGCTGCTTTACGTTTTCCGGCCGCAACGCTCTTGCGGCTGAGCGGTCCGCGCACGGGCAGGCGGGCAACGAAGACCCAGCCGATGTGCGGAACTGGCTTGCCGCCGACGAGACGGCCCTCATCGAACAGCCACGGGTACTCACCGTGAAACTCCTGATAGCTGTCGTTGGAGATGACGGTTGCCTTCACTTTGTCAGCGATGCTGAGCACGAAGGCATCGCCGCGCCCGATCGCGCCCGCCGGCGGCGCCACAAGTTCGTTGTTGCTGACACCCTCGTCGAACTCGGCGACTTCCTTCGGGTCGATCCGATGTCCAAACGTGGCATCGACGACGACCGTCACCAGTGCATCCGGATGTTCGGCCATGTACGCCATGACTGCGTCGTTGAGTTGCGCCAGGCTCGGTTGCGAACGACCTTCCGTCGCAAGATTCGACCCGTCGACGACGACATGATGTGACATAGCCCGGTCAGCCTACGATGCGCCGGTGAAGAAAGCCGTGCTCTGGGATTTCGGCGGTGTCATTCTCTCCAGCCCGTTTGAAGCGTTTCGCCGATACGAGGTCGAGCACGGGTTGCCAACCGACTTCGTCAGGTCTGTCAATGCCAACAACCCGCACGACAACGCGTGGGCGATGTTGGAACGAAGCGAGATCAGCGCGAGTGAGTTCGATCGCCAGTTTGCCGACGAGTCCGCTGCGCTCGGCCACCGAGTTCCGGGTGCCGACATCTTGGCGCTGCTCGCTGGCGAGATTCGACCTGAGATGGTCGCGCTACTCGATCGCGTGAAGGCCGCCGGCTACAGAGTCGCCTGCCTCACCAACAACGTTGTCAGCGGTGACTCTGCTGCGACGCTGGTGTCGGCACGCGCGACGGAACTTGCCAATGTGATGGCGCGCTTCGATGAGGTCATCGAGAGCAGCAAGGTCGGTGTACGCAAGCCCGAGCGGCGGTTCTACGAGATCGCGTGCGAACGGCTGGGCGTGCTGCCCGACGAGTGCGTGTTCCTCGACGACCTAGGCGTCAACCTGAAGCCCGCCGCGCAGATGGGGATGACGACGATCAAGGTCACGTCGGCAGCACAAGCGATAGAAGAGCTCACCCACCTGCTGTGGCCGTGATGGCTACAGGCCGCGGAAGGTTTCTTCCATCAGGTCGTGAAGTTCTTGGTCGTGGATTGCCTTTGAGCCCGTGGCTGGGCTTCCGCTGCCGATGCGACTGACGGGGCGCAGCGCGGGGCCCTCCTCCCGCACACGGCGGAAACGCGCTTCGACGAAGTGCCACGGGCCCATGTTGTCGGGCTCCTCTTGTAGCCAGACCACATCTCCCACGTTCGGGTAACGGTCGAGCACAGCCCGCATTTGTTCCGCAGGGAAGGGGTACAACTGCTCGACGCGCACAATCGCGGCCGGCGCCTGACGGAGATCGCGCGCAGCCATTGCATCCCACACAACCTTGCCGCTGCAGAACACAACACGGCTGACCGCTGCCGGATCGGCAACGAACGGGTCGTCGAGAACTTCCTGGAACGACCCGGTGGTCAATTCGTCGACCTTTGAGCGACTCTCCTTCATTCGCAGCGGCGCCTTCGGTGTAAACAGCACCAACGGTTTGCGAACATCGCGACGAACCTGTCGCCGAAGCAGGTGGAAGTACTGCGCAGCGGTCGTGGCGTTGCAGACTTGGATGTTGTCGTCGGCGCAGAGTGTGAGGAACCGTTCGATGCGCGCCGAGCTGTGTTCTGGCCCCTGACCCTCGAAACCGTGTGGCAGTAGCAGCACGAGTCCGTTCGCCTGATTCCACTTGTCTTCTGCCGCGACGACGTACTGATCGATGATGATCTGCGCGCCGTTGACAAAGTCGCCGAACTGCGCCTCCCACATCACCAACGCGTACTTGTTCTCGTGGGCGTAGCCGTACTCGAAGCCGAGCGCCGCATACTCGCTGAGCAGGCTGTCGTACACCCAGAACCGCGCCTGCTTGCCCGGCAACGTGTCGAGCGGCACCCATGGGTGTTCGTTCTCGAAGTCGATGAGCGCGTCGTGCCGCTGGCTGAAGGTGCCTCGTCGAGTGTCTTCGCCAGCTAAGCGAACGGGGGTACCTTCGAGTACCAGAGAGCCGATGGCCAACGCTTCGGCTGTCGACCATTCCAGCTCACCACCGTCGCGATACATCGCCGCGCGCGTCTCGAACTGGCGCACCAGTTTCGGATGGGGGGTGAAGCCCTCCGGATAAGCGGTCAGGTGCTCGAAGATTGCGTCGATGGTCGCGCGGGCAACACCGGTTTCAACATGTGGCCGGACACCCATCGGCTTCGGAGGCTTGGCCACAATCACTGCCGCCGGCGCCTGCGAGCGCGTCTCGTCGAGCGCTACCTGCAGCTTGCTGTTGAAGTCGGCGAGCGCGCTCTCGGCTTCCTCGACGGAAAGCTCGCCGCGCTTGACGAGCGACTCGACGTACAGCTTGCGCACACTGCGGCGCTCAGCGATCGCCTTGTACATGAGTGGTTGCGTGTAGCTGGGGTCGTCGCCTTCGTTGTGGCCGTAGCGGCGATAGCAGACCATGTCGATGACGACGTCTTTATGGAAACGCTGGCGATACTCGAAAGCCAGCTCCGCAACCCGCACACAGGCCTCGGGGTCGTCGCCGTTGACGTGGAAGATCGGAGCCTGCACGGTCTTGGCGACATCGCTGCAGTACAACGAACTGCGCGAGTGCTGCGGGCTGGTCGTGAAACCGATCTGATTGTTGATGATGAGGTGGATCGTGCCGCCTACGCGGTAGCCGGCGATGTCGCTCATCGCGAGGCACTCGGCCACTACGCCCTGCCCGGCGAACGCGGCATCACCATGAATGAGCAGCGACAATGACGGGAACGACCCCGGTGGATCGATGTTGTCTTGGATTGCGCGCACCATGCCCAACACGATCGGATCAACCGTTTCGAGGTGGCTCGGATTGGCGGCCAACTCGAGTCGGATCGATTCGCCGTTCGGCCCTGAGTACTTTCCGGTCGCGCCAAGGTGATACTTCACGTCGCCGGAGCCTTGGACCGAGCTTGGGTCGACGTGACCTTCGAACTCCTTGAAGATCTGGTCGTAACTCTTGCCCAGCACATTCGCCAACACGCTGAGTCGCCCGCGATGCGCCATGCCGATGACGGCCGAGTCGAGGCCGGCCGCTGCCGCCATGGTGAGTACCTGATCGAGCACCGGAATCGCGCTCTCAGCACCTTCCAAGCCGAAGCGCTTTGTTCCCACGTACTTCGTCGCCAAGAACTTCTCGAAGGCCTCGGCCGCATTCAATCGCTCGACGACGCGGTGCTTGCCCTCCTTGGACAACGTCCAGTTCGCGCCTTCGAGCTTGCCCTGGATCCAGCGCTGCTCGGCGAAGTCTTGAATGTGCATGTACTCGACACCGATTGTTCGGCAATAGGCATCGCGAAGAACGCGCAGCAACTCGCCGAGCGACAGCTTGTCGACCCCGCCGACTCCGCCGGTGAGAAACTCGCGGTCGAGATCCCAGATTGTCAACCCGTACGTTGCGGGATCTAGCTCGGGCGGCATCACCGGCTGCTTCCAGCGCAGCGGGTCGAGGTCGGCGATCAGATGTCCACGCACGCGGTGCACTCGAATCAGCGTCGCGACCTGCATCTGCTTGTGCAGCATCGCGTCTTCGCTGTTCAGCGGGTTCTGATCGACACGCCACTGCACCGCTTCGTATGGCACGCCGACGCTGCGAAACACGTCGTCATAGAAGCCGTGTTCGCCGAGCAACAACTCCTGCACGCGCTTCAAGAACAGACCGCTCTCGGCGCCCTGGATGATGCGGTGGTCGTACGTACTGGTGATTGTCACGACCTTGCTGACGCCGATGGAACCGAGCGTGCGCTGGTCGGCACCCTGATACTCGGCCGGATAGTCGATACTGCCGACGCCGACGATGACACCCTGCCCGGGCATCAACCGCGGAACGCTCTGTACGGTTCCGATCGTTCCGGGGTTGGTGAGCGAGATCGTCGCACCCTGGAAGTCGGCGACCGTCAGCTTGTTGGTCTTCACCTTGCGAATGAGTTCTTCGTAGGCGCCGAGGAAGCCAGCGAAGTCGAGCGTGTCGGCGTCGCGCAGCACGGGCACCACGAGTGTGCGCGTGCCGTCGCCTTTGTCGATGTCGACCGCCAGGCCCATGTTGACGTGCGGATTGCGCACAATCCGCGGTTTGCCATCGGAACCGGCGATGAACGAGTTGTTCATGTTTGGCGCCGCGTCGACAATGGCGCGCACCACGGCGTAGCCGATGAGGTGAGTGAAGCTGACCTTGCCCTGCCCAACGCGGCCGCGATAGCCGTTGATCACGGAGCGGTTGACTTCCAGCAACTTCGCCGCAACATTGCGAAAGCCGGTTGCCGTTGGCACCGTCAGGCTGCGCTCCATGTTGCTCGCAATCGCGGCACCGGCGCCTCTGATCGGCTCGCCGATCGAGTCGGCGTCGCTGGCAGCAGAAGTGGTTGGGGTCGCGGCGACAGGGGCGGCCGCGGTGTGACCGGTCGATGGCCTGTAATCAGCGAGGTACTCGCGCCATGTTTCGCTCACCGAGTCTGGGTCGGTGATGAACTGCGCGTAGATCTCATCGACGAGCCAGGTGTTCGCACCGAATCTTGCGGGTGGATGTTCAGCGCTGGTCATCGCCGCGATGGTACTTGTGGGGCGGTCGTTCGACTCCTGTTGGCTTTCCGAAGTACCGACTTGTACAATCCGACTGATGAGAACACTACTGAAGACCTCGTTCGTTGCCGTTGGGCTGATCGCGCTTGCAGCATGTAGCAGCGGCGGCAGCACCTCCGACAACACTGTTCCGGCCGACGCCGACGTCGTCGTGCGCGCCGTCGATGGCATCGCCTGGGACAAAGACGACTACACCGCGACGGCGACCGACGGCAAGGTCAAGATCTACACCGTCAACGACTCGGGTCTGCCGCACAACTTGTTCGTGCTCGAGGGCGACACCGTGATCGGCGACTTCATCGACCTGCCCCGGCGCGGCGACGACGGTGCGCTGGTTTATGAACTGGCGCCCGGCGAGTATCGCATCGTGTGCAAGATCGCCGGCCACCAGAACATGGATTCGACGCTGACCGTCAAGTAATGACCCTCAAGTAACCGCTTGGCCTAGGCGGCGAACACAATCTCCGTCAGCACGAGGAACGCTGCCCACAGTCCGAACGTCGCGATCAGTGTGTTGCGCACACCAGGCCCGTCGTACAGCATGTTGAGACCCTTGTTCGGCGTCGTCTTCCATGGCAGCAAGCCAAGCGCATTCAGTTCCAGGACAACGATGAGGACCATCGCGACGATCCAGTAAGTCATGATGTCGCTGCTCTCGAGCACGTTGCCGGAGAGCGGGCTGTGCGACTTGAACACCATGAAGTACAGCATCGCGACCGAGAAGATCGTGTTCTGACGGCTGGCCATCAGTGCTTTGCGACCGGCGCCAGCAGCCGCCGGGTTGGGCTCGCCACCGGCGAGCACGTTGGCCGCATTCGCCAGCACGACCTTTTGGTTGCGCCAAATCACGCCCCACACGTTGAGCATCATGATGGTGCCGAGCAACATGCCGGTGCTGATGCCGATGTTGCCGGCGAACTTGCCCCAGCCGACTTCGGCGCCCGATGCATCGATGCCACCGTCGTAGTAGCCCTCGACGATGCCCGTGATCAGGATTCCGGTGAGGAAGGTGCTGAGGGCTGCCCAACGGAACCACCACAGAGCCTTGCGCGTGACCTTGTCGATCGCGATCAGGCGAGCTTTGCCACCGATCTCTTTGTGCGGCTCGTTCTCGAAGGCGGCGAAAGCACCGACCTGCACGAAGTTGAAGTAGTACAGCAGACCGATCCATGTGATGCCAGCAAGGATGTGCAGCCAGCGAAACCCGAACTGGCCGAGGCTTACCCGGCTAAAGAAACCATCGTCTGCGAGCATTTGCGCACTCCTATGTGTCAGTCGGCAATTGGAGGCGAATGTAGCACTGCAGCCCTGCGCTGGCGCGACTACTGCAAGGGATCCCAGCCGCTCAGGCCACGATCACTGACGTTGGCCGTCCACTGCCGCCCGTCGAACAGGCGCAGTTCGTGACGCCCGGTGGGATCAGCCGCCCATTGCGCGTTCGGTGGCGGTGGAGGGACGGCACCGCCGTTGCGGTGCGGCTTGATGAAGAACACGAGCACTAGCCCGATGCAACCCAGCAGGCCGAGGAGCGCGCCCACCCACCACTCGATTCCACGCGCCTGGGCGATCAACGCACACACCGCCGGTGACACCGTCAACAACACGACCCAGATCGCAAGCTCCGACATGGCACTAGCCTGCCATCCGTTATGGCGCACGAGTTCATTTACACCTGTCACAAACTGGCCCGTCACTACCCGCCCGATCGCACGGTGCTCGAGAACATCTCGCTCTCGTTCTATCCGGGCGCCAAGATCGGCGTGCTCGGCGCCAACGGCGCCGGCAAGAGCAGCCTGCTGCGCATCATGGCCGGTCTCGACGACGGCTACACCGGCGATGCTCGGCTGACGCCCGGCTTCACCGTCGGTTACCTCGCGCAGGAGCCGCAACTCGACCCGGCCAAGGACGTGAAGGGCAACGTCATGGAAGGTGTTGCCGCGGTGCAGGGGCTGATCGACAGCTACAACGAGGTGATGGCCATGTGGGCCGACCCCGACGCCGACTACGACAAGGTGGGCGCACGCCAGGCCGAACTGGAAGACAAGATCGCTGCTGCCGACGCGTGGAGCCTGGAACGCAACGTCGAGATCGCGATGGACGCGCTGCGCTGCCCGCCCGACGACGCCGATGTCACCACCTTGTCGGGTGGCGAGCGTCGCCGCGTCGCGCTGTGCCGACTGTTGCTCAGCCGCCCCGACCTGCTGCTGCTCGACGAACCGACCAACCATCTCGATGCCGAGAGCGTCGACTGGCTGGAACGTTTCTTGCAGGAGTATCACGGCACTGTTGTGGCCATTACCCACGACCGCTACTTCCTCGACAACGTCGCCAAGTGGATCCTGGAACTCGACCGCGGTCGAGGCATGCCGTTCTCAGGCAACTACTCCAGCTGGTTAGAGCAGAAGCAGGAACGCTTGTCGCGCGAAGAAAAGGCCAGCGACGCGCGTAAGCGCACGCTCGAGCGCGAACTCGAGTGGGTGCGCATGTCTCCCAAGGCCCGCCAGGCCAAGGGCAAGGCGCGCCTCACGGCGTACGACAAGTTGCAACAAGATGCCGAGGCCGCCGAGCGTGGGCCCGACCGGCTGGAGATCACCATCCCGGTCGGGAAGCGATTGGGCGACACCGTCGTCGAAGTGCAGAACCTGCGCAAGGCGTTCGGCGACCGGCTGCTCATCGAAGACCTCTCGTTCTCTCTGCCCCGTGCCGGAATCGTCGGCATCATCGGGCCCAACGGAGCCGGCAAGACCACGCTGTTCAAGATGCTCACCGGTGCCGCCGAACCCGACTCAGGGTCGATCACGATCGGCGACACGGTCGAGCTGGCATACGTCGACCAAGACCGCGACTCGCTCGATCCGAAGGCGAGCGTGTTCGAAGAGATCACCGGTGGCGTCGAGCACATGAAGGTCGGCAATCGCGAGATCCACGGCCGCGCCTATTGCGCGAGCTTCAACTTCAAGGGCAGCGACCAACAGAAGTTGGTGGGCGACCTTTCCGGTGGCGAGCGCAACCGCGTACACCTCGCCAAGGTGCTGAAGTCGGGCGGCAACGTGCTGTTGCTCGACGAACCGACCAACGACCTCGATGTCGACACGCTGCGCGCGCTCGAGACGGCGCTCGACAATTTTCCGGGTTGCGCCGTTGTCATCAGCCACGACCGCTGGTTCCTCGATCGCATCGCAACACATGTGCTGGCGTTCGAGGGCGACAGCCAAGTGCGTTGGTTCGAAGGCAACTTCACCGAGTACGAGGCGTGGCGCCGTAGAGAGTTGGGTGTGTCCGCCGAACAGCCACACCGCATCAAGTACAAGCCGCTTGCCCGCTAGCCGATGGCTCGCCGCTGGATTCCCCGAGTGTGCATCGCCGTGTTTGTCGCGGGCATCGCCAGCATCATCATTGCGACGATCAACGGCAACAACGAAGGCGTGGTGCTCTCCATCGGGCTCGTGATCACCTTCGCCGCAATTGCGTTGCTGGCCGCAACGGCCGTGAGTGCAAGCTCGCGTATTGAGGTGTTCGACGAAGCGGCTGGCGAGAAACTCGAGCGCTTGGTCACGACGCTGGTGGACGACGGGGCCGATGAATCGGCGGTTCGTGCGCTGGTGCGAGAAGCGCGTCGACTCGGCAACTAGTGAACGAAACCGACGCAGAACTCGCGACTCGGCTCGCCATCGAGGCCGGCCAACTACTCGTGGAGGTTCGCGCCAATCTGACCGAACGGGGCGCGGCGGCGTGGCAGCTGATGGACTCCGGCGACCTTGCCAGTCATCGTTTCATCGTCGACGAGTTGGCACTGTGCCGCCCCGACGATGCCGTGCTCTCCGAGGAAGGGTTAGAAGACCCGCGCCGATTCACCGCCGATCGCGTCTGGATCGTCGATCCGCTCGACGGGACGAACGAGTACGGCGAGCGCGGTCGCACCGATTGGGCCGTCCACATCGCGTTGTGGTCGAGCGCTGGCTTCGTGGCTGGCGCTGTCAGCCTGCCTGCGCTGAACCTCGTGTTTGCCACCGACCCGGCACCGACGCTGGTTGCTCCAACGCGCGATCGGCCGCGGCTGATCACGAGCCGTAACCGCAACCCTTACGCCGCTGTCATCGTTGCCAACGCACTCGCAGCCGATGCGGTGCGGCTCGGCTCGGCCGGCGCGAAGGCAATGGCTGTCGTGCTCGGCGATGCCGACATCTATGTGCACGACGGCGGCATGTACCAATGGGACAGCGCCGCGCCGGCGGCGGTGGCATTGGCCGCCGGCCTTCACGTCAGCCGGATCGACGGCTCTCCGATGGTGTTCAACGCGCGCGATCCGTGGCTGCCAGACCTGTTGATTTGCCGCCGCGAGTACGCCGATGCGGTGCTGCGCGCCCTGTCGTGAACTACTTGGGGCGACTAGCACCACCCGTAGACTGGATCAATGGAACCCTCCTTGCCGTCTGCCTCGCCCGCGTCGACCAACCGTCTGCCTGGCCTGTCTGTCGCTGCGCTGAGCTCGATCGGCGCTGGCGCGGTGCACGCTGCCGCGACCGGGGTGCATGCTGAACACCCGCAGCTTGCGCGACTGTTCGTCGTGCTTGCGGCTACACAACTCGGTGTTGGCTTGTGGGCGCTACTGCGGCCTTCACGTGTGGCGGCGTGGGTGGTCGGTGCCGTCAACTTGGCCGCAGTCGCGGGTTGGTTGGCGACGCGCCTGGTCGGAATCTCATGGATTGAGGGTCTCGAAGTTCGCGAAGCGGCGCAGTTCGCCGACAGTGCATGCGCGTTGCTCGGCGCGGCTGCTGCTGGCGCGGCGCTGGCAGGCACGCTCGTCGGTTGGCGGCCTTCGCTACCAGGGCGCATCGCGCTGCCGTCGATCGCAGTGGCCGCACTGGCGGTGCCGGCGATGTGGATGGGCGGCACCCACGTGCACACCGACAGTCACAGCACCAGCGCTGACGAAGCTCACGGGCACGATGCAGCCGCCGCAACGCACTCGAGTGCCGGTTCACCCTCGGACACGGCTGCTGACGAAACGGTCGACGAGGCACTCCCCTGGCCGCGCCCATGGGATCCGGCGGTCGGCATCGATCTCTCCGGCGTTCCCGGCGTCTCAGCCGAACAGGAAGCGCGGGCAGCGGCACTGATCGAGGACACCCAGCGCGAGCTGCCACGCTGGGCCGACACCGCCGATGCAATCGCCGACGGCTACATCAGCATCGGTGACGCTGGAACCGGCTCCGAGCACTACATCAAGGGCTCCCTCATCGGCGACGACATCATGCTCGACCCAACGCAGCCCGAGTCGCTCGTCTACAACGTCGATGGCGATAAGCGAACTCTCGCGGGTGTGATGTTCATTGCCAGCCCGCGGCCCACCGACGACCCCTCGCTCACCGAGTGGGCGGGGCCGTTGATGACGTGGCACAACCACGGCAACCTCTGCTGGGATCTGGTCAACGGCAAAATCAGCGTCGTTGGCGTGACAAACGAAACGACCGGGTTGTGCACACGCGGGTTCAACGCCGGCGGCGAAGTGCCAATGGTGCACGTCTGGATCGTGCCGCATCAATGCGGGCCATTCGCAGCGCTGGAAGGGCAGGGTGCCGGTCAGGCCGCTGTGCCTGAGGACCAGCGGATGGATATGTGTCAGGACCACGGCCACTAGCTCACGTCCAACACAGATAGCGTCGCTCGCCGTGCGTCTCGTCGTTGCCCGTTGCACAGTCGACTACAGCGGTCGGCTCGATGCCCACCTTCCCGAGGCCGTGCGCCTGATCATGGTGAAGGCCGATGGATGCGTTGCGATTCACGCCGATGGTGGGGCCTACAAACCGCTGAACTGGATGAACGCACCGAACACGCTCGTCGACAACGGCGACCATTGGGTCGTCACCAATCCGAAGGGCGAGGCGCTCACGATCGCGCTGTTGGAGATACTCAGCGAGACCAACCAAGAGTTCGGCGACGACCCTGGGCTGCAGAAGGATGGCGTCGAGGCCCATCTGCAAATGCTGCTGGCAGCGTCGCCGCACGCGATTGAGGACGGACTCACGTTGGTGCGGCGCGAGTACCCAACCGCCATCGGCCCGATCGACTTGTTGTGCCGCGACGTCTCCGGACAGGTGGTCGCCATCGAGGTCAAGCGACGCGGCGAGATCGATGGCGTCGAGCAACTGGCCCGCTACATCGAGCGACTGCACCTCGACTCGTCGCTCGGCAACGTGCGCGGAGTGTTCGTGGCGCAGAGCGTGAAACCGCAAGCCAAGGTTCTCGCCGAAGCCCGCGGCTTCCGGGTGGTCGAAGTGAACTACGACGAACTTCGGGGCATGCGACCCGACGATCTGACGCTGTTCTGATTAGCTAGACCAGTGCGCGCGATTCACGGTGTTCCTCAGCACTACCCATGGGGCGACACAACTGCGATACCAGCGATACTTGGTGTGCCAGCTGATGGGCAGCCGTGGGCGGAGTGGTGGCTGGGCACCCATCCCGACGGGCCTGCCCGCCTTGACGATGGGCGTTTGCTAGCTGACGAAAGCAGCGAGCTGCCCTACATGCTCAAGCTGTTGGCCGCCGCGCAACCGTTGTCGCTGCAAACGCACCCCAATGCAGAGCAGGCCAAGGCTGGCTTCGCGCGCGGCGACTACCGCGACCCGAACGCGAAGCCCGAGCTGCTGTGTGCGCTCACACCGTTCGACGCTCTCTGTGGCTTTCGTCCGATCGCCGCAACCGAGTCATTGCTCCGCAAGCTGAATCTCGGCGCGCTGGCGCGAACGTTGCACGACGAGGGCCTGCAGTCCATCGTGACCAAGCTGTACCGCGGCGACCTCGATTGGCAGGCGGCGATCGATGAGTGTCGCCAACATCTTTCCCCCGAAGCCGAACTGGTGACGCGACTTGCGCAGCAGTATCCGAACGATCCGAGCGTCGTCGTGACGCTGTTGCTCAACCGAGTGCAACTCGAACCTGGCCAAGCAATCTTCCTCGACGCCGGCAACCTGCACGCCTATCTCAGCGGCGTCGGCGTCGAGGTGATGGGTGCCAGCGACAACGTCATCCGCGGTGGCCTCACTAGCAAACCCGTTGATGTCGACGAGTTGCTTCGTGTCCTCCGCTTTGAGGTCCTCGACGATCCCGTGCTGTCGCCAGTCGAGGTTCGCCCTGGCCAGTGGCATTACCCCACTCCAGATGCACCGTTCGAGCTTTGGCGCTTCGATGTGACCGCCACGCTGGCGCACAAGGCCGTCGGCCGCGAGCTACTGCTGTGCACGAACGGCGAAGACGGGGTGCTGCACCGCGGAGGAGCCGCTTACCTAGCGCCGGGCGAGACGGTCGAACTCCGCAGCACCAGCACCGTGTTTTGCGTTACCACCAACACCTAGCGCGGCTCAGTCGGCGCTGACCTTGCGGCGGATCTCGACGATCTTCTCGTTGGCGTGATTCGCATCTTCGCCCTGCTCGCCCATCAGTTGTTTGCGATCCTTCGCGGCTTCGCGTTCGGCGAGCGCGGTGTCGACGCGCGCGATCGCGGCCTCGGTGCCGTGTTCGTGGATGTACTCGGCCCACTCGACCAGCGCCTCGACCATCTCGCTCTCGGGAACCACCGCCACGTTGCGGCCCTTGACGAACAGGTGCCCGCGCTTATTGCCCGCCGCAATCCCGATGTCGGCCTCGCGCGCTTCGCCCGGGCCGTTCACCACGCAACCCATCACAGCCACCTGCAACGGAATCTTGCGATCACCAAATGCCTTCATCGCGCGGTTGGCGACATCGATGACGTCGATCTCGGCGCGACCGCACGATGGGCAAGCAATCAGGTCGACGTTCTTGCGTTCGCGTAGACCCAGTGCTTCGAGCAGCTGCCGACCGGCACGCGCCTCCTCCACAGGATCGGCGGTCAGGCTGTAGCGGATGGTGTCGCCGATGCCTTCCAGCAACAGAGTTGCGATACCAGCGGTCGCCTTGACCAAGCCTGCCGGAGGCGGCCCGGCCTCGGTGACACCGAGATGGAGTGGCGCATCAGTGACCTCGCTGAGTTGCCGATAAGCCTGCACCATCAGCGGCACGTTCGACGCCTTGACGCTGATCTTGTAGTCGGTGAAGCCGACCTCGTCGAAGTAGGCGATCTCTTGCATCGCCGATTCCACCATCGCGTCGGGTGTGATGCCGCCGTACTTCTCGTAGAGCGACGGATCGAGCGACCCGCCGTTGACACCAATACGAATCGACAGCCCGCGATCCTTCGCTTCCGAGGCGACCGCCTTGATGTGTTCCGGCTTGCGAATGTTGCCCGGGTTCAGGCGCAGCCCGTGCACACCGGCCTCCATCGCGGCCAGCGCCATCTTGTACTGATGGTGGATGTCGGCGATAACGGGGATCGGCGAGCGCGGCACGATCTGCGCCAGGCCCTCGGCGGCTTCGGTCTCGTTGCATGTGCAACGAACGATGTCGCAACCTGCTGCTGCTAGCGCGTAGATCTGTTGCAGCGTGCCCTCGACGTCGGCCGTCTTGGTGATGGTCATCGACTGCACGGTGATCGGAGCACCACCACCGACCGGCACCTTGCCGACCATGATCTGCCGGGACACTCGACGTTCGAAGCTCATCCGTTCAGTTTGACAGTGTCGAGGTACAAGCCGGTAAGGAACATGAAGGCGAGCAGCGCGATGCAGACGGCCGCGACGGGCATCAGCTTGTTGACATCGGCGTAGTAGCGCTTGCCGCGGCGCGAGCGCAGGCGCTCGTAGGTCGCAATCGCCGCGTGGCCGCCGTCGAGCGGTAGCAGCGGAAACATGTTGAACACACCCACGGAGATGTTGACGACCGCAACGAGGTAGAGCATGCCTGCCCACCCGTCGAACCTACCGATGTCGTCGCTGACGCGGGTCGCGCCGACAATCGTTCCGGGGCGCGAAGTCTCGTCGTCGTTCGTGCCCAAGAGATGGCCCAACACGTTCACCGGGTTGATCACCTTGGCCACTCCAACGATTGCCTGACCAACGCCGATGAGCAGATCCTTCGGCCCTTCGACGAATGAGTCGGCGAGACCTTGCTGCACATAGTCGAGCGAACTAGGGCTGACACCGAGGTAACCGGTGGGTTCGGTCTGGTTCGGGTTCTGCGTGAGTGTGGCGGTGATCACCATCGGCTGCCCATCGCGCTCGACACCGAACGTCAGCGCCGTCCCGGGCGCTGTGCCGGCCAGCAAGGAGCGCAACTCCTTGGCAGTGGTAACAGGCTCGCCGTCAACAGTGCGCACGACGTCGCCTTCTTCTAGCCCCGCAATCTGTGCCGGAGTTCCGGCGCTGACCGAGAACAGCGTGACCGCACCCGCTTCCTCGACACGACCGAACGTCGCATAGAGCCCAACAACCATCGTCAACGCAATGATCATGTGCATCGCGGAACCGGCGGTGATGACCCACATCCGTCGCGCATACGTGCCCTGGCGATAGGTGAAGGCTTCGTCCTCGGGCGCTACCTCGTCGACGTTGGTCATCCCGATGATCTTCACGAAGCCGCCCAGCGGAATCGCACGCACGCCGTATTCGACTCCCCCACGATGGATACTCCAGACACGCGGCCCGAAGCCGAGGAAGAACTGTGTGACGTTCATCCCGCTCCGTCGAGCCGTCCAGAAATGCCCAAACTCGTGCAGCATGACCGAGATGATCAGGCCAACAACGAACACCAGCGACCATGGGCTGTTGAACGCCAAGAAGGTGAACAACCCAACCCATGCCAGCACGCCGATGATCATCGTCTCGCGATCGGCCTTCTCGGGCGCCGCGGGCGATTGCGTACCGCCGGACACGACCTCGACCTTCATGCGATCGAAGCGACTCGGCTGCGTTTCCGTACTCATTTGATAGACGGTAACGGCTGCCAGCGCGTGAGACACGGCGGCCCAGCCGTCACTTTCGGCGAACCTCGCCGATGACCACCGCCGCGCAGCGGCGAGCGGCGGCATCGGCTGCAATGATGTCGGCCACTGTTGCGTGCGGGGTTGGCTCGTAGCGCTGCAACGATTCGTCGTTGATCTCGGCGATCTGGTGCCAGCGCAGCCCGCCCTGCAGGAACGCGTCGACTGCCACCTCGTTAGCGGCGCTCAGCCACGCGGGCGCCGTGCCGCCCTGTCGGCCGGCGGCGTAGGCCAGCGTGAGGCACCGAAAGGTCGTCGTGTCAGGGGGTTCGAAGTCGAGCCGACCCAACGACGCCCAATCAATGCGGCCAAACGGAGTTCCGATACGCGCCGGGAAGGCCAGCGCATAGCCGATTGGAAGTCGCATGTCGGGCAGGCTGAGTTGCGCAATGGTGCTGCCGTCGGTGAACTCGGCCATCGAGTGCACAACGCTCTGCGGGTGCACCACCACCTCGATTCGGTCGTACTCGACACCGAACAATTCGTGCGCCTCGATGACCTCTAGACCCTTGTTCATCAAGGTGCTGGAATCGATGGTGATCTTCGGCCCCATTTTCCAGGTCGGGTGCGCCAGCGCTTGATCGACGTTCACGTCGGCGAGTTGTTCGGCCGTGCGGCCACGGAACGGGCCGCCGCTGGCGGTCAGCACAATGCGTGCAAGCTCGCGATCCACGAACGCCGACGAGCGCAGGCACTGATGCACTGCGCAGTGCTCGCTATCGACGGGTACCAACTCGGCGCCGGGCGTCGCGCGTAACGGTTGCACGACAGGAGCGCCGGCAATCAGGCTCTCCTTGTTGGCAAGCGCCAGTCGGCGACCCAGTTGCAGCGTGCGCATCGTCACTGGCAATCCTGCAAACCCGACGACGCCATTGACAACAACGTCGGCTGATTCGACGAGATCGGCCAGTTCGTCGATGACCTGCGCGAATGGCAAGGCAGCTGCGACCTCAGCACGGCGCGTCGCGTCGGCGATGGCCACCACCTGCGGGCGAAACTCGAGCGCCTGGCGTACAAGCGCATCGACGGAGCTGCCGACACCGAGCGCGACCACTTGATAGCGATCGCCTTCGGCGCGCACGACATCGAGTGTTTGCTCTCCGATTGATCCGGAAGAACCGGCGATGGCGACGCGAACGGCTATTTGGTGACCCAGGGCTGCAGATGGATGAGCAGGTAGTACACCGCTGGCATCACGAACAGGAAACCGTCGAAGCGATCGAGCACGCCGCCATGACCCTTGATGATCGTGCCGAAGTCCTTGACGTCGAGGTTGCGCTTGAACATGCTCTCCGTCAGATCACCGATCGGCGCCATCACCGCCACCACCGCACCCAACGCAAGCAGGTCGCCGGTGCTGTTCCAGCTGGTCGACTTACCCCACACGCCGACCAAGAACATGGCACCGAGCGTCATCACGGTTCCGCCAACGAAACCTTCGATGCTCTTGTTGGGGCTGATCCATTCGCGCAGCGGTGTCTTTCCCACGGCACTACCGACGAACAAGGCGCCGACGTCGTTGGCCACGACAGCGATCGCCAGCAGACACAACGTGTCGGTACCAACGCGACTGCTGAAGCCGTCGGCCGTGAAGAGGCCGAAGTTTCCGACGTGCAGCAGCGCCGCACCAAACGAACCAAGAATGCCGATCCATCCGATCGCCAACAAAGTGATGGCCATGTTCGGCATCGGGTTCGACTGAATGCTGGTCGCCCCGATGAAGGTCACCGCACAGGCGGCGATCGCAAGAAACATCACCAACGGCAAGGCCCCTACCCCGTAGTGATAGGTCGCCAACGGTGCCGCAAAACAAGCGACGATGCCGGGTATGTAGGCGGGCTCGTAACCCTTCTCGCGCACACGATCGAAGTACTCGATGGCTGCCAGCCCGAGCACCAGGACAACGATCGCCGCCACCGCCACCGGCTTGAACTTGACGGCACCTACAAAGACAGCCGCCAGCACCAAGCCAACCGCAATGGCCGTCGGCATATCGCGACCGGCGGTACCCCCGGGCGCCTTCGCCGACGGGCGGCCACCAGCGCCAGCACCCGCAGGGCGCGGCCGCTGCCGCGGTTGCGGCCCGCGTGGCGCCGCCTCGGGGCGCGTCCGCCTCGCAGCCGGCGAGGCCGTTGACGACGATCGAGTCGAGAGTCCGTCGGTGGGGTCGGTACCGATCGTGATGCGCCCCTGTTCGCGACGCACAGGTGGGGCCTCGCGGCCAACCGGCGTGGAATCGTCGAAGGACACCTCCGTGTCTTCGAAGATCGGGTGCAGGCCGGTGATGTCGTCGGCGTCGTCGGCGAATACCGGAACAAGATCGCCGCCGGGTGTGTCATCGGCCCACTTCGAGGTCTTTCCCGAGAACGAGGACCACACGTCGAGATCGTCGGTGGGATCGGGATTCGCTGTGGCAGCAAGCACGCTGGGTAACTCGCCGGTGGGAGGCTCGCTCCAATGCTGCAAGGGACCGGCATCGGAGTCGCCGAACGAGATGGGCTCGACATCGCGCGGCGCAGGCTTCTTCTTGCCCGGAATCCGTCGCACGGTGCCACTAGACGGCTCGTCGCCAAACAACGGAGCGCCAAAATCGTCTTCGTCGTCCGGCTTCCTGCGCCACTGATCATCACTCATTGAGTTGCCTCCATCACCGTGATTGGCATTGGCCCGCTCAAACTTCAAGCAGTTCGTGCTCTTTGCGCCCGAGTGCCTTGTCGATCAGTTCCACATGATCGTGGGTGATCTTGTCCATTTCCTTTTCCGCGCGTTCGAGTTCGTTGGCCGAGATCAGCGTGGACTTTTCGGCCGCCTCAAGGTGCTTGCGGGCGTCGCGCCGAATGTTGCGTAGGGAGATTCGGCCGTCTTCGGCCATGTGCTTGACGACCTTCACGTACTCCTTGCGCCGTTCTTCGGTCAGCGGCGGGAAGTTGATTCGAATGACCACGCCGTCGTTACTGGGATTGACGCCCAAGTCGCTGTCTCGAATCGCCCGTTCGCACGCGGCAAGTGAGCCGACATCGTGAGGCTTGACGATCAGCTGGCGCGCCTCGGGGACCTGAATGGCGGCCAATTGCTGCAGCGGGAGCGACGAGCCGTAGTAGTCGACGAGCAGCTTCTCGACCAGCACAGGGGTCGCTCGACCCGTACGCACCGTGGTGAACTGGCTCTGCACGTGTTCGACGGCTTTTTCCATCTTCTGCAGCGCGTCGAGAATGGTTTCTTCGGTCACAAACCCAGCGTAGTGAACTGCGGCGCCGGTTCCGGCGCACCCGATCCCTTAGGACGCAGGGTCGCTGATGATGGTGCCCACCGGATCGCCCCGCAGAATCGCCTGCAAAGCACCTGGGGTCGACATGTCGAAGACCACGATGGGAATCTTGTGATCACGACAGAAGGCGATGGCGGTCGCATCAATGACCTTGAGATTCTTGGTCATCACTTCCAAGTATGTGACTTCGTCGTACTTCTTGGCCGTCGACACCTTGCGTGGGTCCGCGTCGTACACGCCATCGACCCCGGCGTGCGTGCCTTTCAGCATCGCGTTCGCATCCATCTCGGCAGCGCGCAGCGCGGCAGCCGTGTCGGTGGTGAAGAAAGGGTTGCCGGTTCCGGCAGCAAAGATGACGACGCGCCCTTTTTCGAGATGTCGCATCGCCCGGCGCCGAATGTAGGGCTCGGCGATGCGGGGCATCTCGATTGCCGTCTGCACACGGGTGATCTGACCCGCCCGCTCGAGCGCATCCTGCAGCGCCAGCGAGTTCATGACGGTGCCCAGCATTCCGATGTGGTCGCTTTGCGTGGCATCCATGCCCGCCATCGCGCCTTGACGGCCGCGCCAAAAGTTGCCACCACCGACGACGACGATGACGTCGACACCCATTTCACGCACGGCCACGATCTCGCGCGCCGTGGCGTCGAGAGTTTCACCGTCGAGCCCTTGTCCGGACGCACCTGCCAACGCTTCGCCCGATGGTTTGAAGACAATTCGCTTCCACCGGGGATTCATCGACGGTGTTGCCATGGAGCTGTCAGCCGATCTCGACCTGTGCGAAGTTCACGATGGTCGCGCTACCGATGATCTGCTTGATCGACTGCTTGTCGTCCTTGGCGTATGGCTGTTCGAGTAGCGCAACGTCTTTGTAGAAGCCGTTGATTCGGCCTTCGACGATCTTGGGGAGCGCGGCCTCTGGCTTGCCTTCGTTGCGACTGAGAGCCTCGAGTGTCGCTCGCTCGCGATCGAGAACGTCGGCCGGCACATGATCGCGGCTCAGGTACTTCGGACGTGCGAAGCCGATGTGAACAGCCACATCATGCGCCAACTCGTCACTGGCCCCGCTCATCTCGACGAGCACCGCGTTCACGCCGCGCCCACCTTGGATGTGCAGGTAGCTACCGATCGTGTTGCCAGAAGCGGCCGCAATGCGCACGACGTCGCCGAGCTCGATGTTCTCTTTCAGCACGATCTTGAGGTCGTCGAGGATTGCTGCCCGCTCGGTAACTGCGTCGGTGCCCTTTTCGGCGACCAGCGCAGCAAGGGTCGCTGCCTCCTGCTTGAACTGATCGCTGCCGGCAACAAAGTCGGTTTCGGACTTCAGCTTGACGATCGCTCCGACGCTGCTGCCGTTGACTTCACGAAGCTCGAGCGCGACAACGCCTTGCGTGTTTTCGCGGTCGCCACGATTAGAACTCGCTGCGAGTCCCTTCTCGCGCAGCCACTGCTTGGCAGCTCCGAAGTCGCCATCGTTAGCCTCAAGAGCCTTCTTCGCGTCCATCATTCCTGCGCCGGTGGATTGGCGCAGTGTCTGTACATCTTTGGCTGTGAATGCCATTCCTGATCAGTTCTCCGTCGTTTCGGTTGGGTCGGCCACAACTGCGGCCTCTACGTCGGCCACTGCCGGGGTCTCGACGGCAGCGACATCGGCGACATCGGCGGCTATTTCCGCGGCAACGACCCGGGCGTCGCGCTTTGCCTGATCGGCGGCAGCCTGACGGCGCGCGTCGGTCTGCGAGGCAGCAAAGGCTGCTTCGTCCTCGGCGCTACGGGCGGCAGGCTTGGCAGCTGGTGCCGCCTGCGGGTTGCGCTTGTTGGCGATGTAGCGACCTTCCAGCACGGCTTCGGCAACCACGTGGCACATCAGTGCGTTTGCACGGATGGCGTCGTCGTTGCCAGGAATCGGGAACTGGATGACATCGGGGTCGACGTTGGTGTCGACAACGGCGATCACCGGAATGTGGAGCTTGTTCGCTTCCGTGACCGCGATGTGCTCCTTCTTCGTGTCGAGGATGAAGACTGCGTCGGGGCGCTTGGCCATGCCGCGAATACCACCCAGGTTGCGCTGCAACTTCTCGAGCTCGCGCGACAGCAGCAACGCTTCCTTCTTCGGCATTGCGTCGAACTCGCCGGTCGTGCGCATGCGCTCGTATTCCTGCATCTTGGCAACGCGCTTGCCGATTGTCTCGAAGTTCGTGAGCATGCCGCCGAGCCAGCGCTCGTTGATGTACGGCTGGCCGCTCTTGTTGGCGTACTCGCGAACGGGATCTTGTGCCTGCTTCTTGGTGCCGATGAACAACACCGAGCCGCCCTTGGCGGACAGATCGCGAATGAAGTTGTAGGCAACCTCGACGCGCTGCAGCGTTTGGTCGAGGTCGAGAATGTAGATGCCATTGCGCTCACCGAAAATGAAGCGCTTCATCTTCGGGTTCCACTTGCGGGTCTGGTGCCCGAAATGAACGCCGGCTTCCAGCATTTGGCGCATCGTGACGACAGCCATGGTGTGTGTCTCCTCTCCTGCGGTTCAGTGGTGCAAGCACCCGGCGCCGAGGCGACCGCAGGAGGGCACTTGCGTGTGACGTTGGACTATCTGACTGGCCCGAGTTGCTGGGCCGTCGCAAGATGCTATCGGCGGCCGGGCGCTGCCGTCGTTCTCAGACGTTGAGTTGACCGCGCAGGATGCTCGAGCCGGAGTGCGTTGGCAGGCCGTCGGTCGGTTCGATCGAGATGTCGACCACCGGGAATGCGGCTGGGTCGACATTCTCGGGCAACGGATATCGGCCACTGCCATGGAGCGGCCCGAGCGAGTACATGCCCTCCACCTTGGTGTCGATGATCCAGAGCTCCAAGAAGGTGCCGGGTGTGGAGGGGGCGTCAGCGACTTCGATATCGAGTGCGTACTGGCCATCGGCGAGACGCACGAGTACCGCATCGGCGCTGCTGGCAGCACCGACGGGCTCCAACCCTTCGTTGCTGAGGGCTACGCCGGCCAGTTCATCTACGCCGCCGTCGTCTTGGGCGACAAGCGACCAGACGCCCACCGCGATCAGGAGCGAAGCAGCGGCGCCCAGCACGAGCGGCCAGCGGCGCCGCATGGGCACGACTACTCCGATGGGAGGAGTTGCGCTCGGCACGGCAGGCTCGCCAGCAGACACCAGCGCCTCGATGCCTGCCCACAGTCCGGGCGGCGGTTCGTCGAAGTGCGTGTCGCTCACTGTCAGGGTGCGAGCCAGCGCCGCCAGTTCGGCTTCGACGAGGTCGGGATCTCTTGTGAAATCGTTGTTCATGCCGCTCCCTCCAGATGCCGGCGAAGCTGAGCGAGTCCTCGGCGGATGTCACTTTTCACAGTCCCGATAGGGAGTTCGCAACGATTTGCGATTTCCGGGTGGCTGAGGCCCTCGAAGAATGCGAGCTCGATCAGTTTCTTGGAACGATTTGGTAACTCAGCCATTGCATCCACCAGTAGCAACCGATTGGCCAGGTGCTCAACATCCGAGTCGGGGGGCAACTCGGAGTTGAGCTTGGCCTCGGCCAACTGCGGCCGACGCGCCTGGGCACGAAGGTAATCAAGAATTTTGTTGCGGGCGATCCCTACCAGCCATCCCGGCAGGCTCCCCCGACTGGGGTCGAACTGCGCCCGGGCAAACCACGCCGAGGCGAAAACCTCTTGGGTGACATCCGCTGCCGCATCGGCCCCGAGGCTTCTGCGACAGAGGGTGTACACCAACGCACCGTGAGCGTCGTACACACGACGGAGGACGTTGTCATCGCCCGAGACGAAATTCGCCTCAAGGTCGCTGACTGCGTGTACGTCGCTCACGGTGACAGTTTGGCAGACCAAGTGCCTCAGCTCGTGGGCGGGAGCAGCACCTTGTCGATGACGTGGATCACGCCATTGCTGGCCATGATGTCGGCGGTGACAACAGTCGTCTCGCCGTTCAGCTTGACCGAGCCATCCACAACGCTGATCGCAATCTCTGCGCCATTCAACGTTGCAGCCGACTGACCATCGAGGGCGATGGCGTCAGCAGCCAACACCTTGCCAGCAACCACGTGGTACGTGAGCACCGCGGTCAACAGTTCCGTGTCGGCAAACAGCTCTTCCTTGGTCAAACCAAGCGCCTCAAGGGCAGCAACAAAAGCGTCGTCGGTCGGTGCGAACACCGTGAACGGGCCTTCAGCCTTGAGAGCATCGATCAGGCCAGCGGCAGTCAATGCCTCAGCCAGAATGGTGAAACTGCCAGCGGCGACAGCTGTGTCGACGATGTCCATCTCGCCCATCGCGCTCTCATCGGAGGCGGGCGGGAGGAGAACCTTGTCGATGACATGGATCACGCCATTGCTGGCCATGATGTCGGCGGTGACAACCGTCGTCTCGCCGTTCAGCTTGACCGAGCCATCCACAACGCTGATCGCAATCTCTGCGCCATTCAACGTTGCAGCCGACTGACCATCGAGGGCGATGGCGTCAGCAGCCAACACCTTGCCAGCAACCACGTGGTACGTGAGCACCGCGGTCAACAGTTCCGTGTCGGCAAACAGCTCTTCCTTGGTCAACCCAAGCGCCTCAAGGGCAGCAACAAAAGCGTCGTCGGTCGGCGCGAACACTGTGAACGGCCCTTCAGCCTTGAGAGCATCGATCAGGCCAGCGGCAGTCAATGCCTCAGCCAGAACGGTGAAACTGCCAGCGGCGACAGCCGTGTCGACGATGTCCATCTCCGCCATTGCATCGGTGGCCGGCACGGAGCTGGCCTCGGTGGCAGCCACGGTGGTCTCGCTGGTCGACTTGTCGTCGCCGCATGCGGTTGCGAGCAGTGCGACGGCTACAAGGCCGCCGACGAAGCTCAGGGATGTACGGGACTTCTTCATTCGATTGATCTCCTATGTATTGGGGGTAACGGGAGGTATTACGCCGACCACGGGAGAATGGATGCAAACAATCGAGAAATCTTTCAGCCAGCCGCGCAGACCAGCCTCGGCGGCGGCGGTGTCCTCGCCCGACCACCGTCGGTTGGCAGCAACCGCGGACGACCCACCCAGCGGCCGAGCATGCCAGTTGGGTCGATCGGACGGCCGTCGGCATCGCGTAGCCCGAAGTACAACCGAGCCGAGGTATAGCCGACGACCTGCCCTGCCGCGACTCCGTCGCCCGCGCCGACGAGGCGGGTCGACAGCATTCCGTAGGTGAAGCGCGTGCCGTCGGGTTGGCCGACCACGACATACAGCGTGCCCGCCACGCGACCCGCAAACGACACCACCCCGCCGACGACGGCACGCACCGGCACCCCCACCGACGGGTGATACTCGACGCCGCGATGGCCAACGCAGTAGTCGCACTCGGGACGCTGGAAACCGATGGCGATCGGAACATCGACCGGCGGCACGAAACACTGTGACAACGCCGCGATCAGCAGACCGCCGATCATTGGGCAACCTGGTCTAGGCAACCCCAGCGGCAGAAAGGCGAGCGCGAAGATGCAGCACCGCTTTGGTGTGGATCTGTGAGACGCGGCTCTCGGTGACGCCGAGCACGGTGCCGATCTCGGCGAGCGTCAGGCTCTCGTCGTAGTACAGCGAGAGCACGAGCTTCTCGCGATCGGGCAGTCGACGAACTTCGCCCTTCACCAGCGTCCGAAGTTCGCTCTCTTCTACCTGCATCGCCGGCGAGTCGGGAACATCGCCGGTGAGGGCTCGCGGTTCGGCGCCAGCAACGAGGGCACGGTCGAGCGGACCAACCGTGGTGGATGCGATCGCGGCCAGCCATTTCTGGAACTCGGCGGGTGTCAGCTTCAGGTGCTGCGACAACTCTTCGTCGGTCGGAGCGCGCCCGTGGCGGCTTTCGAGTTCTTGGAACGCTGATTCCACCTCGCGAGCACGGCTGCGAACCGATCGCGGCACCCAGTCGAGCGAACGCAATCCGTCGAACACCGCTCCGCGAATACGCGGCACCGCGAACGTTTCGAACTTCACGCCACGTGCCGCATCGAAGCGCTCGACGGCATCGATGAGGCCGAACACGCCGGCACTGACGAGGTCGCCAGGATCGACGCTGTTGGGCAGGCCGGCACCGATACGACCGGCAACGAATTTGACCAGCGGCGAGTAGTGAACGATCAACCGCTCGCGCGCCACCGGATCTTTGCGATCGAACCAGCTCTGCCAGCAGTGATCGAGGTCGAGTTCGCGTCTCATGCTCGTGGGTGCGCCTCTGCGTAAACCTCGCGTAGGCGATGGTTGCTGATGTGTGTGTATCGCTGCGTGGTGGCCACGTCGGCGTGACCCAAGAGCTCTTGCACCGCGCGTAGGTCGGCGCCGCCATCGAGCAGGTGAGTCGCGAAGCTGTGGCGCAGCGCGTGCGGGTGCGTGGGGCGGGCCGAGCGTCGATCGATGATGCGCCTGACATCGCGGGTTGTGAGCCGCGCTCCGCGCTCGTTGCCGAACACTGCGGCGCCAGCTTCTGCGGGCACGACTTCGGCGCGAATTGCCAGCCAAGCCCGCAACGCCGTAACCGCCGGCGCGCTGAGCGGCACGCGGCGTTCTTTCGCACCTTTGCCCCACACCGACACGGCACCCGCGCGGAGGTCGAGCGAGTCGAGGTCGAGCCCGCACAACTCGCCGACGCGAACCCCGCTGCCGTAGAGCACTTCCAGCACTGCGTCGTCGCGAAGTCGCCGCCAGTGCGGCTCGTCGTCGGGGCTTGGACCATCGAGCAGCACCGAGATGTCGGTGTGATCGAGAACACGCGGCAGCCGGCCGTCGCCCATCGGCGAACGCAACGCAGTGCTCGGATCAACCGCCAGCGTCCCCTCGCGCCGCAAGTAGGCGAAGTATCGACGCAGCGCCGACACCTTGCGCGCAATGCTGCGCTTGGCGAAACCTGTGGTCGTGAGCATCGCCACATAGCGGCGCAACACAGCGCGATCCACTTGGTCGCACGCGACCGTGTCGCTGGTGCTGGTCTCGCTGAACCAACCGATGAAACCCTCAATATCGCTGCGGTACGCAGCCACGGTATTCTCCGCGCTGTTGGTGAGCGACGCGACGAAGCCCGCAACGTGCCACGACTCGACCAGGTCTGCGGTCGCGGGAAATGAAGGGCGCGTCGACATCGCCACCCAGGGTATTCGGTGGCGGTCATCGGAAGGGGGAACCCACCCGCTCGAACCATCCGTCGGCCTGCGCAACCCAGCCGTTTGCCTCCAGGCGAGCGAGGCACATCGCGGCATCGACCAGACTGAGACCCGCGGCGAGGGCGACCCCATCGATCGTGCGGGCATCGGCTGCGATCACCCGATACACCGCCAGATCGACCCCACGCGGGCGCGGACGCAGGTCGGCAGCCATCACTGCCGACCGTCCGTTTTGGTACGACAGCGCGATGAGAACATCGTCGACGCCCAGTACCGGGGCAGCCCCGTCGGCGAGCAGTCGGTTGGTGCCCGCCGCCGATCGGCGATCAACAGGTCCGGGCACGGCCATCACAGGTATCGAACGTTCGATGGCCTCGCTCGCGGTGATCAGCGACCCGCCGCGCTCGCGCGACTCGACCACAATCACGATTTCCGCCAGCGCGGCGGCGATGCGATTGCGCAACGGGAACCGATGTGCTTCGGGCGGCGTGCCTGGCGGCGCCTCACTGAGCAACAACCCGGTGGCGCCGACGGCAGACCACAGGTCGGCGTGTTCGCGCGGGTAGATCACGTCGTGACCGCTGGCGACGACGCCGATCGGTCGACCAACGCCGTCGGGTGAGTCGTCGTTCTGCTCGGTCGCCGCTTGCAACGCCCCGCGATGCGCCTGGCCATCGATGCCACGGGCAAGACCCGACAACACGTGAACACCCGCCGACGCCAGTCCGTGGCCGAGCAGTCGCGCAGTTGCGCGCCCACCAACGGTTGCGTTGCGCGTGCCGACGATCGCCACGCGACGTCCGGAGAGCAGCCCAAGGTCGCCACGAGCGAAGAGCACAGGCGGCGGCAGCGGATCGTCGAGCAATCCAGCCGGGTACCGCGCATGCCCCATCACCAGTACCTCTAGCCCGAGATCAAGGCACTGTTGCCAGACGCGATCGGGCGGGCGTTCGGCAGCGCATCGTCGCCAGCTAGCGCGCACGGATGGGTTGGCGGCGAGCACCTGCGCGATGAGCCCCGTGCACGGCTGCTCACCCAGCACGACCGCCCACGCTTCTGCGGGTTCGTGATGCCGCAACAGTGCCGACAGGCGATGCACGTTCATGTTGCGGAAGCCGGCGAGCGCGGCCACGTACGCCTGCGGTGGCAAGTCCGTCACGCGACACGCTCACGCGACGAGACGCTGAGCCGCACGCGCAGGTTCAACGCCATGACGACGTGCTCGTCGCGCACCAACTCGTCGCCGCCCTGCAGATCGGCGATCGTGCGCGCCACCCGACGAATGCGGTGATAGCCGCGACCAGTCAGCAGTTCGCGTTCCAACTCGGTGCGCAGACGCGCGCGGGCATCGGGATGCAGCGGCGCAAGTTCGTCGAGCCGGGACGGTGGAATGTTGGCGTTCAACACGCCGATGCGTGCGATCGCTGCCGCGCGAGCGGCGGTGACGCGCGCGGCGACGAGTGCTGTGGGCTCGCCGCCGCCGCTGGCCAACAGATCGTCGACGCCGGGCCGCGCGACGCCGACGCGCAGATCGAAGCGATCAAGCAGCGGACCCGACAGCCGGCGCAGGTAGCGAAGCCGCGCAGTCTCGTCGCACTCGCATGCACCAGGTGGACCGCCGCCGCATGGGCACGGATTGGTGGCGGCGACCAACAAGAACTTCGCCGGCAGGGCTGCCGAGGCACGCGCCCGCGCAAGGCGGATGACACCTTCCTCCAGCGGTTGCCGCAAACCGTCGAGTACCGCTGGCGCGAACTCGCCCAACTCGTCGAGGAACAGAACGCCTCCATGGGCGAGCGAGATCTCGCCGGGCCGCAGACCAACGGTGCCACCGCCGACCAGCGCGACCATCGAGCTGCTGTGGTGCGGTGCACGGAACGGCGCGCGGCGCACCATGCCACCGACCGGCAGGCGCACACCGGCCGCGGAGTGCACCATGGTCGCGGCCAGCGAAACCTCGGGAGTGAGTGCGGGCAGCAGACCCGGCATGCGCTGCGCGAGCATCGTCTTGCCAGAGCCGGGCGGCCCGATGAGCAGCAAGTGATGGCCGCCGGCCGCGGCAACCTCCAATCCGAGCCGCGCGGCTGCTTGGCCGCGCACGTCGGCGAGATCGGGAGGCGGCGGTTCATCGTCGACGAACTCTCCGTCGGGCGGGCGCGGCCATGGCGCCTCGGCGTTCAAGGCGTCGATTACTTCGCGCAATGTGCTGGCGACGCGCACTCGGTCGTCGGCCACGCCCTGCGCCTCGCGAAAGCTGGCGACTGCAACTACCGCAACCACATCGGGCATCGCTGCGACCATCGGCGCGATTCCCGAGACCGCGCGCAAACTGCCATCGAGTCCTAACTCGGCGATGAAACCGAACTGCGCTAGCTGGTCGACAGGTATCTGTTCGTTGGCGCCGAGCAGTCCAACGGCGATCGCCAAGTCGAGCCCCGAGCCGCCTTTGCGCTGGCTGGACGGCGCGAGGTTGACCGTGATCTTGCAGTTTGGCCACGGCAGCCCGCAGGAAAGAATCGCGGCCCGAACTCGATCGCGTGACTCGCGGCATGCGGCATCGGGGAGCCCAACGATGAGGAAGCCGGGCAAGCCAGTCGACACGTGAACTTCAACGGTGACAGGGCGACCCTCGACGCCGAACACCGTGGCAGAACGAACAGCGGCAAGCATGCGCGCCTCCTCCGACAAACACGTAGGAACGAAGGAGGGAACGGCACCGGTTCCCCAACGGGCACAACTGCTCTAGATCGGCAACATACCGGCGGCGCGCCGAAGCACAACACGCGCCGCGTGCGAGAATCAACGGGTGTCGGTCAGACGTGCGCTCAGTGGGCTCGCGGTAGCGATTGTCATCCTTGCCGCCTGCAGTGACGACCCAAGTCCGCGCAGCGAGGCTGCGTACTGCGGACAGGTCGCGGCGCACGTCGCCGACCTCAACTCGCCACCAATCTCCACCTCAAGCGATATCGGTCGCGTGCTCACGGCGTGGCGCTCGGTTGCGGCAGCTGCACCGGTCGCCGTCGACACAGAATGGGCCACGATGGTCGAGTCGATCGAGACTGCGATCACCGTCGATCCCAACGATCCCGAGTCGCTGCAGAGGGTCGCCGACACGGCTCGCGCCTCAGAGCCCGCCGCCGAACACGTCGTGAGCTACACCCAAGAACGCTGCGGCATCACCATCGGCCTCGCGCCCTAGCCAGACCCGAGTGTTTGCTGCAGGTTTCGGCAGTGCCGAGTGTTTCGTGCCTGCGTGCAGGCACGAAACACTCGGGCTGCACGAAACACTCGACTACGAGATTTCGCCGCGGCGAACGATCACCTTGTCGACGAGGCCGTACGACTTGGCTTCTTCGGCGGTGAACCAGCGGTCGCGCTCGCTGTCGGCCTGGATCTTCTCGAGCGGCTGACCGGAGTGCTGCGCGGTGAGCTCTGCCATGCGGAGCTTGGTGTACTTCAGCTGCTCGGCCTGGATGGCGATGTCAGTCGCCTGGCCGCGCAAACCGGAGAGCGGCTGATGCATCATGATGCGCGCATTGGGCAGCGTGTAGCGCTTGCCAGCAGCACCGGAGGTGAGCAGGAACTGACCCATGCTGGCAGCCATGCCCATGCACACAGTGGCGACGTCGCAGCCGACGAATTGCATCGTGTCGTAGATCGCCATTCCGGCGGTGACCGAGCCACCGGGACTGTTGATGTACAGCCAGATGTCGGCCTTGTCGTCTTCGCCCTCGAGGTAGAGCAGTTGCGCACAGATCTGGTTCGCAATGTCGTCGTTGACATCGGTGCCGAGCATCACGACCCGGTTGTGCAGCAGTCGGTTGAACACGTCGAGACGGGGATCAGACGCACTGTCGAGACCCATGGGGCGGATGAATTCGCTCATGCCGAAACGCTACCGTGCGTGTTGCCACTATGACTGACCAGCCGATCGACCCAGCATTCCGTCCGAACGCCGACGAGTTGTTGGCGAACAACGAAGCGCACATCGCCGATTTCGCCGACCAAGACCTGTCGCTGCGCCCGAAGCGCCAACTTGCAGTCGTCGCCTGTATGGATAGCCGCATGGACATCTTCCAAATGCTCGGCCTCGCCCATGGCGACGCGCACGTAATTCGTAACGCCGGTGGCGTAGTGACCGACGACGTGATCCGCTCACTCGTGTTGTCGCAGCGCCTGCTCAACACACGCGAGATCATCCTGCTACATCACACCAATTGCGGGTTGCAAGCCATCACCGAGGATGCATTCAAGGCCGAACTCGTCGCCGAGTTGGGCATCAAGCCGCCGTGGGCGCTGGAGTGTTTCACCGATCCGTTCGCCGATACCCGCGAGAGCATTCGGCGTCTCCAGCAGAGCCCGTTCGTGAAGCACAAGGACCACATCCGCGGCTTCGTGTACGACGTCTCCGACGGCCGACTTCACGAAGCCTGACGGTTTGTGGGGCTGCGGCAACTTGTAGATCAGCAACCGGTGGCCGCGGCCAGCACCGCGCAGGCCTCGGCCATTCGCCGAGCCGACAACGTCGCAACATGGCGGCGAAACACATCGCGGGGCAGAGTGTGAAGGTTGTCGAAGTTCGCAACGCAGTCAGACGGGACCCCATCGTCGGCTGCAGTCAGCACTAACTCGGAGATCAGTCCTCGATTGACGCGTGTCAACCCGGCGACAACGACTGCACCGATTCGATCAGCTGCGGGATTTCTGGTCAACACGAGGACAGGTCGGTCACCACCAGGGGTCGCCGCGAACCACACGTCACCGCGCTGCATCAGCCCAGTCCGACCAATCCTCGGCCGGCCCCCACTCGGCAATGTCAGCGAGCGCCAACTCTGGCGCTGTCAGTGGAGTTTCCGCCCATTTGCTCACATCGTTCTCGCCCGCCAACCGAAGCAGATGGCGCCGCAGCGCTTCTCGCAATAGCTCAGAACGATCGATCCCTAACCGTTCCGACCAGCGCTGCGCGGCCGCCGCTTCCTCGTCGTCAGTCCTGAAGCTCAGCATTGTCATACGCAAAGCATAATACGTATGACACCCGTATGCGTACTCGAAGAAAGGCTCAGGCGCGGCGGATCCCGCTGAAGATCAGTGCGATCCGCTCGTCGGATTGCAGTTCCTCGCGAATCGCTAACAGCCCCGCAAGACCAGCGGTGCCGGTGTGACTGGCATCAATACCCGTTGTGCGACACCCGACTTCGTTCGCCTGCAGCACCAGCGACTCGGCGACCACCACCGGCGATCCGTTGCTCTCGGACATCGCTGCCATCACCGGCAACCAGTCGTAGGTCTCATCGTCGAGGATGCCGTCAGCCGCGGTTGCCCCGACTGCTTCCCACGGCCACATGCATTCCACCCAATGCTCTGCCGCTGCCTTTGGCCCGCCGAACGAACGTGCGTGTTCCCACGCCCGCGCCAACGGCGCACATGCCTCGGTCTGCACCGCGTGCAGCTTCGGCGAGATTCCACTCATGCTGAAGCCAGCGGCAACGCAGGCGGCGAAGGCTCCCCCACCGACCTGCACGAACAGTCGGTCGAACGGCGGGCCAGCGATGCCTTCCTCCATGTGTCGCGCCATTTCCCAGCCGATGGTGCGGCCGCCATCGAGGCACCACGCGTTCTCGGTGCCCTGCACGCTGAACGGAATCGCTCCGCCGATGACCGCCTCACGAAAGCGATGCACACATGGGTCTCCCGGCGGGTCGGCCGCACGGCGCGGACACTCGACCACCATTGCGCCCAGTGACTTGAGAGTTCCGACAACGATGTGATCGGCGCTCTGTGGAACGAACACTCGAATCGGCCACGACACTGCAGCGGCCAAAGTCGCCGCCGCGATCGCAGCGTTCCCGCACGACGCAATTGCCAACGGCGGTCTGTCCGCCCACGGCGCGAGCCCACTCTCCTCCGCCGCAAGCAGATGCAGCAGAATCGGAAACAGATGGCGAGCCTTGTGACTGCGGCCGACGTTGTGCGTCTCGTCCTTCACCCACACTCCACCATCGGCGCCAAACCCCAACTCGTCGCTCAAGTCGTCGGCGCGCTCGAACGGCGTGGTGACAAACCCGTGCCCATCGACGGCGTGAATGTCCGAGTCGAGTCGTGCAATGAGTTCAGCTCGGCGCGCGTCGACAATTCCGGAGCGGTCCATGAACGCGTCGACAGCGAGGTAGCGACGAAAGCCGAGGAACGGATTCGTCTCGCCACTGGAACGCAACGGCGCCATCGTCTGTACCAATTGTGGTGCGTGATGCCGATCAGAAGCGGTGCTGTTCGGGCAGCGCCACGTGAATGCCTGCGCGATATCCGTGGTGGCGCCACAAACTGCGCAACGCCAACCCGTGATCACCGGCACGCCAAGCTCATCCGGCGACGCGGGCGTTGAAGTCGGTGATCATGTCGTCCCACACGGGAAGCAGGCGGCGTAGCCCCTTCCAGAAGTCCTGATGGCGGCGCGCTTCGAACAACTCGAACGGGGTGCCTTGTTGTTCGACCCATGTGTAGTAGCCAAGATTGAAGATGCGGTTGCGATCGCGTTCGGTCAGTTCCATCGTGTGCGCCGTCGGCACGTTGGCCAGATGTTCGCCCCACACCTGCGCAGCATCGAGGTTGGTGAAGCCACCGCCGAAGTCGCGCGCCGTGATCTTCTTGTATTCGCTGGGATACAACGCAGCACCATCGGTGGCGACCGTCACGATGGCATCGTCGGCGCCGAGCCCGAGCACCTTCGCCGTCGAGATCGCGGCCAGCACGTTGGCGACGGCGGATAGACCGAAGTGCGCCAGCGTGTCGAGCACCTGGCGTGGCACTTGCCGCCGATCGGCGAGGTGGCCAAGGCCGTCGTCGCTGTTGAACATCGCGTACAACTGATCGGTGGCGCGATCGCTGACCGCAACAACGAGGTCGGTGTTCATCACGTTGTGGATCAGCGGAATGTGCTTGTCGCCGATGCCTTGAATGTTGTGCTCACCAAATCCGTTCTCGAGCATCGTGGGACACTCGAGCGCTTCGACGGCGACGATGCGAGTGTCGTACTCCTCCTTCAAGCGATCGCCCGCCGCGATGGTGCCAGCCGACCCGGTTGCACTGGTGAAGGCAGCGAGTCGCAGATCGCGGCCGGATGCGGCGCGCACGGTCTCGAACACGTGACCCAACGCGCGGCCAGTGACCTGATAGTGCCCGAGGTGATTGCCGAACTCGCAGAACTGATTGAGCACGAAGTTGCCCGGATCCTTGGCCAACTCGTTGCACGCGTCGTAGATCTCCTTGACGTTGCTCTCGGTTCCGACCGTACGAATGACATCGTCCTTCGGGTTCTCGCACCACTTGTCGAGCCAATCGAAGCGCTCTTGGCTCATGCCAGCCGGAAGTATCGCGACACCACGCGACGCCATGATGCGACTGATCGCGATGCCGCCGCGCGCGTAGTTGCCAGTGCTCGGCCAGATCGCGCGATGCCGAGTTGGATCGAACTGTCCTGTCACAACGCGCGGCGCCAGACACGCATATGCGGCCAGCACCTTGTGGGCGGTAATCATCGGGAAGCGATCACCGAAGACGACGATGATCGGACTCTCGACTCCCGTCAGACTGCTGGGCAGCACCACATGATCGGGAACGGAAACCCGATTGCCAGCGAGGTCGTTGTACCAGTGCACGCGCCACAAGTTGCGGGCGTCGGGTCCGTTCTTGTCGGCATCGCCAACACGAGCAGCATCAACCGTTGACGGATCAGCCATTTGCGCAAACGTCGGCAATGAGATCTTGCGCTCCCGGAACCGCTCGACGCTGTTGGCGAGCGCTCCGGCATCGACGACGCGGTCGGCCAAACCGAACTGATTCTCGAGCGCGTGGGCAATCTGGTCGGTACCGGGTGCGACAGATGTCATGGAGCCATTATGACGACCGCGGACCTCATCCGACGTCAGCCAGTGCGGCAGTAAGTACCGCGTCGAGATACGGCTTCAAGAGCATGACGGCGTTGGTGGTGAGGTGATTGTCGTCGCGATACATCAGCAGGTTGCCGACGATCACTGGGCAGCTGTCGAGCGTGCACATCCAGTCGGTTGTCGGTTCAAAGTGGGCATTGAACGCCGCAGCAACGGTGCGTTCTGCTTCCAACACACCGAGGTTGACGCTGTCGGCGCGCGCCGTCAGACAGTTCGTGGCGGTTGACAGGTTCTCCGCCAAACAGTCGGGAACGATCTCGCTCTGGTCGGGGGTATCACCGAGCAGCAGAATCTGCCCGACGGAGGGTCGCATCTGCTCGACGGTGTCGGTGAGCCCATCCTCCCAGTTGTCGCCACGCAAGTAGCTGTACGCGCGTGCCGCCATCACGACCAAGTCGGGCTGCTCGCGCTGCACCCACTCGACCACGTTCTCGCGCCATCCGTCGCACCGCCCGTCGCGCAAGGCGTTGGCCTGACTGATCAACGCAGTCGGGCAGCCGCTCTTGGTGATCACATCCAGCCGCCAACCGTGCTCATCGGCGAGCGCGCGCATTGCGGGAAACCATTGAGCGGCGTGCGAGTCGCCGAACAACACAAGGCGCGTCGTGGAGTTCGGGTCGCCGTACACGCAGTCCTGCGGCTCGAGCACTTCAACCGGCAGGTGGCAACCGTTTGTGTAGATCTCGGGTTCCTCGGCCTGAGCATCGAACAACGGCGGGTCGATGTTGGCCGGAACTTGTTGCACGCCCAGCGCTTCTGCGAGCACGGCGTAGTTCGCCGCCCGCAGCGCCAGCACCTCAGCGTTCGTCGAGCCCGAGACCGTTTCGTTCACAGGCACGGTCGTCGTTGGGCCAGCGACCACCGTCGAGTCCGTCGGTGCGATCGTCACCAGGCTTGGTGCGGCCGCCGTCCCTTTGCCAGTCACTGACTCCGGAAACGCGACCGAGGCAACCGATGCGAAACCAGCAACGACCAGCATGGCGCCACCAACGCGTAAGCCGAGCGATGGACTCGCTGCGAGGCGCGGGTTGTGACGCACCGGGTTCTCGACCACGACGTACGACACAGCCGCAATCGCCACCGAGCTGAGTGCCAGCGCAGCGCGCGCACCAGCATCGAGTGGCCCCCACTTGGCTTCGCCAATCACCAACAGCGGCCAATGCCAGAGATAAATCGCATAGGAGCGTCCGCCGATCCACTGCAGCGGGGCAAACGCGAGCAGGCGGCTGGGCCCAACATTGCGACGCACGTCGCCGAACGCCAGCAAGGCGGCCGTAGTCAGAACCGGCGCCAATGCCACGGCACTGGGATAGTTCATCACCGTGCCGCCGATCGTCATCACCTGGTCGATGCCCATCGTCGCCGCAGCCAGTCCGATCAGTGCCAACCATCCACAGATGGCGCGGACCCGCTTCGACAACCTGCGCAACTGTGGCAGCGCGACCGCAACGAGCGCACCCGTCGCCAGCTCCCACGCACGTGTGGGCAGCATGTAGAACGCCCACTCGGTGTCGTTGCTGTACACAACACACGCGGCGAAAGAAGGCACCCACACGGAGACGAGCACGATTCCGATGCGACGACGCAGCGCCGCGGCGTCAGCGAACAATCGACGACCACGGTGCACGACCATCGCCACCACAACTGGCCACACGAAATAGAACTGCTCCTCGACTGCCAGCGACCAGTAGTGCAGTAACGGCGATGGCGTCTGCTGCGATGCGAAGTAGCCGACACGCAAGAAGCCGAAGACAAAGTTGACCGCGAAGAACGTTGCAGCAAACGCGTCGTCAGTGACATCGCGTTGATCGAGTGGGTTCAACAGCATTCGAGCCGCGATCAATGTCGCGACGATCACCAGCAATGAGGCCGGCAACAGGCGACGCGCCCGTCGCGCCCAGAATGCAGCCAACGAGATCTTGCCGGTCGCCTCGGCCTCGCGCAGTAGCAGCGATGTGATCAGGAAGCCCGATACGACGAAGAAGACATCGACGCCGATGAAGCCACCCTCGAACGGGCCGAGGCGCGCGTGGAACAGCACGACAATGATGACGGCGATTGCGCGCAACCCCTCGATGTCGCCGCGAAAGTCGAGCCCCAACCGAGGCGCCTTCGCCGACGCCGCGACGTCGGCAGCCCGCGTCATCACGTTGGTCGTCTCCGCTGTCCCCACTCACTCATTCTGGCGAGTCATGCCCTGCGGGAGACCTCGTTCAGCAATTTCTGAAGCTCTAACTTGCCTAATGGCCGCCGCTCGTTAGGCTGGCTTCCATCAACGACGTCAGCAACGACCTCTCCGGTGCCAAACGCCGAATCATCGAGCACTTGCAACGCACCGACAGCGCCACCGCACCCGAGCTGGCGGCCGACTTCGGTCTCACCGACACCGCGATTCGCCAGCACCTCGAGGCGCTCGAGTCCGCCGATCTGGTTGAGCGCGTCACTGCGCCGAGTGCTCGCCGTGGGCGCCCGCCGGTGCACTGGCGACTAGCGCCGTCGGCAAGCAGTCTGTTCGCCGACCGCCACGGCGATCTCAGCGTGGAACTGATTTCCTCGATTCGCAGCGCGCTGGGCGAAGAAGCCCTCGATCAGGTGATTCGCACTCGGGCAGCGCGCCACTTAGTCGCGTACCGATCGGCTCTGAAGGGTGCATCGTCGGTCGCCGATCGCGTGCAAAGAATCGCCGAGCTGCGTACGGCTGAGGGCTACGTCGCGGTGGCCGTCGAGTCGGGCGACGCGATCACACTGGTCGAGCACCACTGCCCGATCCGCACCGCAGCAGACAACTGCGCCAGCCTTTGCAGCGCCGAGCTCGACCTGTTCCAGCGCGCCCTTGGCACCGACGTAAGAGTCGCCCGCGACCAACATCTGCTCGCCGGCAATCAGCGCTGCTCGTATCGCGTGACTCTGCGGTAACGGCGGTTCACGGGCTACCGTGACCCGCTATGGCCGACCTCTTTCTCGGCGGGTTGATCGACCCAGCCAAACACGAACGCACCGACAAGGACGTGCTGCTGCCCACCGGCGACTTCACCACGCACGGAGTGATTGTGGGCATGACCGGATCCGGCAAGACGGGTCTTGGCATCGTGCTCATCGAGGAGGCACTGGCGGCCGGCGTGCCAACCCTCTTGATCGACCCGAAGGGCGATTTGACCAACCTGTGTCTCACGTTTCCGAATCTGGCGGCTGGCGACTTCGAGCCGTGGGTCAACGAAGGCGACGCCAGCAAGGCCGATCAGTCGGTCGCCGAATACGCAGCTGCGCAGGCGAAGACATGGACTGAAGGACTGGCCGGCTGGGGATACGACGCGGACCGAATCGCGAAGCTGCGCAACGGCGCAACGTTCACGATCTACACGCCCGGTTCAAACGCTGGCGTTGGTCTCAACATCGTCGGCTCGATGCAAGCACCCGACGACGGTGTCGAGCTCGAGATCATCGGCGACGAAGTCGAAGGATTCGTCAGCGGCCTACTCAGTCTCGTCGACATCGAAGCCGACCCATTGAGCAGCCGCGAGCACATCTTGCTGAGCAACCTGATCCTCAACGAGTGGTCGTCAGGCCGCAGCTTCGATCTCCCGTCACTGGTCGGGATGGTGGCCAAGCCACCCATTCGAAAGTTGGGCGTCTTCGAACTCGACGAGTTCTTCCCGCCGAAAGACCGCACAGCCTTCGCGATGCGCCTGAATGGCCTGCTCGCCTCGCCTTCGTTCGGGGCGTGGATGGAGGGTCCAGCGCTCGACATCGACCAGTTGTTACGCACACCGGATGGCAAACCGCGTTGCGCCATCATCACGACTGCGCACCTCAGTGATGAAGAGCGACAATTCGTTACGACTCTCGTGCTCAGCAAGCTCGTCACCTGGATGCGCAAACAAAGCGGCACCACCGACTTGCGCGCAATGTTGTACATGGACGAAGTCATGGGTTATCTGCCACCGACGGCAACCCCGCCGACGAAGAAGCCGATCATGACGCTAATGAAGCAAGCGCGAGCGTTCGGTGTCGGCGTGGTGTTGGCGACGCAGAACCCGGTCGACGTCGACTACAAGGCACTCTCCAACGCTGGCACTTGGATGATCGGGCGGCTGCAGACCGACCGCGACAAGCAACGTCTCCTCGACGGCATGAGCGCTGCGGCGGGCGGGGTCGATGTCGGCGCCGTCGGCGACACGATCAGCGGACTCGCCAAGCGCGAGTTCGTGCTGCGTCGTGCGGGCAAGGACAAGCCAGAGGTGTTCACCACGCGGTGGGCGATGAGCTACCTGCGCGGGCCACTGACTCGCGACCAGATCGCCGTGTTGATGGAAGACCAGAAGGACGCCGCCAAGCAGGAGGCGCCAGCGAAGGGTTCCCGACCGGCCAAGGAAGTGCCGGTCGCGGAATCCGACGAGTCGCCACTGACCCCCGAGGTTGCTGAAGGTGTCGCCATTCGCTGGCTCGACATCGCGACCCCATGGCTCACAACCATCGGAGGCGATCCGCGCGGAACGCGCCTCGAGCCCGCTGTCGTTGCGCGAGTCGCATTGCGTTACGACGACGACAAAGCGGAACTGATGCACGACGAGGAGTACGAGACCGTGCTGTTCCCGTTGACCGAGCAGGTCGACGCCTCGCGCGCCATCGCCGTCGATTACGACGAGCGCGACCTGCGCGAGGACCCACCGGAATCCGTCGTGTACCACCTCTCACCGGCGCCGCTGAAGAACAAGAAGTACTGGACGGGTCTCGAGCGGAGTCTCGCCGACCATCTCGTGCGTAGTCGCCAATTGGAACTGCAGTGGAACAAGCAACTGAAGCTGTACAGCCGTCCGGGCGAGACACCAGAGGCCTTCGCACAGCGCTGCGCACAGGCGGCCGACGCGCTGGGTGACGCCGAGACGGCGAAACTTCGCGACAAGTACCAAACAAAGGTTGCGTCGGTTCAGTCGCAGTTGGCGACAGCCGAGGATCGCGCGGAAGTCTTGGAGGAGCAGCGCAAGGGCAACCGCAACTCGGAACTGCTGTCCACTGCTGGCTCGATCCTCGGCGGCCTGCTTGGCGGCAGCAAATCACGTGGCGGCATGTTGGGTTCGGTTCTCGGCAAGGCTGGCAGCGTCGCTAGCCGCCGGGGACGCACCTCCGCCTCCAAACAACGCGTCGAAGCGGCCGAGAACAAGATCCAGTCGCTGCACGACGAGTTGGAAGATCTCGAAGCCGAGCTGACCCAAGAGGTGACCGACATCGACACCAAGTGGGCAGAGATCGCAACGCAATCCGAGACCATGCCGATCACCCTGGAAAAGAGCGACGTCAAGGTGACGCACATCTCGCTGGTGTGGGTGCCGGTCGCGTAGCGACTGCATTTTGCCTGCATTGCAGCTATATTGCATGCATGCCGGTTGCTGTCACAATTCGCCATGTTCCCGACGAGGTTCGTAACGAACTCGCCGCCCGAGCCGCTCTCAAAGGTTGGTCGCTGCAGGAGTTCCTGCTGCAGGAACTGATCGACATCACTCACCGTCCCGACCGAGCCAAGTTTGTCGCCAACTTGCGCGCTCAGATCCCCGCAGGTCAGACCTTCGCAGCAGAGGAAATCGTCGCCGCCGTCCACGCCGACCGACCGTGATCGTCGTCGACGCAAGTGCAATCGTCGCGCTTCTCACCGACGAAGGCCGTTTAGGTCAGTTCGTAGCGACCACATTGACGGCGAACGAAATTGCGTATCCGTCGTTGATGCCCTACGAAGCGGTCAACGCTCTGCGCAGCATGTGCGCTCGCGGTGCACTTGCCGACTCGGTCGCCGATCAGGCGGTACGCAACGTCACCACGTTCCCCGGCGCCGTGTTCGAGTTCGAGGACCTGGCGCATCGAGCGTGGCAACTCCGCCACAACCTCACGACCTACGACGCCGCCTACGTTGCCCTCGCCGAGATGATCGAGTGTCCGCTCCTCACTCTCGACACGCGACTCGTCGCGGCACCTGGCACACAGTGCCGATTTGTGGATCTGCCCGTCGGTTAGATCTCCGACCTACGAGGTGTCGCGTAGTGTGCGGCGGTGGCCATCTTGGCGATCGATCAGGGTACGTCGGCGACCAAGGCGGTTGTGGTCGACGATGAAGGCGCAGTGCTCGGTCTCGCCGAAGCGCCGCTGAGAGTTCACGCAACGAGCGACGGAGGCGTGGAGATCGACCCGGCAGCGCTGTGGGCCAGTGTCGTGGCTGCTGGGCAACGAGCGATTGCAGCCGCAGGGAAGCCAACGCTCACCGCGATAGGGCTTGGTAATCAAGGCGAGACGATCATCGCCTGGGACCGAGCCACGGGCAAGCCGCACGGACCAGCGATCGTGTGGCAGGACCGTCGGTCGAGCGTTGTGTGCGATCGACTGATCGAGCACGGCCCACGGCTCGCGCAACTCACCGGGCTCGAACTCGATCCGTACTTCGTTGCACCAAAGATGGTGTGGCTACGCGATCGAGTTGATGCCGGCCTCACTGTGACGACCTCCGACACTTGGTTGCTGCATCAGTTGTGCGGCGCATTCGTGACCGACGTTGCGACCGCTGGCCGCACACTGCTCCTCGATCTCGTGACGGGCGCGTGGAGCGGCGAAGCATGCGCGATCTTCGACATCGATTCATCGACGCTGCCCGCGGTCGTAGGGAATGCGACAGCACTTGGCGACTGCACCGAATTCGGTGGCGCCGTACCGGTTACTGGCGCCTGCGTCGATCAACAGGCCGCACTGTTCGCTGAGGCATGCCACTCGGCTGGCGAAGCGAAGTGCACCTACGGCACCGGCGCGTTCATGCTCGCTTGCACAGGTTCAACGCCTACTCGCTCGACGAATGGCCTGGTCGGCTGTCCTGCGTGGCGATTGGGCGACGAATTGACATGGTGTCTCGACGGGCAGGTGTACACCGTTGGCGCCGCGGTCACTTGGCTGATCTCGATGGGGATCATGACGGACCCCGCCGATCTTGATCGATTGGGCGGTGCGGTCGAGAGTGCCAACGGAGTCACATTCGTGCCCGCCCTCGCCGGGCTCGCGGCTCCATACTGGAAGCCTCACGCCAAGGCCGCGTTCACCGGCATGTCGCTGAGCAGCGAGCGCAGCCACCTAGTACGCGCGGCAATCGACGGCATCGCCGCGCAGGTGGTGTTGTTGGCGCATGCAGCTGGCCGCGATCTTGGCTCGCCGATCACGCGACTGCGCGTCGACGGCGGACTGACGCGCAGTCACACCCTGTTGCAGGTACAAGCCGATCTACTGCAGTGCCCGGTCGAGGTCTACCCGTCTCCGCACGCGACTGCGCTGGGTGTCGCCGCTTTCGCCGCGATCGGAGCCGGAAAGGCGGCGAGTCCGATTGATTGGAAGCCAAGCGCAACCGTGGAGCCTTCGATCAGCGCCGATCTTGCTGCCGATCAGCTAGCGCGTTGGCAAGCGGTGGCGGACGCAACGATGGATCACTGATGTCGTTCGACGTGGCCATCGTCGGTGGTGGAGTCATCGGTTGCGCCGTTGCGCGCGAGTTATCTCGGCATCACCTGTCGGTCGCGCTGCTCGAGGCGCGCAACGATGTCGGGGCGGGCACGAGCAAGGCCAACACGGCGATCTTGCACACCGGCTTCGACGCGGCACCGGGTTCAGCCGAGTCACGACTGGTTGCGCGTGGCTACGAGTTACTGCGGGGCTATGCGCCGGGCGTCGGCATCTCGACGGAAGAGACCGGAGCGGTGCTCGTCGCGTGGGACGACGAGCAGGCTGCGCACCTTCCACAGTTGGCCACTAAGGCTGCTGCCAACGGCTACACGCACGCCGAGGTCATCGATGCCGCGACTGTGCGAGAGCTCGAGCCGCACCTCGGCGACGGCGTTACCGGCGGCATGATCGTGCCAGGCGAACACATCATCGACCCATGGACTACACCAATCGCGTTCGCGACAGAAGCTGTGCTCAACGGTTGCCAATTGCTGACCAACTTTGCGGTCGTCAGCTGCGATGATGCAGTGGACCACACGACATTGCGCGCAACCGACGGTCGCGAGGTTCACGCCCGGTATGTCGTCAATGCCGCTGGCCTACACGGCGATACCTTGCATCGGCTGTTCGGTTACGCCGGTTTCACCATCCGGCCACGACGGGGCGAGCTCATCGTGTTCGACAAGCTGGCACGGCCACTGCTGCAGCGCACGATCCTTCCGGTTCCAACCGCACACACCAAGGGCGTGCTGGTGGCCCCGACGGTGTTCGGCAACATCATGCTCGGCCCGACCGCCGACGAGATCGAAGACCGAGCAGCGACCGGCAGCACCCGGGCCGGCATCGACTCGCTGCTCGCCAAGGGACGAAGAATCTTGCCCGCGCTGCTCAACGAGGAGGTCACCGCCGTCTACGCAGGACTACGCGCGGCGACGGAGCACAGCGATTACCAATTGAGCGCGCACGCTGATAGCAGGTATGTGTGCCTCGGCGGCATTCGTTCGACGGGGCTGACATCGTCGATGGCGGTTGCGGAAGAGACCGTCGTGCTGCTGTCGTCGATTGGGCTGAATGCTCCGCTGCGCGACGCCGACCAGTTACGCAGTCCGAGCCTGACACCGCTCGGAGAAGTTGACGAGCGGCCGTATCAACGCGGCGGCACGGTGGTGTGCCATTGCGAGCGGGTGACAGCCGCGGAGATTGAAGCGGCGGTTACTGCCACGGTGCCTGCCAACGACATCGACGGATTGCGTCGCCGGACACGGGCTCTCGCCGGGAGATGCCAGGGATTCTTCTGCGCAGCCAACGTATGCGCACTGGCAGCCAAGAGGTCCGAGCGACCGATGGACGAGTGGACGGGCGTCGCGTGACCGCCGCCGGCGAAGCTGATGTAGTGGTGATCGGCGCCGGGCCAGCTGGTCTCTCGGCGGCGATCGAACTGCGCCGACGCGGTGCCGGCCGAGTCGTCGTCTTGGAACGCGAATTGGTCGCAGGTGGAATTCCGCGACACACATCACATCTTGGGTACGGCGCCCGAGATCTACATCGCGTAACGACCGGCCCGCGTTATGCGGCCTTACTCACGCGACGCGCCGAAAAGGCTGGCGTTGAGATTGAAGTCGGCCGCAGCGTCGAGTCGTTCGCCAACGGTTGCGTGATGAGCAACGGCGCAAGTGGACCCGCCGCGCTGCAGGCGCGAGCCGTGCTGCTTGCGACCGGGGTCCGCGAGCGACCGCGATCGGCTCGTTTGGTTCCTGGCGACCGGCCGACAGGGGTGCTGACAACCGGTGCACTGCAGCAGTTCACCACGCTTCACCACCAACGTGTCGGTGCCCGCGCCGTTGTCGTCGGTGCTGAACACGTCAGCTTCTCGGCCGTGCTCACGCTCGCCCACGCCGGGTGTCGGACGGCGGCAATGGTCACCGCGCTCCCCCGCCATCAGACGTATCCGCTGCTGCGGCTGGCTGTCACCGGACGACACCGCGTACCGATCCACACCGGTGTCGACATCGCCGAGGTCGTGGGACGCGGCAGAGTCGAAGCTGTCGTACTGACCAATGGTCAGCGGATCGAGTGCGACACGGTGGTGTTCACCGGCGACTGGATCCCCGATCACGAACTCGCACGTCGCGGCGGGCTGCCGATGCTCCCGGTCGCCAAAGGTCCGATCGTGGGCGACGGCTGGCACACACCGCAGCGCGGCGTATTCGCCATCGGCAACTTGGTTCACCCTGCGGAGACGGCCGACGTCTGCGCGCTCGATGGTCGAGCCGCGGCCGCACACGTGATGGATTGGCTCACCCTTGGCGAGTGGCCGACAGCAGTCGCACCAATCAGGGTGGCGTCACCGATTCGTTGGGCAGCGCCGTACGCGCTCGGCGTGACGCTGCGCGTCGATCAGTTCGTGACTGGTTCCATCGTGGCGAGCAACGAGACGGGCGTGTTGCATCAATCGAAGTCCAAGCAATGGGTACCCAATCGCGCGTATCACCTGCCTGGGATCGTCGGTTGCCGGGAGCTGACGTTCAGGAGTTGATGCATCCGTTTCCGCGTAGGCTGTTTCATCGCCGCGGGCGTGGCGAAACTGGCAGACGCGCAGGGTTTAGGTCCCTGTTCCGCAAGGAGTGTGGGTTCAAGTCCCTCCGCCCGCACCAATGTCGTCTTGGGCCGCCGGTCCTTTGCGTGGCAGCGCGTCGCTGAAGATCTCCATGCGCTTCCAATCTGGCACCGGTGGCTCGTAGTCGGGCCGCGGCGCGTACACCGACGGCTCGACCAATTCCAACTTGTGGATGTAGCGGGGGCAATTGGGAAAGATGCGTTCGGCTCTGACGCGCACGATCAGTTGCGCACCCGCGAATACCTGCAGCAGCGGATCGTCTTCGCTCACGGACGCGATGCCCTGAATTCGCATTCGGTCCGGCTTCTCGAAATTGATGAACAGCAACCCCACCTTCGGGTTCACCAGCACGTTGCCGAGGCTCTTGAACATGCCGTTGCCGTCGTAGGAAGGGAATGCCAACTCGTTGGCGGCGGTCACCTTGACGAAGCCGGGTAGTCCACCCTTGTACGAGACGTCTGGCCAACCGTCGGCATCCGCAGTCGCAAGAAAGAACATGTCGGACGATTCGATGAACTCGATGTCGCCTGCGCTGAACTGATCGTGCAACGTCACGGCGGCTAGACGATCGGCGATCCGACGACTGTCGAAGGCGTCCTGTAGCTGCCGGTTGCCGTGGTGGTAGATCCCGTCGTCGCTCACAGCCCGCGACGCTACAGAACCACCGGCTTGTCCAGAACCGCCTCGTAGGCGGTGCGTCGGAAGCCGAGACGCTCGTAGATCGCAAAGGCATCAGCCGGATTCTCGGTATCCACTCCCAGCGCCGCTTCAGTCATTCCCTGATCGCGCAGCTCACGCAAGCTGAGTGCTAGCAGAGCACTGGCGATGCCGCGGCCGCGCCAATCAGCGTGGGTCGAGATGTGCTCCGTATAGCCACGTAGTCGGTGCAGCGTTTCATTCTCTTCTTGATTGATGAAGCTGCGGATCTGTCCGACGACTTCGTCACCGACCCACGCCACCTTCCACAGACTGGAATCTGCGAGCGGATCGTCGCGGAACTCGATCCAGTGTTTCTCGGTCGGCTCCTGGTGGCCGAACGAGCCGGCAAAGGCCGCGTTGTGCGCATTCCAGATCGTGCGCAGATCGTCGGGCAACACCGGTCGCACTTCGACACCATCGGGCAGTGCCAGCTCAAGGATGTCGTCGAGATTCGCCCGCACCATCACCGCCTCGAAGCGCGCCACGCGGTAGTTGGTCGCCTGCAGCCAGCCGACGAGGGTGCCTTCGACCGTTTGGTCGGGGCCAGGGTGCGGCATCCAGCACCGAATCAAGTGCGTCGATTCTGGTAGCTCGGCGGCGCGTTCAACCGCACGTCGTTCGAGTCCCGCGATCAGCGCCGTGAACAGTGGCTCGGCAAGATGCTCGTCGTGGATCGGCGCCACCCAATAGTGGACGTGACCCTCAGGCGTGTCGTCGCTATCCGTGCGGCCGTAGGCGACCACACCATCGACGTCGTGCTCGATGATGACGAAGTTGCGCTGCAAGTCCTCGGCTGGGATGTGCGAATAGGTCAGGTCGATCTGCTCGGTCGTCACCAGCTCACCATCGCCGGTAGAGAGATGGAACGCCGTCAGGACGGCAGCCATCGCAGCATGATCGGATGGGCCTTCATAGCCTCGGCTGAAGTAACCCGGCGGGCAGTCAATGCTCACGGGCGACAAGCTACGCGAGCGCCGCGCCCGGTTCATCGTCAATTTCTGTGATCGGATGGGGCTGATGCCGAGCTCGATTCCTCGAACCCTTCACGCGCTCGGCTGGTTGGCGGTGCTGCCGATGTTGGGCTTGTGCGCGACGCAGTGGCTGGGCGTCGACGGCCGGCGAACGCTGGTGGTGTTTCAAGCCATGACGCCGCTGGTGCTGATCTGCGCCGCACCGATCGCTTTGGCGGCTTGCGTCGGTCGTCGCCACGCACTTGCGCTGACCTCGCTCGTTCCGCTGCTCACGATGCTCACGCTCAGTTACCCGATCGTCTTTCATCCTGCACCTACGCCCGTCGCAGCCGATACACCACGCTTCTCGGTCGCGTACGCGAACCTGCTCTTCTACAACTCCACGCCCGACTTGGCCGCCGCGCGCATGGTCGCGGCCGATGCCGATGTGCTGCTCTTCGTGGAAGTAACGCCGCCACTGCACGACGCGTTGGAAACCGCGCTGGCCGCCGTCGACAGCAAGAGTGAGTACCCGCATCGCGCGGGCACGACACGCGGCGGCTCGGAGGCGATCGAGCTGTGGAGCCGCTACCCAATCGTTAGCGGTGGCCTCGTCGAGATCGGTAACCGACCGACCATCGACGTCGTGCTGGACATCCGCGGCACGCATGTGCGATTGATTGGCGTGCATCCGTACCCACCGACGTTCAACGCGCGCGGATGGCAGGCACAGATCGAAGCAATCGGGGACGCTGTCGACGAATCCGACATGCCGACAGTGCTGGTCGGCGACTTCAACGGCTCGCGCTGGCACCCGACTTTTCGGCGGCTACTCGACCGCGGCCTGTCAGACGCGCACGAAGTGTTGGGGCACGGGTGGAGTGTGAGTTGGCCGATGGACGAAGGTTGGGCACCGCCGCCATTCGTGCGTATCGACCACGCGCTCTTCGGTGACGGCATCACGCCAACCGGTGTTGATGACTTCGAGGTACCGGGCAGCGATCACAAGGGATTCCGCGTCGACTTTGCTGTCACCGCTCGCGCAGCGCGGTGACGAGAGCTGTGAACGCGCGCCCGCGGTGCGAGACGGCGTTCTTCGCCGCGTCGGTCATTTCGCTGAACGACTGACCTTCGCCATCATCAGGGATGAAGATCGGGTCGTAGCCGAAGCCGCGTGTGCCCAACTCCTCTGTTGCAATCGTGCCGTGACAGAGACCGGTTGCAACCAACTCGTCACCGTCGGGCCACACCACCATGACGACAGTCTGAAACGAGGCTGACCGATCGGCGCTGCCTGCGAGCGCGGCGAGCAACTTGGCGCGATTCTCCGCGTACGTTGCGTTGGGACCCGCGTAGTAAGCGGTATCCACGCCCGGTGCACCCCCCAGCGCGGTCACGAACAGGCCGGTGTCGTCGCTCACCGATGGCATGCCTGTCGCAGCGCAAACCGCTGCCGCCTTCAGCCGCGCGTTTCCTTCCAACGTGCCCGCGTCTTCAACAACATCGGGAACGTCGGCTGGCCGCGGCAACAAGTCGACAAGACCAGCGAGGATCTCGGCGATCTCCGCGACTTTGTGCGGGTTCGCCGTTGCACAGACCAACTGCGGTAGCGCGCTCATCGGCTGGCCATCACTTCAACGGGCGCGGCGACGGAGGGTCAGAAGCGAGTAGCGACTGCAGGTCGATGATTTCGGCAAGACCCTTGGTGGCCAGACCCAACAGCGAATCGAGTTCGCTGCGACTGAATGCCTTACCTTCAGCGGTGCCTTGCACCTCGACGAACGTTGGCTCGCCACCAGGCTGTCCGAGCACGACGACGTTCATGTCGACTTCCGCCGTCGAATCCTCCACATAGGGAAGGTCGAGCATCGGAATGCCGCCGACAATGCCGACGCTGATCGCTGCGCAGTACGAATGCAGCGGATGCTGCTTGATCGCCTTGTTCTGCACCAGTCGCGCAAGCGCGTCGTGCAACGCCAGGTAGCCGCCGCAGATGCTGGCAGTGCGCGTGCCACCATCGGCCTGCAACACGTCGCAGTCGACGATGACCTGTCGTTCGCCGAGCAATTGCATGTCGCACGAGGCGCGCAACGCACGCCCGATCAGTCGCTGAATCTCGACCGTGCGCCCGCTCTGCTTGCCCTTCGCCGCTTCGCGATCGATGCGCTCGGGCGAAGCACCGGGCAGCATCGAGTACTCGGCCGTCACCCAACCCTTGCCGCTGTTGCGCATCCAGCGCGGTACGTCCTCATCGATCGAGGCCGTGCACAGCACGCGCGTCTTGCCGAAGCTGACGAGCACGCTGCCAGCCGCCATCTCGGTGTAGTCGCGCTCGAATGTGATCTCGCGTAGTTCATCGTCGGCGCGTCCGTCGAAACGTGGCATCAGGTTCTCCTCTTGTCGGTCAGGTCGGTGGGTAATTGGATCAGTCGTGATGCCATTGTGCGGCGTCGCGCAACTCGGGACCGAGCAGGCGGCCACCGAGATCGGCGAACCACGAGATGTCGCCGCTCGACAAGAACCGGTGGACGGCCTGTTGCCCGTTGGGGGCCCGCAGTAGACCTGCCGCGGTGAGCTCCGCGCGCGCGACGAGTGCAGTTTCGTCTGCACTATTCACCAGCGTGACGCCTGGTCCCATCACCTGCCTGATCACATCTGCGAGGTACGGGTAGTGGGTGCAGCCGAGCAACAGTGCGTCGACGCCTGCTTGTTGCACGGGCGCCAGCAGTCGCTCGGCGAGGATCGTGACTTCCTCGCCAGTGGTTTGACCGCGCTCGACGAACTCGACGAAACCAGGGCACGCGGTGGCGGTGAGATGCACATCGGCGCCCGTCGCCGCACTGGCGACCGCGACCGCCCGATCGTAGGCCCCCGACCCGATCGTTCCGACGGTCCCAATGACGCCCACCTTGCCACTACGGGTTGCGCGTACGAGCGCTCGAGCACCGGGAGCGACGACGTCGACGACGAGCACCGGCATCTCCGCTTCCAGCACTTCGAGAGCTGCGGCCGAGGCGGTGTTGCACGCAACGACAACCGCCTTCACGTCATGTTCTTTGACCAGGCTCCAGGCAAGCTGCCGCGCAAACTCGCGTACTTCCGCTTGTGGGCGCGGCCCGTATGGGTAGCGGCCTGTGTCACCGATGTAGACCAAGTCTTCGTGCGGCAGCAGATCGATGACGGCGCGGGCCACGGTGAGACCACCGAACCCACTGTCGAACATTCCGATCGGCCGCTCCATCGTTGGCAAGGCTAACGGGGCACTATCGCGTCACGAGCCACGCGATCGTGTAGGCGCCCGAGTTGGAGGCAAGATGCGCCATCATCGGGGCCAACACGCTGCCAGAGCGCAGTCGCAGCCAGCAGAACCACATGCCGGCGAAGGCGGTGCTGATCACCGCGAACACGACCGCGATTGCGACACCACCGGCACCCGAACCGAAGAGGCGTGTTGCGACTGGGTTGACCTCGTTCAACGACAGCGCAGGCAGCACATGCCACAGCCCGAAGCAGACCGACGCGGCAGCGGTGCCGCGCAACACGCCCCACCGAAGCATGAACAAACCCGGAAGCACTCCGCGGAACGCGACCTCTTCCAGCAGCACCGTCCCCAAAGGAATGCGCACGAACGCTTGGTACAACCACGTTCCCGCGCCAGCTGAGACGCGACGGTCGTGATACAGCTCGTTGAACGCGGGCATGGTGATCGCCAATGCCAATACCCCGACGGTCAGAATGAGCAGCACCGTTCCCCATGCGGCACCTCGGCGCCAGGCAGTGAAGCCAAGTTGTTCGCGGGTGGTGACCGAGAGCGCCAACACCACGATCGCTACGGCAACGCTCACATTCCACGGCACATAGGCCCAGTCGGGCAAGATCCGATTCGACATCAGGTTGGCGACGAGCAAGAGCAGAGCGACACCACCGGTGGCAGTGCGCCACCGCCTACGATCAAAGGGTGCGTCAATCGCCACAGTCTGAGGGTATAGCGGCGGTCGAGTCGCCCCGTTCATCGTCGCCACGCAATATCTACATCGACTTCCTGCGGGCATTCAGCCTGCTGATCGTGGTCGCTTGGCACTGGGTCTTCACCATCGTGTTGTGGCAAGACGACGGCCCGCATGCAACCAGTCCGATCGGTTTCACGACAGGCCTCTGGATGGCGACGTGGCTGTTGCAAGTCATGCCGCTGTTCTTCTACGTCGGCGGCTTCTCGCACATCGTCGCGTGGCGCAAAGCGCGCGCCGAGCACGAGTCGATTTGGCATTTCGTCGGCAAGCGCATCCGACGACTTGCAGTTCCTGCGTTGGCATTGCTGGTGGTGTGGATTGCACTCGGCATCGCTCTTGGCGCGATCTTCAACCTCGAGTGGACCGGTCGCGGCGTGATCTTGGTCGTGAGTCCATTGTGGTTCATGGGCGTCTACCTGGTTCTGATCGCGCTGTTGCCGGTGTTCTTCTGGATGCACGAGCGATGGGACTCCACCGTCATCGTGTTCCTCGCCGCCATCGCAGGCACGGTCGACATACTCCGCTTTCGCTACGACATGGAGTGGCTTGGCCTCGTCAACATGATCGCCGTGTGGGGACTTTGTCATCAGCTCGGCTTCTTCTACGACCGGATTGCAGCTGCAACCCGACGAACTGATTGGACCTTGCTGTGGGCAGGTCTTGCCGGACTCGGTGGACTGGTCGCCAGCGGTTTGTACCCGGGCTCAATGGTCGGTGTGCCAGGAGAGACTTCGAACATGGCGCCGCCGACGCTGTGCATCGTTGCGCTCGTCGTGTTCCAAGCGGGCGTGGCGGAGATTCTGCGACCTTCGATCGAGCTGCGACTCCAGCGCCCGCGATGGCAACGCGTGAACGAGACCATCAACCGCTTCTCGATGCCACTGTTCCTGTTCCACACGACTGGGCTCGCCATCTACCTCGGCGTGCGTTATGCGGTTGCGGGAGAACGCAACGAGGTGCGCGAGCCGACTCTCGGCTGGTGGTTGACGCGACCGCTCGCATTCATCGGTCCGCTGCTGTTCACGTTGCCCGTCATCTACTTGTTCGGGCGTCAGTGGGTCCGCAAGCCGCGCGTCACGCATTCCTGAGTAGCAGTTTGTGATCCTCGCCACGGTTCTCGCGCTTGTCGCCGCGGTGCTGCACGCGGGTTGGAACTTGGTGGCCAAACGGGCCGACGGCGACCGTTACCTCGTGCTGTGGGCACAGTTCTTCGCCGCCGGGCTGATGACGTTGCCGTTGCTGATCGGATACCACCTCATCTGGGGCATGCCCTGGCAGGGCTACATGTGGGCCGCGATCAGCGGTTGCGTGCACGTGCCGTACATGTGGCTGCTGGCGCGCGCGTACAACCTCGGCGACTTCTCCGTCAGCTATCCGGTCGCTCGCGGTGGCGGTGCTGCGCTCGCGGCGATCGGTGGGGTCGTCGCACTCGGCGATCATCTGTCACTGCTGGCGGTGTGCGGCATCGCGATCGTCGTCTGCGGACTGGTGCTGCTTGCATACGGCGCACACGGAGTGAGTCTCGGGCTTGCGTTGTTGGCAGCGGTCTCGATTGGTCTCTACTCCACGATCGACGGTAAAGGCGTGCGCTCGACGCCGGAAACGATCGGCTTCGTGTTGGCCACGATGTGCGCCGGCGGCATCACCAACTCCACCTTCGCGCTGATCATTCGTCGTCCCGCCGACATGCGCGCCATGTTCGTGGCCAACTGGCAGCGCGCGTTCGTCACCGGGGTCGCCACCATCGTCACCTACGGCATGGTGTTGGTCGCCTTCACCTATGCGCCGATCGGCTACGTGACCGCACTGCGCGAGTCGAGCGTGGTCTTGGCTGCGCTGGCGGGCTGGCGACTACTCGGCGAGGGTGACCACCGCCGGCGAATTACAGCCGCAGCAGTGGTGTTCAGCGGCCTACTGGTGCTGGTGCTCGGCCGCTAATCGTTGGTGTTGACGGCGGAGAGTTCGCCGGTCGCGAACGAGGCTTGCGGGCTTGTCCACGTGTAGTCGGGAAGCGACTCGGTGTAACCGTTGGCCCAGAACGTGACGTCGTAGGTGATGCGAGCCTGAATCGTGACGGTTCCCGGGCCGGGCGGCGTCCACATGCACGCGCCGTTGACGCCGGGTTCGCTTTGATCGGGCAGTAACGGCACGGCGGGGAATGCGATTGTGTCGGCGCTGGCCTGGGCGGGACTGGTGACGCAGTCGACGATGCCGTTGAACGGCGGCGACGGTTGCTCGGGCTTGGGTGTGAAGACGACGTGGAACGACAACGCCGTTGGGCGCAGGTAGAGATAGATCGTCCAGCCGCGGTAGTAGTCGGCGTTTGAAACCTGCTCGGACCAGGCAGCCGGCTGGATCGCAAGCCACGCTGGATAGCGGGTGATGAGTCCACCCCAGCGATCGACGACCGGATTGCGATAGACGGTCGGCTGGATGAGTTGTAGTTCGTTGTACAGGTTGGTGACGCGCACGCGTGGGTCGATCATCGTGTCGGTCGAGAAGACGATGATCGTGTCGATGTGATGGTCGGTCGTGTCGCAATACACCTCGAAGACGCGACCGACCTGCGACAGCGCTCCGTTGCTTTCACTCGTCGCGTTCGGACGGTTCGGGTTGACCGCGCCCTGGAACTTCGCTTCGATGAACAGCCAGCGACTCGAGCTGATGACTTGCCCAGCGGCGTAGTCCTGCCCATCGAAGGTGACACCCGGCGAGAAGGCAGTGAACGTACAAGGCCCACGCCGCCCGCGCCGAGCGAAGATCGATTCGCTAGGGATCGACGTATAGCGAGTCAGCCCGCCAGAAGTGTTGCGAATGTCCACCACATCCGCCCCAGAAGCAGTAATCGGCGGACTGTCTGCCGACCCCTCGTCACCGCCGCCGCCGTAAGCAACACCGGCAGGTGTCAGAGTCGCGAGGCCAAGAAGTGCAAACGCAGAAATCAATCGCATGCGGTCGGTTGCCGTCCGGTCTCTGTAACGACCCAGTGTTGGGAGCCCACCTTGAGGCGGTAAGCACCACCCGACTCGACGATTCCATAAGTAGACCCTTCAGCGAGAGACCCATCAGGCATCACGAAGTAACTGCCATCGAGAACGCAGTCGAACACAATCGCCATGACCTCAGTGCGATCATCACCAATTACCTGCGGTCGTAAGACCACGCCGACATCAAGGTCTACGACCTGACCTTGCTGGCTACGCACTTCCAAGCCAGCCCTGATCCGCGCGTCAGCTCCATCGAACCACTCCGTCCATCCGGGATGGTTGAGATCAATGGGACTCCTCGTGGCCGCCTCGAAGTACACGAGTTTGGCTTGGAGGTAGGCCTCGATGATGGGGCGGTCTTCTTCGTTGAGGGTCCAGGTGATTCCGTTGGCTACGTCCTCGACCACTGGCAGGTACGCCCACAAACCCGGCATCAGCTCGTAGACCAGACCCGGCGTGGTGACTCCGGGCGCCGAGTCGACGAGCTTCCATGGGCCGTCAGCGCTGAGACCGACGACGCCCGCGGGCAACGTGGCTGCCGGCAAGGTCAGGGCCACGGTGGTTGGGGCGCTGGTCGCGGGGAGCGTCGGCAAAGGTCCGGGCACCGACGAACCGGGCGCCAACGTGTCGAGTTGCGACCCTCCGCCCGAATCGCACGCGACGATGAGGAGTGCGCTAGCGGCGAGAACTGTCAAACGGCGCATGCAAACTCCGAGCGGTCGAGGGTCACTTGAACTGGGCACAGCGAGTACCGCCACTCGGCACCCCTCACTATGACGCAGAAAACCCGCCGCGATGACGCGGAAATCGTCAGAAGTAGATAATCGACTCGGCTGCGGCCTCGGCAACATCGAGGTCGTCGGTGTAGGCGCCGGTGCTGAGGTACTTCCAGCCACCGTCGCAGACGATGAACACGATGCACCCAGACTCGATTTCTGAGGCCACCTTCACTGCGCCAGCCAGCGCGGCGCCTGACGAGATACCCGCGAACACTCCGCACTCCGCGACCAGCCGACGCGTCCACTCCAAGCTCTCGCGCGGTCGCACCACCCGTTTGCGATCGAGCAAATCGAAGCCGTTCCAGTTCTCGAACAGAGGTGGAATGTAGCCCTCGTCGAGATTGCGCAATCCCTCGACCTTCTCACCGAGCGGTGGCTCGATCGCGATGATTTGAATCGCAGGATCCTGCTCCTTCAAGAAGCGACCTGTGCCCATCAGGGTGCCACTGGTGCCAAGGCCCGCAACGAAGTGCGTGATCTCGGGGCAATCGCGCCAAATCTCGGGGCCGGTGCCCTCGTAGTGCGCGTACGGGTTGTTGTCGTTGCCGTATTGGTAGAGGAAGCACCACTCGGGATGCTCGGCCGCCATCGCCTGCGCGCGCTTCACCGCGCCGTTGCTGCCCTCTTCGCCAGGAGTGAGAATCAGTTCGGCACCGAACACCTGCAGCATCTGGCGCCGCTCGACCGACACGCTGTTCGGCATCAGGATCGTGATCGGGTGGCCCTTCATCTGCGCAATGGCGGCTAGCGCGATTCCGGTGTTTCCCGACGACGGCTCGATGATGCGCTGGCCAGGCCTGAGCGTTCCGTCCTTCTCGGCCTGCTCGATCATCTGCTTGGCGATGCGATCCTTCACCGAACCGAACGGATTCTGGCTCTCGAGTTTGGCAACGATGCGGACGTTCGGGTTCGGCGAAAGGCGGCTGACGTCGACCATCGGGGTGTTGCCGATCAGGTCGAGCACACTCTCGTTGATCATCGCGACCTCCTCACTCCCAGCTCCTTGCTAATTCCGATCAATCTAGTCGACAATCTAACGTCAGCCGACTGAAATCGGAACCTCGCTGATCGAACCATCGACGATCTCGTAGCAGCGCGCTTCCGGCGCTTCCCGTTTCAGACTGACGATGACGTAGAACCATGTCGGGTCGGGCGCTTGGTCGACATCGGTGGGGCTGGGATAGGGCTCGCTATGGGTATGACTGTGGAACACACCGATCACGGCCAGGCCGTCTGCTTCCGCCGCGCGCTCGGCCCGCAACAGCTCCTTGCCCGGCACGCTGTAGACGCGCGCGGAGGCGGCCTCGTTGGTGCAGGCGACGAACCGATGGACGCGCTTGCCCTCCCCCACCAACAACCCGCACGCCTCCAACGGATAGCCGTCGTATGCGTTGCCGATCATGCGCGCGTATTCATCGGCGGGGAAGGACAGCGGCAGCGGCGAAACGTCGGGCATCGGCTTGGAAGGGTACCGCTACCCTGATGCCTCGCATGGTGACGAGTTCCGAACGCAAGAACGTGAACGGGCGCAACGAGGCCCGCAAGCTGATCGCCAGTAATCGGCGCGCCCGTCGCGACTACGACATCATCGAAACGTTCGAGACCGGCATCGTGTTGAGCGGCAGCGAAGTCAAGTCGCTACGCGAGGGCCACGCGCAGGTCGCCGACTCGTACGCCCGCGTCATCAACGGCCAGATCTGGCTCGACGGTGTGCACATTCCGCCGTACCAGAACGCACACGGCATCGGCGCCCACGACCCCGACCGCGAACGCAAGCTGCTGCTACACCGGCGCGAGATCGACAAGTTGTCGCACACCATTCAGATCGAACACCTCGCCCTCGTGCTGCTGTCGATGTACTTCAAGGAAGGGCGCGTCAAGGTCGAACTCGGCCTCGGACGCGGCCGCAAGAAGGGCGACAAGCGCCAGGCGATGGCCGAGCGCGACTCGAAGCGCGAGATGGCGCGCGCAATGGTGCGCCAAGCGAAGGGTCGCGACTGATGAGCAAACTTGCACTTGTCCGCAAGCCAAGCCCACGCCTCGCCGAAGGCATCGTCACCCACATCGATCGTTCGCCGGTCGATGCCGAGCTCGCACTGCGGCAATGGCAGGCATACGTCGACGCACTACACGCGAACGGTTGGACCACCCACGAGGTACCAGCGGCACCCGACTGCCCCGACTCGGCCTTCGTGGAAGACACGATGGTCGTGTTCCGCGATGTCGCAGTGCTGGCGCGGCCCGGCGCCGATGAACGCAAGCCGGAAGTAGCGGCGGCAGCCGACGCAGTTCGCGCTCACGGGTATCGAACCGTTGCGATCGAGGCGCCAGGCACGCTCGATGGCGGCGACGTGTTGAAGGTTGGCACCACTATCTATGTGGGCAACGGCGGCCGCACCAACGTGGAAGGCATCGCGCAACTTGCCGCCGCGCTCGAACCGCTCGGCGCAACAGTCGTGACCGTTCCGCTCAGCAAGGTGTTGCACCTCAAGTCGGCGGTCACCGCGTTGCCCGACGGAACGGTCATCGGTTGGGAGCCAGCACTCGACGACCCATCGCTGTTCCCCAACTTCGTCGCCATGCCCGAGGAGCCCGGCGCACATGTCGTGCTGCTCGACGACACGCATGTGTTGATGTCGTCCGACGCGCCGCAGAGCGCCGCGCTGATCCGTGATCGCGGGTACACCCCCGTGCTCGTCGACATCAGCGAGTACATCAAGCTCGAGGGCTGCGTCACCTGTCTCAGCGTGCGCCTCCGCGAGGCCCCAGGCGGCAAGTAGCACCGGTTAATTTCGGGGCATGACTAGCTTCGTTGTCGAGCCGATTGGATACGTGCGTTCAACCCGCAACGCGGCGATCGACGACGACTGGGACGCGGTGACCGCTGTCATCGAACTCGACCCCGATCAGTTGCAACCCGAAGCGACCGCCGGGTTGGAAACGTTCTCACACATCGAGGTGGTGTTCCTGTTCGACCAAGTCGATCCCGCCGAGGTGTGCCGCGGTGCCCGGCATCCTCGTGGCAACAAGTCGTGGCCGCTCGTCGGGATACTTGCCCAGCGGGCGAAGGATCGGCCGAATCGCATCGGCCTCACGACGTGCCGCGTTCTCAGCGTTGACGGCTTTCGCATTGAAGTTGCCGGGCTCGATGCCATCGACGGCACGCCCGTGCTCGACATCAAGCCAGCAATGGTGGGCTTCGCGCGACGTGGCGAGAGGCGCGAGCCAGCGTGGGCCACAGAGTTGATGACCAAATATTGGTGAGACCCTGAGCGACTGACGCTGGTAGCTTGATACTGCTATTCCAACCAAATGGGGCTGACAGGTTTCGACGTCAGATTCACTGGGCGGGCGTGCGACCCGAGTTGCTCAGACTCGCTAAACGGGGCACAAACATGAATTGCCAACGAGCAGTTCGCTCTCGCCGCCTAATTAGTTAGGTAGTGAAGAGACATCGTGACCAGAAATGGCGCACGGGGCCGATCCACCGCAGCCTGGCACCAGAAGCGGGGGATGACAGTGGGAAAGACCGCTGGCGTCGGGAAAGACCGATGACGATTCGGAAAGACGATTCGCGGGCCACCGGGCAACCGATGGTCAGCCGACCCGCCGGTCTCCCTGCGTTAGGGAGTGAGTCGGGAACGGTCGTAGCACGTACGTTCATTGCCTGATGGACGGGGGTTCGATTCCCCCCAGCTCCACCAATTTTTGTCGAGTGTTTCCTGCACCGGAGTGTTTCGTGCCCGCACACGGGCACGAAACACTCGACACACGCGAAGAGGAGAGCCGGACGTGGCCCTGAGGCTTCAGTCGCCGTCGGGTGCGGCTACCGCGCTCGTCTCCGCCGACGATGGCGGGCGACTGGCATCACTGGTCGTCGACGATCTCGAGTTGCTCGCGCCCAACACTGGTGCCGGCCCGCTCACATGGGGTTGCTACGCAATGGTGCCGTGGGCTGGGCGCATTCGCGACGGTCGGTTCGCCTTTGAGGGCACCACCTATGACCTGCCGCGCAACATGGGCGCGCACGCGATTCATGGCGTCGGGTTCGATCGGCCGTGGGACGTGATCGCCGACGACCGTCTCTGCCTCGACCTGACCGCGCCGTGGCCGTTCGGAGGTCGCGCGACACAGAGCTTCGCGATCTCCGACGACGCTCTGCGCATGACCCTGCGAGTTGAGGCCGGCGACCAAGCGATGCCAGTAGTACTCGGATGGCACCCTTGTCTGCGTCGCGTGCTCGCGCGCGGCGAAGCCGCCGACCTGAGTTTCGACCCTGAATGGATGTGGCAACGAGCACTCGACGGCGTTCCCGATGGAACGCGAGTCAAGCCGACGCCCGCTCCGTGGGACGACGCGTTCGGAGGTGTCACCAAACCGCCGGTCATTCGATGGCCGGGAGCCTTTCGACTCGCCTTCGAGAGCAACTCCCCTGTGTGGACCGTCTACTCCGAGCGGACCGACCAGATCTGCGTCGAACCGCAGACTTCAGTTCCGAACGCGTTCAACTTCGATGATCCGCCGACGTTACGTGCGGGTGAAGCGATGGAACTCGTCCTCACGCTGCGCTGGTCAGCCGAAGAGTTCGGCCGTACCTCATAAACAGCGCGAACGAACCGCTGGTGATCGCCGCCCACGCGCACCACAGCGAGGCGAAGCCATCAATCGTCAGCTTGGCCAGTATCGCGACGGCGACCAGGTTGACGACTCCGAACAGGGCAACCTCTCGGTGACTAGAGAGAAGTAGCGATCCGCAGGTAGCGATGACATAAGCGATCACCACGAGAGCACCAGCGCGTAGATCGGTTGAATACGCGATGTGATTCGTAGCCAACCTCGCTGCGACCGGGCCGCGGATCATGGCAGCGAGAAGAACACCGGAGACGACGACGCCGAGGGCGACGAGAACGGCCATTGCTCCTCGACGGGTGCCCGCTGGCTCAAGGGCCATCACCGCCACCGGCACGAACATCGGAAGCGCGACGAACGCGAAGAGTAGGTAGAGCCATGTTGCGACTTGGCCGATGCCGTCACTCACATGACCTTGCAGCCCCCACCACACAAAAGTCTCGACGAGTTGGTGCAAGCCGAACATCAGCGGCAGCGTCGCCAGCGCAATATGGCGCCGCCGGACGCCTAGGTTGCGGAGAACATCCACCCCGATGGCGGTAACTACCACTCCCCCCACCAAGTCGGCCTGGGCAGAAAAGCACACAGCAGTCCCTCGTTCCTTCGCGTCATCGGCGCGGATGCCGACGTGTGCCCGTCACGAGGATGTACCAGCAAGAAGAACGCCAGCACAGCTTGGCTTGGCACCCAGCCTGGACGACGCGTTCGGGCAACGCCAGAGCAGTTAGTCACGAAGAGCTGGGCATACTTGGGGCATGACAGACGAGACGACTGACCCGGCCAAGAAGCCCAGCGCTGATCCGGTAGAAGACGTTGAACTTGATACTTACGATCTCGACGGCGACGGCAAGATCTCTATGATTGAGTCCGAAAGAGCCCGACTCGGCCTCGTCGATGCTCGGCTAGAAGAGATCGCCGAGGAGGGCGGCATCAAGGGCAAAATTGCCGATGCCGCCCACCACGTGATCGACAAACTCGACAACGACTAACCCTTACTACGACACAACGCCGCCGCCACCAGCAACGCCGACTGGAACCGCGTCGAAGCAACCGCACGTCTCCCACTCAGGGAGCTCCGTCACCGCTGACCTCCCCACAGCCGCCAATGCCGTCTCAGTGTGTGGCGCGCGCCGCAGAACGACGACAAGTGCTTCCACCACCTTCGCGTCCCATTGAGACCCGGAATGCTCTCGAAGGATTGCAATGACACGTTCCACCCCCATTGCCTCTCGGTAATGCCGAGTGTTCGACATTGCGTCGAACGCGTCGCAGACGCTCACGATTCGCGCCAAGTTGGGAATGGCGTCGCCAACCAGACCGTCCGGGTAGCCCCGACCATCGATGCGCTCGTGGTGGCCACGCACAATCGGCCCGATCGGGGCAAGGACCATCGATCGGTGGACCAGTTCCTCCCCCGCAGCCGCGTGCCCGCGCATCACCGTGAACTCCTCGTCGTCGAGTCGACCCGGCTTCGTCAGGATCTCGGCCGGCACTGCCAGTTTTCCAATGTCGTGAAGCAGCGCGCCGAGACCCAGCAGGTGAAGGTCGCGAGCTGAGACACCGAGTTCTGTCCCGACGACCATCGCTAGCTGCGCAGAGCGCACGACATGGTCGCGGGTGATCGGGTCGTTCGCTTCGAGCGAGGCGACGAACCTGTGCACCAACGGATCAAGGCCAAGTTCAAACGCTGCCAAGGGCGTGTGTACGGTCAGCGGCCGAACGAGGCGGGCCAGGTCGGATCGCTGCCGGAACGCCACGATCGCTCCGATTGCCACCAAGAGAACGCCGACGATGTCGAACGCGTGCGCCAACCAGAAGCCGGCCGTGAACGGTGCCCGTGCGAGCCACACCAGATTGGAGACCCCCACGAACGCGAACCCGACCGAAACCAGAAACGGCTTTGCGCTCCCGCCGATCCACGACAGTCGCAACTGCCGCACCGACAACGCAAGACAGACCGTGAGTGACGCCACTGCAACCACCACTGAAACACCGCTGCTCATCTCGGGAACCGGCAACAGGCTCGGCCACACCAGCAGCGCAATGGACACCGATGTCGTGAGAACGAGATGGACCAGAACGAACGGCTTCCATCGACGGGTCGCCCATCTGGACCACCGAGCTCTGGGTTCGATGAGCGGCAGCACAATGACACTGGCGAGCGGCAACGCCCAGAAGACCGACGACATGGTGGCCTGATTCGGTCCGAACCACACGCCGGGCGTCGTCAATCCGTGCACGAGCGGCAACAACGAGACCGTCATCGTGAACGACCCCATCAAGCCCAGCTCTGCCAGGTCGTGCCGACGCGCCATTACCAACACCCCGCTGGCAGCGACCGCGCAGCCAGACGCAGCGACGACCACGATCGCGAAGAGCGAGATCGGGCTAGTCCACCAAGGCGTCGCACCTGGGAGCACCGAGGCAAGGACCTGCACGCCAACCAACGTGCACCACGTCAGCACCCATCGGATGAGGCGCGGGCGACGGACGGCAGACTGAGAAAGCACCAGCAATCATCGGCAGAACCCGAACCAACCTCAAGGGTCCGTCAATCCCGTTGCCAACGATTAAGAATGAATCCAATATTGGAATCTGTCCAGCTTCCCGGTACTCTGGCGCCCATGACGTTCGACGCCGCGCAACTGCTGCGAGACCATGGCGTGCAGGTCACTGCCCAGCGCCTGGCCGTGATGCGGACAGTGTCGCAACAGCCCCACCTCACCGCCGACGATGTCACCGTGGCGGCGAAACGAGAGATCGGCGCCATCTCCCGCCAAGCGGTCTACGACACCCTCGCAGTCCTGGTCGAGAAGGGTCTGCTGCGCCGCATCCAGCCGATCGGGTCGCCAGCGCGTTACGAGGATCGGGTCGGCGACAACCACCACCACCTCATCTGCCGGCAGTGCGGGCGCGTCGTCGACGTCGACTGCGCGGTCGGCTCTGCGCCCTGTCTCACCGCCGCCGACGACAACGGGTTCGAGATCGATGAGGCAGACGTCGCCTATTGGGGACGCTGCCCGCAATGTTTGGTCGAAGTCCCCTAGCCCCCACCACGAACCAACAAGAGGATTGAAATGACTGACAACGCAAGCCAAGGAGAAACCGTGCAGACCGAAAACAAGTGCCCGTTCACGGGCGGAGGCCGCGGCACTTCGAACCGCGACTGGTGGCCAAACCAACTGAACGTGGGAGTGCTGCGTCAGAACTCGTCGATGTCCGACCCGATGGATGAAGACTTCGACTATGCCGAAGAGTTCAAGACACTCGATCTCGATGCACTGAAGAAGGACATCGAGGTCGTGATGACGACCTCGCAAGACTGGTGGCCCGCCGACTGGGGCCACTACGGACCGCTGTTCATCCGCATGGCGTGGCACAGCGCGGGCACGTATCGCATCAGCGACGGCCGCGGCGGCGCTGGCGCTGGCCTGCAGCGTTTCGCGCCGCTGAACAGTTGGCCCGACAACGTGAACCTCGACAAGGCACGACGCTTGCTGTGGCCAGTCAAGCAAAAGTACGGCCGCAAGATCTCCTGGGCCGACCTCATGATCTTCGCTGGCAACTGCGCGCTCGAGTCAATGGGATTCAAGACGTTCGGTTTCGCCGGCGGGCGCGAGGATGTGTGGGAACCCGACGTCACCTACTGGGGCGCCGAAGACACGTGGCTCGACGACAAGCGTTACAGCGGCGACCGCGAACTCGAGGATCCACTCGGCGCAGTACAGATGGGCCTCATCTACGTCAACCCGCAGGGGCCGAATGGCGAACCAGATCCACTCGCCTCAGCGAAAGACATTCGCGAGACGTTCGCGCGCATGGCAATGAACGACGAAGAAACCGTTGCGCTCATTGCCGGTGGGCACACATTCGGTAAGTCGCACGGCGCGGCAGACGCCGCGCACGTCGGCCGCGAACCGGAAGGCGCTGGCCTCGCCGAACAGGGCTTCGGCTGGAGCAATAGCTTCGGCAGTGGCAACGCTGGCGCGACCATCAGCAGCGGTTTGGAGGGCGCGTGGACCCCGACACCAGTGAAGTGGGACAACAGCTACTTCGAGACTTTGCTCGGATACGAGTGGAGCTTGGTGAAGAGCCCTGCCGGTGCGTGGCAATGGGTCCCGACGGATCCAGCGGCGGCGAACGCCGTGACAGACGCGCACGATCCGTCGAAGCGCACAGCGCCGATGATGCTCACCTCGGACCTCGCATTGCGCTTCGACCCTGTGTACGAGAAGATCTCGCGCCGCTTCTTTGAGAACCCCGACCAACTCGCCGACGCGTTCGCAAGGGCGTGGCACAAGCTGACGCATCGCGACATGGGGCCGCACGAGCGTGGCCTCGGCAAGCTCGTCCCCGCCGAGCCGCAGCTGTGGCAAGACCCAGTTCCCGCGGTCACCTACAAGCTGATCGAGCCGAAGGACGTCAACGACCTCAAGGCGAAGATCCTCGCATCGGGTCTGTCGATCGGGCAGCTGGTGTCGACCGCATGGGCGTCGGCATCGACGTTCCGCGGCACCGACAGGCGCGGTGGCGCCAACGGCGCACGCATTCGGCTAGCACCGCAGAAGGATTGGGAAGTCAACAATCCGGCCGAGCTCGCCAAGGTGCTGAAGACCCTGGAAGCGATCCAGCGTGACTTCAACGGTGCCAACAACGGCGGCAAGCAGGTGTCGCTCGCCGACCTCATCGTGCTGGGCGGCTGCGCAGCTGTCGAACAGGCAGCCAAGAACGCCGGACACGACGTGATGGTTCCGTTCACACCTGGGCGCGGCGACACGACCCAAGAGCTGACCGACATCGAGTCGTTCGCCGTACTCGAACCAACCGCCGACGGGTTTCGCAACTACTGGCGAGACGGACATCGCCACACGGCCGAGGAACTCCTGCTCGAGCGGGCAAACCTGCTGACGCTGACAGCGCCGGAGATGACCGTGCTGGTCGGCGGTTTGCGGGCACTCAACACGAACTTCGGCCGGAGCCCACTCGGCGTGTTCACCGATCGCTCCGACGCGTTGACGAACGACTTCTTCGTGAATCTGCTCACCATGGCGACGAAGTGGCAACCAGTGGATGCCAGCGAGCAAACCTTCGAAGGACGCGACAGAGTAACGGGCGACCTGAAGTGGACGGCTTCGCGAGTCGACCTCGTCTTCGGTTCGAACTCGGAGTTGCGTGCACTCGCCGAGGTGTACGCCAGCGATGACGCGCAAGAGAAGTTCGTCAGAGATTTCGTGACCGCGTGGGACAAGGTCATGAACCTCGATCGATTCGACCTGTCCTGAGCAAGCGAGAGGAACAACAGACATGAAAGAGATGCCCATCGATATCGGAATCAGCGATGCCGACCGCGAGGCAATCACGGAGGGCCTCTCGCGGCTGCTCGCCGACAGCTACACCCTCTATCTCAAGACGCACAACTACCACTGGAACGTCACCGGCCCGATGTTTCAGACGCTGCACCTCATGTTCGAGACGCAGTACAACGAGTTGGCGCTGGCGGTCGATCTGATCGCCGAGCGCATTCGTTCGCTTGGCGCGCCAGCACCGGGCTCGTACCGCGAGTTCGCCGCGCTGGCATCGATCACCGAGGACGAGGACCGCCCCGATGCCACCGAGATGATTCGACGGCTCGTCAAAGGACAAGAGACGGTGGCGCGCACCGCTCGTTCGGTGTTTCCCGCAGTCGAAACAGCACATGACGAACCAACAGCCGACCTACTGACACAGCGCATGCAAGTGCATGAGAAAACTGCTTGGATGCTGCGCAGTCTGTTGGCATGAGCCTTATCATCGGCAGTCTCGAACCAGGAAGAGTGAGATGACTAACTCGACTTCAGAAACGTCCAGCATTACAACGGAACGGCTCACCGGACTCCGTCGTTGGAACCTCGGCCTGTCCGTACTGCATGCTGCGCAGGCGATCTTGATTCTGGTGATGGCCAGCGATTTCGCCATCACCCTCACAACGACCTACCCACAAGGCCCCCCCGGCACACGATTGACGGACCCTCAAGGACTGTTCGACGTACCGATCGGTCCTGCGATCGCCGTGTTTCTGCTGCTCGCCGCGGTCGACCACTTCGCAACTGCGACATTCGCCCGTTCCACGTACGAGGACGATCTGCATCGCGGTATCAACCGATTCCGCTGGGTCGAGTATTCGCTGAGCGCGACGCTGATGATCCTGTTGATTGCGTCGTACAGCGGCATCACCGACATCACAGCGGTGGTGGCTATCGCTGGCGCGAACATCGCGATGATCCTCTTCGGATGGTTGCAAGAGCGGATGAACCCGCCGGGACGTACTTCAACGACAATGCTGCCGTTCTGGTTCGGCACCCTTGCTGGCATCGCGCCATGGATCGCAATTTGGGTGAACGTGATCGGCGCCTCCACGGTGCCCGGATTCGTGTACGGCATCGTGGTCGCCGAGTTGATCTTCTTCTTCAGCTTCGGGCTCAATCAGTGGCTGCAATACCGAGGCGTCGGCAAGTGGCGCAACTATGTGTACGGCGAGAAGGTGTACCTCGTCCTGAGCTTGGTCGCGAAGTCGGTGTTGGCCTGGCAGATCTACGGCGGGTCACTCGCCGAATAGTTTCAGGCTGCTCGAGGACGCACCGTCGTCCCACTGAGATGATGTCGAGCGGCGAGGCAGATGGGTCGAAAGCCCCTATGTGGCCTGCGGCGCAGACCATAGCGTTGCCGATTGTGACCTCTGATCGCACATCTACTCGTGTCGTAGTCGACGGAAACGAAGCGGCAGCGCGCGTCGCCCACCTCGCCTCGGAGGTGATCGCCATCTATCCGATCACGCCCGCGTCGCCGATGGGCGAACTCGCCGATGATCTGAGCGCGAAGGGGCACACCAACCTGTGGGGCACGGTGCCTGAGGTAATTGAGATGCAGAGCGAAGCCGGCGCAGCTGGCACGCTGCACGGAGCGATCACTCGCGGCGCGCTCGGTACCACATTCACGGCCAGCCAAGGCTTGCTGCTGATGTTGCCCAACATGTTCAAGATCGCTGGCGAACTCACTCCGACAGTCATCCACGTCGCTGCCCGGACCGTCGCCACACATGCGCTCAGCATCTTCGGCGATCACAGCGATGTAATGGCGGCCCGCACGACCGGCTTCGCCATGTTGTGCGCCAGCAGTGTGCAGGAGGCCGCCGACTTCGCGGCGATCGCGCACGCGACCACGCTGGACACACGCGTACCCTTTTTGCACTTCTTCGACGGCTTTCGCACCAGCCACGAAATCGCAACGATCGAGGTACCCACCGAGCAAGACCTGATTACGTTGATCGACCCGGCAGCAGTTGCCGCTCATCGAGCCCGTGGCCTCGACCCCGACCGACCGATGCTGCGCGGAAGCGCACAGAACCCCGACGTGTACTTCCAGGCCCGCGAAGCATGCAGTCCTTTCCACGCCAATGTGCCCGCGGCCGTCCAGTCGACGATGGATCGTCTCGCCAGCCTCACCTCGCGTCAGTATCACCTCGTCGACTACTTCGGCGCCCCCGACGCCGACCGCGTGATTGTGTTGATGGGCTCGGGCGCTGGCGCCGTTCGAGAAACGGTGTCCGAACTGATGACCACAGGCGAACGCGTTGGCGTCGCGGTTGTGCGCCTTTATCGGCCCTTTCCTACCGAGGCACTGCTCGCCGCATTGCCTCCCAGCACGCGCACGGTTGTCGTCCTTGATCGCACGAAAGAGCCAGGCGCCCCATTCGAGCCGCTGCACCTCGATGTGCTCAGCGCGCTCTGGCACAGCCCGACCGAGGGATGGGTCGACGGCCGCACTCCAAGGGTGATCGGTGGGCGCTACGGACTGAGCAGCAAAGAGTTCACCCCCGCGATGGCAAAGGCTGTCTTCGACGAAGCCGCCAAAGATCAGCCGCGCAATGGATTCACCGTCGGGATCATCGACGACGTCAGCCACACCAGTCTCACTTACGATCCGTCGTTCAGCACCGACCACGCTCGCGTGCGCGCGGTCTTCTTCGGTTTGGGTGCCGATGGCACGGTCGGCGCGAACAAGAACACCACCAAGATCGTCGGGCACAACACCGATCTGGCTGTTCAGGCCTACTTCGTCTACGACTCCAAGAAGTCCGGCTCGATGACCGTGAGCCATGTTCGTTTCGACCCGAACCCGATCAATAGCACGTACCTCATCGACCGGGCCACGTTCGTCGGTGTTCACCAATGGGACTTCCTCGAGCGCATGGACGTCCTGACAGTGGCGGCACCGGGCGCCACCGTGTTGATCAACAGCCCATTTCCGGCCGACGAGATCTGGGACCGTCTGACAGTCGAAGCTCAAACAGCCATCATCGACAACACTTTGCAGGTGCACACGATCAATGCTGGAGCAGTGGCGAAGGCGGCTGGGCTACAGGGTCGCGTGAACACCGTCATGCAAACATGTTTCTTCGCGTTGTCGAACGTGCTGCCGACCGAGCAAGCCATCGCCGAGCTCAAGCACGCGCTTACCGCGTCGTACGGAAAGCGCGGCGACGTCGTCGTCCAACGCAACGTTGCCGCTGTCGACACCACCCTCGCACAACTTTTCCCCGTGCCCGTCGGAACAACGGTGACCGCGACCAAGCATCGGCGTGCCGCGCTGGCAGTCCCCGCTCCCGACTTCGTCGAGCGCGTGACCGCGCGCATGCTCGCCGGTGAAGGCGATCTGCTTCCCGTAAGCGCACTACCTCCCGATGGGACATTCCCGACAGGTACCTCGCAGTTCGAGAAGCGCACGATCGCGACCGAGATCCCGATTTGGGAAGCCGACCTGTGTATCGACTGTGGCAAGTGCGCCATCGTCTGCCCACACGCAGCCATTCGCCTGAAGGTTTACGACCCGAACGAACTGAAGGTCGGCGGAGCCGACGTGTTGAAAACGAAGTCGTTCCGCAGTCGCGAGGTGCCCGGCATGTCACTGACCGTTCAGGTCGCTCCGGACGACTGCACCGGCTGCGGTCTGTGCGTGACCGCGTGTCCCGCCCACGACAAGAGCGAAGTGAAGCGCAAGAGCATCAACCTGCGCCCGATCGGTGAACATCTCGACACCGAACGCGTCGCATGGGACGCCTTTCGAAACCTCAAGGAAGCCGATCAAGCACTCTGGGATCCCGCATCGGTCAAGACGAGCCAATTGCGCGTGCCATTGTTCGAGTTCAGCGGCGCCTGTCTCGGCTGCGGCGAGACGCCTTACATCAAGTTGCTCACACAACTGTTCGGTGATCACATGCTGATCGCCAACGCCACCGGTTGCAGCAGTATCTACGGCGGCAACCTGCCGACGACTCCGTACTGCACGAACGACGAGGGACGCGGGCCGGCCTGGAGCAACAGCCTCTTCGAAGACAACGCCGAGTTCGGTCTCGGAATCAGACTCGGCATCGATGCGCAACAGCGCGCGGCACTCGGGTTGCTCGCGCAACTCACGGAGGGCAACAAGCCCGTCGTCGATCCAACGCTGGCCGCGGCAATCGCCCAAGGTGTTGACGACAGTGGCGATGTTCCGATCCGCGAGCAACGAGCGCGAGTCGACCTGTTGCGAGCGGCTCTGGCGGGTATCGACGACCCGGCAGCGGCGCAACTTCGCGACCTGATCGGCACTCTCGTTCGCAAGACACTGTGGATCATCGGTGGCGACGGCTGGGCGTACGACATCGGTGCCGGCGGACTCGATCACATCCTGGGTAGTGGACGCAACGTCAACATCCTCGTGCTCGATACCGAGGTCTACTCGAACACCGGCGGCCAGGCATCAAAGGCGACACCTCGCGGCGCCGTCGCCAAGTTCGCCTCCAGCGGCAAAGGAATCGCCAAGAAGGACCTCGGGCTGGAAGCGATGTCATTCGGCGATGTCTACGTTGCACAAGTTGCCCTCGGTGCCAGCGACGTACAAACGGTCAAGGCACTGCTGGAAGCGGAGGCCTGGCCAGGAGTGTCGTTGGTGATCGCCTACAGCACCTGCATCGCGCACGGCTTCGACATGCGCGAGTCGATGACCCAGCAGAAGCTCGCTGTGCACAGCGGGCACTGGCCGCTCTATCGGTATCGCCCAGGCGAAACGGAGACCACGAAGCCGTTCCAGTTGGACAGCGCAGCGCCATCGGTTCCGTACGCCGACTTCATCGGCAGCGAGGCAAGGTTCGCCATGTTGCAACGCAGCAACCCGGCCAGAGCCGCCGAGTTGAGCGAACTTGCGCAAACCGACGTTGCCGCGCGATGGCGCTACTACGAACAGCTTGCTGGCGTTGAGCGCACAGCCCCACCACACATCGCGGCGGCCACCATCGCTGATGCGGAGGACGAACAATGACCCTCGACATGTCGACGACGTATCTCGGGCTGCGACTGAACAGTCCGATCGTTGCCTCGCCCAGTCCGCTGACCGGCAACCCGGCCGCGTGGGAAAGCATCGAACAGGCCGGGGCCGGCGCTCTCGTGCTGCCGTCGCTCTTCGAAGAGCAGATCGAACGCGACGCCTTTGCTGTCGATAGCACGCTTGACTTCGGCACCAACTCTTCCGGCGAGTCGTTGGACTACTTCCCCGAGTTGGAGACGTACGACACGGGGCCGTCGCGCCACCTCGCCCTCGTTGAGCTCGCTCGCCAACGTCTATCAATTCCAGTCATCGCCAGCCTCAACGGAACGTCGCCAGGGGGTTGGGTGAAGTACGCCCGCTATCTGCAAGACGCCGGGGCGCAGGCCATCGAGCTCAACCTGTACGACGTGATCGTCGACCCGCAGCGAAGCGCTGCCGACGTCGAGCGTGGGTATGTGGAGCTCGTCGAGGAGGTGCGCGCGGAAGTCGAAGTACCGCTGGCGGTGAAACTGGGGCCATGGTTCACGTCGCTCGGACACTTCGCGCTCGAGATCGAGCGGGCAGGCGCCGACGGGTTGGTTCTCTTCAATCGGTTGTATCAACCCGACATCAATCTCGACACGCTGGACGTGAAACCCCATCTGCAGTTGTCGACCTCGGCGGAGGCACGCCTACCTCTTCACTGGATCGGCATTCTGCGCGGAGTTCTCGGGTGCTCGCTCGCCGGCACAACAGGTGTGCACGAGGGCGCCGACGCTCTGAAGTTACTGCTAGCTGGAGCCGACGTCGCCATGTCGACGAGCGCGCTGTTGCGTCACGGCCCCGATCGAATCGCTTCCATGCTCAGCTGGATCCGCGAATGGATGACCGATCGCGAGTACGAGAGCATCGAGCAGTTGAAGGGCAGCGTCTCACGCCGAAATGTGCCCGACCCAGATGTCTACGAGCGGGCCAACTACTACCAAGTCCTGCAGAGCTGGAAGCGCTGAAACTCATGCACGGAGGAGATCAAACCGTGAAGAAGGACGATCGAATTGATGTCGCACAGCTTGTGGGCACAGCGCGCGACATGTTGACGGTCAAGCGTGTCTTCGGTGAGCCAATCCATCACAACGAAGTGCGCGTGATCCCCGTGGCCCGAGTTCGCGGCGGTGGCGGCGGTGGTGGGGGCACCGCCCCCGACGGAGACGGCAGCGGAGGCGGAGGCGGCGGCTTCGGCATGACGGCCAGCCCCGCTGGTGTGTACGTGATCAAGGGCGACGACGTGAAGTGGCATCCGGCAAGGAACCCAGGGCGTACTGAGCTGGCTGGCCTCGCCGTCGCAGCTCTTGTCGTGCTGGCAATTCGCTCGATCGTTGTCAGGACATTCGGGCGGCACTAGCCCTGGCCGCCAACGCCCTGGACCTTTGGCCCTAGCGCCACTCCCCAGATTGGCCATACGGTCAGGCCGTGGAGATCAACGAGTTTGAAGCGCGCGCCCGTCAGCTAGTGCAGGACCAGACCCTTGGTTACGACCAGCGCCTGCGGCGCCTAGCGGTGCTGGCCACCGAGGCGCTGCCCTACCCGGCGCTGTCGGAACCCTGCCGCGAGGCGCTTGAGAAGCGAGTGATCTGCGACATGTTCGAAGGGCACGCCCCGTACACCGCCCGCTACATCCTTCCCGACTACGAGAAGGCCATCCGCCAGGGCCTCACCTTCCTTGAGTTGCCACCTCCTACCGACCTTGACGATGCAATTGCGTTCTTGCAGATCATGTACGCACACGTGCCGAGCGTGACGACATATCCGGTGTACCTCGGCGATCTCGACAAGGTGCTCGAACCGTTCGTCACCCCCGACCTTTCCGACGACGAGCTCGATCGCAAACTCCGCCGATTCTGGATCGGCATCGATCGCATGATTCCCGACGCCTTTGCGCATCTCGACATCGGCCCCTCCGACAGTCGGATCACTCGATCGATCCTGCGCGTGGAACGCTCGCTGCGGCAATCCGTGCCGAACATCACGCTCAAGGTCGACCCAGCGCTAACCCCCGACGATCTGATCGAAGATGCGGTGCGCACGGTTTTCGAGACCGGTAAACCGCACTTCGTCAACCATCCGATGATGGTCGCCGACCACGGCGAGCAATACGCGGCCGTGAGCTGCTACAACTCGCTCAAGATCGGCGGCGGGGCCCACACGCTGGCGCGACTGAACCTGAAGGAAGTTGCGCTGCGCCACAGCGGAACCACCGAGCAGTTCCTCGCCACCACCTTGCCGGCGTTCGTCGAGTTGACTGCGGAGTTGATCGAAGCCCGCATTCGCTCACTCGTCGAGCAACAAGGCTTCTTCGAGTCCCACTGGTTGGCCACTGAGGGCCTGATCGACATTGAGCGCTTCTCGGCAATGTTCGGAATCTTCGGCCTCGCCGAGTGTGTCAACCTGCTGATGTCGTACGAGGGCCGCGACCAGACTGCTCGCTACGGGCACGATGCGGCGGCCAACGCCCTCAGCCGCCGCGTTGTTGAACGCGTTGCCGAGCTCGTCGCAGCGCGACCGATGCCCTACTGCAACGGCGGCAACGGCCGCTGCTATCTGCACTCGCAGAGTGGCATCGACCTCGACAAGGACGTCACAGCAGGCACCCGCATTCCAGTTGGGGACGAACCAGCGATGCTCGAACACATCACCACCTGCGCACCACATCATCGATACTTCGCCTCCGGGGTCAGCGACATCTTTCATGTCGACGAGACTGCTGTCCGTAATCCGCAAGCGGTCGTCGACATCATTCGCGGCGCGTTCACAAGCGGGATGCGTGACTTCACCTTCAACCTCGACGGCAACGAGTTCGTGCGCATCACCGGCTACTTAGTACGCAAGAGCGACTTGGCCGCAGTCGCCGACCACGGCCCCGTTCGCCACAGCAGCGACTACCTCGCTGCCGGGTCGGAAAACGAGTTCCATCTCACGCAGCGCGCCGTCAAGCGAATCGGCTGCAACGAGCGTCAGCCGCGGTAGCTCATTGAAGGGTCTCGTCACCAACACGATCAAGTTCAGCAACGTCGACGGCCCCGGCAATCGCTTTGTGATCTTTCTGCAGGGCTGCAACTTCAACTGCGTCGCTTGTCATAACCCCTACACGATCAATGTCTGCAACGACTGCGGGGAGTGCGTCGACACCTGTCCAACAGGCGCACTGACCATCGACGGTGTGGGCAGCGTGCGCTGGAACAGCGCCGCGTGTGAGGGTGGCGACACGTGCATCACCGTCTGCCCCTACGATTCCACGCCAAAAGCCCGCACTACGAGCGTCGTCGATCTGCTGGCCGAGATACGGGCGGCGGCCCCCTTCCTCAGCGGCATCACTGTGTCCGGCGGTGAGGCCACGCAGCAGACTGAGTTCGTCGAGTCGCTCTTCTCGGCGATCAAGGCAGACCCCGACCTCAGGCGGCTCACCTGCTTCGTCGACTCCAACGGTGCAACTGAGCCCGAAACATGGGAGAGGCTCGCTCCTGCAATGGATGGGGCGATGATCGACCTCAAGTGCCTGGACCCGACAATTCATCGCAGCATGACCGGGCAGCCGAACGACATGGTGCTAGCCAGCATCCGCCAGCTCCACGAAATGGGACTGCTCTACGAGGTCAGGTTGCTGTTGTTGGCTGGCGTCAACGACGACCCGACCTTGCTGCAACGCACCGCAAACTGGCTCGCCGACATCGACCCGACGATGAGAGTGAAGGTGATCGGGTTTCGCAACCATGGCGCGCGGCCACACGACCCACCGCTCATCGAACCGTCGAACGACTCGCTGCGCAGCGCCGCCGATGTACTTCTTGAGTTCGCCAACTTCGACGTGTGTGTGGTCTGAGCCACATCGACGATCGTGACTTCCGGCCCTTGCAGCCGAGAAGCGGTCGGCGCACCCTGAGGTGAGGAGTTCAACGTGTGGAGTTCACCACACGAAAGGAGTTCACCATGACAACCACCCTGGTTCGTCGGCCGGACCTCTTCCAGCGAATGTCCGGATGGCTTGATGTCCCTGAGGTCGTCCGCTGGGGCGAGAGCCACTTGGGCGTTGCCGATCTGATCAAGATCGAGCAGCGCGTCGTCGACGGCAAGCTTGAGATCCGAGCGGAAATGCCCGGACTCGACCCGGAGAAAGACGTTGAGGTTTCCATCCTCAACGGAGTCCTCTCGATCTCCGCCGAGCGTCACGAGGAGAAGAAGAGCGAACACGACGGTTCGACCTTCAGCGAGTTCCGTTACGGCTCGTTCAACCGCACGGTGCGGGTTCCCAACGGAACCTCCGTGAAGGATGTGAGCGCGTCGTACAAGGACGGCATTCTCACAATCGTCGTACCGATGCCGGACGAGAAGCCGGCAGAGACGATGAAGGTGCCGGTCACACGCGAGTGATCAACGATCCACCGGAGCCGCGAGCCGGACTGAGTACGCCTTGGTCCGGCTCGTCCGCGTACTGCTAGACAACGACGATGACTGACGCCAAAGGGAACCGAGTTTGGTTGCGCCTGCCCCCGGTGTTCGCTTGGGTTCGCGGCTATCAACGTCAGTGGCTTCTCGCGGACTTTGTCACCGGACTGCTGATCGTGACAATCGCAATTCCACTCAGCATCGGAATGGCTGAAGTTGCGGGAGTTGATCCGGTCGTCGGGCTCTACACATGCGTCTTCCCGCTCGTCGCGTACGCAGCATTCGGCTCGTCACGACACCTTGTGCTGGGACTTGATGCCTCAACTGCAGCCATGATTGCGGCGGCGGTCGCTCCGTTGGCCGCAGGCAACCCGCAGCGCTATCTCGCGCTCGCCAATCTGGTCGCGTTGTTGGCTGGCCTCGTCTGTCTCTTGGCTGGCTTCCTGCGACTCGGGGCCCTCGCTGCAATGTTGTCACCGGCATCGCTGCTCGGGTACCAGGCGGGCTTGGCGGTCACAGTCATCATCAACCAAATGCCGCGATTGCTGCGGGTGCCGACCAGCGGCGACAGCAGCATCGAAAGGTTCCAGGGACTCTTACGCGCGATCGACGACATTCATATGCCGTCGTTGGTCGTCGGCGGCGCGGTTCTGCTGGCAATCATCGTCGCCCGCCGCTGGCATCCTCACGTACCGGCAGCTTTCGCGCTGCTCGTCGTTGCTGCGGTGATCGTCAATCGCGGTTGGCTTGGCGACGGCATCCGCCTCATCGGCGAGATTCCGTCGGGCGCCCCTCCGCTTGGATGGCCTACCCTGGGCCTGAGCGACCTTGCGGATCTGGCTCCCGCTGCGCTCGCAATTGCGCTTGTCGCGTCGGCAGACACGCTCGCTTCCGCGGAGGCATTTGCAGTTCGTAACAAGTACGAGATCGACCCCAATCGAGAACTCGCCGGGCTCGGAGCCGCCAACGTCGTCTCCGGTCTGTCTGGCGGCATCGCGGCCAGCGCCAGCGCGGCGCGCACGGCCGTGGCCGAGTCAACCGGTTCACACACTCCGCTGGCAAGCATCGTCGCCGCGCTCTCGTTGTTGGCCGTCCTAACTGCATTCACTCGTCCGCTCGAGCTGATTCCAATCACAGCACTGGCAGCAGTGGTGATCGCCGCCATCGCACGCTTGATAGAGATCTCGACGTTTGCCGAGCTTTGGCGTGAACATCGAAGCGACTTCGTGATTGCCCTCGCTATCGCCGTGATGGTTGTCGCCATTGGCGTTCTCGTCGCGCTGGTAGTCGCACTCGCGATCGCACTCGCACGCTGGCTACTCGAGCGACGAAACCCGCCTCACCGCGATGGCCCCGAGAGCGAGTGAGCGATGTAGCGGTCGAAGTCGTAGACGTTTCGTTCCAGGTAGGACAACGGACCACGAACCATCGAGGGCCGAAGAGTGCGGAAGACTCCCTCGACTATCGGCTGATCCTCGGAGTTGACAAGGTGCAGCAGATCGAGCAAGTCAGCGACATACGCCTTGGGGTCGGCCTGATCGGCGAGTACCTCCGGGGCGACGGAGACGTCCCAGCGAATCCGCACTCGGCCGACGCCGAGCGGACTCAGTTGCAGATACCACAGCCAGTCGGGCTGCAATTGCATGACGTGAGTCGGAAACACTGCACCAAGAACGATGGTGCGCCGCCACTCTCCCGTCAACGACGTGTTGTCGCGATGCGCTACACCGGACTGCGCGTCATTGGCCTCAACAACGACGTGGTATGCGAAACGGTCGGTGCCCGGATGCACTGTCGTATCAAGCGTGCTGTCTCCATCCTTGGAGAAACTGTTCTTGTGCACCTTGAACACGTGATACGCGTCCATGAAGTTTTCGTACAACAACTTCCAGTTGGTGTCCCACACATCAACCTGACGGTGCACCGGCACGTACGACGCCATCTGATATCGGCCCACTACCTCGGTCAGCCCAGCAAGACTCGCGGCCAAATCCTCGGCATCGGACGTCTGGTTGACGAACAGGAAGCCCTCCCACTCCTCGATACGAAGCGACAGCAAGTGATGGTCGGCGGCATCGAATGCCCGCCCCGTCTTATCGACCGTCCGACTCATATAGGGCGCTCCGACCAACTGACCATCGAGTCGGTATACCCATGCGTGGTACGGACAGGTGATGCGTGCCTCATTGCCGCAGCCGTGCAGCAGCGGCGAGCCGCGATGGGCGCACACGTTGTCGAACGCGGCAACTGCGCCGTCCTCCCCACGCAACACGATGATCGAGCGCTGCCCACCGTCGGCCGCCGTGACATCGGCGGTCAGGTAGTCGCCAGGAGCAGCGAGGTCGGCGGTGCGACCGACACAGACCCACTGTGCGGCGAGATGCGAACACTCGCGCGCGAGGACTTCGGCCGACGTGTAGGCCGCCGGCGGCAACATACGAGCCTCTTCGAACGGCAGTCCCGCATGCTCTGCCAGTGCGTCCCACACAGACTCTTCGCTAGCCGACATCCAACAAATCTCCTTGACGCCAAGGCAGCGTCGACGCAGTGATGACCCAATCGCTGCCAGCGCGCTCAGCAACGCTGAACTCGCAGTCGAGCAGCGATTCGACGACAGCTCGATCTTTCGCGTACTCATCGACCAGATCGACCAGTCGGGCGGTGTGCGGGATTGGGGTCACGCGATCACGTACGTACACCGCGATGTCTCCAGCCCGATACAGAGCCGCCAAGCCGTCGAACCTCGCGAGTAATAGGTCTCTGCTGCCAGGCACGAGCCGCCACTCTTCGACATAGGCGCCGCTCGGCGCGTACTCCATCATTACGGTCGCGTCGTCATTCCAGGTCATGAGACCCGGCTCTGGGAACGCGGATACCGGTTGGAAGTTCACACCCGAGCTGGTGTTCCATGACGCCGTGGCCTGCCGAGCGCCGTTGACCCCAGCGACAACAGGACCACACTCGGTGAACCCGCTGCTCGCATCTTCTGCGGCCATCGCGCGCAGCTCTGCAAGAGTGCAATCGTGCAGGCCCGACCTGCTCGAAAGATCCGGACGGCTCACACTGATCCGCACATCAACCATCTGTGATTCGGTCTGTAGCCACCACACCATGGTGGTGTCGTCGACGGATCCATCGGCGAACTCGATCCACGCGCGGCGCCAACAGCCGTACATCAACTCAGGAACCGTCGCCCTCGGCACGCGCGAACGTTAGTTGGGATAGCTTGATTGCCGTGCCTGACCCTGCCGAAAAGCCGCTCTTGCGCCGTATTCGCGAGTCGGTCATCGGCGACGATCAGGTGATGGACGGCCCCTACGGGCCGCGCCGAATCACGTATGCCGACTACACGGCGTCGGGCAGAGCGCTGACCTTCATCGAGGACTTCATCCGCGAGGAAGTGCTGCCGCGATACGCAAATACGCACACCGAGTCGTCGGGCACTGGCTTGCAGACCACTCGACTTCGAGAGGGCGCCCGGCAGATCATCCACGATTCGGTCGGGGGTGACGACGAGTCGTGTGTCATCTTCTGTGGCAGCGGCGCGACCGGCGCAATCGACAAGCTGATCGGCATCATGAATCTGCGGCTGCCGGCAGATCTCGACGATCGCTACGGCCTGTCACAGCACATCCCCCTCAGCGAACGGCCAATCGTGTTCGTGGGGCCCTTCGAGCATCACTCCAACGAATTGCCGTGGCGGGAATCAATCGCCGACGTGATCACGATTCCAGAGGACGCCGACGGGCACATCGACCTTGCGCAGCTCGAGCGCGAACTGATCGCCCACGCCGACCGAACCGTGAAGATCGGTTCGTTCTCGGCCGCGTCAAACGTGACGGGCATCATCTCCAACACCTGCGCCATAGCCGACCTGCTGCACCAACATGGAGCGTTGTCGTTCTGGGACTTCGCAGCCGCTGGGCCGTACGTCGACATCGAGATGTATCCGCAATGCGCGGAACACCCACTGGCCTACAAGGACGCCATCTTCCTCAGCCCCCACAAGTTCGTCGGCGGTCCTGGCACGCCCGGCGTGTTGGTCGCCCGTCGTTCCTTACTCCACAACCGCGTCCCTGATGTGGTCGGGGGCGGGACGGTCGCCTATGTCAATCCGACCGAACATCGTTTCCTCGACGACCCCGTTCACCGCGAGGAGGGCGGCACCCCCGCGATCGTGGAGTCGATACGTGCTGGACTTGTCTTCCAACTCAAGGATGCTGTCGGTGTTGCCACGATCAAGGAGCGTGAAGAGTCGTACTGGCACCGCGCTGTCGAGGCATGGTCCGCGAATCCGGCGTTGCAGATTCTCGGGAACACAACGTCAGAACGCTTGTCGATCCTGTCGTTCGTCGTCCGGCGCCCTGGCGGCAAGTACCTGCACCACAACTTTGTCGTCGCGCTCCTCAGCGACCTGTTCGGCATTCAGTCGCGTGGAGGCTGTTCCTGTGCCGGCCCGTATGGCCACCGTCTGCTCGGCATCGACATCGAACGCTCACACGAGTTCGAACACGAGATCACCGAGGGTTGCGAGGGAATCAAGCCAGGCTGGACGCGCGTCAGCTTCAACTACTTCATTTCCGAAACGGTGTTTCGTTACCTCGTCGACGCCGTCGACCTCGTCGCCGAACACGGCTGGAAGCTGCTGCCCGAATACCGCTTCAACGCCGCGAGCGGTGTGTGGCACCATCGCGCCGGGCCAGTGGAACCGCCTTTGCGGCTCACGCAACTCTCGTACGACGCAGCCACTGGCAACTTGACGCGCCCTCCACTCGATCTTGCTCGGGCCCCCGAGTCCGCCCTCGCCGGTTATCTGGATGAGGCCAGAACGCGGTTCAATGCCGCAAGTCCGTGGACTGACACTGCTCGCCACACCGACACACTGTCGGTCGCGTTCGAGAATCTGCGCTGGTTCGATCTTCCGTCAGAGTCGCTGAGCGCGCCCTAACACTTCAGGGATAAGTCACCCAGCGACCAGCGTCGAAGTCGTACAGCTTGCACGCACGAGTGATCTTGAAGTACTCGCGCAGTGACAGCCGCGAGGACCGCACCGTGTTGGGATACGCAGCCTCGATCGCAGTTGTTGCAGCCGGAAGCTGATGAAAGGGAATGCGTGTGTCGACATGGTGCGGCACATGCACGAAGATGTTGTGGAACCAGAGGCGGTTCACGATCCTTGGTAGGTGCAGCACAGTGGTCGATTCCATTTGACCCTTGAACTGCGACCACTCCTTGCGCGGCCACCACCGAATATCGGGCGCAATGTGGTGCACGTAGACAGCCCACCCGATGGTCTGGACGAAGATCAGAAACGGAACGACGAGCACCTTGATTGGCATCCACACCGCGCCCAACAGTCCGCCGTCGAACGCGCCGAAGACGACCGTTCCCGCGACTGCCAGGACGATCACCGCGGACAGCACCAACTTGTCGCGAACGATCTCACCATGGCGCTTACCGGGTGCACTGAAGCGCCACATCTTCTCCCACCACACCACACGCAGGAAGTAGGCGCCGGAACCCAACCACGACCACTCGAAACGATGCCGAATCCGCGAGAACCTCCCAGAGGCGCGGTACTGCTCGACGGTGGTTGGGTGCCACACGAAGTCGAAGTCCTGCCGCGTCGTGTAGCCGTGGTGGATTCGGTTGTGGCCGAGATCCCACGCCGCTTCGACATGCGCGCTCGGCACCATGCAGACGCGGGCGACCATCCGATTCACCCGACGCGACTCGAAGAGTGCCCCATGGGAGGCGTCGTGACCCAGCACGAACAGGCCCGAGACTGCGAGACCGGCGAGGGGCCAGAGAATGAGCAACGTCCACCACTGATCGAGCAGCAGCAGGCCCGCAATCGGGACCGCGTACAGCAACGCCGCCTGCGCCAGGGCGAAGATCGCCCGGACGCTGGAGCGCCGATAGCAAGATTCAGGGATCGCCGACCGTACGTCGTTGAGCGATTCTGTGGGCTGGCGCGTGTCGAGGAGGACGTCCATCAGCCCCATCCTAGTCTGCCTACCGACCAGTAGGTAGGCAGACTAGGGGTTTGCTCCCGGACGTGGCCTGGGCCTCCCGAAGCTGGGTCAGGAACCGAAGTGCGGCATTCGAGGACTCGATGCGCCAGAGGGAGACGACATCCTCCGACGAGTGCGCACTGAGCGCCAGCGCGAGGTGCTGAACGTGGTCATGCTGGCGCTCCAGCAGCGCGGAGACATCGATCCCGCAGACATCGGCGACCACGAGCTTCAACAACAGCTCACTGCGCAGGTCGCGAAGATGATCGACTGGGGTCGCCAGCCACCGACGAAGCTGTTCGCGCCCGCTGCGGGTGGCCGCAAGGATCGTCCGGTTGCCACCTGCAATTCCGGGCTCCTCCCCCACGGTGCGCGCCAGGCCCCGCGCTACGAGCTGATCGAGCGCGCGATAGGTCAGCGCCCGCGACAACGACCACACGCGTCCGACGTCTCCTGTCGGCTTCAGGCGCGCAGCGATTGCGAATCCGTGCGTTGGTGCCGGACACAGCAGACCAAGGCACGCCCACTCCCCAAGACGCAAGTCGATCACCGGCTTGTGCGCACTAGTCACGCCGCGTACACCTCGATGTCGGTGGCCTTGACGGTGGCATTGATCTGATCGCCGATCTGCAGTTGCAGCACATCAAGAGCGGCAGTGGTGATCTCGGCAGTCAGGGCGAACGCACCAACGATTCCGACTCGGGCGCGATCGCCGAGTCGGTCGATCTCGCCGATTGTGCCCGTCCAGGCGTTGCGCACGCTCGACTGCGCGCCGACATCACGAGCCAAAGCGACTGACTGCGGACGAATCACTGCGAACACCGGACCGGTCGGTGCGTCGGCGACGACTACCCGCGCACCGGACTGTGTCGTGAGGATGCCATCGGCCACTTCGCCTGCCACCAAGTTGACGCCGACCAAATCAGCTACGTAGCGCGACCGTGGGTGAGCGGCGACTGCGGCCAACGTGCCGATCTGCACGACCTTCCCGGCTTCAAGAATCGCGACCCGATCGGCAAGCGCATACGCGTCGACCGGATCGTGCGTGACAACTATCGCGACTCCCCCGAACGTGTCGAGGTGTCCGCGCAGATTGCGACGAACAGTTGCGCGCGTGCCGGCGTCGAGGGCGGCGAGGGGCTCGTCGAGCAACAACACGCTCGGCGAAGTCGCCAGCGCCCGTGCCAGCGCAATACGTTGGGCTTGCCCCCCGGACAACGAGGACGGTCGCCACTGCACTGATTCGCTGAGTCCAACGCGATCGATCCACTCTTTACCGATCCGGCGAGCCTCTACCGCGCGCAATCCGCGAGCGCGCAGTCCATACGCCACGTTCTCGATCACTGTCATGTTCCGGAACAGCATGTAGTCCTGGAAGACGAAGCCGACCTGCCGTTGCTCGGGGGGCAGCAAGACCCCCGCAGCGGGATCGTCGAACACGACCGCATCGACGGAGATACAGCCGGCGTCGATCGGCTCGAGTCCGGCGAGGCAACGCAAGAGAGTCGACTTACCCGCGCCGTTCGGCCCAAGCAGAGCGAGCACCTCACCGCCGTGCACATCCAGATCGATCTCGAGGTTGAGCATGCCCACCCGGTGCTGAACCTGCGCGCGCAGACTCACGGCAGTGCCTGCGCCGACTCACGATCGCCGCCAATCAGCCAACGATCACGCAACCCGACGAGCACGACGAACGAGATCGCGATCAGCATCAAGGCTTGCACGATCGCTCGCTCGGGGTTGGTCTCAAGCGATAGGTACACGGCAAGCGGCATCGTCTGCGTGGTGCCCGGAAAACTGCCGGCAAACGTGATGGTGGCGCCGAACTCGCCCAGCGCCCGCGCCCAGGCCAGTACAGCGCCGGCAGCCAAGGCCGGGCGGATTGCGGGCAACGTGACGCGCCGGAACGTGTACCACGACGATGCACCGAGCGTTCGCGATGCGGCCTCCAAGCGACCATCGAGCTGGCGAAGCGCGGCCTCGACAGTCACGACCAGGAATGGCATCGCCACAAATGTCTGCGCGAGCACAACGCCAGCCGTAGTGAACGGCAGCTGCACATCGAACCAGCGATCGAGGTACTGCCCAATGACCCCGCGACGACCGAGCGCGAAGAGGAGCGCAACACCGCCGACGACCGGCGGCAGCACCATCGAGAGCGTGCACAGTGCTCGCACCGCTCGGCGACCCGGGAACTGAACGCGCGCCAACAGCCACGCGAGAGGAACGCCGAACAGCGCGGACAGCGCCGTTGCCCACAGCGAGCAGATCATTGACAGTTTCAGCGCAGTCAGCGACGAGTCGTCAGTGACGTAGTCGGCAGCGCGCGACCACGGTGCACGCCACAGCAACCCGACCAATGGCAAGGCAAAGAAACTGATGGCGATGACCGCCAACACCATCGCCGGGGCCGGCAAGGTTGATCGTTTGCGTCGCGGACTCATGGCGCGAGAAATCCATAGGACGACAAGATGACTTGGCCCTGCGCACTGGCAACAAAGTCGACGAACTGGCGAGCAGTTGCAGCGTTCGCAGCGGCACGCGTGAGGACGATCGGGTAGCTGGTGATCACGTTGAGCTCTGCCGGAATCTCGACGCCCTCGGCGGTGTTTCCAGCAGCGATCACGTCGGTGACGAACACGATGCCAGCATCGGCCTCGCCCGCCGCCACTTTGGTGACGACGCCTTTCACGCTGTCTTCCAAGCTCCGTGCGCTGACACTGACACCTGCGCGAGCCAGGACGGCCGCGGCACCCTGGCCACACGGCACGCTGTCAGCGCACAGCACCACGATCAGTCCAGGATCGGCGAGGTCGGCCAGACCGACGACACCAACCGGGTTTCCGGCTTCGACAATGATCTGGAACGTGTTGCGTGCAATGACGATAGGCGCGTCTTGGTTTTCGTCAGCTGCGACCAACTTCGCCATCTGCGACTCGTCGGCCGCCACGAACACGTCGGCGGGCGCACCCTGCAGCAATTGCGCGACCAGTTCACCGGAACCGGCGAAATTGAAGGTGACTTGCGCGCCCGGATGCTGCGTGACGAACGCCTCACCGAGTTCGGTGAACGCGTCGGTGAGCGAGGACGCTGCGAAGACAACGATCTCGGAGGTCGGGTCGCCGCCGCCACCTCCGCAAGCCCCAGCAAGGCTCGCGAGTCCGACCGTCGACACCAGTCGCCGCAACACCTTGGGGCGCATGCCCCGACAATAGTCACAATTTGACTAATGTGGGCAACCCAGTGCTAGCCGACCATGTGCACACCCGTGATCGTGGTGCCGTCGCTGAACACCAACTCGTCGACCACGATGTCGTACCCCTCCGCATCAAGCTGATTGATCGTCACGCTGCCAGTCGCCAGGAAGTCGGCGCCGAGGTTGCCCAACGGGCCTGGCCCATCAGGATCGAAGTGCGCGCAGATGCCCGTCGATGAGGGCGAGCACCCGATGTCGAAGGTACCCAACTCGCCGGACCACGCCGTTCCGTATACCGTGTACAACTCGAGCGAAAAGAAGAATCCGTCACTAGCGGGGACGGTGTGGATGTTGAAGTACGGGTCGGCTCCGCCGGTTTCCCCGTAGAAGGGCGTGCTGTTGAGCGCTCCCCACTCGATGGCAAAGCCTGTGTCGGTGGGTGCCAGCGCGCTGACCGGCTCGGCGACAGTGGTCGGCGCGTCCGTAGCAGGCGGATCCGTGGCTGGTGGTTCAGTGGTCGGAGCGTCCGTTTCGGGCGGTGCGGGTGTGGTGGTCGCCGCATCGGTGGAATCGGGGGATGCGCCGGAATCGCTGCAGCCAGCGAGTGCGATGCAACTCGCAGCCAGGATCAGTACGACGCGCGCACGAATGTGAACCATTGGGTCGGTCTCCTTGCTCATTAGTTGTAACGAAAGGGTACGCCCGCATGTGAAATCGTGCAAGGGATTGAACGGTGCGCACACCGCAGCGGCGGCCCCGAATAGCCTGCGGCGGTGCGCAAGCAACGAGGCGACCTCGAGTTGATCGAGGTCTTCGCTCCCGATGACATCGCGTCGTGGACCGACGCACCGGCACCGGCGCAGGCACCAGCAGCGGCGCCGGAGGAGGCACCGAAACCGTCGAAGCGAGGCATCGCGCTCGCGGGATTGGCTGTTGTGTCAGCTGCAATCGGAGTAGCCATCTCGCTGAACGACGACCAGCCAGCGCCGTCCACCGCCCCCACAACCAGCGCCGCGCCGTCCACGTCGGCACGCGACCTGCTCGATCCGACCCCGCTCAGCCACTTCCTGCTCACCGATCCATCGCTGACTCCGTACTCTGCCGATGTCGTCACCCCACCCACGAGTGGCGAACAAGTTCACGTCTGGACGGATGGAACCGCGATCGGGCCGATCGTCATCTTCGAACTTCATCCCAACACAGGTGCGCGCTACGGAATAGTGGGGGCGACCCGCGAGGTCGTCGACGGGTACGAGTTGGCGCAGATGAACATCCACTGCCCAGCTGCCAGGCCTGCCGTCAGTAGGCCGTGCGAACTGCTCATCAGCGAAGTCGGGATCGACGACGAGTGGTCCGTAACTGTGCGCGCCACTCGTTTGAGCAAGGCCGAGGTCACTCGCATCACGAGCAGCGTGCAATTGATCGACGGGGAGCTCGCCGAGAACTCGGATCTGATGGAGATGTTTGGCCTTGGTCTGACCTTTGAGGCTGAGTCGCTCGACGACTTGCTCTTCGGTCGCGTCGAGACGGCCGTGCGCTACCTCACGGATGCAGGAGAGATCGCAATTCTGCGCAGTGCTACTGGTGATGCAGACCGCCGACTCGCTGGTATTCGCTACCTGACACTCGATGCCCAACAGTCGTTCTACGGTCGCACGTACGGTTATCTGGTGGAGACAGGCGAGGCGGTCGTTGCGTGGGAAGACGACGGGAGGTTGTTGAGCCTGGTCGGTCCCGGCGACGCTGGCGAGTGGGCAACGGTCAGTCAGCAAGTGCGGCGTGCCACCGACGACGAGTGGGTGGCGATGGTGTACGGACTACGCCCCGACTACACGCTCGGTGACTTCGCGACGCTGGCAACCGGCCGTACTTCGAACTCTGAGTTGTGGGCCGCGGGACCACAGATTGCCAAGCGAGGCGGCCGCACAGAGTTCCTGTATTGGTGGACGGTGCCCGGTCGCGACAACGTCACTGACAGCACTCCGGCTTCCGGCGAAGTCGGCACCCAGCCACACTTCGACACCTTGGTAGTGCCCGGCGCAACGTTCGTCTTTGTCTCGCAACCCAACCGAGGTGGCAACGTCACCGTGCGTTCCGCTGCAGGAGTCGAGTACGCCGCCAAGCTGACCCAGCCCTTCCCCACTCAGAGCGACGTCCACATGGCGGTCGTGCGCATCGAGGAACCCGGGCCGATCTCGGTCGAGGTCGACGGCGTGGCGGTGACCCCGTGACCAATCTCGACCCGACCGAGTTCGACTTCGGCGAGGTCGAGGCGGCCGTTGCCCGGGCAATCCGACAACGCAGCTCCGCCGACCTCAAGTTGTTAGGCCACGGCGAGATCAGCGTGGTGATGGGTTGGCCAACTGCTGCTCCTTCCGCTGCAGTGAAGCGCGTGCCGCCCTTTCGCGATGTCGCACGCGCCCAAGAGTACGTCGACGTCTGCGACGAGTTCTTCGCCACGTTGCGCAAGGCGAATATCGGTATCTGGCCGACAACACTTCACATTCATCAACGCTCCGATGGGCGCGCCGTCGTCTATCACCGCCAGCCGATCGCCGATGTCACGCAACTCGGCAGCAACGTGCTGCGCGCAGCCACGCCAGCCGACACGCATCCATTGCTCGACGCAATCACCGATGCCGCGGCGCGCGTGTGTAACCGAACGGTCGGATTCGACTGCCAGCTAGCCAACTGGTTGTGGGATGGCACGACCGCCACGCAGATCGACTTCACATCTCCTTTCGCGCTCACCGACGATCGCGACGACCTGCGCTACGACACGCATACGTTCTTGCAGGAATACCCGGTCGTCGTTCGGCCCTATCTGCGCAAGGAGTTCACCTCCCTACTACGCCGATTCACGACACCCGAGGGCGCGCTCGGCGACATGGTCGCCAACATGATGAAGGAAGGGCTCGACCAATGGGTCGACCCGGCCATCAACACCATCAACTCCCGGTTGGGCATCAACCTGCAACGGGGAAAGGCGCAATGGATGTACGACAACGATCGCAAGCTGTTGCCGAAGGTCCTGAAGGTGAAGAAGGCACAGCGTTGGTGGCTGACGCACACTGGTCGGCGCTACGAGCAGCTACTGCCCGACAAGACCACCTACGAGTTGAACGAGCTGGCGCGAAAGGTCGCCGCGGATTAGACCGGCGCTTCCACAGCACGCAGCGGCCGCTCCATCTGCGGTTGGTGATCCCAGAGATCGGCGAGCAGGTCGCTGCGAATGGCGGCGAGCGCGGGGTCGGCCCAGCGGTTGTCGCGCTGCAACGGATCGTCGGCCAAGTTGTACAACTCGCCCTCGCTGCCATCGTGGGCGGTGCCGGGCAGATACGCAGTGCACACCCACCCGTCGCGGGTGATCGTGCGCACATGCACACCGATGCCCCAGAGCTCGCTGTCCCACTCCGTCAGCACGCGTTCGAAGCCCCGAGCATCGGCGTCGCCATCGTTGACGGGCAGTGCCTTACCCTCCATCCACGGCGCCGCCGGCAAGCCAGCGATCGCGCAAAACGTCGGCGCGAGATCGATGAGACCGACCGGGCGATTGACGGCTGCCGGGGTCACCTGAGCGGAAGCGGCCGGACGCCAGATCAAGGGCAGACGCATCAGACCATCGACGTGGTACGGGCCCTTGAACATCAACCCGAAATCGCCGCCTAGCTCGCCGTGATCGGTCGTGAAGATGATGTCGACATCGTCGACCGAACCGCGAGCTGTTAGTGCCGCCAGCACACGCCCAATCGCCTCATCGATCAACTCGCACTCAACGGCGTTCAGCGCCGTGACCTCGCGAAGTTGGTCGGCGGTCAGCGTCGCCGGAGCCCAGTCCAGTGGCGCTTCGTAGTTGCTGACTACCCGACCGTCGTACCAGGCGCGCCAATGACGCGGCTTGGCGTCCAGTACCCGTTCGCGTTCACCAGCGTCTTCGATGTAGCCCGCGGGCAGTGGGACCTCGCGCCAATCGATGCGTCCGATCTCGCCAGCCGGCGGATCCCAGGGATGATGCGGATCGGGGAAGCTCATCCAGCAGAACCAGTCGTCGTCGGCGGTCAGCGAGTCGAGCCACGCGATCGTTCGGTCGGCAACCCAGTCGGTGTGATACCACTCGCGCGGGATGTTGTTCGTCCACGCCTGCGGCGCACCAGTGTCGCCGCCGCCCATCGCGTTGACCTCTAGTGCTGAATCGAGCACCGGGTAGAACATGCCGACCGCTTCCGGATGTGTCGCAGCCAACCAGCGGGCGTAGTGCAGCGGCCCCACCGCGCCATGCGTGGCGGACTCGAAGTGTTCGAAGCCGCGGTGCGGCCCGAACGTACCCGCGCGCGCGAAACCATTCTCCGCAAAGCGCGCGAACGCATCGAGAAATGGTTCGAAGTGCGGCTTACCGATGATGGCCGTGCGATAGCCCGCTTGTGCCAGCACCTCGGCGACCGATGGAGCATCCTCAGGCAACGGCACCCCGTTCATCCACACACCGTGTGTGCTCGGGCTCTGCCCAGTGAGGATCGTGCTACGCGACGGCATACACACCACGCTTTGAGGATGTGCGCGTTCGTAGCGAATCCCTTGTGCGGCAATGGCATCGATGACCGGAGTGCGCGCGATCACTCCCCCGTTGCAGCCGAGCGTGTCGTAGCGCTGTTGGTCGGTGGTGATGAACAGGATCTTGCGGCCCATCGGTGCTAACCCTCCATCTGTCGCTTGAGTTCGCGACAGGCTGCCGCGGTGCCGCCGCCGATCACCATCGCCATCGTGCGCGGATCCGCCTCGGTGGAATACACGACCATGCAGGTCTCGTCACCGAGATCGATGACGTCGATCGTGCCGCGGTGATGTTTGAAGATCGGCGTCGTGATTCGGTATTGGAAGCGGCGCTGTGTGTTGTCGCAGACGAGGATCTCTTCCGGCATCGGAATACCCGTCGCCGTCACGATTGTGCGCATGTTTCCATCGACGGTGCACTCGACGATTCCGGGAAACCAGGTGTGCAGTTTCGTGGGGTCGCCCGCCAACGCCCACACAGTGTCGGCGGGACGGGCAATTCGGATCTCGTGACGGATCGTGCCGTACATCAGCCGACCTCGACATGCGTGAGGTCGTCGCCGAGTACGACGCTGCCTGCAAAGTGGGCGGCAGCCAGAACCAACCATTCGCTCTCCTGCCCGTGCTGCAGAGCGGGCACGTAGTGCGTGAGCATCAGCGTTCCGACGCCTGCCTTAGCGGCGGTTTGTGCAGCCTGTTCGACTGTTGAGTGGTAATCGAGAATGTCTTGCAGCCGCGCGCTCGGCACCTGCTTCACCAGGTCGCCGCGAATGACAGCCTGTACGTACACGTCGGCGCCCTTACACAACGCATCGAGAGTCGCGCACGGAATGCCATCGCCAGCCAACACGGCCGACCTGCCGCCAACTTCGATCCGGAAGCCGACCGTCGGATCAACAGGTCTGTGTTCGGTGGCACCCACTCGCACGGTCGCGGACCCTACGTTGAACTCATCCCCAGCACTGACCTCGCGCACCGTCACCGCCGGCCCTTCGATGAGGTCGGCGTGATGATCGATTCGGTAACGCACATCACGCGCCAAGGATGCCATCGTCAGCTCCACAACTTCGCGGGTCCCGATAGGTCCGCAGATTGTGAACGGTCGCGGCGCTGGACTCATCACCCAGCGGGTGGTGATGACGTCGCCTAGGTCGCTGATGTGATCGCTGTGCAGATGCGTCACCAGCAAGGCGTCAAGCATTGGCGGCAGCAGCCCCACTGCAGCCAGTCGCATCAGGACAGCGCGACCACAATCCACTAGCACGGCGAGACCGTCGGCTGTTACGAGCGTCGCCGGGCCAGCTCGATTCGGGTCGGGTAACGGACTACCAGTACCTAACAACGTGACGCGCATCTTGCTCATGACGTCAGCAGTGCAGTGATCGAGTGGACCAGCGCTGCTGCGATCGCCGGCGCCGACAACTGTTGGTCGTCGCGCATTAGCTGAACTGATTCGAACGACGTGAGCACATCGATGGTGGCGACCACGTGCGCCGCCACTGGGCTTCCGAGTTGTCGCAGTTCGGCCGCGAACAGCTTTCGAATCTGCTCGCGCCAGTACCGGCGAGCAGTCGCCAGTTCTGCGGCGATCAGCGGCTGGAACGGAGCGCGCAGACGAGCCACCGTTCCAACAGAGGCGATTGCTTCGAACAAGCGCAGGCGTTGATCGACGAGTCGCACGACGCGGTCGGCCAGAGGTGCCGTCGTCGTGTCGAGGTCGGCCAATGGCAGCAGGCGTTCGTAGTGACGGGCAATAGCCACCCGCACCAGATCGTCGAGGTCGTCGAAGTAGCGGAACAACGAGCGCGGCGAGAGACCGGCGCGCTGAGCGATTTGATCACTCGACGGCTCGAGATTGCCGGTGGCGTACAACGCCAGCATCGCGTCGACGACCGCCAACCGATTGCGCTCGCGGCGAGCGTGGCGACCGTCGGTTTCGTCGAGAGTGGCCGTCATCGTCACGACGGTTCCTCCGCGGGCTGACCGACAGCTATGACCTCGCCACGATTGATGCTGACCCAATCGCGGCCCGAGAGATAGGGCGTGAACGCGCGCATGATCGCTTCCCCGTCGGCCGCAACTTTCGGCCGTTGGATTTCGTAGAGGTGTGGGAACTCCAACCACGCGGTGGCTGCGCTCCACAACCGCAGCGCCGCCGCGCCTGTCGGTGGGTCGAGCAGCACTGGGCCGAACAGTGTCTGGCCGTCGGCGAAGATCAACGTCGGTACGCCGTAGCCGCCGGCGGCCACAACCTTGTCGTGCTCGGCGCGCACCTCGTCGTGCGTCGTCGGGTCGGCGATTGCTGCGTCGACGAGTGAAGGGTCGAGCCCGATCTCTGCCATGAGCTCGCGGGCAACCACCGGATCGTGTGGCTTGCGGCCCTCAACGTGCAGCGCCCGACCTGTGCGCGCGTACCACGCATCGACCCACGCCATGTCGGTGCGCCGCAATAGCGCCCCAATGCGCATCAGCGACCAGCCGTAGCTCCACTCACGTTCCCAAGGGTGCTTCTTGCCCTCGACCCGATTGATTTCCTCCAGGCTGAAGAAGCGCCAGTTGACCGTGAGGCCCAGCTGATCGCGCACTTCGCGCATCCAGATCGACGTTTGATAGGCCCATGGGCACATCCCGTCGTAGTGAAAGTCGACGGTCGTGATCGGACTGGTTGGTCCCATCGCCGCAAGCTAACAGTTGACAGTGACTATGACAAGTTCTACCGTAGGCGCCTAATGCTGAGCGAACCGGAGTTCAAGGGACGAATTGGTCGCACGCATCACGAGTCGGAACCATCCTGGCCCGCGCCCCCGGCCGGCCTGGGTGGACCCAACGTGGTGATGATCGTGCTCGACGATGTCGGCTTCGCACATTTCAACTGCTACGGCAGCACGCTTGAAACTCCACACATCGACCGCCTCGCTGCTGGCGGATTGCGTTACACCGGCTTCCACACCACGGCTCTTTGTTCACCGACTCGCGCGTGCTTGCTGTCGGGCCGCAATCATCACGCGGTCGGAATGCGGGCAATCTCGAACTGGAACACCGGCTACCCGAACATGCGAGGCGGCATCACCCCGCGTGCGGCAACGATTGCGGAGCTGTTGCGGACGCACGGCTACGCGACGTACGCCGCAGGCAAGTGGCATCTGGCGCCGATGGAGGAGACCTCCGCCGCCGGGCCGCATCACAACTGGCCGCTACAAAAGGGCTTCGATCGCTTTTACGGTTTTCTGCAGGGTGAGGCCGATCAGTTCCATCCCGAACTCACTCACGACAATCACCACATCGACCCACCCAACCGCGCCGACTATCACTTCAGTGAAGACATCGTCGATCAGAGTTGCGGCTGGGTTCGCGATCTGGTGTCTGTGCGCCCCGATCGGCCCTTCTTTCTGTACCTCGCCTTTGGTGCGATGCATGCTCCGCACCAATCACCCGACGATTACTTGCAGCGCTGGCGAGGTCGCTTCGATGAGGGCTACGACGTACTGCGCGAGCGCTGGTTTCAGCGCCAGGTGGAGAGCGGCCTGATTCCGCCCGGCACCACGATGGCCCCACGCAACCCGGGCGTGCCTCCTTGGGAGGAGCTCACAGAGAATCAACGGAAGTTCTCCTGCCGATTGCAAGAGGCGTACGCGGCGATGCTGGAACACACCGATGCACAGATCGGGCGGCTGGTCGCGTTCCTGGAGCGCACCGGTCAGCTCGACAACACGTTGTTGATGGTGCTCAGCGACAACGGTGCCAGTCGCGAAGGCGGGCCCTTCGGTGTGATGGACGAGTTCAGCTTCTTCAACGGGTTGTGGGAAGACATCGACCAAATCGTCGAACACCGGCTCGACGACATCGGCACGGAACGATCGCACAGCAACTACCCGTGGGGTTGGGCGCAGGCGGGCAACAGCCCGCTGCGCTGGTACAAGCAGAACACCTACGGCGGCGGCGTGCGCGATCCGTTGGTGATGCATTGGCCAGTCGGCATCTCCGCTCGCGGAGAGGTGCGCACACAGTTCTGCCACGCCATCGACATCGCAGCGACGGTGCTGCACATCACCGGCGCTCCGGCGCCAACCACCGTCGCCGGCGTCGACCAGATTCCTCTGCACGGACGCTCGCTGCAACCGACCTTCGACGACAAGGCTGCGCCAGCGCCACGCAAGGTGCAGTACTTCGAGCAGATGGGCCACCGCGGAATCTGGGCCGACGGTTGGAAGGCCACCACCTACCACCAACCCGGCCACGCCTACGACGACGAGGAGTGGGAGTTGTTCCATCTCGACGCCGACTTCTCTGAATGTCACAACCTGGCAAGCGAGCAACCGGAGAAACTGCGCGAGATGATCGACCTCTGGTGGAGCCAGGCTGGCGAGATGGGCGTGCTCCCACTCGACGATCGCACCATCGAACTGTTCGGCGGCGCACCAGGGCCCGGAACACCGCACGCGCGCACCACCTACGACTACCTCGCCCCGATCTCACACATCCCCGCCGATGTCTGCCCGCCACTCGGGGGTCGGCCGTGGACGCTCACGATCGACGTGGTGGTCGGCGAGTCGACCGTAGAGGGAGTTCTCTACGCGCGCGGTAGCCACAACGTAGGACAGACCTTCTTCATCCAGGACGGCCAACTGCACTTCGATTACAACGCACTGGGCACCCACTTCCGCGCGACCGCTCCGCTGTCACTGACATCCGGACACCACACGCTCACCGCCCGCTTCGAGCGCGCTCAGTCTGCGGGAACGATCGTGATCGGCGCCGACGGGCAAGATCTCGCGTCGGCCGCCATCCCAAAGCTGGTGCGCATGCTGGGCTCGACCGGGCTCGACATTGGCCGCGACGCACTCTCGACTGTGGTCGACGACTACGAGGGGCCGTTTCCCTTCACAGGGACGATCGAGCGCGCCTCGTTCGAGATTCACAGCCGTCGTGACGCCGCCGACGTGAATGCCACGGCCCGCACCGAACTAGCAAGGGAGTAACAATGTCCAGCCACCAGACGCTCGACTCGTTGCAACGCCGGATGCGCGCGATGCATTCGCTGTATCACCAAGCGGTCGCGACGATGGACATCGAACACGTCAACCACAACGAGCGCGACGGTGTGCTACCGATTGCTTTCTGCTTGTTCCACATCACCAACATGATCGACGCGTCGTTCATGTTGATGACCGGAACACCGCCGATCTGGAACGACGAATGGCAAGCACGCGTTGGCATGACGATCAATGACCACGGTAAACACAAGACGGTCGACGAGATGGTGTACCAACGCATCGGCGACTACGAAGCGTTTCAGGACTACATGCGTGCCGTGTTCGAGCGCACCGAGGCGTGGCTCGACCAACTCGACCCTGCGGAACTCGACCGCCTCGTGGTGCCTCGTCCGTTCCCCCCGCAGATCGCCAGTACCTACAGTGCCCGCGTGGCCGGGCCTGACGGCATCACGCTGCTCGACGCAACAGAGTGCTGGATCTATCAGCACGGGTTGCGTCACATGGGCGAGATCGAGTTGGCGCGGGGCCTCGTCGGTCTCGGCGGCATGACCTCGTAGCGGTCAGTCGCCGCCATCGTCGTCGGCATTGCCCGCGAAACGTCCACGGATTGCTACTTCGGCGTAGCGCACCCCGATCAGGGTCACGATTGTGAGAGCCGCAACCGCCAGTCCAACCAGCGGAGCCCCGAGCCCGCATGCTGCCCCGATGCCAGCTACGACCAAGACGGTGGCCGCCGAGGTAATCCCGAACGGGCCGGGTACTCGCTTCTGAGTGAAGATCATCCCTCCGCCGAGGAAGCCGATACCAGTGAAGACCGCGTGCATCATTCGAGTCGGGTCGCCCCCGTTCGACTTCTGCAGCACAAGATCACCCAGACCAACCGCCAACGATGCGGAGGCGGCCACCAACGCGTGCGTACGGATGCCAGCTGTCTTGCCCGCACGATCGCGCTCCCAACCTACGAATCCACCGAGCGCCGCGGCAACCGCTACGCGCAGCACCAGCCAGACTTGGTCGTCGATCGGAAAGGTCGAGAACTTCAAGCCACGACCTTCGCGAGCGGAAGTTGCAACCGCGTCCAGACATCCACCAACGCGTCGGCGAGCAGGCTGGTCAGCGCGTCGTTGTGATGCGGTGTCGGCGTGATGCGCAGGCGTTCGGTGCCCCGGCTGACGGTGGGGTAATTGATCGGCTGGATGTAGATGCCGTAATCGGCCAGCAGCAGATCGGTTGCTTCTTTGCACTTGTCGGGGTCGCCGACGAAGACGGGCACGATGTGTGTCTCGGTGTGCATCACCGGTAGACCCGCGGCATCGAGCACTGCTTTCACGTGGCGGACGTTGTGCTGGTGGCGCTCGCGTTCCGCGTCGGACACTTTCAAATGGCGAACAGCGGCGGTCGCCGCCGCACAGATCGCGGGCGGCAGCGCCGTAGTGAAGATGAAACCCGGTGCGTGACCGCGCAATGCATCGACGATCATGGCGTCGGCAGCGATGTAGCCACCGAGGCACCCAAACGCTTTCGCCAGCGTTCCTTCGACGACGTCGACGCGATCCATCGCACCTTGTTGTGCAGCCATCCCTGCGCCGCGGGGGCCATAGAGCCCAACAGCATGCACCTCGTCGGCATAGGTCATCGCGTCGTAACGATCGGCGAGGTCACAAATGCGACCCACAGGTGCGACGTCGCCGTCCATCGAGTACAGGGTCTCGAACACGATTAGCTTCGGCCGGCTCGGATCGGCGGCGCGAAGCAGTTCTTCCAGGTGTTCCATGTCGTTGTGGCGGAAGATGTGCTTGGTGGCTCCGGACTGGCGAGCACCTTCGATCATCGAGTTGTGATTCATGGAGTCGCAGAACAACACGCAGTTCGGCATCAACTTGGCGAGCGTCGAGATGCCGGTTTCGTTGGAGACGTATCCCGAGGTGAACACCAGAGCGTTTGACTTGCCATGGAGGTCGGCGAGTTCGCGCTCGAGTTCCACCATCGGGTGGTGCGAACCCGCGATGTTGCGGGTGCCACCAGCACCGGTGCCCATGCGAGTGGCCGTGGTCACCATCGCCTGAATCACATCGGGGTGCTGGCCCATGCCGAGGTAGTCGTTGGAACACCACACGACGACATCGCGCGGGCCGTCGGGTGAATGCCAGATGGCGTTCGGGAAGCGACCGGCGCGACGCTCGAGGTCGGCGAACACCCGGTACCGCCGCTCGTCTCGCAGCTGGTCGACTGCACGGGTGAAGAAGGCGGCGTAGTCCATTGTTGTAAGCGTTCTCCCGGGCGGGGCAGCGAGATCAGCGCACCTGCGACGCTATCGCAAGGTCACGTCTCTCGGCACAGTCGCCATGGACGGCCGGAGGACCGAGGCGATTCCACGAATTCACCCCGTGTTCAGACCATGTAGGTTTCTCGGGCACAGCCTGGTCACCTCGCTGTGTCTAATCTTCAGTCATCTCAACAACCAATCAGGGGAGAACACCAATGAGAATGCGTTCCAAGTCGAGCCGTCGGCTCGCCAGTGCAGTCGTGGTCGGAGCTTTGTTGCTCGTGGCCTGCGGCGATGACGAGAAGACGGAAACAACGGCCGCCCCGGCGACCGATGCCGTCGTAACCACGGACGCTGCCGTAGACACCACAGCGGCCGCCGAAGAGGACCCGCTTGCGGCCCTCTACCAGGAGTGCCTCGACAACGGCGCCAAGGTGAACCTCATCGCCTTGCCCGACGAGTGGGCCAACTACAAGGGTGTGCTCGCCACGTTCGGCGAGAAGTACCCCGGCATCGAGTATCCGGTCCAGAACCCGAATGCCTCCTCGCAAGAAGAGCTTGACGCCATCGTCAACCTCGCTGGCCAGGACGACATGCCCGACGCCATCGACGTCAGCCCAGCCAAGGCCGTCATCGCGACCGAGCAGGGCCTGTGGGAGCCATACCAGCCCACCACCGCCGACGAGATTCCCGACAACATGAAGGATCCCGACGGAAACTGGGTGTCGGCGTACTACGGCATCATGTCGATCGGCACCAACACCACGATTGTTCCCAACGCACCGACGAGCTGGGCCGACCTGGCCAAGCCCGAGTACGAAGGCATGGTCGCCCTCAACGGTGACCCGCGCACTTCTGGTTCGGCGCTGGCAGCAGTCATGGCAGCATCGCTTGCCAACGGCGGTTCGCCCGACGACATCATGCCCGGCATCGAGTTCTTCGCCGCGCTGAAGGCATCCGGAAACCTGATCCCGACCGAAGTCACCCAGGCCACGGTCATCTCCGGTGAGACCCCGATTGCCCTCGACTGGAGCTACAACTATCCGGGCCTGGCCAAGGCAGTCGAAGAAGCTGGCTTCACAGTCCAGATCAGCTTCCCGAGCGACTCGACCTACGGCGCACCGTATGCCCAGGGCGTCGTCAAGAATTCGCCGCACCAGGCTTGCGCCAAGCTGTGGGTCGAGCACATCGTGTCCGACGAGGCAGCACTGCAGTACCTGCAGGGTGGCGGAATGCCGGCTCGTTACGCGGCAGTCGACGCCGCTGGCCTGATCAGCGACGCCGACAAGGCGAACCTGCCCCCGGCCGAACTGCTCAACAGCGTCGTGTTCCTCACGGCCGAGCAGAGCGCAGCAGCCAACGAAGTACTTCTGGCCAATTGGGGCCCGATGGTTGCGGACGTCTGAGTTACAACAACTGAAATGTCCAACTCGTTTGGAGATCCGAATGCCATGGGGGCTCTCATAGAAATCGAGAGCTCCGATGGCGCCAACGGTCCAGTTGCGCCGCGCAAGCGGCGCAACTGGGCCTGGCTCGGATTACTTCCCTTCTTTGCGTTCCTCGTTATCTTCCTGCTGCTCCCCACGGTGGGCGTTGTCCGCAAGGCCTTCTTGGCCAACGACAACTCGTTCACTACCGACGGTTTCACCGCTGCGATCACCGACGAGGGCGCAGCGTTCTGGAACTCGTTCAAGATCTCGCTGATTACTGCAATCCTCGGCGTCGTTTTCGGCACCGCTCTCGCCTATGCCGCCGCGACTGCCAAACGCCCGAAGTGGCTGCGCTCGCTCGTCTCCGCCTTCAGTGGCGTCGCGGCCAACATGGGCGGCATCATTCTCGCCTTCTTGTTTCTGACGCTGCTCGGCCGCCAGGGACTCGGCACCAAGATCCTCACCGACAACGGCTGGGATCCGTACAAGTCATGGTTCAGCATCAACGACTTCTCCGGGGTCGTCTTGGTCTACATGTACTTCCAAATCCCACTGATGGTGCTCGTCACCTTGCCGGCCATCGATGGATTGAAGACGTCGTGGCGCGAGGCATCCGCAAACTTGGGTGGCACGTCGTTCACCTACTGGCGGCGAGTCGGCCTGCCAGTCTTGGCGCCATCGATGCTCGGTGGCTTTCTCCTGCTGTTCGCCAATGCCTACAGCGCGTATGCGACGGCCTATGCCCTCAATACGCAATCGAACCTGGTCCCGATCAAGATCAGTTTCTTCCTGCAAGGTGACGTCACCGGCCGTTCGCCGATGCCGTTCGCGCTAGCGACCTGGATGATCTTGTTCATGGCCGTCTCAATGGGCGGCTACCTCGTGCTGCGCAAGCGAGCGGAAAGGTGGCAGCAATCAGCAGCCGTCTGAAGGCCTATCTCGGCCGTATCGGGCCGACACTGGTGTTGCTCGCAGCAGCAGTGTTCTTCATCGCGCCGATTCTCTCCACCGCCCGCGCCGCTTTTCACAAGGTGCCGACGATCCTGCTCAACCGCCACACTTGGTTCGAGAAGTGGTCACTCGAAGGGGTGCGGCGAGCACTCGACGAAGAGTTCTTCTGGCCGACGCTCTCACTGAGCTTGAAGTTGGCAGTCGTGACCGTGCTGATCACGATGGCGTTGCTCGTCCCGACGGCACTGTTCGTCCACCTACGGCTACCCAAGGCGCGTGCTCTCGTCGAGTTCCTTACCGTCTTGCCGTACGTCGTGCCGCCGATCGCGTTGGTCGCCGGAGTGGCCGCCTTCTTCCGACCGAACGCGCGGTGGTTCCTGAACAGCGACTTCGCCTTGGCTCCCTTCTACGTGGTCATGGCGATGCCGTTCACCTACCGCGCGATCGATGCTGGCATCAAAGCGATCGACGTACGCACGTTGGTCGATGCATCCCGCAGCCTCGGCGGCAGTTGGGCGACCACGCTGCGCAAAGCAGTGTTACCGAACATGGCCTCCAGTCTGTTGTCATCGGCTTTCCTGACGGCCACCGTCGTGCTCGGCGAGTTCACGATTGCTTCCACTCTCGCGAAGAACACCTTCGCCACTTTCAGCTTCGAGTACTTCGGCCGCGACGCCCAAGGCGGTGTGGGACTGGCTCTCTTCACTCTGCTAGCAACGACCGCGCTGCTCGGATTGATGACAGTCGTGACTCGTACTAAGAGTCGCAAGGCAATGACTACGACCCGCTTCTAATGACAGGAATTGTCGTCAAATGACCGCACTCACATTCGCAGGCGTCCGCAAGACGTTCGGCTCAAACGTCGCCCTGCACACCTTCGACCTCGATCTCCAGCAGGGCGAGCTCGTCACCCTGCTAGGCCCAAGTGGCTGCGGCAAGACGACTGCCTTGCGCATCGCCGCCGGTTTCGAGCGTGCCGACATCGGCGCAATCCTCGTCGAGGGTGCCGACATCAGCAAGATGCCACCGCACAAACGCAACATGGGGATGGTCTTCCAGAGCTACAGCCTGTTCCCCAATCTCACCGTCGCCGGCAACGTCGAGTACGGATTGCGCACGCGCCGAGTCGCCAAGGCCACCCGCAACCAGCGTGTCGCCGAGATTCTGGAACTGGTGCAGCTGAGTGCACTCGGCAATCGCTACGCACATCAACTCTCGGGCGGTCAGCAACAACGAGTAGCGCTCGCCAGAGCACTGGCAGTGCAGCCCCGGGTCTTGCTGCTCGACGAACCCCTCAGCGCCCTCGATGCCAAGGTACGCACGACCCTGCGCGACGAGATTCGGCGCATCCAGACAGAAGTCGGCATCACCACCTTGTTCGTGACCCACGACCAAGAAGAGGCCTTAGCCATCAGCGACCGCATCTGTGTCATGTCGCAGGGTCGTATCGAGCAGTTGGGCACTCCCACCGAGGTGTACCGCAAGCCAGCGACGGCATTCGTCGCTCGCTTCGTGGGCACCATGAACGTGTTGGCGGCCACGGTCAGCGGCGCCACCGAGGTCACCGTGTCGGGGAAAGCCATCGGAGTTCCCGCTGCGAAAGGCATCGCCAAGGGCTCGGCGATCTCGTTGCTAGTTCGTCCGGAGGACTTGTCGCTCGCCGCCGATGGACTGCCAGGCACCGTCACCTCCATCACCTTCCAGGGCGCCAGCACGCTCGTCGGAGTCAGGCTCGACGTTCTCGACCAACTGGTGAGCATCGATGTCGGCCAGGGTGGTGCCGACTCGGCAGCGCTCGGCGATCGCGTTGCCGTAGGAGTGAACGGCTCCAACGCCGTATGCGAGCCGAGCGACTGACGGCATCGTGCCCGCCAGTTCAGCCAACCCGCAGTCGCCAACAGTTCGTCGAACACTCGGCACGATCACCGAGCAGGCGCGCACGGTCGACGTGATTCACGAGACGGAAGTGCTCGTCGTTGGTTCGGGTCCCGCTGGGTTGGCGGCCGCACTCGCAGCGTCGCGAGCAGGCGTAGACGTCACCTTGGTCGAGCGCTACGGCTGCTTCGGTGGCAACATCACCGCGGTCGGCGTCGAGGGCATGGCGTGGTATCGCCACGAGCAGACGATCGAGGCCAACGGTATTGCGCGCGAGTTCGAGGTCCGTGCCTTCGAAATGGGCGCAGCCGTGCCCGAGAGCCAGTCGCAGTCGTACGAACTCGACGCCGAGGGGTTCAAGGTGGTCGCCGATCGACTCGTCGAGGAGTCGGGAATGCGCGCGATGCTGCACCGGACGTTCGTCGCGCCACTCATGGATGGCGACTCAGTTGTGGGCATCATCACCGAGTCGAAAGCAGGGCGAGAAGCGATCCGCGCTCGGCGCGTGATCGACGCCTCGGGCGACGCTGACGTCGCTTTCCGCGCTGGCGCACCGACGCATCACACACCACGCGAAGCGATGATGGCCGCGTCAGTGATGTTCCACATCTCCGGTGTCGACAAGCAGGCCTTCATCGCCGGCATCAAGGACGATCCACAGACTTACAAGGATTGGGCTGGCGGCGGCGAGTGGAACATCGAGACGGGCGGCAAAGAGGACGACATGTTCTCGCCGTTCTTGAAGAAGCCGTTTCGCAAAGCCATCGACGACGGCCTGATCCCGGCACATCTCACCACGCTCGCGGGCACTTGGGGCGCAATGCACGACACCGGCGAGTTGACGTACATGAACCTTGTACACCTCGCCGACATCGATGGCACCGACCCCGACGATCTGACACGCGGCGAGATCGAAGGCCGCCGTCAGGCGATGTACGCCCTCGACGCCTTGCGGGCCTACACCGCCGGCTGCTCGGGCGCGCGGCTTCGCAACTTCGGGATGACGCTCGGAATCCGTGATACCCGCAAGATCGATGCCCAGTACAACATGACCGAGCACGATGTGCGCGAGCAGGGCCGTTTCGACGACTCGATCGGCATCTTCCCCGAGTTCATCGACGGCTACGGCATTCTGATCCTGCCGACGACCGGCCGCTACTTTCAACTCCCCTACCGCAACCTGCTTCCCAAGGGTGTGCGCGGACTCTTGGTCGCCGGGCGTAGCTCGGGTGGCGATCGCGTGTCGCACGCGGCGACGCGAAACATGGCCTGCTGCGCAGTCCTCGGCCAGGGCGCCGGCGTCGCCGCAGCTCGATCAATCCACGACGGCTGCGAATTGGCGGATGTCGACATCGATGCGGTGCAGAAGGAACTCGACCGCCAGGGTGTTCGGTTCTCGTAGCAGTTAGCTCATCGGCGCAACGAGCTTGCGGGCGTAGTCGACGGCGTGCAACAACGAGTCGGTGAACGCCTGCCCTGTCCAGGCAATGTCGAACGCCGTGCCGTGATCCACGGACGTGCGCACGATCGGTAGACCGAGCGTGACATTGACCGCACTATCGAAGGCCAACAATTTCATTGGGGCGTGACCCTGGTCGTGATACATGCACACGATTGCGTCGTAGCGTTGGCGATGAACGGCCTGGTAGAAGACGGTGTCTGCTGGGTGCGGCCCACTGGCATCAATGCCGAGCGCCACAGCGGCCGCGATAGCCGGCGCGATGTGCTCGCTGTCTTCGTTGCCGAACAGTCCGTGCTCGCCGGCATGCGGGTTGAGCCCGCACACCGCGATACGTGGCTGGGGAAGCATACGACGCAGTACCTCGGCGGTGAGTTGAATCACGTCAAGCACGCGGTCGATGCGTACGCGCTCGATCGCCTGGGTGAGCGAGCAATGCGTGCTGACATGGGTCACCGCCAGCGAACCGCTAGTCAGCATCATCGTCACCTTCTGGGCACCACACAGCTTGGCGATGAACTCCGTGTGGCCGACGAAGGTCGGGTCGGAGAGCTGTGTCGCCTCCTTGTTCATCGGCATCGTGACGACTCCGGCCACTTTGCCAGCAAGCGCATCGAGTGTTGCGCGCTCGACGTACGCCCTGGCCGCCGCACCGCTGGCGGCGTCGAGCTGGCCTGGACGATGATCGGTTTCCTTCAGCAGACCGAGGTCGACAATTGGCAATGAGTCCCAGTCGATATCGAGATGCAGCAGTTGCGCTCCGCGCCGCAGGATCGCCGCGTCGCCGTACACCACGATGTCGTCCTTCAGTGCTCCAGCGACGAAGCAGCGCAGGACGATCTCGGCACCAACGCCTGAGGCGTCGCCCATCGTGATCGCCAGTGGAACACCCATCTCAGCCATTCTCGCCGCCGACGAGATCGGCGAGCGCATCCGGCCCACCAAATCCGCCAGCTTTGGTGATGACCACGGCGCCGTTACCTTCACGGGTCCACGGCATTCCTGGTGCCGCGAAGCCAACCACGGTTCGCGGCTCGTCGCCGAGCAGTGCGGCCGCGGTGTCGCCGCCGATCACGATGGTTGTGCGCGGTTGCAGGTCTGCGATTGTCGAGCGAGCGTGAGTTGCGAGCGTTGCGACAGCGGTCGGATGCAGGGCGCCATCAGGAGCGCCGGTCGAGCAGACAACAACGTCGGGTCTCGCAATCTGTAATCGCCGCAACTGCTCACGGGCGACCGGGTTGGCGCTGCCGCAGACCACCAACACCGGTCCGAAGACGGCCGTCGTGGCCGGCATCGCGCGTGTCGGGTACCGGTAGGCAAACGCTGCTCCCAGAGGGCCAGCGGGGCCAGCGATCAGGACATCTTCGTCGATCAAGGCAGATGCCGCAGCGTGCATCGCTTCCGAGCTCGGCACGTCGCACACCGCGATTGCGTTGTCTCCTGCGAGCCACTCTGACAACTCGTTCACGTCAGCTATCAGCGCTGCGTCTTCAAGTTGCTCGAGCGCGCTACCGATGGCGACACCATCGACGAACACCACCCCACCGACGCACGTGCGACCCATCTCGGGCCAACCTGGCATCACCACCATGCGTCGGGCGGTGGCGTGTTGGCGGGCACGAAGTTCGGCGGCCCAGTTGCCGCGCAATGTGGAGTCGATCTTGTGCCCGATCCACGTCGATGGCGACGCGTCGACGGCACCCGCCGCTCGCGTCGCTTCGGCAACCGACATCGCCCGAGTGCCAAGGTCGACCACGCCAGAGCCAACCGGCGGCACGCCAACGGTGACCGTCACCGGCCCCACGACTTGTGCGAACAAGGCTGCGACCTCGAACGCACCGGTTCGATCGTCAGCCGCGACCAACCACTCCCTCACCGCCCGCTCCTCACCCCGCGGACTGTACGTCAGTTGACCTTGCGCTCGTGGCCTTCCCAGTAGGGGGCACGCAGGTCCTTCTTCAGCACCTTCATTGCACCCGACAACGGCAGCGGCTCGCTACGAAACTCGACGCGCTTGGGCAACTTGTAGCCGGCGATCCACTCGCGGCAGTGAGTGATCAGCTCGTCCTGCGTTGCAGCGGCGCCTTCCTTGAGCACAACGATGGCCATCACTTCTTCACCCCATTGCTCGCTCGGAATTCCGATCACCGCCACCTGCAGGACCGCAGGGTGCGACGCAACAGCGTTCTCGACTTCGGTTGAGTAGACGTTCTCGCCACCGGTGACGATCATGTCCTTGACGCGATCGACCAAGTAGAGATAACCGTCTTCGTCGAGATAGCCGGCATCGCCGGTGTGATACCAACCGTCGCGGAAGACCTCCGCAGTCGCCTCCGGCTTGTTCCAGTACTCGATCATGAAGTTGCCCGCACGCGCACAGACTTCACCAGGCTGACCAGTCGGCACCATGTTGCCTTCTTCGTCCTGAATCGAGAGCACGACTCCGAGCGCCGGTTTGCCCGCTGCCCGTAGATACTTGCCGCCTTCGCGGTGCTGATCGGGGCCAACAAATGTGAGCACGCTTGCACTCTCGGTCATGCCGTAGGCCTGCCAGATGTCGGTGTTCGGATAGAGCGCCAACAATTTCTCGAGCAACGCCTGTGGCATCGGCGATGCGCCGTAGACGAGGTCGGTGAAACTACCGAGCCCGGCAGGCGTGAAATCGGGGTGCGCCATCGTCATTCCGATCATCGTCGGCACCATCACCGTCGTGGTCGGCTTGTACTCCTGTACCACCTTCATCACGGCGGCCGGATCGAACAACGGCAGGATCACCGTATGCGCACCCTGCGCGGGCCCGCCGAGCACAGCAAACATCGAGGCCGCGTGGAACATCGGGGTCTGGATCAGGTTCGTCGAGGAACGGTCGAACTGCAGCCGCATCATGACGTGGTACGCGTTCAAGATCTCGGCGCGCTGGTCGAGCAACACGCCCTTGGGCAGGCCAGTGGTGCCACCCGTGTACATCAGAACGACCGGGTCGGTCTCTTCACCCTCATCGGGTATCACCGGTTTCGCCGAGGCGATGAGGTCGGCATGATTCACCGTGTGTGGGACGTCGCCTCCACCGATGAGCACCACATGCTCTAGCCCGGCCTCCTCCTTCACGGAGTCGATCAACTTGGCGAACCATGCATCGACGAAGCACACCTTGGTGCCCGAGTCGCGCAGAACATATGCAAGCTCCTTGGGCGCGAACCGAAGGTTGAGCGGGTTGATCACCCCGCCTCCAAGGAACGCGGCGTGGTACAACTCGAGATACTCGAGCGAGTTCAAGGTCATGATGGCGAATCGATCGCCGCGGCCGACACCAAGGCTCTGCAGTCCGCCGACCGTGCGGCTGACATTGTCGAGGTGCTGGGCAAAGGTGGTCGTGGCGCCCGTGCCCGAGTTGGTGGCGCACGGCCGATCGGCATTCTGGGCGACGGCGGGCAAGAGCAAGCGGTGATAAATGAGTTCCTTCATGTCGACAACATAATCGAACGCGCGACCCCGCCGCGAGAGGGAGACCCCCCACTAGCCGCTGCGTGCTTCAATGGGGCGCTATGGCTGAAGCACTCCCGGCACGGGCACGAGTCGTCATTATCGGCGGTGGCGTGATTGGAACCTCGATCGCCTATCACCTCGGCCACCTCGGCTGGTCCGACACCGTTCTGGTCGAACGCGATCAGCTCACGTCCGGCACGACGTGGCACGCCGCGGGCCTGATGGAGACCCTCGGATCCACGTCCGCGACCTCCACCGAACTGCGCATGTACACCCGCGATCTCTACGCTCGCCTGGAAGCCGAGACCGGCCTGGCCACCGGCTTCGTCGCCAACGGCTTCATCGAACTCGCTTCCGACGTCGACCGGTTGGAGGAGTTTCGCCGCACCGCGGCATTCAACCGTTACTGCGGTGTCGACGTTCACGAGATCTCACCGAAGGAAGTCGCGGAGCTGTTCCCATTGGCGCGCACCGACGATCTGCTCGCGGGCTTCTACGTTGCAGAGGACGGACGCGTCAACCCTGTCGATGTCACAATGTCGATGGCTCGCGGTGCCCGACAACGAGACGTCACCATCGTGCAGGGCGTCAGCGCCACCGATGTGGCGACACGCAATGGTGCGGTGCATGCCGTCGTCACCGACCAGGGCACGATCGAGTGCGAGTACGTGGTGAACGCCGCCGGCATGTGGGCGCGCCAACTGGGCGCGCTCTCAGGCGTCTCGATTCCGCTGCAAGCGGCCGAGCACTACTACCTGATCACCGAGCAGATGGAGGGCATCGACGCCTCCTGGCCGGTCATCGAAGATCCGGCCAACTTTGGCTACTACCGCGAAGAGGTCGGCGGACTCATGATCGGCCTGTTCGAGACAGTCTGCGCGCCGTGGAAAGTGGAGGGCATTCCGCACGACACGTCGTTTACAACGCTGCAGCCCGACTGGGATCGCATGGGTCCTTATGTCGAGGCCGCGATGAGTCGCGTGCCGCGTTCGCTGGAAACAGGTATTCGTACCTTCTTCTGCGGACCGGAGAGCTTCACACCGGATCTGAATCCGATCATCGGGCCTGCCCCGGAGGTGCGCAACTACTTCATCGCCGCAGGCCTGAATTCGATCGGCATCCTCACCGGCGGTGGCGTCGGTCGCTTGGTTGCACACTGGATCGTCGACGGCGACCCAGGCGTCGACGTCACCGGCATGCACCCGGCACGTCTGCATCCGTATCAGGCGAACCCCGACTACCGGCGCACGCGCACCGTCGAGTCGCTCGGCATGGTGTATCAAACCCACTTTCCCGATCGCTCACTGCAAACCGCGCGCAATGCGAAGACCTCCCCCTTACATCCCCGGCTCGCCGAACAGGGAGCGCACTTCAAGGACGTCAGCGGATGGGAAGGCGCCGATTGGTACGCAGGACGCGGCCAGACCGCCGAGCCTGGCCCGTTGACATGGGGACGGCCGACGTACTGGAAGCTGTGGGAAGAGGAACATTGCGCCTGTCGTGAGGGCGTGATCGTCATGGACATGAGCTTCATGTCGAAGTTCCGCGTGCAGGGCCGACAGGCCGGGCAGCTACTCGACTCGATGTCCGGCAACAGTGTCAACGGCTCAGTTGGCGAGATCACCTACACGCAATGGCTGAACGAGCGCGGCACACTCGAAGCCGACCTGACCGTCACCAAACTGCCGTCCTCGACCGACGACGGTGACGACTTCCTCGTAGTCGCCTCCGACACCGCGCACCGTCACGTCGAGTCTCAGATGCGACGCCACTTCGGCGATGCTCACGCCATCGTCACCGATGTCACCGGTGGGTACGCGCAGATCAACGTGCAGGGGCCGAAGTCGCGCGAGTTGCTGCAACTACTCACGACCGCCGACATGTCGAACGCGGCCTTTCCCTTTAGGGCTGCGCGCGAAATCGACATCGGATTCGCCCGAGTGCTGTGCATTCGCATCACGTATCTCGGCGAGCTTGGTTACGAGCTCTACGTCGCGAGCGAGCAAGCCGTTCACGTCTACGACCGGCTGATTGCGGCTGGAGCAGCATTCGATCTACGCCACGCCGGACTGAAGGCGTTGGCCAGCCTGCGCATGGAGAAGGGTTACCGCGATTACGGCCACGACATCGACAACACCGATGGCCCCCTTGAAGCGGGGTTTGGCTTCGCCCTCGCCCTCGACAAGCCGGGGGGATTCATCGGTCGCGACGCGATCGTCAAGCGCAAAGCGGCGGGACCGCTCACCGAACGACTCGTTCAGGTCCAAGTGCTCGATCCCGAACCACTGATGTTTCACGCCGAAGTCCTCCGCCGCGACGACAGACCGGTGGGATACCTGCGCGCGGCATCGTACGGCCACACGCTGGGCGGAGCGGTTGGCTTGGCGATGGTGAAAGCGGACGGTGCCGCGATCACGCCGGAGTGGCTCACGAGTGGCACATGGACCGTCGAGATCGTCAACCGGCAGTACCCAGTCGCGGTCTCGCTGCGCCCGTTCTACGACCCCAGCAACGCCCGCATCAAGCTGTGAACTAGACGGGCTCGACCCTCGCCGCCAACACCACAAGTTGTGGCGTCGCTTGCGGGCCGACCGGCACGCGTTCGAACACCACCGAGACCGTCGCACCCGCAGGAATCACTACACCGGCAGGCATCAGCGCAGAGATCTCGCTGAACGTGCGGCCTGACACATCGACCGCAACCGCGTTGTTGTTGGTGAGTGTCGCCGACAGCACGAGACCCGATTCGTCGACTTGCACAGCCGTTGCGACGATCTCTGGAGTTCCGACCTGTGCGGGCGGCAAGTAGCGGTCGCCTTCGAGGAAGCGAGCGCGCTGGGGAATCACATACTGCTCCAGCAAGATCGCCTGTGCCTGTGCCATCGTCTGCCTTGCCCCGTACTGACCCCAGACTTGGAAGTCGAGAGCTGCATCATCTTCCATCAACGCCAAGAGCTCGGCGAGCCGATCCTCGATGACGCCGGGTGCGAGGAAAGCGTCGGCCAAGGTCTTTGTGCGCCGCTCGACCATCCCGCGGAAGACCTCATTGTCGAGAATTGCACCGGCGAGGCGATTCTCGTCGGGATACGTCGGCCAATCGAGCACCCGTGTCTCATCGCATTTCGCGCTACAGGGTGCGTGGTACCAATGACCAAAGTTGAGGTCGAAGTCGATTGGTATCAAACGCCACTTTTCGTCTTCGGGGTCGTACATCACGTAGTAGTTCTTGTGCTGCCATTCGCTGTGCTGCACGACACGCATGGTGGCAATCGCCTCGACCATCTGCGGGATGTCGATGTGTTGATACGTGAACGCCGTGAGCGCATCTCCCTCCAGCGTGTTCAGCGTCGAAATCAGATCACGAAGTTGCTGATCGTTGTCGTCGAGGTAGTTGAGGGTGTAGCGCTCGTAGTACTTACGAAACACCTCTTGTCCGAAAGCGAGATCCTTCGACTTCAACTTCGCCAGCCGCTCACCCTTGTAGGCCAACGTGGCATCGGAGAACCCGTGACGATCGCGCCAGTCACCGTCGAGCGACTCGCCATACATGTAGAGACCGAAGAAGTTGTTGTTGCGTTCGACTCGCAACGGGAACGCCTGCTGCGCGTATCCACCAGAAAGCAACTGCATGTCGGCGGTGAGAATCTCGCGCGAGTACGACTTGTCGGTGGCCGCCGGAAGCAGGTCGAACTGATCGACGGGTGAACCAATTCGTCCGGTCGCGTCGAAGTGATGGCCAGCTGGAAGCATGACCTTCCACTTCTTCTTGCGGTTCGTGCGCGCCTGGTTGCCTTTGATCCGCATGAGCGCGTTGTCGTAGACCTTGCCCTCAAAGGCGACCACAACCGGGTAGCCCTCGTCACCGTGGAGCGAGACGTCGCGACTTGCCGTTTCGTAGACGTCGTCCGGCATGAACAACTGCAGCCGCGGCAACTCGGATGACTCGGCTGGCTCGCTGCGCACGACCGTTCCCTCGTACATCGCGCCGTCGCCTTGACGCGGCCACGTTCCCTCACCTGCCGCGCCGGTCCCGATCAATCGGAAGCGCAGGAGAGTTCCCGCTGGTTGACCAGGAATGGTCGCCGACACTCTTCCGTCGGTGAATTCGGCGGCGACGACTACCTCTTCACCGAAATCGACCACATAGCCGAGCGACACACGATCGGCATCAGCGACGAGAGCCGAAATCTTCAGGTCCGCTCCCGGCTCGGGCGAGAGCTCGAAGGCCAGATCGTCGAACGTGGGAAGCAATGCCTCGGTCGTCGCTGGTGTGTACGTGCCAGCAGTGGGCTCGGCAGAGATCCAATTGCCGGGCGCCAGGCCAGAAAGCAGCGGGTTGAGACGCTGCAGTGACTGCCCGAAGCCGTCGGCGGACGCCGGCCACTGACCCGAGTCGCCGTAACTGATCACGTCGTGCACGACTTGGCTGGGATCGACGAGACGCAACCGATCGCTGGCCTGCGACAACCGCGACGCATCGTAAGTGCCCTGCACGACGAGGACGCTGGCGGCGGCGATCGGCGTCGACGTGCTCCAGCAGAACTCGAGACCTTCGACGCACCAACCATTCAGGTCGATCGCCGCGTCGGTGGTGTTCAGTAACTCGACGAAGGTCGCGGCAGGGTTGTCGTCGCCAGCGTGGTAATGAACTTCTGTGATGACGATGTCGGCAGCCAACGAGGTTTCGGCAAGCTGATTGGGCGCTCCGGGTGTCGGTTCTGCGGATATCCAGGCCGCCGGATCGCCAGCATCCATAGCGAGGTCGATTCGTTGCAACGAGTGGCCAGCCCCGTCGGCGAGTTCCGGCCACGGTGGACCGTCGAGATAGGTGACTTCTTCGCGGATCTGTTCGAGCGGATCGATCAGTCGTAACCGATCGTCCTTGTTGTTCAGCGCACCCTCGTACTCGCCCCTGCGCAGCACCAGAAACGCACCGGGCGCTAAGTCAATTGCGTCGGTGAAACAGAACTTGATGCCGGTGACGCACCAACCCTGCATCTGCACTGGCTGATCGCCAGCGTTGACAAGTTCGATGAACTCGTCTGCCTCGACATCGGCGGCTGGGTGGTAGTGGATCTCGCTGAAGCGAACGTTCGCACCCTGAATCAAGTCGCTCGGCGAGAGCGTGGCGGGTGTAGCCGTGCCCGTGGCGCTGCCACCAGTCGTGATGGCAGCGCCCGTACCATCGGATGCGCCGCTTCCGGAACAGGCTGCTGCCGACAAACCGGTCAGCAGACTTGTCATCACGAGGAGGGCGCGTGTTTTCATCGGATTGTGTGTGGCTTTCTCCGCCAAGAGGTTCTCTCGAAGAGCCAGAGAACGGTAACACAGGCCTCCACAGTTAGACTCGCGGCCCTGGGAGGAAGACAATGGCTAGTCTGAACGTCGCCGAACTGCTACGCGATCTGGGTCTCGACATCGCGGCGGTGCTCCTACTCGTCTTCGGTGTCTACTTCCGACGACATCGTCGCTGGGATCAAGTCGTCGGGCTGGTCGCCTTCAACGTCAGCCTGTTCACAGTCTCGGCAGCACTCGGCTCATCGGGGCCGCTCAACGTTGGCGTCGGATTCGGACTGTTCGCCGTCTTGTCCATCGTTCGACTGCGCTCAGAGGAAGCGTCGCAGATCGAGATCGGCTACACGATGGTGGCCCTTGTCCTCGGCCTGATGGCCGGTCTGCCCGGAATGGCCTTCGAAATCAAATGCATCTTCTCGTTGCTGCTGGTCGCAACGATGTTCCTAGTCGACAATCACTGGCTCAACCAGGCGCATCGGTACACCAAGCTGCGCATCGAGTTGGATCGGATCATCAGCGACGACGATGCGCTGGCTGCGCATCTCGAGCACCTGCTCGCGCGGCCGATCGTCAGCGCGCAAGTTCGCGAGATCGACTACGTGCGCGAAACCATGCGCGTCGATGTGCAAACCGGTCCGCGAGAGTAGACATCGAGTGTCCAATGCTCTCGACGAGCTGTTGCTTCGTCGGCCCGCGATCGACCTCGCTGCGGTAAAGGCGACGACCGACCTACAACAGCGACACGAAGCCAAGTACGTGCTCGCGGCCGACACGGTGACCGACCTAGTGACTGCGCTCGCGAGCGATTGGCATGTGCTCGAGGTCGCGGGCACCCGCTCGACTGCGTATCACTCGGCCTACTTCGATGATGAGAACTTCGGCCTATTTCGCGACCATGTTCAGGGCCGTCGCCTCCGCTACAAGGTTCGCACTCGCCGCTATGGCGACAGCCCAGAGAGCCTGCTCGAAGTCAAACTGAAGTCCGGCCGCGGAGCGACCGACAAGCGCCGATTGGCCCGCGACATATCGGCCGGACCCGAACTCAACGATGATGAGCGGCGGTGGGTCACCGACACAGTGCGTGGGGCCTACGGGAACCGAGTCGTCGGTCCGCTGCACCGCGTGCTCACCCTCGAATACACCCGCCGCACCCTGGTCAACCCGCTCACCAGCGAGCGTCTGACCATCGACACCGGGCTGACCGCATCCGACCCCTCAAACGCCTCGATCTCGACCACCGCACCGGTGGGTGACGCCGTGGTTATCGAGGTCAAGAGCAGCGATTGGTATGGCCAGACCGTACGGCTGCTCCAACACCGATTGATTCGCCCGCTCACGTTCAGCAAGTACTGCGCGTCCCTCGCTGCCCTGCACCCCGAGCTGGATCAGCGAGCCAGGCAGCGGGCGCAGCGCTCGTTCGCAATGTCCGCAACGTAACGGTCGGACTGGGCGTATCGTTGACCAACGTGGATGACCAAGCCGAGCAAGCAGGGGGTTTCGCGGCGCTCGGGTTGCGCCCCGAACTGCTGACCGCGCTCGAAGCCCTCGGGTACGAAGAACCGACACCCATTCAGCGCGAGACGATCCCGTTGCTGATGGCCGGGCGCGACCTACTCGGCCAAGCGGCCACCGGCACCGGCAAGACCGCGGCCTTCGCGCTACCCGCCCTGCAGTTGATCGACGGTCGGCCCGCATCGAAGCCGATCGCGCTCGTGTTGGTGCCGACACGCGAGCTCGCCATGCAGGTCAGCGAGGCGTTCTTCCGTTACGGCAAGAGCCTGGGCGCCAAGTGCGTTCCGGTGTATGGCGGCCAGCCGATCTTCCGACAGCTACAGGCGCTCGACCGTGGCGTGCACATCGTGGTCGGTACTCCTGGCCGCATCATCGATCACATCGGCCGCGGCTCGCTACAGCTCGATGCGATTCGGCTAGTCGTGCTGGACGAGGCAGACGAGATGCTCGATATGGGTTTCGCCGACGACATCGAAAGCATCCTGCAAACAATCTCGCACGACCATCAAACCGTGCTGTTCTCCGCAACGATGCCGTCGCGCATCAACTCGATTGCCAAGCGCTACCAAACCGATCCCGTCCGAATCAATGTGGTGCGTGGCGATACGACCGCCAGCAAGGGCAAGGTGCGCCAATCCGCTTACGTGGTGCAGCGCAATCACAAACCGGCGGCGCTTGGGAGAATCCTCGACATCGAGTCGCCTGGTGGAGCACTCGTGTTCTGCCGCACACGAGTCGAGGTCGACCAACTCACCGAAACCATGAACGCCCGCGGTTACCGAGCGGAAGCGCTGCATGGCGGCATGGATCAACTACAGCGCGATCGCGTGATGGCGCGTTTGCGCGAGGGCACCACGGAACTTCTCGTCGCAACCGACGTGGCAGCACGAGGCCTCGATGTCGACACGCTGACCCACGTCGTCAACTACGACGTCCCCTCGGCCCCCGATAGCTATGTCCACCGCATCGGCCGCGTCGGGCGCGCTGGTCGCGAAGGCGTCGCAATTACGCTGGCCGAGCCGCGCGAGCAGCGCCTACTCGCCAACATCGAGCGCCTCACCAAACAAGCGATCACGATCGAGAAGGTTCCGTCGGTCACCGATCTGCGCGCCGCGCAGATGGAACAGACGGTGCGCTCGATCCGCGAGTCGATGGCGGCCGAGGATCTCGACGATTTCTACCCCGTCCTGAACGCGCTGAGCGGCGACGGCAACCCGCAGCGAATTGCGCTCGCCACCATCCGACTGTTTCACGAGTTGGCTGGCAATGTGGTCGACGAAACCGAAATCCCCGACATCAGCCATCGCATGGAACGTCGCCCCGAAAGCGACGGAGCATCCCATCGGTCTGGCGGCAAGCCCGGTCAAACCGGTGGCTCACGTGCACCGGCAGGCAAGCGCAACGCCGACCCGACTGGGTTCGTCTATATCGGTCTCGGCCGCGCGGCCGGAATCCGGCCGGGCGATCTGGTGGGAGCGATCGCCAACGAAACCGAGCTCGTCGGTCGCGAAATCGGACCGATCAAGATCACCGAGAAGTTCGCAGTCGTCGGCGTTCCCGATCGCAGCGTCGACGCGGTGCTCGCTGCGCTGAAACAAACGACGATCAAGGGGAAGAAGCCCACCGTTCGTCGCTACACCGACTGACGGTCCGTCTGCTTTAGTGAGCCCGTCGCGGTCGCCCGCTGGCGGTGAGGGTGAGAGATCCTTCGACGAACATCGACATCCCACCGAGGTCAACGACGTTTTCGTACCAGGTCTCTTTCGTTTCAAAGACGGGCGCTCCCGCGGCCACCATGTCGGCGGCAAGACCACCGGAGAGATGATCCCGTGCAAAGTTTCGGGCTAGGTCGAGATCGGTGAACATCGCAGGCGTTTCGCCTTCGACGTGCACCAGGTACTGGCCCTGCTGCGGTGCACTGACCACGCACTGCCGAGCCAGTCGCACCCGGCCGACAACGGCCCCGACCGCGTTGGCAACATCCGCGTCAGCAGGAATCTGTGATTGAGCGTTGAGAACTGTCGCGACCAGCGGGTAGTAAGTGGGCGCCGATGCACCGAGCCCGATCAGCGGAAGGCGCAGGCCGATCGCGACTGACGCGATCTGCAGCTTGCCTTGCAGGTTGTGGTCAAGACCCGCTTGAACGATCTGTTGACCGACCGTCTCGGCAGGAAGTCCGTCGTGAGCGAACGCGGCTCCTAGAACTGCCTCGGCACTGCGCCGCACAAGTGTGTCGACGACGAGTTGCGAGATCGTTGTGGCATCCGGAGCGAGGGCGCGACCGAGCCGATCGCGAGAACGAGCGAAGAGTTGGGCGACCTTGGTTGCCGCGCTGGTGTCGTAGGTCGTCTGCATCCCCAACACGTGGGCAGCGTCAGTTGGCGTGAACGCAGCCAACTGCAACACACCGCGTTGCACGAGCCGTTCCATCGCGCGACGCAACTGCGGAGTTGCGAGCACCTGCGCAGCCGCACCGACGCGCCCACCCATGACCTCCAAGACCGTCCGCTCGCCGACATCAGACAAGGGCGTCGCCAGAGCTTCGAGTTTCTCGTCGAAGTTTTCGGCGATCAGGAACAACCCGTCGAGTTCCCCAGGCATTGCGCTCGTCAGCTGCAGGTCGAGCACCGCGTGCACGAGCGCCACATGCTCGACGGCAAGGTGGCAGATCGGCACCACCTTGCGCGGGCCGAGCCGAAGAACTGCTCCGACTGCTCGGTCGTCGTGGCGCACATGACTGTCGCCTCCCAAGCCATGGGTTCGCATTGCCACAGCCGACACCATCGTTTGGTGTCCGCCAACTGACGCTCCGTCGGGGCTGATGATCGGCAAGCCATCGCGCAGCACCGCGATATCGGTCGTCGTGCCCCCAATGTCGGAGATCAACGCGTCGGTCGCACCGGTGAGGTGTGCTGCGCCGACCAGGCTGGCTGCTGGCCCCGACAGGATCGTCTCGATCGGTCGCTCGCGAACGAAGGCGGCCGAGACCAGCGAGCCATCGCCGCGCACAACCATCAGCGGCGCGAGAATGCCGCGATCACTCAACGTCCGTTCGGTGGTTCGCACTAGCCCGTCGATGATCGAAATCAGACGCGCGTTGAGGACAGCCGTGACTGCGCGCTTGGGTCCGTTGAGCCGTGCCGAGAGATGGTGGCTGAGTGTCACTGGCTTATCGGTGACGCCACGGATGATCGTCGCTGCCGTCTGCTCGTGCTCGGCGTTACGCACACTGAACTGGGCCGTGACAGCGAACGCCTCCACATGAGGCTCGGCAGCGGCGACCTGCGTTGCCAGCTGCTGCTCGTCGAGGGCGGCCAGCGGGTTGCCGTGCGGGTCGTGACCGCCGGCGAGAATGATTGCCGGGTCGTTGCCGAGCGCCTCTGCGAGCCCAGCACGTTCGAGAACATCACCGTCGAATCCGATGATCACGGCACACACCGGCCGACCCTTACCCTCCACCAGCGCGTTCGTGGCCAGCGTCGTCGAGAGCGACACCAACTCGATCTGCGCCGGAGTCACCGAGGCGTCGCGCAGCACGGCATCGATGGCACCACTGATGCCGATCGAGAGGTTGTGGTGGGTGGTCGGTGCTTTCGCCTTGGCGATCACCGTTCTGCTGACCTCGTCGTAGATGACGGCATCGGTGTACGTGCCACCGGTGTCGATCCCTAGAAGCATCGAGCCAAGCTACAAGCTGGACCGGCAGCGGCCGATGTTGGCGAGGTGACCGGTTGCTACGGTGGCATCATGAAACTTGGAGCATTCTTCTTCGGTGGCGTCGAGATGACCGACGCAGGTGCTGGCACGCCGAACCCGATGGATCGCTATTTCGACAATGAGGCATGCTGGGACGCGACACTGAAGTACGTCGATGCCGCTATTGCCGCCGACACGCTGGGCTACGACAGCTTCTGGACCACCGAGCATCACTTCCAGTACGAAGGTTACGAAGTGATCCCGAACGGCCTGCTGTTGAACACCTGGATCGCAGCCCGAACGAACAAGGTACGACTCGGCACCATGTTCAACGTCGTCCCCCAATGGAATCCGATGCGCCTCGCTGAAGACTTCGCGACGATGCACAACCTCAGCGGTGGTCGCGGCATTCTTGGTGTCGGTCGTGGCACCGTGCCCCGCGAGATCCTGCATCTCAACGAACAACACGTATCGGTTGGGTCGCACGACAACCCAGATCAGGCCTCCGACGACACGAGAAACCGCGAGTACTTCGAAGAACAGATGGAGATCGTCCGTCGTTCGCTCAACAACGAACGGTTTTCGTTCTCCGGGAAATACTTCCAAATCCCCGTTCCCGGGATTCCCGATCGCGGCACGACGGTGCAGCACCTCACGTTGGTGCCCCGCCCGGTCTTTCCTTTCGAGATCTGGCAGGCCGTCACCAGCCCGCCGACGGTCGAGTACGTGCCCGGGGTCGATCACGGCGCGGTGTTCTGGAATCAGCACCCCACCTTCATCAAGCGCATGTGGGACCGCTACGGCGAATTGCACGAGCAGCACCACCACAGCAACCTCGCCCGCGGCGACAAGCGGATGCTCGTCGTGAGCGTGCGCGTGGAAGACACTCACGAGGCTGCGATGAAGAGCGCTCGTAACGGCCACGACGAGTTCTGGAAGTTTCTCGGCCCCTACGGTTGGAGCCGTGGCTACATGGGCGACGACGGCAAGCCCTCCAAGCCTGGCCTCATCCCCTCGCTGGAAGAGTCGATGAAGCAGCGCACGATCCTCGTCGGCTCCCCCGCCGAAGTCGCCGAGCACGTGCAGTTCTTTCGCGACGAGATGGGTGTCGATCAGTTGACGATCTTCCCGCATCTCATCGGCGACCCGTACACCAAGGCGATCGAACAGATGGACCGCTTCCGAAACGAAGTGCTCCCTCTCGTCTCGTGAGTGAAAGCCCGGAGAGCGACGAACCGCTGGTGCACCTCACCCGTTGGTTGGGCCCGTGGCCTGACGACGACAAGGACGCAAACTTCAAGGCCGACATTGCGCTCTACGCCCGCACCGATCCGCTGCGAACCATCAACACCCTGGCGGCTGCGATCGACGTGCCGGTAGGTGCAATCGTGCGCTATGTGCTGGCCAAATGGGCGAGTGAAGGGGCCTCTGGGTTGCTCGAACTCGGACCGACGATGACTCGGCGCCTGCACCAGGTGTGCATCGATGCCGAGGCCGCGGCGAGCGATAGCGCACGGCTCGCAGCGTATGAACAGCTACGCCAAATGCTGTCGTGGCTGCATCACCCACTCGAGCACCCCGAAGTGTACGACTTATGAGGTCTAGGCTCGGCCTATGAAGCGATCGATCACTCTTGCGTTCGGCATCTCTCTTGCCGCCGCACCGCTCGTGGCTTGTGAAAGCAAGGGAAAGAACGAAGCAGAGTTCTGCAGTGTCGTCGCCAAGGTCGCAACCGCTCAGCAAGCCGTCGTCACCGTTCTGAACAGTGGCGACGTTCCCGTTCCAGCGGAAGTGAAGGCAGCACTCACTGAGTTCCGAAGTGCGCTCGACGAAATGGCCGACGCGGCACCGGAGGCAATCGCCGACGACATGTTGTTCGTCGTCAATGGCTTCACCGCCTTCGATCTCGGCCTGCGCAAGGTGGACTACGACTACGACCGTCTCTTTACCGATCCGGCGGCTGCCGAGGCTGCCGAGGCCGACATGGCGGCGATGGACACACCCGAAACCCAGGCCGCGATGGACGCCGTCGACGAGTTCTCGCTCACCGAGTGTGGCATCGCGCTCGACACCAGCGGCGCCTGAGCCGACCGGTTGTGACATGACTCTGGCCGAGGACGCCCAACGCCATCTGTGGATGCACTTCACTCGTCTCAACGCGTTCGAGACTGGCGATCTGCCCATCATTGCGCGCGGCGAAGGCTGCTACGTGTTCGACCAGCAGGGCAAGCGGTACCTCGACGGCCTGTCTGGTCTGTTCACCGTGCAGGTCGGGCACGGCCGATCCGAGCTCGCCGAGGCGGCACGTCGTCAAGCCGAAACGCTCGCCTACTTTCCAGTGTGGAGCTTCGCTCACGAGCCTGCGATCACGCTCGCCACTCGCCTTGCCCGCTACGCGCCTGGCGACCTCAACCGAGTCTTCTTCACACCTACCGGCAGCGACGCAGTTGAGACTGCGATCAAGTTGGCGCGGCAGTACCGGAAGCTGCGCGGCCAGCATGGGCGCACAAAAGTGATCTCACGGTATCTCGCGTACCACGGCACTTCGATGGGTGCCCTCAGCCTCACCGGCGTTCCCGCCATCAAGACACCGTTCGAACCGCTGATGCCCGGCGCCATCAAGGTGCAGACCCCGTATCGCTTCCGCTGCCACGATTGCATGCATCTTGATGCGTGCACGTTGCGGTGTGCCGACGACCTCGCATTGCGTATCGAGATGGAAGGCCCCGACTCCGTCGCCGCCGTCTTCATGGAGCCGGTGCAGAACACGGGTGGGGCGTTCACGCCACCTGCGGGTTATTGGCAGCGCATACGCGAGATCTGCGACGAGTACGACGTGCTGCTGGTGAGCGACGAAGTGATTGCCGCCTTTGGTCGCTTCGGGCACATGTTCGGCTGTCAGCGTTACGACTATCAGCCCGACATGGTCACGTTCGCCAAAGGTGTGACATCCGGCTATTCACCGCTGGGTGGCGTGATGATCAGCGATCGACTGGCGGAGCCGTTCCTCGCCTCCGCCAACGAGGGTGCTGGCGTGCAGCCCGTGTTCTTACAGGGTCAGACCTTCGGCGCCCACCCGGTCTCGTGCGCCGTCGCCAACGCCAACCTCGACATTTTCGAACGCGACGATCTGTGCGGACACGTGTTGGCCAACGAAGCTCGGTTCAAGCAACTGATCGACGGGCTCCGCGACATCCCTCTCGTCGGCGACGTGCGAGGCGATGGATACTTCCTCGCCATCGAACTTGTGCCAGATCAGGCGACGCGCGGCCTCTTCACAGCCGAACAATCGCGATGGCTCTTGCGCGACTACCTGTCGCCGCGTCTTTACGCTGCCGGCTTGATCTGTCGCGCCGACGATCGCGGCGAACCAGTGATCACACTCTCGCCACCGCTCATCGCTGGTGAGCCAGAGTTCGAGTTCATCGAGGCCGTGTTGCGTCGCACCCTCACCGATGCCGCACGCGAGTTCGCCACACGGCAGGGTCAGTAGCCGTGCAGTTCCACCCCGACGTGTCCGCGGCGCTCGCAGCCAAGGCGCCGGTCGTCGCGCTCGAGAGCACGATCATCAGCCACGGGATGCCATATCCACAGAACGTCGAACTGGCAACGGAAGTCGAAGCGATCGTACGCAGCAATGGAGCGACTCCTGCCACGATCGCAGTACTCGACGGGGTGTGCTGTGTCGGCCTCGATCCGCTGCAACTCGAACGGCTCGCGAAGGAGCCCGGCGTGTACAAGGCGACAACGCGCGACCTGCCGTGGCTGATCGCAGCCGGGCTGACCGGCGCAACCACGGTCGCAGCAACGATGCGCATTGCCGCCCTGGCCGACATCCGGGTGTTCGCCACCGGTGGAATCGGCGGAGTTCACCGTGGAGCGGCAACGACCTTCGATGTCTCCGCCGACCTGACGGAGCTGGCACTGACTCCGGTGGCCGTCGTCTCGGCCGGCATCAAGAGCATCCTGGACATTGGCCTGACGCTCGAACGACTCGAGACGCTTGGCGTACCCGTCGTCGTCAACGGCAGCGACGAGTTTCCGTCGTTCTACAGCCGCACCAGCGGACTGCCCGCACCACGCCGTCTCGACGGTCCCATCGCCCTGGCCCGTCTGCTGCACGCCACGTGGGACTTACTGCGACTCACCACCGGCATCAGCATCGCCAACCCGATTCCGGTGGCCGACGAGATACCTGCGGCCGAGATCGGCGCGTTCATCGAGGAAGCCTTGACGGAACTCAAAGCGCGTGGGGTGAGCGGTCAGGCAGTGACACCCTTCCTGCTGTCACGCATCGTCGAGCGCAGCGAGGGTCGCAGCCTGCTGGCCAACCTGGCGCTGGTGCGCAACAACGCTGCGACAGCTGCGCAAGTCGCCGTGGAATACGCAAGAATGCGTGCGTGAAACGAGCAGCACTCCTCCCCCTTATCGGACTTCTGATGGCGTGCTCGGACGGTGGTGAGTCATCGACCACCTCCACTCCGGCGGCAACAACACCCGCGACCGCTGCGGCCACGACCACCACGGTCGCAGCCACGACCACCAGCAGCACTGTGCCGGAACCCGTGCGGCCGCAGACAATTGACGAATTGCTGTCGCTTGGTCGCCCGCTGGTGCTCGCACATACAGCTGGCGAGGACGAGTTTCCCGGGAGCACTCTGTTCGGCTTCTCCGAGAGCGTCGCGGCGGGCGCCGACATGCTCGACATGAACGTACTGCTCACCTCCGACGGAGTGTTGATCGTGCAGCACGACGAGACGGTGGATCGCACCACCAACGGAGCAGGCGCGCTCGCTGAGCTGACCTACGCCGAAGTTGCAGCGCTCGACAACGCGTATTGGTTCACGCCCGACTGCGGCGTCTGTGACGATCAGCCAGACGAGGCGTACATCTACCGCGGCATTCGTACCGGCGAGGTTCCGGCACCCGAGGGCTACACCGCCGACGACTTCGCCATTCCGACATTTCGCGCGCTGGTCGAGCGCTTCCCCGACCTACCGCTGAACATCGAGATCAAGGGTTCGGGCGAGCCGGCATTGGCAGCTGCCGGCGTGCTTGCCGACGAGTTGGTCGAACTGGGGCGCGCAGACGCTTCGGTGGTCACCTCGTTCGACGATGCAACCGTCGCTGCGTTTCAGGCTCTGCTGCCCGATGTCGAAATCTCGCCGAGCCTTGGCCCCACATCCGACTGGGTGCTCAACGACGTTCCGCTGCCCGATGGAATGCGCATTCTGCAGATTCCACCGACATACGGCGACGTCGTTGTCATCACGCCAGAACTGCTCGAGCGCGCCTCGGCAGCCGGATACCTCATCTGGGTATGGCCCAACAACCGAGAGCTCGAGAACTACGACTCGTATCTCGCGTACCTCGAAATGGGAATCGCCGGCTTGAACATCAACTTCCCGGCGGAGGCAGTGCGAGCCGTTACCGATTTCGTCGGCTGACGACATCGTCGGCACACGCAGCGGTGATTACTCGGCTGCTGCCGCCAGCCGTTCCAAGGTCTGTTCCATACCTCTGCGGTTGAACTCTGCACGATCGCGTACGCCGACCGCCGTGCTGGTCACTTTCGCCAACAGGTTCGATCGATTGTCGTACCAGGTCTCTGTCACCTTGGTGCCGCCGTCCACTTTCTCGAGCTCGTAACCCCACTTCGCGATGGGGAACCCTCCGCCCCTGACCTGGAACAGGAACTCGCGTGGCGGGTCCGCAACCAGCACCGTTGCCATCGTGCTCCACCGCCGCCAACCGTTGGCGTTCTTGCCCTTGAAGCGGGCATTGACTGCCGCGCCGTGCGCACCCTTCAACCAGCGGCCACCTCGGTTCTCGGTCGACCACTCCCCCATGCGGGGCAGGTTGGTGATCAGCTCGTAGAGCCGCTCCGGAGATGCGGCGATCACGCGCGACACGCTGATGGTCGTGACCGGCGGGGTGGGGTGGGGTACTTGCGTCATTGCGCTATCTGAACAGATCGCGGGACTGATCGCGCAACACCGGGGCGATCCTCGCCGTGTCGTCGACGTCCCAGGCGTAACCCCGGATGACCGCAACCGGCACCCGCGAGACATTGCCCTTCACCAACTCGGCTGCACCCGCCAGCTCGTCGGCCGTACACAGGGCTTGCACCTGGAACTCGTGACCGTGCGGGTCGACCTGCCCGATGTAGCTCAGAATCGGCTGCATGCCAGCGATGCCGATTGCGACGTCGGTCTGGCCTTCGCGCCAAGCGCGCCCGAACGTGTCGGAGATGATGACTGCCACGTTGGCGCCTTGCGCCTGAAAGACCGAGCGAATGTTGCGCGCCGACGCGTCGGGATCGACAGGCAGAAGCACTGCGCGGCCGTGCGCGCCAGACGAGGATTGATCGACACCGCTGTTGGCACAGACGAAGCCATGGTGCGTCTCGGTGATCAGGATCGGGCCGATCTGACGAACAATCCGTCGCGCCTCGCGTAGGACGATCTCGGTGACGGCCGGGTCCTTGCCCCACGCGGCCGACCACTCGCGCGCGAACGGCGACGGGTCAATGTCGACCAACTCGACCGTGCGCCCCTCTGCTTTGGAGACGACCTTCGACGTGACGACCACGACATCGCCATCGGAGATCGGCTGATCGTTCGCCGCTGCCGCCTTCATGATGGCTGCCCCCAGGTCGGTGCCAGCTTCAATCTCGGGCATACCGAGGACTCCGAAGATCTCCAAGAGCAGCGACGGTAGCACCGGTCCCTAGAGTGGCGGCATGGTCTCCGCGATTTTCGATTCCGCCGCTTGGCGCGAGGTCCCAGGCTTCGACTTCGACGACATCACCTACCACCGATCGGTCGAGCACGGGACAGTGCGGGTGGCGTTCAATCGCCCCGACGTGCGCAATGCCTTCCGTCCACGAACGGTCGACCAGCTCTACACGGCTCTCGACCACGCCCGCATGAGCACCGACGTTGGTTGCGTACTGCTCACCGGCAACGGTCCGTCAGCGAAGGACGGCGGGTGGGCATTCTGCAGCGGCGGCGATCAGCGGATTCGCGGTCGCGATGGTTACAAGTACACCGTCGATGCCGGCGACACCCGAGACACGATCGAGGCTGGCCGACCAGGTCGCCTGCACATCCTGGAAGTGCAGCGCCTGATTCGTTTCATGCCCAAGGTCGTGATCTGTGTGGTTCCGGGCTGGGCGGCGGGTGGTGGCCACAGCCTGCATGTTGTCAGCGATCTCACCATCGCCAGCCAGGAACATGCGCGCTTCAAGCAGACCGACGCCGACGTTGCCAGCTTCGACGGCGGGTTCGGTAGCGCCTACCTTGCCCGCCAAGTCGGCCAGAAGTTTGCGCGCGAGATTTTCTTCCTCGGTCGCGATTACTCAGCCGACGATGCCCACCGCATGGGCATGGTCAACGCATCGGTGCCGCACGCCGAACTCGAGTCCACGGCATTGCAATGGGCGAAGGAGATCAACGGCAAGAGCCCGACCGCGCAACGGATGTTGAAGTTCGCGTTCAACATGATCGACGACGGGCTCGTCGGCCAGCAGATCTTTGCGGGCGAGGCCACTCGCCTCGCCTATGCGAGCGACGAAGCGGAGGAGGGGCGTTCGTCGTTCGTCGACAAGCGCCCGCCTAACTGGGATCCGTTCCCGTGGTCGTTCTAGGTCCGGCACTACTGATCGGCAGTCCGGTGTCGTTGCGCAGTTGCTCGGCCGCTGGCACGAAGTAGTTCATCAGGGTGGCTCGCACCGCTTCTGAGTCGGTCGTCCGCTCGACCGCGGCGGCCATGTGCAGCAACCAGTGATCGCGTTCGGCAGGGCCAATGTGAAATGGCATGTGTCGCATCCGCAGCCGAGGGTGGCCGCGTTCTTCGGAGTACGTTTGCGGGCCACCCCAATACTGGGCGAGGAACAGCGCTAGATGCCGGCGAGCGTCGACGAGGTCATCGTCGGGGTAGAGCGGACGCAGCACGGCATCTGTCACGACACCCTCGTAGAACGCGTCAACCAGCGCGACGAAGAACGGCATTCCGCCGGCTGCGTCGTAGAGCGATTCGTTCTCCACTTCCGGCAGTGTACGGCAGGTCTTACCGCGGGTCGAAGACTCGGACTGGGCCGAGGTCGACGAGCCGCACCACTACCGGGGTGCTGCCATCGCAGGTATCGAGGATGACGGCGTCGCCTGCCGCCAGCAACACCAGCGCCGAGACGGTGTCGCCGTCAACGTCGATCTCAATGACATT